>Ga0306920_100006898_pt1 | contig 14894 bp, 12 predicted proteins | sample flu12Cox44000170_FD_204666 | JGI IMG/M metagenome (GOLD analysis project Ga0306920, IMG submission 204666) | Lab enrichment of tropical soil microbial communities from Luquillo Experimental Forest, Puerto Rico - flux4day.12C.oxic.44.000.170 (v2)... | ecosystem: Environmental > Terrestrial >... | reverse complement strand
GCGCGCCCCCACCCCCGGGTGGGGCCCCGCCGGGGCCGGGGTGGGGTGGCGACCCCCCCCGGCGCGCCCCCCCCCCCGCGCCCCGCGACCGCGATCACAGCGGGCTAGGCGACACCACCCCGCTGCATGAGCCGCCGCTCGCGGAGATCACCTGACTAAGCGGTGCTGAAAGTCGAGGCACGATTCCTTGCGTCTCCCTGGTAGCTCGCCGTGAGCACATTCGTGTCAACCGTGAGCGCGGAGGGTCGAGAGCTTCGCTCCGCCGTTGCTCAGGCTGGTCGCGGCCAGCATCGCGGTGCCTCTTTTCAGCTCCACCTTGCCGGTCGGCTGCGTGCCGCTCGTCCCGGTGACGCGGCCGTTTCGAAGTGGGCCGCCCGTTCGTGAAGAAGCCTTCACCCCGAGCATGCTGAGCACCAACCATGCCGCCAGGCACAATCGCCGCGTGACGGTTGCGGAGCGTGAGCGCGCTTCATCGATCTCACTCATGTTGTGAACCATCGGAACGGATCGGAGCGCGAGGGATGTTTGCTGCGCTGCGGTTTCGTTTCCAAGCGCTTCGCAAGCGGTCGGGCTGTCGGAAGGTCGCGCTTGGTTGATGCTCTCTGAAGCTGCCATGTGCTACGGGCCGTGCGGCTGCGAGTTGCGCCCCTAATCCCCCGCGCGCATCATCGACGTAACCAATAGAACCGGGGGAGGGTCATGAAAAGGCGAAATTTCCTCAAGGTGTCGGCAGCATTTGCAGGAGCTGCGGCCGGAGGGTTCTCCTCCATCGCGATTGCCGGTGCTGCGCCCATCGAGGTGCCAGTCATTGACAAACTCTCGGTCCGCATGCTTGTGGATGTCAACAACAATAACTACCTGCGTCCTACGACGTTGAACGGTGTCTCATTGGTCCCCGCGGCGAGGTCGAAGGACTACACCAAGGCACTCCATAGCGAGTTTGGGCTGTCGTTGTACCTGGAGTCTGTGAAGGCCGGCGAAACGCGCACGATGATGCTCGATTACGGCTATACACCTGAAGCGCTCCTTTCCAATTTCGAGTATCTCGGATTAGATGCAAAGAAAATCGATGCTCTCATCGTCAGTCATGGCCATTTCGACCATTACGGCGGATTGATGGGATTTCTCGACAAGTATCGCGACTCGCTGCCCAGGGACATCAGGCTCTACGCAGGAGGCGAAGACAACTTCTGTCACCGCGTATGGCCGACCGGAGCGGTAGGGATGTTCAGCGACTTCGGCTATCTCGATCGCCGCGCTCTTGCAGCAAAAAACGTATCGGTAGTTCTTTGCGAGAACCCGACTGTTATCGGCGGGCACGCCTTTACGACCGGCCAGGTGAAGCGGCGAACCGATGAAAAGATTCTTCCTAACACGCTCGAGGAATTCGGCATCAAGGATGGACTCGGCTGCGACCCAGCGCATTTTGCCCCCGCCGCATCAGTCGGAAAACCAGTACCGGACGAGCACTATCACGAACATGCGACAGTTTTCAATGTGAAGAACCGGGGCCTGGTCGTCCTTTCGTCGTGTAGTCATCGGGGCGTGGTCAACGCGGTCAGGCAGGCGCAGGAAGTTTCCGGGGTCGAGAAGCTGCATGCCCTGATCGGTGGGTTCCATCTCGCGCCGGCGCCGATGGAGTACACCAAGCACATTACCGCGGAGATCCTGGAGCTCAAACCGGACGTCGTCGTACCGATGCATTGCAGCGGGGAGAATTTTGTGCAGGCCTTGAACGCCGCGGCTCCGGATCGGTTGCTGCTCGCCGCGTCGGGGTCGCAGCTGACTTTCGGGGCGTGACGCTTCGAGCGATTGCATCCGTGAGTCCGCGAGTCTCGGCCTGCGTGCGCCTCGGCAGTTTGGGCGCCATTCTTGTCCTTGTGCCCCTGGCGCTCAATCCGGCGCTCTCTCAGGAACCGGACCCCGCGAGAGCCGCGCGCTGGATGGATGATTTGATGTGGGGGCACGGACACGTCGGCGGTCCGTTCGCGTTGATCGATCATACCGGCAGGAAACGGACCGATGCGGATTTCCGCGGCAAGTTGCTGATCGTCTACTTCGGCTACACCAGCTGTCCCGACGTTTGTCCGACGGACTTGATACAAATCGGCCTCGCGATCGATAAGTTAGGTACCGCAGGCGAGAATATACAGCCGCTTTTTGTATCGCTTGATCCCGAACGGGATACTCCGAGCGTTCTAGCCCGATATGTCTCGGCATTTCATCCGCGCCTCATAGGTCTTACAGGCACACGAGAACAAGTTCGCGCAGTGGCGGATTCCTACAAGGCTTACTATGCCCAATACGTGCCGCCGGACGGGGCTGTCGATGTGATTGATCACACTGGCTTTATCTACCTGGTGGGCCGAGACGGCCAATACATCGGCTTCTTCCCGCCGGGTACGTCCGCGGATCGCCTGCTCGAAATCATTCGTCCATACCTGGCTCACCAGTAAGTCGGCCAGTCGGGATCCAGTTTTCATTCTGTCGGCGGGCGCTGCCGCTTTTTGCCTCTGCGGCCGTACGTGAATGCGCTGTTGAGCGTCCCGCTCTGTCCGCTTGGGTCGGCTACCACGACGGTCACACCTCCTTGCCTGCGCCGCGGCGGCGTCTTCGCAGTTATCGTCGATTGGTTCACTATGGGCTTCCCACCGGCGAAGCACCTCACAGGCACTCATCGGCCCAAGAGCGGTCACACATGCTGGCTGCATGTTCGAGTCCGAAGCGGTCCTTCGAGCAAGCCGTGGGCTACTTCCAAATGGGGTCATCTGTATGACAGCGAGATCGCTTTCTCGCCTGAAAATCTCTCGCGAATGTATTCGGCCAGCCGCTCTACAAAGCTACCTCGGGGATCGGGGGCTGTGTTCATCAGGACAACTGCCGCGTAGTCTCTCTTCCGATCGAAGAATGCATAGGCGCTGAAGCCATTCGTCGCACCGTCGAACCAATAGCAGCCGCTCTCCGGATCGTAAAGCCATCCAAGTGCGATCTTCATATCCTCGAAAGCCGCCTGCGGCTGCTGCGACAGCGCAATCGCTGTAGGAAGTGTTGCAGCATTTGCGGACTTGCCGCCCGCACTTTCCGGATGAAGGTTTGCCTCGAGGTACGTCAGCATATCGTCTGCAGTTGAGCGAAGCCCCCCAGCACCTGCGAGTGCGTCCCGATCCCACCAATCCGCAGGCACATGAATGTCAGGATGGCCTTGAATTAAACGCACCTGCTGCTCAATGGAAGGACGTATCACCGTGTCGTGTATGCCGAGTGGCTCGGTGATCTCTGATGCGATCAGTTTCGAATAGGTCATGGCAGCACGATTCGCAAGCCCCTGCCCGAGCAGCCCCACCCCAAGATTGCTGTACTGAAAGGACGTGTCGGAGCGTTTCGTCACGCCGTGCTTCGCGACAAATTCATACAACTGGGCGGCACGATAATTCGGGGTTGTCCGGCCAGCTCGGAAGACCGGAATGGTGAGTGATCAGATCTAGCAGTGTGATCTCTGCGGCTTGTGGCTTGGCGACTGTGCCAGCTGGCAGAAGTTCGCGGACGGGCTGATCGAGTCGGACCTTTCCCTGCACCGCCATTTGCGCCAAAGCAAGCCCTGTGAACGACTTGGTAATCGAGCCAATCTCGAATATGGCGTCCGGCTTCGCAGCACCGTACGCGAACGTATGTCTGATCCCTTTGCGGTACACCCCAATTGCGACACCCGCTGACGTCTTGGGTGCGAGTGCCCCGTTCTTGAGGGCCTCCATCAGGTCCCGATCAAGGGCATGCGCGATTCCATCCGCGCTCATCGGAGCCAGCGCGGGACCGTAGGAAATCTCGTACGGCCTCGGCGGCGGCGTCGGGGCGGCCGTCCGATGAAATTTCAAAGGAACGGTTATGCGCTGGCTATACGTGCCATTAAGGGAGTTTCCGTCAGGTGATAGTCTGCCGCTCCACTGCACGCCGAGGCTCGGAACCTCGAATGAGAAATCCTTACCGGTGAATGTGACATTCGCACATGTCAGATTGAGCGTGTCGTCATCCAGGCTGTCCAGAATGCACGACACTCTGCCGCTCTTGTCGCTCCGCACGGTGATCTGCATCCGCTTTGGTGGCCCTGAGCTTATTTGAAGGGTCCCAAGCCAGAAACCATCGATGGGAGAGGGTCTGTCGGCAGGCCGCGCCGAAACCTGAGCTGCCTGCAACAGTACAGTTGCTACCATCAGGAGAAGCAACTTCCAGATACCTTTGTCTTTGTTCTGCATCGGAGCAGACTACCCCAAAGCAGCCCGGAGTCGTGGACTGAGAAGCTGCTGCGGGTCGTCCAGCTACTGATCGGGCACAGCAAGCTGAAGAGCACTGTCAGGTACCTCGGCATTGACATCGATGACGCCCTGGAGATCGCGGAGCAGACCGAGGTCTAGCGTAACGTCGGTCGGCGACCGCGAAGCACACTCGCGGTCACTGATCGGCCAGAAGGGTGCATTCACGGCTAGTGCGCAGATCTCCGGAAAGCAGCCAGTCACAGGAGAGGCCTCTCTGGCTTCAGAGCAAATCCAGGATTGATCCCGCGAAGGCCTTTCTTCTCATGCATGACCCCTATCGTGGGATCGTATCCCTCGACGATGAGACGAATCGATTGTTGAAGCCGTGGGAGTCTTTCGACGACAAGCTTAGACCGCATCCGCGAACGTCTCGGAACGAGCAGATCCGGGACGCTCTACGTCGACTCTCGAGTAACAGAATGCCTGCTACTTTTCTCCGCAGGTCTTCCATGACTTTCATTTCCCTCAGGTGCGAGGTTCAACGGACAAACCCGCACTCAATATCGCCATAGGTCGTTGAGAGACCCAATGGCCCCGGTCGAGTCATAACCGTACCCCCCGAACAACCAGAAGTTGCCGGCGCTATCGGTCCAGGAAAGTGCACTCTGGCGCGCTCCCGGCACGTTAGTTGTCGACCCAGTGCCCAGCGTCCCGTAGACGCCGGAGGCATTGATCGTCTTCGCGCCGCTCACCCAGGTCCACTGCTGAGTCGACGGCGTGTATTTCCACAGGTCGTTGAGATAGCTGAAATAGCCACCGGGTCCGGTCGAGTCATAACCGAATCCCCCGAATAGCCATAAGTTGCCGGCGCTGTCGGCCCAGGAAATTGCCCAGTTACGCGCTCCGGGCACGTTAGTCGTCGATCCAGTGCCCAGGGTACCGTAGACGCCGAAGGCATTGATCGTCTTCGCGCCGCTCACCCACGTCCACTGCTGATTCGATGGCGTGTATTGCCACAGGTCGTTGAGATTGCCACCGGCCCCGGTCGAGTCATTACCGAGCCCCCCGAACAGCCATAAGTTGCCGGCGCTGTCGGTCCAGGAAACTGCCGCGTGACGCGCTCCTGGCACGTCGGCCGTCGATCCCGTACCCAGCGTCCCGTAGACGCCGGAGGCATTGATCGTCTTCGCGCCGCTCACCCAGGTCCACTGCTGAGTCGACGGTGTGTATTCCCACAGGTCGTTGAGATTCCCATTGGTCCCGATCGAGTCAAAACCGTACCCCCCGAATAGCCATAAGTTCCCGGCGCTATCGGTCCAGGAAATTGCCCCGCCACGCGCTCCCGGCACGTTATTTGTCGACCCAGTGCCCAGCTTCCCATAGACGCCGGAGACATTGATCGTCTTCGCGCCGCTCACCCACTTCCACTCCTGAGTCGACGGCGCGTATTGCCACAGGTCGTTGAGATAGCCACTGGCCCCGGTCGAGTCATAACCGAGCCCCCCGAATAGCCAGAGGTTGCCGGCGTTGTCGGTCCAGGATATTGAGTCCTGGCGCGCCCCCGGCACGTTGGCCGTCGATCCCGCGCCCAGGGTGCCGTAGGCTCCTGGGGTACCTTGCGTTTTCGCGCCGCTCACCCAGGTCCACTGCCGATTCGACGGCGTGTATTGCCACAGGTCGTTGAGATAGCCACTGGCCCCGGTCGAGTCATAACCGAGCCCCCCGAATAGCCATAAGTTGCCGGCGCTGTCGGCCCAGGAAATTGCCTCCGAGCGCGCTCCCGGAACGTTGGCCGTCGATCCCGTACCCAGCGTCCCGTAGACGCCGGAGGCATTGATCGTCTCCGCGCCGCTCACCCAGGTCCAACCGCCGGTACAACTGACGGCGACGGTCGTCACGTTGTTGGCGGGCACCGTGCCCGAGCCACCCGTCACCGTACAGTACTGGCCGGTCGGCTGCGTCAGCACCGTAACGGCGTACGCGGAACCGTACGCCACTTGGGTGGCGAAGGTGAATGGCGCATTGGCGTTGACCGTCAGATTGTCCCCGCCGTTGTCCTGCAGGACGACCGAGAGGCCAGAGCCGAGGCCGGTGACCACCCCTCCCACGGTGTAGCTGTTGGTCGTGCAGGCCACCGCGACGTTGGTGACATTGCTGCCGCCTAACACCCCGCTGGCGTTGGTGACAACGCAGGTCTGGCTGGGACTGTTCGGCTGCGCGTAGACGGTGACACTGTAGGCAGCACCCGTGGCAAGTTTCGTCGCAAAGGTAAACGCCCCCGTCGCGGATACGGCGAGATCGTCGCGACCGTTATTGCGCAGCACGAGTCCTGAACCTGCAAGGCCCGTGACCACACCTCCCACGGTGTACGTAGTTGGGCCGCCGCCGCCCCCACCGCCGCAGGCGACGAGGCAAACCAAGGCTCCGGCCGCAAATGGCTTTGCGATCCACATTGGAATTCCCCCAATGCAACGCCTGTTAGGTAATGTAAGTACGTTGCGGTTTGTAGTTTACAGAGAGCTTGGAGGACACGCTACGCGGTTGCCGCCGTCTCCATCCCTTTGTGCGCAAGCTAGTCCCCGATTCGGGGAGCCGTGGGCCAGTGACGAGCGTGGCGTGTTGAACTACGCGGTCGCGGTCCAGCATTGCAATCTCGCGATCCATATACTTGACGGAGTCAAGTATATGCGAGAGTATGCGCGAATGCGTGCGGCCGGCCCGCTGAAGGACAGGGACAGCCGCTCCGATTCGCAGCAGATCGGGGCGGTGCGGGAATTCAATCGGTTCTACACGCGTCACCTTGGTCTGCTGAACAAGGACTTCCTCAGTAGCGAATGGACGCTGACCGAGGTCCGGGTTCTCTATGAAATCGCGACGCGAAAAGGGGTAACGGCACGCCAGATCGCGAATGATTTGCAACTCGATGAGGCGTACCTGAGCCGCATTCTGGCGAAGTTCCAGGGTCGCAGTCTGATCAACCGCAACGCATCGGCACTCGATGCGCGGCAGCAGCTTATCGGGTTAACCCAAACCGGGCGTGCAGCATTCCGACCACTCGATCGGTCTGCCACGCAGCAGATTGAGCGGATGCTGGCATCCCTCGTTGCCGCCGACCGTGCGGCGCTCGTCGACTCTATGGCCCGACTTCAGGAGCTATTGGAACCCGAGCGAGAGATTCAAACGCCATACAGTATTCGTCCGCTCCGGATTGGTGACGTTGGGTGGATCACCCATCGCCAGGGCATCTTGTACGCAGAGGAATACGGCTGGGACGCAACTTACGAGGCTCTGGTCGCGGAAATCCTCGGCGCATTCGTGAGAACGTTCGATTCCGAGCGGGAAGCCGCTTGGATTGCAGAGGTGCGCGGCAACATCGTCGGCTCGGTGTTCTTGGTACGCGCCTCGGATCAGGTTGCCAAATTGCGGCTCCTTTACGTCGAGCCCTCGGCACGCGGTCTCGGAATAGGCAAAAGGCTTGTGTCTCTATGTATCGAGGGTGCACGTGAGCGCGGCTATCGCACACTGACTCTCTGGACGAACGATGTGCTCGTTGCGGCGCGTCGTATCTATGAGGCGATGGGATTTCGACTTACCGCCGAGGAACGACATCGATCGTTCGGTAAGGATCTGGTCGGCCAGACGTGGGAGCTGAACCTGGGGCAGACTCACGACGCCGGGAAGCTGTCACCAGCGGGTGACTGACATTGCATGCACGATGACTCTGCACGAGCGGACTACCTGCCGCGAGTCGTCTTGGGTGGGCAACCGTGTGCCGAGACGCAATCACCGCGCAGGCGCTGCACTGCACAAGAGGGTTCCGTTCCCATGCGCACGCTTTAGCGCTGCGCAAATTTTGAGCCGCCTCGCGCCGAGGAGTACGGTGACCTGACGAAATGAGAACGATAAGGGGTGACAACTAACTCCCGCCGCCCTCGAACTCCGATTTGGGGTACCCGAACTCTGAGTGATGGCCTCTTAACTATCAGGGGAGGTGCGTCGAGAGGCTCACTCCGTTCCGAGGAGACAACCATGAGAATGCGTGCTTGCAGTTCGATCCTCGTCACCACGCTGTTCGCGCTGGCAATCCCAGCTTCGATCGTCGCGCAAGAACGGGATCAGTCCGCCGGTGATGAGACAAGCCACGGAGTCGCACACAAAAAGCACCATCACTACAAGCTCATCGACTTGGGTACCCTGGGCGGTCCGTCGGCCTATAAATCGGTGAACGCGCCTGGGTACCAGATCATTAACAACGCGGGAGTCGTGGCGTTTGGCGCCGATACTCCTCTGACCGACCCCAATGCATCAAATCCGCTTCTTTGCTACAACTCCGACTGCTTCGTCAGTCATGCGGTGAGCTGGCACAATGGGGTGCTCACCGACCTCGGCGCCCTTCCGGGGCCATCGGCTACAAACAGCGCGTCTGGCGCGATTAACGCGAGGGGATGGATCGCGGGACAGTCGCAGAATGGCGAGATCGATCCGGTTTCTGGCTTCCCAGAAATTCACGCTTTCCTTTGGAAGGACGATCAGATGATCGATCTTGGATCGTTCGGCGGACTTGGAAGTCTCGCGAATACTCTCAATAATGTGGGGCAGGTGGTAGGGTTTTCAACCAACTCGATACCCGACCCTTCCCCAATTTTTCCTTCAGGAACACAAACGCGTGCATTTTTGTGGCAGAACGGCGATCTGCAAGATCTGGGTACCCTGGGCGGTCCTGACGCAGCGGCTTACTCCATCAATGAGCGCGGACAAGTGGCGGGAATTTCGTACACGGATCCTAACGAAACAATAAACCCGGCCACGGGTGTGCCAACCTTTCATCCTTTCCTGTGGGACCACGGCATCATGACCGATCTCGGCACTCTGGGCGGCACCATGGGTGGCGAGTTTCTGTTCAACTTCGAGAGCTCCTTGCTTGTCAACAATCGGGGCGAGGTAATAGGCACTTCCAGTCTTGCTGGGGACCAAGTTGTTCACCCATTTCTGTGGAGTCACGGCGAGATGCGGGATCTCGGCACCTTGGGAGGCGACAATGGAGCGGCGGTCTGGCTCACCGATAACGGTGAAGTAGTAGGCGATGCCGACCTGCCGAACAATCCCCCCGGGTGTCAGTCAACACAAAGTTGTGTTCGCCACGCATTCCTTTGGAGAAAGGGAGTAATGACCGACCTTGGGACGCTTGGGAGCGACCCATGCAGCCGTGCGGTCATGATGAATTCCAAGGGCCAAATTGTAGGCTCCACGATTTCGATCTGTGGAAACGTCGAAACAAATGCGTTTCTTTGGGAGAAGGGCGGACCGATGGTCGCCTTGGACACTCTCATACCGGCAAATTCTGGCGTGCATCTGTTCGAGGGGGACAACATCAACGAGCGTGGTGAAATCCTAGCCTCAGGTTTACGGAGTGACGGCTGTGGTGATCCCTTCCACTGCCAACGTCTCTACCTCTTAATTCCGTGTAATGCGAATCATGCGTCAGGCTGTGAGAATCCTCACGCGAGCGCAACCGCCGTAACTGAGATCGATCCAGCCCCGACAGAAGAACTGTAATTTCCCTGAGGAGCCGGTCTCCGGCAATTCCGCTCAGAGAACGTCCGCATTCCACCAATTGAATGGCCGGTAACGGGAGGGCCATCGGACCGCTGCGGTCGATACCAGCCGACCGTGCCTAACGAGTCAGTTTGGTCCAGAGCGCCACTTTTCTACAGCCAGGTTCTTCATGAACTGACACGTGACCTAAGGCTGCGGACCGCAGTCGAAGCTCGATGCCGTGTCGGTGCTGCCTTGGCCGCGATAGCGCGCCACCAGCGGCCAGGCGCACAGCGGGCGTGAGCGCACCACCTCGCTGTTGGGGTTCTCATCGTCGCGCCGCTTGGTCGCGATGATGCGTTCGGGTGCAACGCCTTCCTCCACCCAACGTTGCAACGCGGTCGACAAATTGGTCTCAGGATCAGCCCTTCCCTCAAGGAATGTTCCGAAGAAATTTGGCCCTGGACCTCCCCCGCAATGCTCCATTCCGGGCGCCATGAAGAGGCGCACGGTGGCGCGAGTTTTCGCCTCACCCATGGCCGCACCTACTTGCTCAAAGTACTCGATGGTCAACCACGGAGGCACGCTCGAATCGTTCCATCCGTGGTACAAGATCAACTTACCGCCGCGCGCGGCAAACCTACTCAGATCGGGGTTCGTGGCGTTTAGTACCGCGGCCAGTTTGCGATCGGCCAACCGCGCATCACGCGCGGGATCATAGGTATTGAAGTCCCAAGCCGGGTCTTCGAACACGAAGTCCTTAAAGAACCCGTTCGCGAAGCGAAACACGTCGCTCGTTCCAGGGCCCGACCTGAAGAAGTTCTCATCCAATCCGACTTCTGCGCCCGGAGCGAAACCCGGAAACCGGCGTTCGGAAGTCGGGATGCGGCCGGTATACAGTAAGCGCAGCGTTTGGACCTGCGCTTCAGTGAGGCAGCGCTCGGTGTCAGCGCCAGTGCAGGTGAGCACGGCTGGATCGAATTCGCATTTCGCCGGGTCATCGACCACGTCCTGATTTATACCGGGGCATGCCGCCCGAACGGCTGACTGTATCGCCGGGAGCTTGGCGGCTGGGATGTGATGGGCGGGGTTGGCGAACCACCTGAAGCCCAATTCTGCGCCGCCGATCATCAAGCGGGTCCAGTCGAGCGCAGGCGCGCCGGCGATGATGCCGTCATAGTCCGCTGGGTAGCGCTGCGCCTCCATCAGCGCCTCACGTCCGCCGTCGGAGCAGCTGCCAAAGTACGCGCGCGAAGCTTCGCGGTTGTAGTACGCAGCAACAATGCGTCTGGCGTTGACGATGGCTTCGTGAACGCCCCGGTGCCCAAAGTCGACCACCTTCTCTGGGTGCCCATTTGCCCAGTACGTGTCCATGGAATCGGTTTCGTGCCCAGTATCGGTGCCCACGACGGCGTAGCCGGCATAGAGCCTATTAGCCAATACACGGTCACTGATCGAGCCCGCGAAGTTGCCATTGCCTACGCCCCAGAGACGCCCGTTCCAGTCGGCTTGTGGCAACCACACCTCGAAGCGAATGTCTGAATCGCGTGAGGGCCGCGCACTGCCCACCACACGGCAAAACGCCGGTACCGCGGGTTGTCCCTCGAAATACGTGGCCTTCATGCGCCCGGCGGCGATGGGCTCAGCGTCCAGCACGACTGCGCCCGGAAGGTGCAGTCTGGCGAGACGCGCGCAGTCGCTCGGTGATGCGCCGAGTGCGGGGAAGCATGGCAGTGTTGCAGCGGAGCCGGCGAGCGCGATTGACGTCAGCGCGCGCAAAACCGCAGTCAACAGCTTGCGGCGCGCCGGCGGCGATGGCAGGGCGTTGGCGTTCTTAGTCTGCGCCATGCCCCAAGGAGCATACGCCGAATTGCCATCTTAGGAACAGGGCCAGCCATCCACCGCCACAAGCAAGGCCTTGGCGCGTTCAAGGTCTGCTTCTTCAATCCTGAACGGCCGCTCGGAGTAACTCGAGCCTCTGGAGGGTCCATAGCGGCATCTCATCAAACTTCCGCAGTCGGGCCATGACCGGCCGTACGCAGCCATCCCTCAAATTTCCGGTGAGCGGACACTCGAACGATCTCTCCCGACCGCGCGAGTCGTGACGGAATCTCGTTCGCTACTCAGTTCGGGAAGTTCAGCGCCTTCTCAATCGCCTTGAAGCGCGGCTCCTGCTGCAGCGGATCGAGGAGCGGCTCGGTCTTCAAATTAATCAACTCTGCATCACGCATTTGCAGGGCCGTGTCCAGCCACTCGAGTGCTTTGGGCGTATCGCCCCACTGCGCGTAGATCGCGGCGTAGCGGAATGCGCCGGCGTTGCCCTCTAACGCCTTGAATCGTGCCAGCGCGGTCTCAGCGTCGGCCTGCCGGCCGAGCTTGTGGTAAGCCAATGCGAGGCAGTCTTGTAAGTCCTTGACGGCCTCCCCGACGCCCTCGCACACCGTGCGCATCTTCTCGAAGTCGCCTAGTGCGTAGTAGATCAATGCTCCGTAGGCCGCCCACAAAGGATCATTCTTTGGCCGGAGCGACAGACCGTCCTGGTAGGCCGCGAGGGCCTCGTCATACCGCCTCGCAGACCGCAGAGCGCCGCTGAGAAAGCCGTAAGACTCGGCGTTCAACGGATCGAGCACCGCCGCGCGCCGCAAACCGGCGATTCCAGCGTCAGTGCGGCCCATCTGCACAGCAAACTGACTGTAGTCTCGCAACACTCGCGCGTTACCCGGCGCCAAAGTCATGGCCCGCTGCCATTCCTCACTCGCGCCCGCGAAATCGAGTGAGTTCTCCCGATCGAAGGCCAATGCAAGGTGGCCTTCGGCAAGCTCGGGAGCCAGCGCGACCGCCTTCAGTGCCGGCGCCCGTGCCTGACGATAGAAATCGCCTACCTCAGGTCCGTGGGCGAAATTCCCCGCGTATCCGGCGAGGGCCAGTGACCATCCGGCGTACGCAAGGGCGAAGTTGGGGTCAAGACGCACCGCTTCCTGATAGCCCGCACGCACTGCTTCATTGTCACTGGCGCTGCTTGCCTGCCAGTAAGCGCTCGCGGCGCGCAAGTACGCATCATAAGCGGCCGCGTTGCGCGTGCCGCCAACCATCATCTCGGTGGCCGCGTCTCCAAGGAGTTTGACCTTGAGGGCGCTCGCCACCGCCTCCGCAATCTCGGTCTGCAGTTTCAACAAGTCGTCGAGGTTGCGGTCATACGTCTGCGACCAAAGATGAAAGCCGGTGGCTGTGTCAATCAGCTGTGCCGTGATGCGTACTATGTTCTTCGAGCGTCGTACGCTTCCCTCGAGCACTGTGCCCACATTCAACTTACGTGCGATAGTTCCAATGTCGGTGTCTTTTCCCTTGAACGAGAAGGCCGACGTGCGCGCGGCGACGTGCAGCTCGTTGATGCGGAAAGCTCGTTGAGCAGCTCCTCGGAGAGGCCGTCGGAGAAATACTCTTGCTCCTTGTCCCCGCTCATATTCACGAACGGCAGCACCGCGATGGAATGCGGCGGCGGGCTGAAGGCGTTCGCGGTTGTGCTGACCTGGGTCGCCGGCGCCGTAGGCTGCAGCGTCGGGTGCTTCGAGATCCAGAACCTATCAATAGCAAAATAGACCAGTGCACCTGCGACCACCGCGACGGCGATGGCCGGCAGTGCCCACTTCGACTGCCGGGGCGCGGGGACCGGCTCTCTCATCGCTTGCGGCCGAGCCGGTGCTGCGCCCGCCGGCAACACGGTCGCTGCCGGCGCGTTATACGGCTCAGGCGACACCAGGCGCCGTACCCGTTCTACGAACTCCGGCGGCGTCTCCCCGCCTGGCAGGCGCGTCCACTGCACCTCGTGCAACTTGTCCGGCACTGAAGCGCCTCGTTCCCGCGTATCGTCGATGACGACCGGAACCAGAAATGGCTTCTTATCCGACATGTGGTGGGTGCGTTCGACCGCAAGTTTCCACTCGTGTCGGAAATAGCCCTCGTCACGGGCTTCCGTATGGGCAGAGATGAGGGCTATGAACAGACGGCAATCATGAATCCGCTCGCGAATCTGCCGATCCCAGGCGTCTCCGCCTCTCAGCTCACTCTGGTCGAACCACACTTCGACGCCCGCTGAGCGTAGTGCTGCGCAAATGCGCTGAGCTGCCTCGGCATCCTGCGAGGCATAGCTCAGGAACACCGCCCCGATCGGTGTGCTCGCCGGCTCGGCAGACTCTGCCCCCATCCTCACCCTCTTGATCTTGTGCGGGCCGCGGAAGGATGCCCTGAGCAGGCAGTCTCAGGCAATTCCGCTGCGCGAACGTCCGCATTTCATCAATTGAACGACTGGTAACGGGAGAGCCAGCGGACCGCTCGGGGTCGATAAGTGCCCTTTCACTGGTCCCACACGCTTGCCTCGCTGACTACTCCAAAGGAGGCACGTATGGAATCTATCAATCACGCGGCGGCGCGCCATGTCCCGTGGAACAAAGGCAAACTTGTAGGCCAGAAAGCACCGCTCAAGCAACGCGAGATCTGGGCGATCCGAATCCGGCTTCAGTTGCAGGAGGACACCCGTGAACTTGCGCTGTTCAATCTCGCGATCAACAGCAAGCTCCGGTCGTGCGATCTCGTGCGACTGCAAGTCCGCGATGTCTGCCAAGGCGGACGCGTTGCGTCTCGGGCAATCGTCATGCAGCGAAAGACGCAGCGGCCAGTCCAGTTCGAGATCACCGAACAGACTCGTGAGTCACTGCCGAGTTGGATTCGCTGCGCCGAGCGGGGGCCAGACGATCACCTCTTCTCCTGCCGCTTGCGCGAGTCCCCGCACCTGTCCACTCGCTAATACGCACGAATCGTTCGTAGGTGGGTGCAGGCCATCCGGCTTAATCCAGCTGCGTACGGTACGCACACGATGCGGAGGACCAAGGCCGCGCTGATCTACCGCCGCACCAGGAATCTGCCAGTCGTCCAGCTGCTGCTGGGGCACAGCAAGCTGGAGAGCACCGTCAGGTACCTCGGCATCGACGTCGACGATGCTTTGGAAATTGCGGAACAAACCGAGGTGTAGAGTCCCGAGCCGGTCGGCGATCGAAGTCTACGGTCGCTGACCGACCAGGAGCGGTCGGTCAATACGATTGGGCAGTTTCC
>Ga0306920_100006897_pt1 | contig 14894 bp, 15 predicted proteins | sample flu12Cox44000170_FD_204666 | JGI IMG/M metagenome (GOLD analysis project Ga0306920, IMG submission 204666) | Lab enrichment of tropical soil microbial communities from Luquillo Experimental Forest, Puerto Rico - flux4day.12C.oxic.44.000.170 (v2)... | ecosystem: Environmental > Terrestrial >... | reverse complement strand
CGGCGATCGCGGTGGTCGGCTCCATCGTCATGGCAGGACAGCAGCGAACCGCGCTCAGCACCGTACTGGGGACTCTGGCGGTTGCGGCCTCGATGACCAATGCGGTGGGCGGGTTCCTCATCACCGACCGCATGCTGCGGATGTTCAAGCGCAAGTAGCGAGACCGCCGTGAATCCGGTGTTCCTGTCGCTGGCCTATCTCGCCGCCGCGGCCCTCTTCGTCCTGGCGCTTAAATGGCTCAGCACGCCGGCGACGGCCCGCCAGGGCGTGCTGGCCGGCGAGGTCGGTATGTTCCTCGCTATCGTCGGGACGTTGCTGGCGGTCGGGATCGTCAGCTACAAATGGATCGCGATCGCGTTCGTTGTGGGATCCGCCATCGGGGCGCCGATGGGACTCTTCATGCCCATGACCGCGGTGCCGCAGCGGACCGCGCTGTCGCACGCGTTCGGCGCGCTGGCCGCGGCGCTTGTGGGCACTGGGGAGTACTACCTCCAGGCGCCCCGGATCGGTGTGTTCACCATGACGGCGCTCGGCCTCGAGGTCGTCCTGGGATCCCTGACTTTCACCGGCAGCCTGATGGCCTTCGGCAAGCTCCAGGAGATCCTCCCGACGCGGCCGATCACATACCGGGGGCAGAACGTCATGAACCTGTCGCTTTTGGCCGTGGCCATCGCCATCGCGGCGTACTTGGTGGGGCACCCCGGGCAGATGGCGCTGCTCCCGGTGGTGATCGCGCTGGCGCTGCTGTTCGGGGTCCTGCTGGTTATTCCCATCGGCGGCGCAGACATGCCCACGGTCATCTCGCTGCTCAACTCCTACGCCGGCCTGTCGGCGGCAGCCATGGGGTTCGTCCTCGACAACAAGCTCCTCATCATCGCAGGCGCGCTGGACGGCTCGTCCGGCTTCATCCTGTCCATGATCATGTGCCGGGCCATGAACCGCTCCTTCACGAACGTCCTCTTCGGTGCGTTTGGCCAGGTCCAGGCCTCCGCGCGCGAGGCCGAGCGCCGTCCTGTCAGGAGCGCGACGCCGGAGGAAGCCGCCTCCATCCTCGAGGCCGCGCAGTCGGTCGTTGTCGTCCCCGGCTACGGTATGGCGGTGGCACAGGCGCAGCACAAGGTGCGGGAGCTGTACGATCTGCTGACCCGCCGCGGCGTAGACGTCAAGTTTGCCATCCACCCGGTGGCGGGGCGCATGCCCGGCCACATGAACGTGCTGCTGGCCGAGGCGGACATCCCGTACGATAAGCTCCTCGGCACCGAGGAGGTTAACCCGGAGTTCCCGCAGGCCGACGTGGCGCTCGTCATCGGCGCCAACGACATCACAAATCCGGCGGCCCGCCACGACCAGGCCAGCCCGATCTACGGCATGCCGATCCTGGACGTCGACAGGGCGCGCACCGTGATGGTAATCAAGCGCAGCATGAACCCGGGGTTTGCCGGCATCGACAACGAACTCTACTACCTCGACCGGACGCTGATGCTGTTCGGCGACGCGAAGACGTTCGTCGGTGAGATCGTCAAGGAGCTGGCGACCGATCAGCCGGCGGTAGGTCGGCCCCGAGAACGCGCGGCCGCGTCCTAGTGCCACTCTAACCAATTGCTGCGAAGATGCAGCACTCATAAATGCCCACCAGGAGGAAGGCGTTGGAGGGCCGGTGGATTAAATAGTCGGCCCTCCCGATGCTGGGCGAGGTGACCAAAATGGCAGAATGTGAATTGCCGGCTCCGTCAGTCCTTACCGCGGACGGTCTCGAGGCGCTCTTCGCGGCCCTTCGTCGCAGAGACTACCGGTTGGTGGGCCCCACCGTGCGGGATGGCGCGATCGTTTACGACGAGATCCGGTCGCCCGCCGATCTCCCCGCGGGGTGGACCGACGAGCAGGATGGGGGGACCTACCGCCTCAAGCCCCGGGCCGACCGGGCCCTGTTTGGCTACGCTGTGGGTCCCCACTCGTGGAAGAAGTTTCTGTTTCCGCCCGCCACGCGGTTGTGGCAGGCCCACCGCACGGGCAATGGCGGGTTTGAGATCTCGGAGGATCGCGAGGAGCCACCCAAGTTTGCGTTCATCGGCGTTCGCTCCTGCGAGCTGCATGCCATCGCGGTCCAGGATCGGGTGTTCCTCGAGGGGAAGCACGTGGATCCCACTTATAAGGCCCGACGAGAACGAGCGTTCATTGTCGCGGTCAACTGCGGGCAGGCGGGAGGGACCTGCTTCTGCGTGTCGATGAAGGCGGGGCCCAAGGCTACGTTCGGGTTCGACCTGGCGTTAACCGAAACCCTGGAGGGCGGCCGCCACCAGTTTGTGGCCGAGGTCGGGACGGAACGCGGCGCCGAGGTCCTGATAGAGGTGCCCCGCGGGGAGGCCGCTTCGGAAGATCTGGTAGCAGCCGAGCAAGCGGTGGCCCGTGCGGCGAGCCAGATGGGCCGGACGATGGACACCGCCGGCATCAAGGATCTGCTCTATCGCAACTACGACCATCCGCGCTGGGACGACGTCGCCAAGCGCTGTCTGACCTGCGCCAACTGCACGATGGTGTGCCCCACCTGCTTCTGCAGCACGGTGGAGGATACGTCCGACCTCAAAAGTGAGCATGCCGAGCGGTGGCGGAAGTGGGACTCCTGCTTCACGATGGATTTCTCGTATATCCACGGAGGGAACGTCCGGAGCACGCCTCGGGCCCGGTATCGCCAGTGGATGACCCACAAGCTGGCCACCTGGATCGATCAGTTCGGAACATCCGGCTGCGTCGGTTGCGGCCGCTGCATCACGTGGTGTCCCGTCGGGATCGATATCACCGAGGAGGTCCGCGCGATCCGCGAGAGCGAGCAGCGGCCCCCGGCCCCGTCGGCCCGGGAGGCGAAGGATGCAGACGCTTGAAGCGGTCCTGGCCGAACACGCGTTCTTTCGCGATCTGCCGCACGACGATCTCCAGTTGATCGCCGGGTGCGGCTCCAACGTGCGCTTCCCGGGCGGGGCGCGACTCTTCCACGAAGGCGATCCTGCCGACCGATTCTTTCTTATCCGCCACGGGAAGGTCGCCCTGGAGATCGGTTCGCCGGAGCGCGGCCGGGTAGTCATCCAGACTCTCGGGGCGGGGGATCTGCTCGGGTGGTCGTGGCTGGTCCCGCCGTACCGCATGTCGTGTGACGCGCGGGCCGTCGAATTGACCCGGGCCACGGCCTTCGATGGCGCCTGCATCCGCCGGAAGTGCGAGGCCGACCCGCGGCTCGGCTACGAGCTGCTTAAGCGGTTCGCACAGGTCATCGGGCAGCGGCTTCGGGCCACGCGGCTGCAATTGCTGGATGTCTACGGAACTCGCGGGTGACCGGCCGGCGGCCGGGCCCCCGGGCGTCGAGCCCATGGCGCCGCGCCGGTTCCGCGTCCGGCGCGTTACGCGCGAGATCCACGACACCGTGACTCTGGACATCGAGCCGTCGGATCAGGCCGAGGAGTTTTCCTTCGCCGCGGGGCAGTTTAATATGCTCTATCTCTTCGGTCTGGGCGAGGTCCCGATTTCCATCAGCAGCGACCCCGCCCATCTCCGGGTGCTCGCCCATACGGTGCGCGCCGTCGGGCCGGTCACGAACGCTCTGTGCCGTCTTAAGCGCGGGCAGGTGCTCGGCGTGCGCGGCCCATTCGGCAGCTGCTGGCCGGTCCGAGAGGCGGTGGGAGGCGACGTCGTCATCGTCGCCGGCGGGATCGGCCTCGCACCGCTGCGCCCGGTTTTGTACCATTTGCTCGGGCACCGCGACCAGTACGGGCGGATCGCCCTGCTCTACGGCGCGCGGACGCCCAACGACCGCCTCTACGAGCGCGAATTGAGCCGGTGGCGGGGACGGTTCGATGTGCAGATCGAGGCCACCGTGGACACGGCCGTGGCAGGCGATGAGTGGCGCGGCCACGTGGGGGTCGTGACCACGCTCATCCCCCGCGCCGAGTTCGACCCCGCGGAGACAATCGCCGTGATCTGCGGGCCCGAGGTGATGATGCGCTTCACCATCGAGGACCTCCAGAAACGCGGCCTGACGTCCGATCGCATCTACCTCTCCATGGAGCGCAACATGAAGTGTGCGATCGGCCTGTGCGGCCACTGTCAGTTCGGCCCCACCTTCGTGTGCAAGGACGGGCCGGTCTTCCGCTACGACCGCATCGCGCCGCTCTTGAAGGTGCGGGAGCTGTGATGGCTCCTCGCCGGCGGCCGCGGCTGGCGGTCTGGAAATTCGCCTCCTGCGACGGCTGCCAGCTGAGCCTGCTGTCGTGCGAGGACGAGCTCCTGACCCTCGCCGGAGAGGTGGAGGTCTCCTACTTTCTGGAGGCGTCCCGCGGCACCGTTCGCGGCCCCTACGACCTTTCGCTCGTCGAGGGATCGATCACGACCCCCCATGACGCCGAGCGGATCCAACACGTCCGCGGGGTCTCGAAGGCTCTCGTAACGATCGGGGCGTGCGCGACGGCCGGCGGGATCCAGGCCCTCCGCAACTTCAAGGACGTGAAGGAGTTCCTCGCGGCGGTGTACGCCAGGCCGGAGTACATCGAGACGCTCTCGACCTCGACGCCGATCGCCCACCACGTTCACGTGGATTTCGAGCTGCAGGGCTGCCCGATCAACAAGCAGCAACTGCTCGAGGTGATCCGCGCCTTTCTCGGCGGCCGAAGGCCGTCGATCCCCGCGCACAGTGTCTGCGTGGAATGCAAGCGGCGGGGGACGGTCTGCGTGATGGTCGCCCGCGGTACGCCGTGCCTGGGTCCGGTGACCCACGCCGGCTGTGGGGCGATCTGCCCCGCCTACGACCGCGGCTGCTACGGCTGCTACGGCCCAATGGAGACGCCCAATACGGTTTCGCTCAGCGGGTGGTGGCGGCGCCTCGGCGTCTCGGATCCGGACCTCGTCCGCGCCTTCCGCGGGATCAACGCCTACGCCGACGCGTTTCGAAAGGCCAGCGAGGCGCATGAGAAGTAAGACCAGGACGATCAGGGTCGATGCCCTCGCCCGCGTCGAGGGGGAGGGCGCGATCTACGTAAAGCTCAAAGGGGATCAGGTCCTCGACGTTCGCCTGAACATCTACGAGCCGCCGCGGTTCTTTGAGGCGTTCCTCAGGGGCCGGGCCTTCACGGAGGCGCCGGACATCACGGCGCGCATTTGCGGCATCTGCCCGGTCGCCTACCAGATGAGCGCCTGCCGCGCGATGGAGGACGCCTGCGGCATTCGTATCGACCGGCCGCTCCGCGCGTTGCGCCGGCTGCTGTACTGCGGCGAATGGATCTCCAGCCACGCCCTCCACGTCTACATGCTCCACGCCCCTGATTTCCTAGGGTACGACGGCATCATCCCGATGGCGCGGGATCACCCGCAGGCGGTGGAGCGGGGGCTGCGGCTGAAGAAGGTCGGCAACGAGCTGATGGCCCTCCTCGGGGGGCGGGAAGTGCACCCCATCAACGTGCGGGTCGGCGGCTTCTACCGCGTGCCCGCCGGCCGCGAGCTCGAGGGGATCGCCGAACGCCTGAAGTGGGCCCGGGAGGCGGCGCTCGAAACCGTACGGTGGGTTGCCACCTTCGAGTTCCCGGATTTCGAGCAAGACTACGAGTTCGTCGCCCTGCGGCAGCCCGGCGAGTACCCGATCGATGCCGGCTGCATCGTTTCCGACAAGGGCTTGGATATCGACGTTCGGGACTACGACGATCACTTCGTCGAGGAGCAGCGCCCGCATTCCAACGCGCTCCATGCGCGGCTCCGGGAGCGGGGGGCGTACTTTGTGGGGCCGCTCGCCCGCTACAGCCTGAGCTACGACGCGCTGTCTCCGCTGGCCAGAGAGGCGGCTCGCGAGGCCGGCCTGGCGCCCGTGTGCCGCAACCCGTTCCGCAGCATCATCATCCGCGCCGTCGAGATCCTCTACGGGTGCGACGAGGCGCTGCGCCTGATCGGCGAGTACCAAACGCCGGAGCGTCCCGCTGTGGACGTGCCGGCGCGATCCGGCACAGGCCACGGCTGCACGGAGGCGCCCCGCGGCATTCTCTATCACCGGTACACGATCGACGATGCCGGCGGCATCGTGGATGCGAAGATCGTGCCGCCGACGTCGCAGAACCAGGGCCAGATCGAGGCCGACCTGCGCCGTCTCGTGCAGCAATCTATCGCGCTGCCGGACGACCGGCTGACCTGGCGGTGCGAACAGGCGGTGCGCAACTACGACCCGTGCATCTCATGCGCCACCCACTTTCTGACGCTCCACGTCGAGCGGGAGTAGGACCGGCCGCCCAGGGCGTGCTGGTCATCGGCGTGGGGAACGCCTACCGCCGCGACGATGCGGCCGGGCTGGTGGCGGCGCGCCGCCTCTGTGAGGCGGCCCGCGCTGATGTATTGCTGCGGGAAGCGAGCGGCGAGGGAACGGCATTGATGGCCGCCTGGGAGGAAGCGGAGGCCGTGATCCTCATCGACGCGGTCCGCTCCGGCGCCCCGGCCGGAACGATCTACCGGCTGGATGCCCGCGCCGAGGCGGTGCCTCAGGCGTGGTTTCGCTACTCCACTCACGCCTTCAGCGTGGCGGAGGCGATCGCGCTGGCGCGAGCGCTCAACCGGCTGCCGCCGCGGTTGATCGTGTTCGCCGTTGAAGGGGAGCGCTTCGATGCCGGCGTCGGCCTGTCGCCGGGGGTGGAACGAGCGGTGGACGAGCTCGTGCGCCGGGGCGTCGAGGAGATCGACCGCATCGCTGGCAACTCCAGGTAACCCCGGCTTGCGCGAGGCCCCGGTGGTGTTCCCACGGGCGAGGTATCGACCCGCGGCTGCGGGGCCGCGAAACCCGGTTTTGTCGCCTGATCAGTCGCATACCTCCCCACAGACCTTATCGCTTTAGTGCGGTCTTTAAGTTGATCGCCGGGTGTCCGCCCGATGTTGCCGGCCGCCATCCAGAATCCAGGGGGAAATGTCGTTCCAGCTTGCCTCAAGCCAACCAGCAATCGCGTTGGGGCCCGGTCGACGCTCGATCGGGAAATCAGGTCCGTACCCGATGGTCGGGGATAATCGGCCAAGCTGAAGCTAACCTCACAACAAGAGCACGTTCACAAAGAGAGGCCTGGGTGCACGAGGCCCGAACGGCCGCCGTTGGGTGTTTCTCCTGCGGAACGCTTATGCAGAGTCACGGCGCACAATCTGAGGTCGCACCGCCTAAGGCTGCACCCTTTCACTGGCGCTTCCAGGTACTCCTCGACCGCTGCATCGGCTGTGGAGTGTGCATGGATACCTGTCCTGTGGCCACTCTGGATATGTCCCACCCGACAAGGCCCGGGGTCGACGGGAGTGGACTGTACCCTTTGGATGACGGAACAACCTGTCCAGGTGAGACAGTGCATCGGCTGTTGGGTCTGTCGCACGGAGTGTCCGACAGACGCAATCGTCATCGAGGCCACCGATTCCGAGCCGCAGATGCAAGCCACGCCACCCCTCGCCGCCAGTCCGCCGAATAACCCCGACCGAGGGTGGATTGCGCTCTCCGCGCTGACACGCGATCGGAAGCAAGACCCCATCGTCGCGGAGCGACAAGGGCCGTGGGGAAATCTCACCGCATGGAAATTGGCCCCCCGGGGCCGGTCCCCTGGCAGGTCTGGCGGGGATGGATCCGCAGGTCTCGCAATCGCCACGCGGCGGAAGAAAAGAGCCGAAAGGAGGTATGACGCGATGGGAGTGACACAGCCGGCAGTACAGTTTTCCGACCAGTTCCTGAAGATGATCCCATCCCTATTCTCGTCTTTGGAAATGTTCGTCGAAGGGACGCTGGCCGTCACGCTGACGATCCTCTGGGTCTTGCTCCTGACGCTCTACCTGGCACGGCCATATGTGGTCCGCACGCTGCAGAAGTTTTCCTTGCGAGTAGGGGCGGATCTCTGGTGGCTGATCTACGTGGGCCTTCGCGACCTGATTTTGGCCGCGGTGTTTGTCTTGGGTCTCTTGTATTTCCTGCCGGACGTATTGGGGATGCTCCCCTTGCCCGTGACCGGGCCCCTCGCAGAAGCTTTGCTGTTCGCGGCTCTGGTAATGAAGCTCACACGAGACGCGGACAATGATCCCAATGCGTTTTCGTTGGTGAGCACATTGCTGGGAACCGGCGCAGTCCTGTATCTGACACCGTTCATTCTCGCCGAGAAGCTCGGCGGATTTGCAGGCACGCGGTTCGATTGGCTGGTGACCACGGTGTTCCCGATTTCAGGCTCGACCGCTTCAGGCCTGGCGCTCACCTGCTGGGGGGCGGCCACCCTGGCGGCCATCATCTTGGGTGTCGTAGCCGTTATCTACACGCTACGCCTCGCCAGACCCTACGAACAGGAATCCTGAACGGGAGGGGCATGGCATGGACGCGTATGGCAAGGTTATTCAGGCGTTTGTGGAGGAAGCGCGGGGCTGGACCGTTTTGACGGTGGCAGCCCTGATGCCGACGTTGTGGACGCTCACGCTGATGCTCGCTTTGGCGCGCCCCTATATGCTGCGGACGTTGCGCAAGTGCACCGTGCGGTTCGGCGCCGACGTGTGGTGGCTGTCGTATGTCCTCATGCGAGATGGGCTGATGATCGTGACATTGGCGGCCGGCTTCATCTTCCTGCTGCCGCACCCGGCATTCATCGTGGAGGGCGAAGAGCTCTCCTTGCCCCTCTTTGGCCCCTTGGCGACGCTCTTCTTGTTTTGGGCCTTGACCGTGAAGCTAACAGAGGATCCCGACGATGACCCGGCCGCATACCGCCGTATGATATCGCTGCTGACGATCGGGGGAGCGCTGTACTTCGTCTCCATGGTATTCGGGTCCGAGGCGGGTAATCAGGACTGGCTCAAACCGGTCAACGAGTTCCTGGCGACAGGAAGCAACCCGGCCTGGGCACATGCGATCACGACGATTGCCTTGGTGGGCTTCGCCGCCACGGGAGCCTATATCTTCGCACGGGTGTTGAATGGAATCCGGCGCGGCGGGTTGGTCGAACAGGCTGGTGGTGGGTCCGGCCGTCATGCACACGCGGGGATGACCGGGCACTGAGCCGCGGCCGTGTTCAAGGGACTTCGGTCACTCGCGCACCGTGCACACCGGCACCGGCGAGTGCCGCACGACGTGTTCGGCGACGCTCCCGATGAGCAGGTGCGAGACGCCTCGCCGGCCGTGCGTGCCCATTACGACCGCGTCCGCGCCCACCTCCCGCACCACTTCGAGGATGACCTCTCGAGGATGTCCCTTTCTCAGGAGGCGTCGCGTCACCTCCGGCGCGTCCTGGGCCACGGTCTCGAGGATCGTCTGAGCCTCGCCGGTCAATTGCTCCGCAGACTCAGTCGAGAGCGGGGTAGGGATTGATCCGAGCCCGCCGAGCGGCGTCCAGGCAACGGGAAGCTCCAAAACGTGGAGGACCACGATCTCAGCGCGGAATGCCTGCGCAAGGGTCCGAGCCCACGCCAGCGCGCGCTCCGCGCCCTCGGAGAAATCTGTTGGCACGAGAATAGTCTGAATTCCGCGCTCTTGCATTGGCGCCTCCCCGGTGCAAACTCACTTCAAGTATCCCTTATTTCCGGCCCCTTCCACAATCCGGCCCTGGCCCGCTACCCACGTTTCGGCCTCAAAGCTGAACCCGCCGCCGGGGGAAAGCGTGCGGCCTTTGTGGCGCCGGAAGACCGGCCTCCTTCGAGGGTGTTGTTGCAGCATGAAAAATGCCGCCGGCGGCGGGCGCCGTCCGGCGGCAGGCGCCAAAGAACTGCTTACGCCGCGGCTTGGTTCGCCTCAGCCAACCGCCATTGGTTGAGCATGATCCGCTTCGCCCTCCGGGCGAGTTCCGTGGTCTCTTCGACTGAGTGAAGGATCTCACGGATCTCCTCTCGCAGTGCTCCATCGCTGAGCCGGTGCTCGGCAGAACGCAACGAGACGGCGGCGTTCAGCAATTGCTGTTCGACGGCAAACAACGTCAGCGCCTCCGCATCATACCGGTTCATCGTGATTCTCCTTTCTCGTCCTAACTTCCACATCTATCATCTCTCACGGCATCGGAATTCGACATCCGGCCACGACCCGATTTGCCGCCCGGTGCACGCCTGAAGGCCCGACCAGCGGCGGCCTGCTCTCACAAGTGCAGCGTCGTCCGCGCTTCCCGGCAGCGGCATCCGGCGCAGGATTTGCCCAGAATCGGATGCCGGCCCGATGCCTTTCCAAGTCGACGTAGGCTACCGTGAAGGATGAAGGGAGGTGAGGCTAATGACGCTACAGCTGAAGCACCGCGTGACCTGCGAGGAACATCTGGAAGAATACCTGACCGGGGAGCGGGTGGCGTACACGATCGACGATCACCCTGCCCGCTACACGGCTCAGGAACTGGCGCAGGTTGAACACGTCCCGGGCCGCCTGATCGCGAAGGCCGTGATGGTCGTCGCGGACGGTAACCCCGTGATGGTGGTAGTGCCGGGAGTTTCCAAGGTCGATCTGGCTGCGGTCCGAAAGGCGCTGGGAGCCAAGGAGGTCCGGCTGGCGCTCGAGCAGGAGTTCGGTCACCTGTTTCCCGATTGCGAGATCGGGGCCATGCCGCCGTTCGGTAATCTCTACGGCGTGCCTGTCCTCGTGGACGCGGCGCTGGCGTGCGACCCGGTGATCTTTTTTAACGCGGGAAGCCACCGCCGGGCGGTCACGATGACCTACGCCGACTACGCGAGGCTCGTCCGGCCTGCGGAGGGTGCGTTTGCGAAGGAAGCCCGCGGCCGCGCTAAAGCTTGATCGTCAGGACTGGTGGGCCGGCGCCGGGAGGGGGAGTTCCGCGACGACCTCGGTTCCGGCGTCTGGGGTGGAGGTGATGCGGACCACGCCGCCAAGCAGGGCGGCCCGCTCCTCCATCCCGTCGAGCCCGGAGCCACCCTTGAGGGGGTCAAAACGGCGTCGGCCTTCGAATCCGCGCCCGTTGTCGCTGACCCGCAGGCACAGCCGGCCGTTCCTAAGGGTGAGCGCGACTTCCACGCGGGTTGCGGCCGCATGCTTGACGACGTTCCAGAGGGCTTCCTGCGCGATCCGAAACGCCGCGGTCTCCACGACAGGATCCAGCCTCGTATCGCCGAGTTCGAGCTTCAGGTCCACCGCCAGGCCTCGTGTCTCCAGCTGGTGATGCACGTACCAGCGGAGCGCGGCGGCGAGTCCGAGGTCGTCGAGGATGGTGGGACGGAGGTCGTAGATGAGCTTTCGGACTTCCTCCAAAGTCGCCTCCGCCAGCGCCTTGAGCCGGTCCAGTTCTTCCACCAGCGCCGGTTCGGCCCGCTCCGCCAGCGTACGCAACATCTCGACGTTGAGAATCAGGGCGGTCAAGGACTGGCCGGTGTCATCGTGCAGTTCCCGGGCGATCCGCCGCCGCTCATCCTCGTACGCGCTCATCAGTTTCTTGATAAGATCGCTCCGCAGTCGCTCCTTGTCCTGCAGCTCATTGAAAAGCTGAGTTTTCTCGATGGCCAGCCCGACCTCACCCCCTACCGTGGCCAGGAGAGCCAGCTCCCGCTGGCTGAACAAGCGGCCGGCCGGCAACACCAGATTCAGTAGTCCGACAATCCCGGTGGTGGTGCAGAGAGGGACGCTGGCATGTTGAGCCTTGATCCCGGCCTTTTCCAGGCGTATGCAGTCCACGATGTTCACCGGCTCCGTGAGCTGATTTGCCCGTAGGAGATCGAGACACCGGCAGGGCCCCCGCATCGCCGCCCGGCCGTCGCGCTCGAGCGGTCCGGGAAGCTGATATCCCGCTGCGAGCTCATAGCCCCCCGACGAGGAGTCCCGAAGAAACGCCCAGCCGTTATGGAGTTGCAGCAGTTGGCCTGCCTGCCGCAGGACCTCTCCCAGGATATCCTCGACCTTGCCAGCCCGGGAAAGGACAGCGCTGATCTGGCTGAGGACGACGAACCGCTGGGCTCGTCCCAGGGCGCGAAGTTCGATGCCGGCACCGAACAGAGCGACGGCGAGACCGTCGAGGATCTCCGAGCGGGCAATGACGACTGAAGTGCGGGGGGCCCAAGCCCAGCCGATCAGATTGATCCCTACGGCGAGCAGGCCGGCATAGATCATCCTGGTGGACAGATCGTCGAGGATCTGTTCCGTGCGCCGATAGGCCTCCGCGGCGAGGAGAAACGCGACGCCGGCCGCCAATCCTGCGACAGTACGGGCGGGGCCTGGGTTTTCCTGTCGGGTCAACAATATCATCACCGCAGCGAAGACCAGGCCTCCGAACCCCAAAAGGCCGGCTTGGATGATCCCCCGGGCACGGGGATCGCGGGACGCGGTGCCGGTGAGGAAGAACCCCGCTCCCGCAAGCAACACCGCGCTGCTGATGGCCATGCGGGAGAACACCTGCCCCGGAACGTTGGACAGCAGCGACATTTCGATCCAGGCCCGAGCCGTTAGCATCGCCGCTCCGGCGGTCCACCATGCCACGTACCTCGACCGCGTTTCGAAATACTTGGCCAGGAGCAGGAAGATAACCGCGACATGAATTCCGAGAGCGATCGCGAGGATCGTCAATGGACGCTCCACGACAGGAAACCTCGCGTGTTGAATTTGTGTCCGCGAATAGATGGTCCTGCCGGGTGCCGGCGGAGCAGCGCTTCAGCCCAAAGGGATGGCGCCTTGAAGCGGCCGCGGGATCGGCGCGCGATTTAGGCGGCGTCTTGGACGCTGATGAGCATCGGGTCGAACCCAGCGTTCTTGAGGGCACGCACCAGATCGCGCGGATCGCGTTCTGCCGCCGTCACGATAACCGCCGGGCCCCCCCTCTCGGTGACCGTTGTCAGCCCGGTCAGTTCCGCCCCGGTGGGCGCCAACGCTTTGAGGATCTGCGCCACTCCCTCGGCGATGCCCGAAACGGGCAGGACCATCCGCGTCCCGGCCCTGCCGGCCCCCAGGAGCTCAAGAAAGGCATCAAAGATGTCGCTTTCGGTAATGATGCCAACCAGCTGGCCGTGATCAAGAACTGGAAGGCCACCCAAGCCGAGGTTCCGCATCAGCGTTGCGGCGTGGACGACGGACGTATCGACTGCGATCGTGTACGGATCGCGGCTCATGATTGCGCCGACCGGCGTGTCCGCCTGGCCCTTCTCGAAGAGGTCCCTTTGTGTGACGATCCCCACCAGCTTCCCCCGGTCGTCCACGACCGGCATCCGGCGGATCTTGCGAATATACATCGTCTGCAACGCGTCCTTTGTCCTGGTCTCCGGCGTTGCCGTCACCGCTGGGCTGCTCATCCGATCCTTTACTGTCATCGCGGGTTCCCTCTCGCCTCAAGGCCATATGATCCATGCCTACCGTAGCACCCAGGTCTCAGGGCGGCTATCAGGCCTGGAACGTATTCCTGCAAGCGAGCGAGGTTAGGCCGCCATCCGCCCAAGTCATAATCGGGCGTCCATCCGATGGTGCCCTCGTCCAGATGGCGATATGAATAAGGCGAGGACAGCGACGCGATCTCTGGATCGGGAGGCGGCGGCCGTGGAAGGGCAACCGGCGTGTGAGGCGTGTGACAAGTGCGGCCTCAAAGTGGTACGGTATGAACTCAAGAAGCGGGGTATCGTATTTCGATTTTGCGACGTGTGCTATTGGGGCGAGCTTGACGCGGAGGCTGGTCCCACCCCGAGCGACGTGGAAAAGAAGCAGGCTGGCCCGCAGGTGCCGCATAGGAGGTGATGGTCATGGTGCGGTTTCACACGCGTTCTGCACCCCTCAGGTCGCCGTTCCATTGGGATCCGTGGCATGAGCTCGACGAGCTTCGCCGGTCGGTCGAACGCATCGGCGGCCTTTCCGCGGAGCGCATCACGGATGGAGCAGCTGGTATGGGTTTCGTCCCGAAGGCGGACCTCTACGATCTCGGAGCGGCGTTCATGGTGAGGATGGACCTACCGGGCGTCAAGGAAGGGGACCTGGAGATCATCGCTGAGGGGAGTGGGCTTACCATCAGGGGCCACCGGGAGGCCGACGGTCCAGGGGACGAGCGCTGCTTGTACTGCGAGCGACCTGTGGGACGGTTCGTTCGCGCGATTGCGCTTCCCGCGAGCTTCGACGTGACTCGCGTCGAAGCGACCTTGAAGCTCGGAGTCCTGGAGATCACGCTCCCCAAGGACAGGACCGTCGAGGTCAAGAAGGTCCGCGTCTCGGTTTGCAAGACATAGTAGGCCTCGGCGGGGACGGGCTCTGTTCTTAGAGTAGGATCCGCGGCTTCGTCCCTGCGTCTGGAGTGCGCGTTTACTTGAGGGTCAGCAGGTAGGCGATCAGGGCTTTCATGTCAGCGTCCGACAGGTTGTTGAACGCCGGCATGCCGGCCTGAGGATTTACCGAGAGCGGGTTGCTGATGAGCTTCGCAAGCTTGTCGGCAGTGTACCGGCTGCCGACGTGGGTCAGTTCGGGTCCGAAGGCCACCCCCTCGCCCTTGACCACATGGCAGCCCTGGCACTTGTTGGCGACGAACACCTCGTGGCCGCGGGCCACCAGCGCCTGGGGCGATCCTGCAGGGGTGGTTGGAGTGCCCGGCGGCGCCTGCACGCTGCCGAGGTAGGTCAACCCTGCCAATGCGACCACAGCCACAGCCGCACTCGCCATCGCATACGGACGGCGCCTTGGCCGCCGTTCTTGGCGGCGGTCGATGAGCGGCAGCACGAAGAGCCAGAGGATCACGACCAGCGGAAGGAGCACTACCCCGACCGGCTCCCACACGGGTCCCTGGAAGTACTTCAGCAATTGAAAGAAGAACAAGAAGTACCATTCCGGCCTCGGCACGTAGGTGGTCGACGACGGATCGGCTCGGACCTCGGTGGGGACGCCCCAGACGGCCGTCAGGCCGAACAAGATCAGCACGATCACGAGCGAGACGGCGAGATCCTCGGCGAGCTGATCGGGGTAGAACCGCTTGGTCTTCCGCACCGTC
>Ga0306920_100006896_pt1 | contig 14895 bp, 11 predicted proteins | sample flu12Cox44000170_FD_204666 | JGI IMG/M metagenome (GOLD analysis project Ga0306920, IMG submission 204666) | Lab enrichment of tropical soil microbial communities from Luquillo Experimental Forest, Puerto Rico - flux4day.12C.oxic.44.000.170 (v2)... | ecosystem: Environmental > Terrestrial >... | reverse complement strand
CAGACTTATCTCCTCATCGGCGGTGCGATCCTCGGCGGCCTCGTAGTTCTGCTGATCTTCGTGAATTCCCGTATGAACGATCCCTCACGGGAGGTGGTCGTCAGGCAACTCTAGCGGCGGTCGAACGCGGGCTTGGCGCCCTTGTCACAACGCGTGAAGGACATCGCCGGGGATCCGGCCAGGAAAATCGAAGCGATCAAGGCCTATCGGGAGGAAACGGGGGCCGGGCTGAAGGATGCGAAGGACGCGATAGAAAATTGGATCGCTTCGCCGGGCGCGGCACCAAAGGCGGCGCCGGACGGGAAATGGCGTTCGCAAAGCGTCCCGACCGGCGCTGCGCCTTGGCCAGCCCCCTCCCAGCCAGTGCGCGACATCGCCAGGGATCCGACCGGCAGAAGCAAGACGATCCGCAAGATCGAGGCGATCAAAGCCTATCGCGAGGAGACCCGCGCCGGGCTGAAGGACGCAAAGGACGCCGTCGAGAGCTGGCTCGCGTCACGAAGGGCCGCATTGATTGCGGCCGCAGCCGAGCTCCCTGCCCCAGGCTCCACCCAGCCGATCGAGCTCAGGCCGTGTCTGAGCTGTCGCGCGATTGGGCCTCGACCACGGCGACCGCCGTCATATTGACGATGCCGCGTGGCGTGACCGACGGTGACAGGATATGGGCGGGTTTCGCTGCACCCATCAGGATCGGTCCGACCGGGAGCGCGTCGGCCAGCACCTTGATCAGCGAGAAGGCAATGTTCGCGGCGTCGAGATTGGGCATGATCAGCACATTCGCCTCGCCCGAGAAACGGGCTCGCGGCAGCACCTGATCGCGGATCATCTCCGAGAGCGCCGTATCGGCCTGCATCTCGCCATCGACCTCGAGCTCGGGCTGCATGGCGCGCACCAGGCTCAGCGCCTTGCGCATCTTGATGGCCGAGGGGGTGTCGGCCGCCCCGAAATCCGAATGCGACAGGAGCGCGATCTTGGGCGCGAGACCGAAGCGGCGCACATGCGAGGCGCATTGCACCGCCATGTCCGCGATCTCTTCGGCGCTCGGCTCGGTGCGCACATGCGTGTCGGCGAGGAAATACGCGCCCTTCGAGGTAATCACGAGGCTCATAGCCGAGAGGCCGCGTACTCCGGGCGCAAGGCCGATGATGTCGCGGATATGTCGGATGCGCGAGGGGAAACGGCCTTCGAGGCCGCACAGCATGGCGTCGACATCGCCACGCGCCAGCGCGAGCGCCGCGATCACTGTCGCATTGGTGCGCACGAGCGTGCGCGCCGCATCGGGCGTTATGCCCGAGCGCCCGGCGAGCCGCACATAATCGGCGACATAGTCGCGATAGCGCGGATCGTCATCCGGATTAACGAGCTCGAAATCCTTGCCCGGCCGCGCCGAGAGGCCGAAGCGCTTGAGGCGCGCCTCGACAACATGCGGGCGCCCGATCAGCACGGCGCGCGCGAGCTCCTCCTCGACCACGACCTGGGTCGCCCGCAGAACCCGCTCATCCTCGCCATCCGCATAGATGACGCGCCTGAGGCTCTCCTTGGCGCGCTGGAACAGCGGCTTCATGATGAAGCCCGAACGGAAGACGAAGCGCGACAGCTGGTCCTTATAGGCCTCCATGTCGGTGATCGGCTGGCGCGCGACGCCGCTATCCATGGCGGCTTTGGCGACGGCCGGCGCGATCCACAAGATGAGGCGCGGATCGAAGGGGCTCGGAATGAGCGATTGCGCCCCGAAGGTGCGCGCCTCGCCGCCGATGGCGCGCGCCACGACATCGGAGGGCGCCATGCGCGCGAGCTCGGCGATGGCGCGCACCGCCGCAAGCTTCATCTCCTCGTTGATCCTGGTCGCGCCGGCATCGAGGGCGCCACGGAAGATATAGGGGAAGCACAAGACGTTGTTGACCTGGTTCGGATAGTCCGAACGGCCGGTGCAGATCATAGCGTCGGGCTTCGCCTTCAAGGCCTCCTCAGGCAGGATCTCCGGATAGGGATTGGCGAGGGCGAGGATCAGCGGCTTCTCCGCCATCCGCTCCACCATCTCGGGCTTCAGTACCCCGCCGGCCGAGAGGCCAAGGAAGATGTCGGCTCCGCCGATCACCTCGGTGAGACTGCGCGCCTCGGTCTTCTGGGCATAGACCGATTTCCAGCGGTCCATGAGCTTCTCACGGCCCTCATAGACCACGCCCTCGATGTCGCAGATGGTGATGCTCTCGCGCTTCACGCCGAGCGACACGAGGAGGTTGAGGCAGGCGAGAGCCGCGGCGCCGGCGCCCGAGGCCACGACCTTGACGGCGTCGAGCTTCTTGCCGGCGATCTCGAGCCCGTTCAGGATCGCTGCCGCGACGATGATCGCCGTGCCGTGCTGATCGTCATGGAAGACCGGGATGTTCATGCGGGCTCGGGCCCGCTCCTCGACTTCGAAGCATTCCGGCGCCTTGATGTCCTCGAGATTGATGCCGCCGAAAGTCGGCTCGAGCGCCACGATGATCTCGACGAGCTTGTCGATATCGGTCTCGGCGACCTCGATGTCGAAACAGTCTAGCCCTGCGAATTTCTTGAAGAGGACGGCCTTGCCCTCCATCACGGGCTTCGAGGCGAGCGGCCCGATGGCGCCGAGCCCGAGCACGGCCGTGCCGTTCGACAGCACCGCCACGAGATTTTGGCGCGAGGTCAGGCCCGCGGCTTCGTCGGGATCGGCCGCGATCGCCTCGCAGGGCGCCGCGACCCCCGGCGAATAGGCGAGCGCAAGATCCCGCTGGTTGCTGAGCGGCTTCGTCGCGTGGATCTCGAGCTTGCCTGGGCGCGGCAGGCGATGATAGGCGAGCGCGCCCGCGCGCAGATCCTCGGACATCGTCGACGGCATCGGCAACTCCCCTTCCCGCTCACGAACACTTGTCCGCCACCTTTAACCAGGGTGCGGTCGCGAGCAAGCGGGTGGTTAGCCGGCCGGGTGGTTGGATGGCCCGATTGGCCGTCAGCGGGCTGGGCCGCCCTGAAGGAAGGCGCGGCCGCGCGCATAGAGAGCCTCGACCTCGGGCCCCTTGAGGCCCGGCATGTCGCGCTTCACGCGATAGCCGATCCGCTCCTGGATATAGGCGAGATGGCGATAGCCGATGGGAAAGGCCTCCAATGCCTCCTGGTCGAGCGCCAGCGCGACCGAAGGGTCGACCGGATCGATCCTGTCCTTCTCGTAGATCGGCTGGCGCAGAACGAGGCCCCAACGCCCACTGCGCTTCTCCAGGAAGTCGTAGAAGCGCCCGGTGCAGACGACGTCGCAGGAATGGCCGTGCACCTCGGCGCGCTGCGAGATCGTCATCTTGGTCTGCGAGATGGCCCGCTCACCGGCAAGGTCAATCGAGATGCCGCCGAGGAAATGTAGAATGCTCAGGCCCTTCTCGAAACCTTCGCGGCTGACGCGGATGAAGTCGCGAGCCGGCCCCTGGAACCAAGTCGCCTGCATCCAGCCATCCTCGTGCCAGACGCTCGCGAAGCGCTCCCAATCGCCGGCATCGCGCCACACGGCCCAATTCTCGAGAAGCTCGCGGATCTCGAGCCGATCCGACGATCCGGCATCCCTCATGGCGATCCCCTCCCGGCGCGCGCCTGGACCGAGCCTCGGACGCTTCGATTCCGCCGCCAAATTCTATCCTGCCGTCAAGCCGAGCGCGAGCCTCGCCGCGAGGTGCCGGCTGAGCGCATCGAGGCTGCCGTTGATGCAGTGCGCCACGGCCGTGCACGCGGCCACGAAACTCCGGCGCTCGGCAGTCGTCGCATCGAGCGGTGAGACGCGCATTTCGAGCATCGTCACGCCGCCTTGCTCGGTCAGCGACAGGCTGTTTTGCACTTCGAGCGGCCAGTCGACCGAGAACGGGGCCCGAATGGTGGCGCCATTCTCATCCGCGAAAGCATCGGTGTAGACGATCCGGCCGGGGCGGGTGATCTCGCGATAGGTGAGCTTCGCCCACATCTCGTGCCCGTCGGGCAGGCGCAGGCAATAGCGGAAGCTGCCGCCAACGCGGAAATCGAGCTCGCAGCACGCCACCGACAAACCTCTCGGCCCCCACCAGGCCGCAAGATGCCGAGCCTCCGAATAGCCAAGGAAGACGAGTTCGCGCGGGACCTCGAAGCGGCGGCTCAGGACAATGGCCGATCGTCTCTCTTCCCTCATTGGTCCTCAATCGGAGCATGGGTTGCCGCCGGCGGCGACGGCTCTCGAACCTAGGACGAGCGAGCGCCCGGCATCCCGACACATGGCGCGAGATTTCCACTGCGGCCCAAGGCGAGGCACGAAAGCCGTTGCCAAGAGGCCTGAGGATCGCCAATTTCTGTGGGATCGCTTGCGCCTTCCGGCCAGTCAACATCGGTCCAGAACAAGGACCTGCCGGCCCTTCAGAGCTGTCGACAGCGGGGGTTCGATGAACAGGCGACGTCTTCTGCAAGCCGCGGCTGCGACCGCAATACTGCCCACAACCTGGCCGCGGATCGTCGGCTCGGCTCTCGCCCAGGGCGGAGCCGCCGACGCTCCCACCTCCAGGGTCCGTCCCGGTCAGCCGGGATGGCCCTCCGACGCGGGCTGGGACGATCTCGCCCGTCAGGTCGAGGGGCACCTCGTCAAGCTGCGTTCACCGCTCGATACCTGCAAGGATGCGCCCGTCGGCAATGCCTGCAGCGAGGTCTTCAGGGAGCTGAAGAACCCTTATTACATCGGCGATGATGTGGCGCTCACCCAGACGACCGGCTGGGTCGATGCCTGGACTGCCGCACCTAGCGCCTATGCGGTCGCGGCGCGTGGGACCGAGGATGTGGTCGCCGCCGTCAATTTCGCCCGCGACAACAATCTGCGCCTCGTCGTCAAGGGCGGCGGCCATAGCTATCTCGGCACATCGAATGCGCCGGACTCGCTCCTGATCTGGACGCGCGCGATGAACGCCATCACCTTGCACGACGCCTTCATCGCCAAGGGCTGCGAGGGCAGCGCGGCGGGCGTACCCGCGGTCAGCCTCGGCGCCGGCGCCATCTGGATGCACAGCTATGACAAGGTGACGACCAGAGGCGGGCGCTATGTGCAAGGCGGCGGCTGCGGCACGGTCGGGGTTGCAGGCCTCGTCCAGGGCGGCGGCTTCGGCAGCTATTCCAAGGCCTATGGCATCGCGGCAGCAAGCCTGCTTGAGGCCGAGATCGTAACGGCCGACGGGGCCGTGCGGATCGCCAATGGCTGCACCAATCCCGATCTCTTCTTCGCTCTCAAGGGCGGAGGTGGCGGGACATTCGGCGTCGTCACCCGACTGACCCTGCGCACCCATGAGCTGCCCCAAAGTTTCGGCATCGTGGCTGCGACCATCCATGCCTTCTCGGGCACAGCCTATCGCCGGCTCATTTCGCGCTTCGTCGCCTTCTATGGCGACACGCTCCTCAACCCGCATTGGGGCGAGATCGTCACCTTGAGACCTGGCAACCGGATGGATATCCGCATGGCGTTCCAAGGGCTCGACGAGAAGGAGGCGCAGGCGCTCTGGCAGCCCTTCTGGCACTCGCTTGCCGAGACGCCCGAGGATTTCACCTTCCTGCAATCGCCGCTCATCCGCAGCGCGCCCGCGCGGCATCGCTGGGACCCCGAATTCCTGCGCGCCAACGCGCCGACCTCGATCCTGAGCGACGATCGGCCAGGCGCGCCGAAAGAGAATATCTTCTGGGGCGCCAATCTCAGCGAGGCCGGGCATTTCCTCTACGGCTTCGAATCCGCCTGGCTGCCGGCTTCGCTGCTGGAGCCGGGGCGGCGCGACACCCTGATCGACGCGCTCGCATCCGCGAGCCGACAATGGTCGGTCGAGCTGCATTTCCAGAAGGGGCTCGCCGGTGCGCCCCCTGAGGTCATCGCCGCAGCGCGCGAAACCGCCACGAACCCTGCGGTCATCGATGCCTTCGCGCTCGCCATCATCGCGGGCGAAGGACCGCCCGCCTATCCGGGCCTTGCGAGCCACGCGCCCGACATGGCGGCGGCGCGCCGCAACGCGGCCGAGATCGCCAAGGCCATGCTCGAGCTCAAGAAGGCGGCGCCCGACGCCGGCGCCTACGTGGCCGAAAGCAGCTTCTTCGAAGCCGATTGGCAACGCGCCTATTGGGGCAATAACTATCCGCGCCTCCTCGAGATCAAGAAGCGCTACGATCCCTCAGGCCTGTTCGTCGTGCATCACGGCGTCGGCAGCGAGGATTGGAGCGCAGACGGCTTCACGCGCCTCGCCGCCCGCTGAGGCCATCTCGCGGCGCGCCTCAGCTCAGATAGGCCTGCGCCGGGGCCGCACCCAACAGCTCGCGGCCCGCAGGATGGCGCGTCGTTTAAGTCGTATTTCGCCTGATGCAGCGAATAGCTCTCCTCGCCATTGCCGAGCGCGATACAGGCGCCCGGCCGCTTCTCGAGAACGAGCGCGCAATCATCGCTGACCGACATGGGCGCCATCCGGCTCACGCCTCTGCGAGACCCCTCAGCGCCGCAAGGCCGCTCTCAAACTCAATGCCGATCACCTTGTCCATGCTGAAGAACGGAGACATGACCTTAGCGATGAAGGCGGTGGGCCCGCGCATACCCCAGGTGACGCTCGTCCCGTCGCGTCGCTGATCGAGCGTGAACTCGGCGATATTGTGCCCCGCGATCGGCCGCTTGAAATGCAGCTCGATGACGAGCCTCGAGGGCGGCGTGGCCTCGATGATCTCCATACGGCCCGCACCTGCGCGGCCGTTGCCGTCCCATTCATAGATCGCGCCCCTGCCTGCGGCCGCCCCGCTATGGAGGCGCTTCATCCCCGGATCCAGCTTCTCGAAAGGCGACCAGGCCCCCCATTGGCGCAGATCGGCGATGAACGGATAGATGCTGGCCGGCGGCGCCTTGATGGCGAGGCTTCGCTGCACGCTGAAATTCGGCGGCCGCGTTGCCGCATTGACGAGAAGCGCGGCGATTAGGGCTCCGACGATTATGAGGGCGATGAGCATGTGGTCCTCCAATTGGCGCTCGATTCACAACGGCGATAGAATTCCGATCGCTGCGCGTCTGGGCGGTGGCCCGTCAGGTCGCGTGGCGCGCCGTTCGGGCCGTCGATCTTTCGACAGTTTCGAGCCAAGGACGAACCACGAGGGAGGATTCCGACAGAGACGGAGAAATTTCGCTCCCGCGCGCATCATGGCGTTGGCAGCAAGAGAGTGGAGGCCCCATGGCTTCAGATGCTTCGCCGCGGCCGCGCGCATGGCGAGTGTCACCATGATCGGCAGCCAGAAGCCTTGGGTCAGGTCGCGACCTTGGCGCTACCTTGCGTCGCGCAATCCTTCTCCAGCCGGTCGAGATGCATGCGGATATGCGCGGCTTCGGCGGGCGTGTTGGCGAGCGCGATCGCCTCACCAAAGGCGGAGCGCGCTTCCTCGGCCCGCCCGAGCTTAAGGAGCAGGGCCCCCTTCGCGCCGAAGAAGTGGAAATAGCCCGAGAGGCGTGGCGCGAGCGGCTCGATCATGGCGAGCGCGGCTTCAGGCCCGCGCAGCTTCGCGACGGCGACGGCCCGATTGAGCGTGACGACGGGCGATGGCTGGAGTTCCTCGAGGGCCGCGTAGAGGAGGTCGATCTGCGCCCAATCCGTATCCTGCGGGGTTGCTGCTCTCGCATGCAGCGCAGCGATCGCGGCCTGCACCTGGTAGGGGCCGCGGCGCCTGTGGCGCATCGCCTTGTCGATCAGCGCCAGGCCCTCGGCGATCATCCCCTGGTTCCAGAGGCTACGATCCTGGTCATCGAGCAGCACGACCTCGCCCTGCGCATCGAAGCGCGCCGCGGCGCGCGCATGCTGCAGGAGCAGCAGCGCGGTCAGCCCCATGACCTCGGGCTCCGTCTGGAAGAGCCGCAGCAGCAGCCGGGCGAGCCGGATCGCCTCATCGCAGAGAGGCGCACGGGCCGAGCCACCGCTCGCCGAATAGCCCTCGTTGAAGATGAGGTAGATCATGGCTGCGACCGCAGCGAAGCGCTCTGCCCGCTCGACCGGCCCCGGTGCCTCGAATGGGACATCCGCATCGGCGACCCGGCTCTTCGCGCGGGTGATGCGTTGCTCCATGGCGCTCTCGCCCACCAGGAAGGCGCGGGCGATCTGCTTGACCGTAAGCCCGCTGACGATGCGCAACGCCAAGGCGATCTGCTGCGTCGGCGGCAATTCGGGGTGGCAGCAGATGAACAGAAGGCGCAGCACATCGTCGCGATAATCCGCGCCATCGAGCCGCTCAGCGAGCTCGACCTCGGCGTCCTCGAGATTCGAGATCACGTCGTCCGGCGGCAGCGGCTCTTGCTTGCGCTCGCGGCGCTTGGCGTCGATCGCCACATTGCGGCCGACCATGATGAGCCAGGCCGCGGGATCGCGCGGTGGGCCATTGAGCGGCCAGGCCTTCAGCGCCCTGAGACAGGCGTCCTGGAACGCCTCTTCGGCCGTGTCGAGGTCGCGAAAATAACGCAGCAGCGCGCCCACGGCCTGGGGCCTCGCCGAGGTCAGCATCGCATGGATCCAAGCGATGTCGGTCATGTGACGATGTCGGTCATGTGACGATGTCTATCACTCGGCGATGCCCGTCAACGGTGTCGGTTCAAAGGCTCGATTGGTGCAGCTGGGCGACGGGGCGGATCTCGTAGGAGCCGCTTCCCGGATTGGCCCGCGCGAGCTCCTTTGCGGTCTCGATCGCCGCATCGAGCGATTGGCACTCGACGATGTAGAAGCCGAGGAGCTGCTCCTTGGTCTCGGCGAAGGGACCGTCGATCACCAGATTCTCGCGCCCCTTGCGCAAGGTGGTCGCGGCGGTCGTCGGCAATAGCCGCGCTACCGGGCCGAGCCGGCGCTCCTTTGTGAGCTTTTCCCGCACCATGGCAAGATCCGACATCACCGTCGCATGTTGCTCCTTGCTCCAGGAGCTGACGACGTCTTCGGGGTTGTAGCAGAGTATGGCGTAGAGCATGGAGACAGTTCCGGATTTGCCCATAGGACGCTTGCGCATTCTCGTATCCGACAATTGCACAGCAACAAAATTGCGAGGCGGCATTTTTTCGCGAGCGAGACCGGTTGCACCCGCCCTGCCGTCCGGTTGCGCGATCTCGGCCAAAGGCCTCGTTCGTTTGCGAAATCCATCCCCAGAAACGGATAGCGCCGATGAGCTTTCGGCGATTGCGCAGGATGCCGCTCTGCACGACATCAGGATCGTGCCAATATCGGCGCGGCGTCAACTGCGCCGCGGCGGCATCTTGCCGCCTTCAGGGAGGGCGCGAATGGGAGATCGCAGCATGGACGGCGATGCGCCGCTGAGCCTGCATGTGCCGGAGCCCGAGGTTCGTCCGGGCGGCACGCCGGATTTCTCGAGCGTGCGGATTCCGAGGGCGGGGTCTGTGGCACGCCCCGAGGTCGATGCCGACCCGCAATCGATCCGCGACCTCGCCTTCTCGATCATCCGCGTCCTCAACCGGGACGGCGAGGCCGTCGGACCCTGGGCCGGCCTCTTGAGCGACGCAGAGCTACTCGAGGGCCTGCGCAACATGATGACGTTGCGCTCATTCGATGCGCGCATGCAGATGGCGCAGCGGCAGGGCAAGACCTCCTTCTACATGCAGCATATGGGCGAGGAGGCGGTGAGCTGCGCCTTCCGCAAGGCGCTGCGCGAAGGCGACATGAACTTCCCGACCTATCGCCAGGCCGGCCTCCTGATCGCCTCGGGCTATCCGCTCATCGACATGATGTGCCAGATCTACTCCAACGAGGAGGATCCGCTGAAGGGCCGGCAATTGCCCGTGCTCTACTCGGCGAAGGATCACGGCTTTTTCTCGATCTCCGGCAATCTTGCGACGCAATATATCCAGGCAGTCGGCTGGGCCATGGCGTCGGCGATCAAGAACGACACGAAGATCGCGGCCGGCTGGATCGGCGACGGCTCGACCGCCGAATCGGATTTCCACGCAGCCCTCGTCTTCGCCTCGACCTATAAGGCGCCGGTCATCCTCAACATCGTCAACAACCAATGGGCGATCTCGACCTTCCAGGGCATTGCGCGCGGGGGCTCGGGCACTTTCGCGGCACGCGGCTTGGGCTTCGGCATTCCGGCGCTGAGGGTCGACGGCAACGACTATCTCGCAGTCTATGCGGTCGCAAAATGGGCGGTCGAGCGTGCGAGGCGCAATCTCGGCCCGACGCTGATCGAATATGTCACCTACCGGGTCGGCGCCCATTCGACCTCAGACGATCCGGCAGCCTATCGGCCGAAGACCGAATCCGACGCCTGGCCGCTCGGCGATCCGGTCATCCGGCTGAAGAACCATCTAATCAAGCGCGGCGCCTGGTCGGATGCCCGCCACAAGCAGGCCGAGGCCGAGATCCTCGATACGGTGATCAGTGCCCAGAAGGAGGCCGAGCGCCACGGCACCTTGCATTCGGGCGGCAAGCCCTCTGTGCGCGACATGTTCGAGGGCGTCTTCGCCGAGATGCCGCCGCATCTTCGCCGGCAGCGCCAGGAAGCTGGAGTTTGAACATGCCGCGCAAGACCATGGTCGAAGCCATTCGCGACGCGATCGATGTGAAGATGGGAGAGGACGACAACGTCGTCGTCTTCGGCGAGGATGTGGGCTATTTCGGCGGCGTTTTTCGCGCCACGCAAGGGCTGCAGGCGAAATACGGCAAGAGCCGCTGCTTCGATACGCCGATCAACGAGCTCGGCATCGTCGGCGTAGCAGTTGGTATGGCGGCCTATGGGCTGCGCCCCTGCGTCGAGATTCAGTTCGCCGACTATATGTATCCGGCCTATGACCAGATCGTCTCGGAGGCAGCACGGTTGCGCTACCGCTCGAACGGCCAGTTCACCTGCCCGATCGTGGTGCGCATGCCGACCGGCGGCGGCATTTCGGGCGGCCAGACGCATAGCCAGAGCCCCGAGGCGCTGTTCACCCACGTGTCGGGCCTCAAGACGGTCGTGCCGTCCAATCCGATGGACGCCAAGGGCCTCCTGATCGCGGCGATCGAGGACCCCGACCCCGTGATCTTCCTCGAGCCGAAGCGGCTCTATAACGGGCCCTTTGATGGGCATCACGACCGCCCGGTCACGCCCTGGTCGAAGCACGAGCTCGGCGAGGTGCCGGACGGCCGTTACGCGGTGCCGCTCGGCAAGGCCGCGATCCGCCGTGAGGGCGCAGCCCTGACCGTGCTCGCCTACGGCACCATGGTCTATGTGGCGATGGCGGCCGCTGAGGAGACGGGCGCCGATGCCGAGATCATCGATCTGCGCACCTTGCTGCCGCTCGACATGGCGACGATCGAGGCCTCCGTGCGCAAGACCGGCCGCTGTGTCGTCGTGCATGAGGCGACGCTGACATCGGGCTTCGGCGCCGAGCTGTCGGCGCTCGTGCAGGAGAGTTGCTTCCATCACCTCGAGGCACCGATCAAGCGCGTCGCCGGCTGGGACACTCCCTACCCGCATGCGCAGGAATGGGATTATTTCCCGGGCCCTGCCCGCGTCGGGCGGGCGCTGCTCGAAACCATGGAGCAGTAAGATGGCCGAGCATGTCATCAAGCTGCCCGATGTCGGCGAAGGCGTCGCCGAGGCCGAGCTCGTCGAATGGCACGTCAAGGTCGGCGACAAGATCCGCGAGGATGCGCTGATCGCCGCAGTGATGACTGACAAGGCGACGGTCGAGATCCCCTCCCCGGTCGAAGGCGAGATCGTCTGGCTCGGCGCCGAAGTCGGCGACGTGGTGGCCGTGGGGTCAGAGCTCGTGCGCCTGAAGCTGCCCGGCGACGGCGCGGCGCCGGCGGAAGACGAGAGAGGCGCGGCCGACGCTCCTCCGGCCGCGACGCCCGCAGCCGCACCGCCCGCAGCCGAGGCGGCGAAGCCTCGGAGCGCGCCCGCCGCCAAGGAAGCGGGCACGGCCAAAGCCGCGCCGGTCGCGAGCGAGCCTCCGCGCGCGGCGCCGCAGCGGCGGCTCGTCGGTGGCCCTCCCCGCCCAGAGGGCGAGAAACCGCTGGCTTCGCCCGCAGTTCGCCAGCGGGCGCGCGAGGGCGGCATCGATCTGCGCCAGGTTCCAGGCACAGGGCCGGCCGGGCGCATTACCCATGAGGATCTCGATGCGTATTTCGCGCAGGGGCCGGCGCTGGCGAGAGCGCCCGGCCTGCAGCCGAAGACCGCGGTCTTGGACATCAAGCTCGTGGGGCTGCGCCGCCGCATCGCGGAGAAGATGGCGCTCGCCAATGCCCGCATCCCCCACATCACCTATGTGGAAGAGGTCGACGTCACCGCGCTGGAAGAGCTGCGCGCGAGGCTCAACGGCCATAAGCGGGCCGACCAGCCGCGCCTGACCCTCCTGCCCTTCCTGATGCGCGCCATGGTGCGGGCGATCGCCGAGTGGCCGCATCTCAATGCGCTCTTCGACGACGAGGCAGGGATCGTGCATCAGCATGAAGGCGTGCATATCGGCATCGCGGCGCAGACCCCATCCGGCCTCATGGTGCCGGTGGTGCGTCATGCCGAAGCGCTCGATCTCTGGGGCTGCGCCGCCGAGGCGAGCCGGCTCGGCGAGGGCGCGAAGGCGGGCACCGCAACCCGCGAGGAACTCTCGGGCTCGACCATCACAATCACCTCGCTCGGCGCCATCGGGGGCGTGGTCACGACGCCCATCATCAACCATCCGGAGGTCGCGATCGTCGGGGTGAACAAAATCGTGGTGCGGCCGGTCTGGGACGGCACGGCCTTCCAGCCGCGCAAGATGATGAACCTCTCCTCGAGCTTCGATCACCGCATCATCGACGGCTTCGATGCAGCAAGCTTCGTGCAGCGCATCAGGGCGCTGCTCGAGACGCCGGCCCTGATCTTCATGGAAGGGTGAGCCCCTTGAAAGACATTGATTGCAAGCTTCTCGTGATCGGCGCGGGGCCTGGCGGCTATGTCTGCGCCATAAGGGCAGGTCAGCTCGGCATCGACACGGTGATCGTCGAGGCGATGAAGCCCGGCGGCACCTGCCTCAATATCGGCTGCATCCCCTCGAAGGCGCTGATCCACGCGGCCGATCAATTCGCGGCCGCCCAGCGTTTCGCGAACGGCAAGAGCGCGCTCGGCATCAGCGCATCTGCGCCGGTGCTCGATCTCGCGAGGACGATGCACTGGAAGGACGCGATCGTCGGGCGCCTCACGGGCGGCGTCGCCGGATTGCTGAAGAAGGCGCGGGTGAAGACGGTCGAGGGCTTCGCGCGCTTCCGCGACGGCAAGACGGTCGAGGTCGAGACCGAGATCGGGCTGCAGGTGATCCGCGCCTCCGAGATCGTGATCGCGACGGGCTCCGAGCCGATCGCGCTGCCCTCGCTTCCCTTCGGCGGCAAGGTCATCTCCTCGACCGGAGCGCTCGCGCTGACAAAGGTCCCGGAGCGTCTCGTCGTGATCGGCGCCGGCTATATCGGCCTCGAGCTCGGGACCGCCTTCGCCAAGATGGGCGCCTGCGTCACCGTGGTCGAGGCGCTGCCGCGCATCCTGCCGCAATATGACGCCGAGCTGACGCGCCCGGTGGAGAAGCGCCTGCGCGAGCTCGGCATCGAGGTGCTGCTCGAGGCCAAGGCCAAAGGCCTCAAGGGCGACGACCTCGTCGTCGAGAGCGCGGCCGGTGGCGAGGTGGCGCTGCCTGCCGACAAGATCCTGGTGACGGTCGGCCGCAAGCCCGCGACCGAGGGCTTCGGGCTCGAGGAGCTCGATCTCGACCGGGACGGGCGTTACCTACGCATCGACGATAAATGCCGCACCTCGATGCGCGGCATCTATGCCATCGGCGACGTCACCGGCGAGCCGATGCTCGCACATCGCGCCTCGGCGCAGGGCGAGATGGTGGCCGAGATCATCGCCGGCGAGAACCGCGCCTGGGACAAGCGCTGCATCCCGGCCGTCTGCTTCACCGATCCCGAGATCGTCACGGCCGGGCTCTCGCCCGACGAGGCAAAGGCCTTGGGCTACGAGGTGAAGATCGGCACCTTCCCCTTCCAGGCGAATGGACGCGCGATGACGCTCGAAGAGGATGCGGGCTTCATCCGCATCGTGGCACGCGCCGATAATCATGTGGTGCTCGGCGTGCAAGGTGTGGGCGCGGGCATCTCGGAGCTCTCCTCGGCCTTCGCGCTCGCAATCGAGATGGGCGCACGTCTCGAGGACATCGCGGCGACAGTGCACGCCCATCCGACCCAGAGCGAAGCCTTCATGGAGGCGAGTTTCCGGGCCCTCGGTCACCCGATCCATATCTAGACCAGCGTTGGGTGCGAGGTGGGCCCGACTTGGGTTCGTCGCTCCTGTACCGCGACGTATTCACGGGCATCGGCTGGCGCGCAATGCGACGCGCCGTCAGCCCACCCGGCGCGTCACCGTCTTCACTCATAGGCCAAAGCCCTGTCATCGAGGTCGATCGCGGGCAACCGATCCTTCTCTGTCCAGTAATCTTGCAGATGCTGCCATTCCGGCTTGTCGCCCCGTTTCGGCAGAAGATGCATGCCGCGCATCAGATAGCCGGGATTGAAGTTCTGAGGATCGATCCAGGGCAGCAAGGCCATGTCCTTGTCTTCCTCACGGAGGGTCGGCACGACCTTACCCACGCCCTTGTTCTTCATGTGTTTGAGGAGCCGGCACACGAAGTCGGCGACGAGATCCGCCCGCAAAGTCCAGGCTGCTCGCAAATAGCCGAATACCCACGCCATGTTGGGCACGCCTGTGAACATCATGCCGTGAAATGTCACGGTGTCCGAGAACGCCAGTGGGGCGCCGTCGACGGTGAAGTCGATATCGCCGAGCACATTGAGGTTGAAGCCCGTGGCGGTCACGACGATGTCGGCCTCGAGGAGCTTGCCGGATTTCAGTAAAACGCCGTTCTCGGTG
>Ga0306920_100006895_pt1 | contig 14895 bp, 13 predicted proteins | sample flu12Cox44000170_FD_204666 | JGI IMG/M metagenome (GOLD analysis project Ga0306920, IMG submission 204666) | Lab enrichment of tropical soil microbial communities from Luquillo Experimental Forest, Puerto Rico - flux4day.12C.oxic.44.000.170 (v2)... | ecosystem: Environmental > Terrestrial >... | reverse complement strand
GCGCGCTCGACCTGGGTCTACCGGCCGACGTGATAGAAAGGAACGAACTGAGTACTGCTTGGCGTTGCTTCGATCGAGTTCTCGATGCGTTCATTCAACGGCAGTTGATCGCGGCTTAAATTTGACCATTTTGTGAACTTTTTTGCCGCCAAGTGGACCTAGCATTAGGGCGCTCATTGCGGCTTGCTGGCCTGGCGATGGTGAAGTTCAGCGCAAACCCTTGGATTCATTGGGGATGCACTTGCTTTTCAAAGGTTTGGAAGGATTTTCCGAAACCGACTTGGCGGATGGTGTGTCTGCCAATTTCACCACTTCCGCACACTATCCGGGCGGTGCTGCCCGCCGGATTCCAAGCAGAAACATAGAGGCGAATTCAGTATAGCTAAGGACAAAGGGCCGAAGTACCCGCCCGCTGCCCTAAGGCCGTTTCGGTGGATAATTAAAGGTTCGCACCGTTTGCTCGATCGGCCAGTTCATTCGCCAAGGGGAAGACTTTTGCCCAATGGTTCTCAAGAGCTTGTTCAGCAGCGCAAACCACTTCGACGACTTTGCTCAGCAACGCGCACGCATGGTCGAGGAGCAGTTGCGTTCACGGGGCATTCATGACGAGCGAGTCCTCGCCGCGATGGGAAGAGTGCCGCGTGAAGCTTTCATCGACCCAGAACATGCCGGATGCGCCTATGGGGATTTTCCATTGCCCATCGGGGCGGGGCAGACCGTGTCGCAGCCGTACATTGTTGCTGCCATGGTCGAGGCTCTCGAGCCGCAACCTTCGGATCGTGCTCTGGAAGTTGGGACCGGGACCGGTTACGAAGGTGCGATTTTAGGTGAGCTCGCGGCCGAGGTGTGGACGATCGAACGCCACGCCGAACTTGCCCAGAAAGCGCTGGAGATTCTTGCGAAACTGGGATATGCCAATGTTCATGTCCTGCACGGCGACGGAAGTCGCGGAATCCCCGAGCGGGCTCCCTTCGACAAGATCCTCGTAGCAGCGGCCGCGCCGCGAGTCCCGCCCAGCCTGATCGAGCAGCTTGCCGAAGGCGGCAGGCTAGTCGTGCCCGTGGGCAGCCGCTTCGAGCAGCAGGTGGAAGTGGCGCGCAAGGTGAATGGTGGGATCGTCGTCAGCAAACACGATCTCTGCCGGTTCGTGCCGCTGGTGGGTGAAGAAGGATGGGAGCCATGACCGCATCACGCATCAGCGCGGCACATCACAGAAGGCTGCTGCTAATCGGTGCTTAGCAGGTTCAAGTCTCCTGCGCCGACGTGTGCGTAGATCTTGTGCGTCCCCGGCCCAGACCAGCGAATAGAGCGAAATAATCCGCTCTTGCCATCACCAAAGGCTGGCGCATTTACATCTCCTGCATAGACCGACGCGTTCACCGAGCGATAGTCGCTGGGGCGTCCCACTTCAATATTCACATCGCCGGCGTGACTCGAAATGTCAAGGTCGCCTTCGATTTTCCCAATCTGCAAGTCTCCTGCCGACAGGCGAATCACGAGGTTCGAACGCCGCGGCACCTCGATCGTGAAGTGCGAGTTGTTGTGGGGACCGCCCGTGACCACCGTTGCCACGCCGTTCTTGATGGTGATATCAGCCCTCATCCGCGCCTGTTCGTCGGGATCGCGGCAGGTGCCGGTCACGCGAATCTGTTCGTCGTTCGCGGCGCGAATGGAGTAGTCACCCGCCGACAGGTCCATGTGGATGGTACCGCCAGAGGTAAACTGGCGAATGGCCGAGAATGGAGAAGAGGGTGTAGGCCCGTTGTCGGCAAAGCACACTGCCACGCAACTGAGCATCACGCAAAGTGTCAGACCCAGAAACGCTTTACGCATGGAAGCCTCCGCTGGCGAGATGAACCCCGTACCCCGCCGGATGCAGGGTCATACGCAGAATTGAGGAGAGTTGTTCAGCGGGAGGGACAGAAGGCCAAAAACTCGGGCTTAAGCGCCAGACTGGCCGGTTCGGGGCTTTAGCTGGGCACAGTTGTCAAAGCCGAATACGCCCTCCTAAAAACGCGGATAATTCTTCGGGAACCTGCACCGCGCCGGTGCGGCCGCGGCACCGCCCGCGGGCGAGTCGTATTGCTTGAGCTCGGTTGGATAGGCGCCGGTTAGCGGCTTGGCTGTTCCGCCAATACTACGGTTCGTTGAGCCGTATTGCTGCTCACGACTGTCAAGCCGTTTCTACGCGTATAGTCGGCCACCTTCTCCAGGTCGCGAGGATCGGCGCCAAATTTTTTCGGGAACGCTTCGCGCGACAGTGACACTGTTGGCCCAACGCCGATAGAGGCGTGCCGATGCCGACGTGGTGCAAGATATTGTAGCTGTTTACTGGCAACAGGTATGAGAGGTGATCGATGTTGCAATTGGCTGGTGTGGAACTCTACTTCGACGACGTGGAAAAGGCGAAACGTTTTTATCGCGAGGTGGTTGGATTGACTGTGTTGGACGAGCAAAGCAGACACTATGCGAGATTCGCTGGCGGTCCGGCCTTTGTGTGTGTCGAACGTAAAGGGTCGGAATCCTATCCGTCGCAGGACAAAGCCGTATTGTTTTTTCACGTAGCCAGTCTGAACGAAGCGATCGAGCGAATCGGGCGCGATCGCTTTGTGCAGATCGAAGAGCACGCCAGCAACGGGCGTCCTCCCTGGGGAGTCTTCCACGACCCGGAAGGCCACAATGTGCTGCTGATTGAGCAGCCAACTTCGAAGTAGGAGCTGGAGTCACTGGCAGGGTGCCCAGTCTGGATTCTCTGAGTTGAGCGCAGGCCGCAGGGCTGCTTGCGTTGCGCTTACCGCATGTTCTGCTAATATATTTCGCTCTTGAGGAGATTCCATGTCTTCCACGCCTACTCGCCGGCGCTTCCTGCAAACTGCCGCTGGAGCCGCAGCCCTCAGCATTGCGACCTCTGCCCGCAGCTTCGGCAACACGCGCATTCTGCAGGTTGCCGCCAATTTCCCAGCCCCTCCCGGCCCCGACCGTCTGCCGCCGGCATGGTACCAGCGCAAGATAAAGCAGGTGCAGGCGAAGATGGCCGAGCGCAACCTCAGTGCCTTGTTGTTGCTGGATGCTCACAACGTCATCTACACGACCGGGTATTTTCATCTACCTACGGAACGCCCGCTGGCCGCGCTGATTCCTGCCTCGGGCGAGCCAGCGCTGTTCATCCCAGAGCTTGAGTCGGACCAGGTCAAACTCTGGTGGGTCAAAGATTACGAGGCGTACTTCGATTATCCAGGGCCGGTGAACCGGGTCCGGTGGATCTTCGAGCGCATCTCGGTGCGCGGACTCGGCGGGGGGGCGATTGGCATCGAGGAATGCACGCCCTCGCGCCGTCAGCAGATGCAACTGGGCGCACCCAAAGCGAAGCTAGTGGATGCGGGCGAGATTGTCGAGGAAATGCGCTGGGCCAAGGACGAGGACGAGCTCGGGGTGATGCGCCGTGCGACGTACTTCGCAGACTACACCGTCCAGTCTGGCCGCGCTTTTGTTGAGGCCAATGGTAGCGTCACCGAAGATCAGATTCTCAAGGCCACGGCCGATGCCGTTGCGGACAAGATGTCGAAGGAGCTGAGCGATGTCGTCGGCGTCGAGATCTCGCCGCCATTCGGCGGTCTGGTGCCGTTCGGCAAGCGTTCCGCGTTCCCTCATGCGGTGCCCAGTAAGGATCAATTGAAGAAAGGCGACGCATTGATCCTGAGCTTTGGGGCGACCGTGGGAGGCTACAGCGCGGAGTCTGAGCGCTCGTTCTCGATCGGACAACCTAGCGATCATGCCAAGCGACTCTACGAGGCGATGCTTGCCGCACATGATACCGGCGCCGCCAATATGAAGGAGGGCGCGATTGCCGAAGAGGTGGACAAGAAGAGCCTGGAGCAGATTCGCAAAGCCGGCTTTGCGCAGTTCCTGAAACACCGCACGGGGCACGGGATCGGCCTTCAAGGACATGAGGCCCCGTGGATCGCGGATGGCGATAAGACAGTCTTAAAGGTGGGCATGACGTTCAGCTGCGAGCCGGGTGTTTACGATCCCAATTGGGGTGGCTTTCGTCATTCCGACACGGTTGTCGTCGGAAAGAACAGCGGAGAAATTCTCAACCGGTATCCAACGCGACTGAGTGACATGATTATCGAGATCTAGTGGTTTGGAGCCGGTGGATAGAACCAACCTCTTGCGATGCCTCGAGACCTTCAGGTTCCGAGTCAGTGCGTATGCATCGTGTCGACGCCATCCGGTTGCCAGATTGTAGTGGTTGGCGTCGAGCACGTTCTTTTCCTCAGCCTGTGAATAAGGAAGCAGCACTGCCGTGAAGCTTTGACATCAGTGTGCCGTGCTAGCCAATACGCCCCGGGGACCGCAGCGACTTCTGCGTCGGCGGGGCAACCTTCTTACTGAGGCATGGTGTTTCATCTCTTGTTCTAAAGCATTTTTGTTTTAGTCATTCGCTTGACATTTTGTCTGCGCGCGCTCGCACAGGCGAACCGGCAGAATACACTTGAGCAGCGCATCCCCCTGTGAATGGCTATGTTGCTGGACGGGCGAAAACCAGGAACGACCTTTGCAGCCGTCCCGCGACGAAGGCGACGCGCCCTGCGCTCGGTCGCTATAGTCGTGCTTGTCATGTCGACAATGGGCCGGGCACAATCACGTTCCGCCGCGGTTTACGGCGTAGTTCAAAGCCCGGGCGCGCCGTTGGCGGATGTAACGATTCACCTCTGGCCAGCCGATCAGTCCCGGCCCATAGCAGAGGGGATGACCGGCGCGGATGGGCGCTTTCGTTTTACTGGACTTACCTGGGGCGAGTACTACCTCGGGTTCGCGGCAGAAGGATGGCAGAACAGGACCATCCACATCGACCTACGCTCTGACGGCACGCTCTGGGTGAACACGACACTGGTACCGCTGCCCGGGGAAGAAGCTCCTCGAAGCCAGCCGCTGGACGAAAGCGTATGGTTTGGCACACAGTTTGGTGATCTCGCAATCCAGCAACTTCCCAACGGGCGCAATATCTGGTCGCTGCTCGAAGCCCAGGAGCCTTCCACGGTTACTAATCGCTTTGATATCGCGGGTCTCCAGACCGCCACTCCCGCGCTGTTCTCCGCCTTTGGCGCCTCCTGGACCGAAAGCCAATACCAATTCAATAGCCTGGACGTCACTGACCCCTATACTCCAGGCTTGCCCCTGATTAACCCGGGCATTGATGCGCTTTCCGAGTTTCGCGTGGTGACGGCGTCGAAGCCAGCGGCATCACAAGGTTCCGGGGAAAACCTGACGCTGGCGAGTCCGGAGGCAGGCGGCGCTTTGCATGGTGGGATCGCGTTCTACGGCTCAGGAGGACCGCTGCAGAGCAACAACATGGATGCTGGACTGCGTATCCTCGGCTTTCCAGGACCGGAGCAGCTGAGCTCCTTGATCGATGCCCAGGCCCAACTTGGCGGAAATCTACCCAAGGCAATGGAAGCGATACCATTTTTCCTTTCGCTCTCGGCGCAACAAGTCGCACAGACCCTAGGAGGATTCACTGCTCCGGTTGACAGTGGTGTGAATCGCGTCCTGGCTGACTTTGCACCCTGGTTGCACGGATCGCAGCGTCTCAACCTGCTGTACAGCGGACAGCACGTTTTTAATTCCGCGCAGGGGGCAACGCCGACGATCGCGCCGAGTGCCACGACCCACGGCAACGATAATTTCAACCAGCTTCAGGCGCTGTGGAGCCAAAGGCTGCGCCCTTCGGCTGTCCTTAGGGCGAGCTTTGGCGTTGTGAACGCCATTGAATCTTCCGCATTTCAAAACGGTGCGCAGGGGACGAGCGCAGTCAACTTGCCATTGCTGACATTCACGGGTCCGGCACCCCTCGCATCTTCCAGTGTGCGGACTCGATACGAAGCCAATGGCATACTGCAAACCATCGCTTACGGCCCGTGGGGAGCTCACAGTCTCAGCCTGGGTGTCGATTGGGAGCGCGGCGAGATCGTCAATCGCTGGTATTCCATGGGCGACTCGCTCGAGGTTTTGGTCAACGGCGTCAGCAGCGAAGTAATCCGGTGGAACACTCCTGCGCAGGCGAAGCAGCACGTACAGAATGTGGCTGAATATGTACAAGACGCATGGCGCCCGTGGAAGTGGCTAGCTCTTCCTCTTGGCCTGCGAATCGATACCTCCAGTGGCCAGGCCGACGGGGTCGCCAATTCGATCAGCTGGACAACAGTCCAGCCGCGAACTGGTTTCGTGGTGCCGCTGTGGCCGGCTGGTCTGGTTTTGCAGGGCAGTTGGTCGCGTTACGGCCATGTCCTCGAGGGGCGCTACCTCGACTTTGGCAATCCCGCCGCCTTGGGGGCTCAGGTATTGAGGTGGGAGGACGCGAATGGTGATGGCATAGCGCAGGCTTCGGAACTCGGGCCGCTGCTGAGGGTTTGGGGCGGGCCGTACTCCACTATCGATTCTCACATCGCACGGCCCTACACGGATGAGTTCAATTTCGGGCTGCAGGAAAATTTCTCCAGCCGTTTCACGGCTGCGCTCCGATTCCTTCGCCGCGATGACCATCGCTTGATCGCGTTGGAAAACACTGGGGTGCCTTTTTCGCAGTACACGCCCGTGCCATATCCCGACCCGGGCAACGATGGCACCTACGGTACCCATGACGACCAGGTACTGACGCTTTACAACGAGAATCCGCCAGCGCTGGGGCATGATTTCCTGCTGCTGACGAATCCGCAGGGACTGCGTGCCAGCTACAAGGGTGTTGAGGCGGTTGTCGTCATGCGGCTGCAACAGGCGTGGGGGTTTTCCGCCAGCTTCACTGCGGGACAGACGCTAGCACGCACCAGTCCAGGCAACTCGCCCCTCGAGAACGACACAGGTGTGGTGAGCACCCTCGCAATCAACCCCAACACCCTGGTGATGTCGCGGGGCAGGACATATTTCGACCGCGGCTACACTGGCAAGGTCACGGCACACTATTTCGCCCCGCATGGCTTTTACTTCGCAGCCGTGGCTACATACCTGGATGGCGTGCCTTTCGGGCGATTGCTCTTCGTTAACGGCTTCAATCAGGGACCGTTCTTCGTACGGGCAACGCCAGTCGGACATCCGGGAGGCTTCCAGACTGAGCTCAACTCCAGTTTGGACTTTCGTGTCGCTCGCGACTTCCGCGTGCAACGGGGCCTTGTTTCCGGTTATCTCGATGTGTTCAATCTCTTAAACTTGAATAACAACACCCAGGAAATGGCCCTCACCGGGCCATCGTTCCTGCTGCGCGTACCGGTATCCATCGAAGCCCCACGCACGTTTCGTTTAGGCATCTCCTGGAGGTTCTAAAGATGATCCCGTTTTTTCTTTACGGACACCGTCCAAGGCTGCAGTTCGCTCTTAGTGGTCAAGAAACAATGCTCGAATGTCAGTTTCGTTGGCGGAATCCGCAAGGACCGCGTGATGGACTTTACCCGCCTCGTGATTTCGTAAGTGCGATAATATCTTAATTTTAGATAGGCTTTGCGTGATCGAAACTGAGCTGACGTATATGCCGCGCAGGGGTTTTGTCTTTTGCAGGTGAACTAAGGGTCAAGTACGTGCATGTCCTTAACCACTGCCGCCGAAAGTGATCATTCTCGAGAACTGCGTGTCTTCCACGACGTCGCCAAGGCGCTCACGTCGTCGCTCGATCTTGAAACCGTACTGCAGACCATCATGAAAAAGATGGTCGCCTATTTTGAGTCGGCGGATTGGTCACTCCTGATCGTGGACGAGACGACGGGAGAGCTGTACCAGGCGTTAGCAGTCGGCAAGGGGCACGAGTACGCAAATGTTTTGCGGCTCGAAACCGGCGAAACCCTGGAACAGTGGGTTCTGCAGCGGGCTGAGCCCCTCATCATTGCGGATGTGATGCAAGATGCTCGCATCCAGCCCAGCAGTGTGCGCGGCTCGTTTCCCCCCGGGTGCTCGATCGTCTGCATGCAGGTGCGGACCGGTGGCAAAACCCTGGGCATCATCGAGTTGATGAACATTGACATGGAGACCTACAGCCGCAACCAGATGGTGCTGCAGACTCTGACCGACTACGCTGCCATTGCGATCGAGAACGCACGGGCTGTACGCCGCATTCAAGAACTCAGCATCACGGATGACTGTACCGGTCTGTACAATGCACGCCATCTCTACACTCTGCTTTCCGATGAGGTACACCGATCCGCACGGTTCGGCTATGAACTAGCCGTGCTTTTTCTGGATCTCGACTTTTTTAAGCGTGTGAACGACGAACACGGTCACCTCACCGGCAGCCGGTTGCTGGGACAGGTGGGACAGTTCCTGCGGGAGAACCTGCGCCTGGTAGATGTCGCCTTCCGCTATGGCGGTGATGAGTTCGTCATTCTTCTGCCGCAAACCTCGCAGGATGGAGCCCTGTTCGTCGCGCGCCGGCTGGTGCGTGGATTCCACGGCAAGGAGTGGCGTCCAGCCGACGGCATAAGACTTAAGCTGACCGTCAGCGTCGGCATTGCTACCTACCCGCTAAATGCCAGCACTCCGAAGGAGATCGTCCAGCACTCGGACGAGATGATGTATGAGGCGAAGCAGTCAGGGCGTGACAAGATCGCCGTTTTTGGAAGGGGAATTGTGGGCCTCGACGATATAGGCGAGTAACAAGTCCTCTACTGTTTTGCAGGCTGCTGTGGCGTGGCTGGCACAGGTTGCCATGTGCTGGGGTTTGGAGGCGCGTTGGGATTCACTCCGAAATCCCATACGTAGAGGTTCATCTCCTGCTCACCGAGCATTTCCACGATCGCGTACTCTCCCGGACCAAGGCCCTTCGCCGGTGTAACCTTCACCCATTCGCCGGTGCCGAGCTTCTGCACGTTGGTCGCGACAAAGGTGCTCGACTCAGTCGTCTTGCCTGAGATGGAGACCTTCATGTTTCCGACCACCCGCTCGTCCTTCTTGACCTCGGCGTGAACAATGCGAAAGCGATTCTCCAGCGCAACTTCACCCTGCGCGCCTTCGTCGATGTCGATGTAGATAACCGGGCTGCCCGTGTGCGACTGGATCTGGGCGTGCTGCCCTTTGAGCACAAAAGCATGAGTTGCTCCGGCGAAAGGGTTGATCTGCGCGACGAGGACGCTCTTGCCTGTTCGCTGCTTATTTATGTCACTGCCGTTCTGGACGATTTCCGCAAGTTGGGGTTTGCCCTGGTACTGGTCGAACAGAAACACCCCGCCTGTTCCCGGCAGGCGCATTCCGGGGGAAATCTCGGGAGAATTGGCCTCTTCCTTCTCGCGTTCTTCTTTTTCTTGCGGAGTCTCTTCCAGTGCTTTATTCAACTTCCCGGCAGACAGATCGGCTTCGTACTTCTTGGTCGCATCCCAGTCGACCAACGAAGCGGGGAGGTCTTCCCACTCATAGCGTTCTGCACTCAAGTAGTGCACGCCATCCCCCTGGATCTCGTACTTCACGACGGATTGATACGAGCCGTCTTTCAAAATGAGACGCTTAGAATGTTCCTGCGACGTGGCGGCGGGAGGAAACAAAAAGATGCTGCAGGCGACCAGAAATCCCAATCCGGCCCGCAGGAGCGACTTGAAAAATAAATGACCGCACATGAACATTAGTTTAGACCCGAAACGGTGGCAAAAGATTCGTAGCGGGGTTGTCCCCTGAGCTGAGACAAGAAGTTAAGACTCTACTTACCATTCGCTGAAAACTAATTTCAAGGCGAAGTGATCCCGGTTCATTCTCTGTTCCGTGTTCGACCGCGGATTCTTTCTTACCCTGCACGCTATCCGCCGCCAGTTGGCGGGGATGCCGAATCAGTTCTACTTCATCCGTATGATTCACGGCTGCACACGCAGGCCAGCTCCAGGAGAACGGCTGTGGACTGCCGCTGAGCTGATGCGTGGAGCAGTGGTGCGTTTTCTGCGCACACGCAACGGTCAGGGTTTTAACCTGTACCTCCTCCCCTACGGCGGGCCTGGCAATGCCGGCTATATTTTCCTCGATCTCGATCAGGCCCGCCCGCGTGTTCTCGAAACCATGCGGGCCAATGGTCATGAGCCGTGCGTGGTGCTCGAGACTAGTCCCGGCCATCTGCAAGCTTGGGTTCGCGTCAGCACCATTGGCCTGCAACCGGAGTTGGCGACCGCCTTGGGCCGGCAATTGGCCCACACCTATGGCGGCGACCTGGCCAGCACCGACTGGCGTCACTTGGGAAGATTGGCGGGCTTCCGCAATCACAAGCCCCAGCGTCGCACCGTCTCCGGTTCTGCTCCCTGGGTCAGAGTCCTGGAGGCGCAGGCCATCCTGGCCAGCGCTGCCCAGGATTTGCTGCACTCGGCCACGCAGATCGTAGCCCGGCAGGCGACCGCTTACCTGCCGGATAGGATCGATTCTGGCTTGCACACCCGCCATCCTTCCACCATAACGGCTCACGCCGCCGCACAGATCTATCGAAGTTGGATGGACCGTTGGCACATTCCGCAACGCTTTCCCCAAGTGGACTGGAGTATCGTCGATCTGTGGCTCGCCAGGAAATTGCTGGCTATGCACATCACTCCCGCCCAGGTGGAAACTATCCTCCGCCTGGGAAGCCCGGATTTTCCCCGCCATCACAACGATCCGGAGGACTACTTGCAACGCACTTTGGCACGGGCTGCTCTTCCTGCCCCCCCGCTCTAGTGCTCGATTCATCCGTCCCCTCCTCCTGTGCCACGCGAGCCGAGATCGGCGCGGCGGTAGTCCTCGGTTTTCTGGTTTTCTTGTTCGCCTCGGGTTTTGAACGAAAAATTTTGCGTCAGGATCGTTCTAGGAACGACGATCTCCAACTCGGTCGACCTACAGCACCTCCGGTTTCGCCCTCTCTTCCGCATCCTCAGAATCTTTAGGCCAGCAACAGGGATTGCTCAAACTCCGCGGGCGGCCGATAGCCCAGAGCCGAGTGCAATCGCTTCTCGTTATAGACCTGCTCGATAAAATGCTCGATTCCCGTCTTCGCTTCCTCATAGTCCCGGTAGTCCTCGCGGTACACTTCTTCATATTTCAGGGTCTTGAGGAACGATTCGCAGAGCGCGTTGTCAAAAGGATTGCCACGTCGACTCATGCTGATCACGATGCCATGCTTGCTCAGCACCGCAACGTAATCCTTCGCTGCATATTGCACGCCGCGGTCGGAGTGATGAACCAGGCCCGGTGCCGGCCGCCTTCGCTTCAGAGCCATGGACAAAGCCGCCAACGTCAACTCCGCTTCCAGGGTGCGACCTAATGCCCAGCCTACTGCGCGTCGCGAAAAGGCGTCCAAAATTACCGCCAAGAACACGAACTCCAGCAGCAAACGAATGCAGGTGATGTCCGCCACCCACAGCTGGTTCACGCCCGTCAGTTTCATGCTGCTCGCCAGATTCGGATAAATGGCGAACGGGTGATGGAAATCCGTGGTGAGGATGAATTTGCGCTTCCGCAGGCACAGCCAATTATCCTCGCACATGAGCCGATACACCCGCTTGTGATTCACCACCCATCCTCGTCGTCGCAACTCCGCCATCATGCGCGGCCATCCATAACTGGGAAATTCCAGCGCGATTCTCTGCATGGCATCGCGCACATCCAGGTCCGTCTTCGCCCCGCAGCTCGCCCACGGCACACGATAGAATCCGGCTCGACTAACTCCGGCCCAATGGCACATGCCTTGTACGCTCAATTCGGCTTCTTGGCGTTGTCTCTGGATTTCTTGGTAGACAGCGGCTTTCCACTCAATGCCTGCAGTCTCCGCTGCTCCTCGATGCGCTGCAAGCACCCCTTTAAAAAATCAATCTCCAGAGTTTGCCGTCCCACCTTGCGCTCCAGCTCCGCAATCCGCCCCTCCGGCCAGCGCGCTTTCCCCTTCCCGGGAAACACGTTGCCCGGACCCTCCAGCTGCTCTCTTTGCCAACGATGCAGGGTATTGGGGTTGACTTCAATGGCGCGCGCTAGCTCGGCAATCGGAACTCCCATCTCCAGGCGCCGAATCGCGCTCAGCTTGAATTCCCTTGTAAACGTCCGTCGAGACAAGCCCATGACTCAAACCCTCCATTTGCTGTATTTTGAGTCTTAACCGGTTGTCTCAAAAATGGGGACAAGTCCATAGCGCAATCGGCTACCACCGGAGACAAGCCGTGCGCCGGATAAAGGTAAACGCGCCTTTCTGATACCTGTGACGTCAATCACAACGCCGGCTGTTCAGCCCATCGACAATCATTCAGGTATTGAAGCCAGAGCCGTTATCCGGGGCGGGCAAGCGAAACCAAGTGCCAGTCGACTGGTCCTCGGGGCACGAGACATTTGAGGTGCATAGATGGATGCTGCACTCCTGATTCACCGTTTGCAATTTGCCTTCACCGTGACATATCACTACCTCTTTCCGCAACTGACCATGGGGCTGGCGCCATTGATTGTGCTCTTGAAGACGCTGGCACTTAGAACGGGAGATCAGAACTACGACAAGGCGGCGCGCTTCTGGGCGAAGATTTTCGGCATTAACTTCGTTGTCGGGGTGGTGACCGGCATTCCGCTGGAATTCCAGTTCGGTACCAATTGGTCGCACTTCTCTCGGTTTGCCGGCGGTGTCATCGGACAGACCTTGGCCATGGAAGGCCTGTTCGCATTCTTCCTGGAGTCCACGTTCCTCGGGCTCTTCCTCTATGGCGAGAAGCGCTTAACGCCCAAACAGCATTGGTTTGCTGCCTTGATGGTTTCCCTGGGTTCCTGGCTGTCCGGATATTTCATCGTGGCTACCGATGCCTGGATGCAGCATCCCGTCGGTTATGTACATGATGTCCATGGTTCGGTGCAGCTGACCAGCTTTTGGCAACTCGTGCTGAACCCTTGGGCGTTGTGGCAATACGCGCACAACATGAGCGGCGCGGTGATTACCGGCACGTTTGTCATGTCGGCGGTGGGCGCCTTCTACGCGCTGGAAAAGAAACATGTCGAGCAGGGGCGCATTTTCGTTCGTGTAGGCGTGGTCACCGGGCTGATCTTTAGCCTCCTGCAGTTGTTTCCGACCGGCGACGAATCAGGCCGCATGGTGGCCAGGCATCAGCCGGTGACGCTTGCAGCCATGGAGGCCCTGTGGAATACGCAGCCAGGCGCGCCCCTGGTGATCCTTGGCCAACCGAATCCAGCGGAGCAAAAGATCGACAATCCGATCGTGATTCCAAAGATGCTTAGCTTCCTGACCTGGCGGCAGTGGGCCGCAGAGGTCAAAGGCCTCAATTCCTTTCCCCAGGAAGACTGGCCACCTAATGTTCCCCTGGTCTATTACAGCTACCACATCATGGTCGGGCTTGGGACTGTCTTCATCGCCGTGACGGCGCTGGCAGCCCTGCTGCTCTTGGGAAGAAAACTCTATGACGCGCGCTGGATGTTGTGGGTTCTGCTGCTCATGTTTCCGTTTCCCTACATCGCCAATACCGCAGGCTGGATGACCGCTGAGATCGGTCGCCAGCCCTGGCTGGTGTACGGCGTCATGCGCACGTCCGAGGGCTATTCGAAGATGGTCTCCGCCGGCAACGGCTGGTTCACATTCCTGGGATTTGCTGGCATGTACACCATTCTCTCTGCTCTCTTCCTCTTCCTGGTACTGCGGGAAATCGAGCATGGACCTGAGCCTGTCGGGGCAGGGCCAACCGTCCCCGCTGATGCGTCTGCGAGCCTGGCGGAGGTGCGATAGCCATGCTGACCCTGTGGTTCATGATCGTTGCGGTAATGATTGCAGCTTATGTGTTGCTCGATGGCTTCGATCTCGGCGCCGGTGCTGTGCACATGTTCATCGCTCGGACTAACGAAGAGAGGCGGAGCGTAATTCGCGCTATCGGACCGGTTTGGGATGGTAACGAAGTCTGGCTCCTGGCTGCCGGTGGCACGCTTTACTTCGCGTTTCCGCTACTCTACGCCTCTGCCTTCAGCGGCTTTTACCTGCCGCTGACCATGGTGCTATGGCTGATCATGCTGCGAGGCATCGGCATCGAGTTCCGCGTGCACATCGATAACTCTCTCTGGCAGGGATTCTTCGATGTCATCTTCTCGATCTCGAGCATCCTGCTCGCGATCTTTTTCGGCGCCGCCCTGGGCAACGTGGTTCGCGGCGTTCCCCTCAACGCTGAAGGCTACTTCTTCGAACCGCTGTGGACGAACTGGCGCGTCGGCACGGAGAACGGAATTCTGGACTGGTACACCGTTCTGTGCGGTGTGATCGCTCTGGTCACCCTGGTAGTGCACGGGTCGCTCTATCTCGCGACCAAGACCGAAGGAGAGCTGAACACGCGGACACGCAAGGCGGCTTCGCTGCTTTGGCCAGTGCAGGTATTGCTGACGATCATCAGTCTCATCGCGACGCTCTACGTGCGGCCGGGCATCCTCGCCAACTATCAAACGTGGCCCATCGGATACCTGGTTCCACTGCTGGTCGCTGTCAGCTTGCTGTATCTGATCTTCGCCCTGCGCAAGCAGAACGACAAAGGCGCATTCCTCGCGTCCTGTGGCTATATCGCCGGCATGCTTGTCGGTCTTGTTTTCGCCGTCTACCCGATGGTGCTCCCGGCCAGCACGGATCCCCGCTACAGCTTGACGATCTACAATACCGCCGCGGGCGCACACGGATTGACCGTGGGCCTGGTGTGGTGGTCAATCGGCGTGGTGATTGCGATTGCCTATTTTGTCTTTATCTACCGCATGTTCCGCGGCAAAGTGAGGTTCGATGCCGGGGGCGAACACGGTTACTGAAGCTCGTGGCCAGACGTCAGGCTTTAACTAGTGGAAGATCCTATCGCAGGCACCCGTAAACTGGTCCCGCTTGGGTTCCATTGTTGTAGGCAGGGATGTTGCAGGTGCGCTCGAACCGAAGCTCGGGACGATGGTTACGTTGTAATCGCT
>Ga0306920_100006894_pt1 | contig 14896 bp, 15 predicted proteins | sample flu12Cox44000170_FD_204666 | JGI IMG/M metagenome (GOLD analysis project Ga0306920, IMG submission 204666) | Lab enrichment of tropical soil microbial communities from Luquillo Experimental Forest, Puerto Rico - flux4day.12C.oxic.44.000.170 (v2)... | ecosystem: Environmental > Terrestrial >... | reverse complement strand
TTGGCGAGCGCGCTTTCGTCATAGCGCCCATTCACCTTGTAGGTGATGGTCAGGTCTTCGTTGGTATGGATGTGATGAAAGGAAATCGTGCGGGTTTCACCTTCGGCCGTGGCGTTCTGCAGGCTCTGGCAACCGAAAGAAATGAGGATAGCGGCGACGCTGCTGCAGCAACCGAGCCGGGTCAAACGGAAGGGCAACGGCTTTTTGTGCGCGACCGGAACCGTCACGTGCCACCCCCGTCAAATGCGTCAGTATGCTCGCACCCTGACAGCAAGCGCCGCGGGCGACGAGTTACCCACTGCGATCTCGCGATCGCGAATGAGCACTAACGCAGTGTTAACTAGGGAAGGGTTAACGCGAGGTTTAGCGCCACCCGTCCCCCCCGATACAGAAAGCGTGACAGGCGACTATGGCGAAAACTTGCCGCATTTGTTGCCAGCGCAAAGAATCCTTTAATGGCGCGCGCATTTCTACTGCGAATCTGAGCCGGCCAAACCAAGCGAATCCAGCTTGCGATAGAGCGTCGAACGCCCGATGCGCAGTTTACGGGCGACCTCGGACATCTGACCGCCATAATGGCTGATGGCAAAACGAATGGCGTCGGCCTCGATCTGTTCGAGCGGTCGCACCTCGCCGTTTTCGTCCAGGAGATCGAGGGCATTCACGGAAGGAGAGACCAGCGGCGGCGCACCGTGACTGTTGTCGACGGGCTCAACCACGCTGGTGCTCGGCGACTCATCGGGCGACTCCGCTTCCACATCTGCAATCCCGGGTGCGATTTCGGTGCCTTCACGTCCTGCCATCTGCGCCGCAATCTGCGGGAACTCGGCGGGGCCCACAGTATCGGTTTCAGCCAGCACCACAGCGCGGAACAGTGCATTTTCGAGCTGCCGCACGTTGCCGGGCCAATGATGGACGCACAGCAGCGACATTGCCTCCGGGCTCAGACGGCTGACACGCTTTCCTTCTTCCGCTGCAAAGCGCACCAGGAAATGACGCGCAAGCTCGGGTACGTCTTCAAGGCGCTCGCGCAGCGGCGGCACCGCGATGGGGAACACGTGCAGGCGATAGAACAGGTCCTCGCGGAAGCGTCCTGCTTTCACATCCGCGATGAGGTCGCGGTTGGTCGCCGAGATGAGCCGCACATCGACCTTGATCGGCTTGCGTGCCCCGACCGGCTCGATTTCGCTGTCCTGAATGGCGCGCAGCAGTTTGACCTGGGCCGCCGCGGGAAGCTCGCCAACCTCGTCGAGAAAGAGCGTTCCTTCGGAAGCTTCGACGAACTTGCCAACATGGCGTTCCGTCGCGCCGGTAAAGGCCCCTTTCTCGTGGCCGAACAGCAGCGACTCCACGAGGTTGTCGGGAATGGCGCCACAATTGACCGCAACAAACTGTTTTCTGCGCCGCGGTCCCGATCCGTGTATCGCACGCGCAATGAGCTCCTTGCCGACGCCTGACTGTCCCTCGAGCAAGACCGGAATCGTCGAATTTGCCGCTTTCTCGGCCGTGCGCAACACTGACTGCATGCGCGGGCTCTTGGTGATGATGTCCCCGAAGCCCAGCACGCCTGAGCGGCTTCGTTTGATCCGGGCAAGCTCATCTTCGAGCGCGCTTGCGGCGAGCGCATTGCGCAGCGAAACCTGCAGACGCTCGGGGCCAACTGGCTTGACGACAAAATCCGTCGCACCAGCTCGCATCGCGGTCACGGCATTGTCGATACCGCCATGCGCGGTTTGCACGATCACCGGAATGGACAGGCCGGCATCCCGCATTTTGGCGAGCACGCCCAGTCCGTCCAGGTCAGGCATGACGAGGTCGAGCACGACCGCGTCGATGTGCCGACCCTCGTCACCTGTGAGAATGTCGAGCGCGCGGTCGCCGCCCTCGGCAAGGAGGACGTCATAGCCGAATCTTCGCACCACATTGTCAAGAAGCCGGCGCTGCACGGGATCGTCGTCGACGATCAGGATACACTCACTCATGACACAACCTCACGCCCACGCGTCCCATGTACCGAATTGGGGCACTGTGGCCGAGTTGGGTTAATGCCTGCTAAATTCGCCCCCAGCCTTCCCTTCCCCGCTTGCGGGGCAGGGAAGAGTGGGGGGAGACCGCCCAATGAGGCTTGTCCGCAGACATTTTCTGTCTCTAGCCGCGGGCGCGGCGCTTTGCCGCGCGGCGCGCGCGCAGGCCTATCCGTCGCGGCCGGTCCGTATTGTTTCCGGCTTCCCGCCGGGAGGAGTCAACGACACCTACGCCCGCCTGATCGGTCAGTGGTTGTCGGAGCGACTGGGCCAGCAATTCTTCGTCGAGAACAGGCCCGGCGCCGGCGGCAACATCGCCGCAGAATCGGTCGCGAAAGCAGCAGCCGACGGCTATTCGCTCCTCCTGTCCACCTCCGCCGATGCATGGAACGCCACGCTTTATGACAACCTCAAATTCAATTTCATGCGTGACTTCGCCGCGGTCGCGACAATCTCACGCGCACCTGGAGTAGTCGTCGTGCACCCATCGGTGCCCGCAACATCCGTCCCGGAGCTGATCGCGAATGCAAAGAAAAATCCAGGCAAGATCACGGTCGCATCGGCGGGTATTGGCAGTGCGCCTCACATGTACTGGGAGCTGTTCAGAAGCAGGAGCGGGGTCGACATGCTGCACGTGCCTTACCGTGGCGGCGGCCCCGCGGTCGTCGACCTCCTGGCCGGTCAGGTCGAGGTTTATTTCGGCACGACCGCATCGACGATTGAATATGTCCGGGCAGGAAAGCTCCGTCCCCTCGCAGTGACCACAGCAACGCGCATTGCGGTGCTGCCTGACGTGCCCGCGCTTGCCGAATTCCTGCCCGGCTATGAGGCAAGCCTGTATATCGGAATTGCTGCTCCTCACAGCACGCCGTCAGAGATCGTGCGCACGCTGAACCGCGAAATAAATCTCGCCTTAGCCGATCCCAAGATGACCCGGCGGATCGCGGAGTTGGGCGACGTTCCTGTTGCGCTCTCCACATCCGAGTTCGCAAAGCTCATCGCTGACGAAACCGAAAAGTGGGCCAACGTGATCCGGACAGCCAACATCAGGGCAGAATGAGCGAGAGCTGACCGCGCGCGTCATTCCCCTACCCTTTCCTCCCCGCAAGCGGGCGGGCACGTACGAAAATTCGATTGGAAATCTCATGCCTGCAAAACGACGCCCCGTTCGCGCTGCTAAATCCCGGTCGAGCGCCGCCATAGGCAAGCTGCCGGAGTGGAACCTTACCGACCTTTATCAGGGAATGGATGACCCGCAGATCGCGCGGGATCTCGATCGCTCTGACGCCGACAGCGTTGCGTTTGAAGAACAGTACAAGGGCAAGCTCAATTTGCTCGCGGCGGCGCCCGGCGCCGGTGCCGCACTGGCCGAAGCCGTAAAACGCTACGAGGCACTCGATGATCTCATGGGCCGGCTTATTTCCTATGCCGGGCTCATTCATTCCGGCAACAGCCTCGATCCGCAACGCGCCAAATTCTATGCCGACATACAGGAACGTATCACCGCCGCTTCCACTCATCTCCTCTTTTTCGGGCTTGAGCTCAATCGGCTCGACGACGCCGTGCTGGAGGCTGCCACAGCGGATCCCGCGCTTGGGCATTATCGGCCCTGGTTGGAAGATATTCGCAAGGAAAAGCCCTATCAGCTCGAAGATCGAATCGAGCAGCTTTTCCATGAAAAGTCGGTGACGGCTTATTCCGCCTGGAACCGGATGTTTGATGAGACCATCGCGACCCTTCGTTTCAAAGTCGGAACGAAATCGCTGGCGATCGAACCGACGCTCAATCTGCTTCAAGACACTGATGCAAAGATGCGCAAGGCGGCCGCGCAGGCGATCGGCCGCACGTTCAAGGAGAACTTGCGGACCTTCGCCCTGATCACGAACATTCTCGCCAAGGACAAGGAAATTTCCGATCGCTGGCGTGGCTTTGCCGATGTGGCCGATGCGCGCCACCTCTCCAATCGCGTCGAGCCCGAAGTGGTGGCGGCTCTGGTCAACGCGGTGCGTGAGGCGTATCCCCGCCTGTCGCATCGCTACTACGCGCTCAAGGCGCGCTGGTTCGGAAAGAGGAAACTTGCGTATTGGGACCGCAGCGCTCCCCTGCCGAAGGTGCCGACGCGGACCATCGGCTGGAACGACGCGAAGGCCACCGTTATTACCGCTTACGGCGCCTTCTCACCCGGCATGGCGGCCATAGCGGAAAAATTTTTCGACAACAACTGGATTGACGCTCCCGTGCGCCCGGGCAAGTCGCCCGGCGCGTTTTCGCATCCGACCGTGCCGTCCGTGCATCCTTATGTGCTGCTCAATTACCAGGGCAAGCCGCGCGACGTCATGACGCTCGCCCATGAGCTCGGCCATGGCGTGCACCAGGTGCTCGCGGCGCCGAACGGCCCACTCATGGCTCCGACGCCGCTGACGCTTGCCGAGACCGCGAGCGTGTTCGGCGAGATGCTGACCTTTCGTAAGCTTCTGGCCAACGCGGAGCGCAAAGAGCGCAAGGCCATGCTCGCGGCCAAGGTCGAGGACATGATCAACACGGTGGTGCGTCAGATCGCGTTCTATAGCTTCGAGCGCAGTGTCCACACCGAGCGGCAGCAGGGCGAGCTCACGGCCGAGCGCATCAACACTCTCTGGCTCGACGTGCAGCACGAGAGCCTTGGGCCCGCGATCGAAATCAAGCCGGGTTATGAAGTGTTCTGGGCCTACATTCCTCACTTCATCCATTCGCCCTTTTATGTGTACGCCTATGCCTTCGGTGATTGCCTGGTGAACTCGCTCTATGCCGTCTACGAGCAGGCGAACGAAGGCTTTGCCGAGCGTTATCTCGACATGCTTGCCGCCGGCGGTACCAAGCATCACTCGGAGCTGCTCGCCCCCTTTGGGCTCGATGCCCGCGACCCCGCATTCTGGCAGGGCGGACTGGGCGTCATCGAGCGGATGATTATCGAGCTGGAAGGAATGGAGTAGGACACCTGCCGAAACAGCAGCTTACAGGGCAATAACCAGTTCCTTGCAGAGGACCACGCGCCGTTATACATCTTGTATAACAATGGAGAAATCCCGTGAACGAGCAGCGGCGCGACTTCGAAAGTGAGGGCTTTCTCCTTCAGATCAAGAAGGTTGGTAATTCGCTAGGACTAATCCTGCCTAAGGAGCTGTTGGCGCGGCTCAGGCTCAAGGAAGGCGACAATCTTTACGTGGTCGAACTGACAGAGCGCGGAATCAAACTGAGCCCTTACGATCCCAAGCATGCCAAAGCGATGGAGATCGCCCGCCGCTCGTTTCGCAAATACGCTGACACCTACAAGGCACTGGCCAAGTGAGTGAGCCGGAATGGCTCAATAGCGCCATTATCCTTGATATTCACGCCGAGCAATTGGCGCTATTTGGCGGCGCGGACGGGGTGCGAGACATCATGCTCCTTGAATCGGCCTTGGAACGACCGCTCAATAAATTCGCCTATGGAGAAACGCGGCTTGCGATGCTCGTCGCAGCCCATGCCTTCGGAATTGCACGAAATCATCCGTTTGTGGATGGGAACAAGAGGACAGTGCTAGCATGTATCTTCGTGTTTCTGGGTCTCAACAAGATGGAATTTGTGCCAAGTCGTGAGGAAGCGACAGCTTCGATTCTCAGTATGGCTGCAGGTGAGATCAGCGAAGACGATTTCGCGAATTGGATAGAACGTTACATATCCAATCCATCAAACGCACCACCTGAAACCTGAACGTTATCGACTTGATGCCTGATCGCGAAGCCAACCGTTTCTCTGCCCGCGCCGCGCGCTATGCCCGCGTCGGCGCAAACATGAGCGGCGTTGCCGCACGATTCGCGGGATCGCGCCTGTTGGGGCTCGCGCTCGATCGTGGAAGGAACGCAGCCGAGCTTGCACTCGCATTGGGCGGCCTCAAGGGCCCGATCATGAAAGCCGCCCAGCTTCTGGCGACCATTCCCGACGCGCTGCCGCCGGAATACGCAGCCGAACTCATGAAGCTTCAGAGTGATGCGCCGCCGATGGGCTGGCCGTTTGTGAAGCGGCGGATGGCGGCCGAGCTCGGGTTCGACTGGCAGAAGAAATTCGCAAGCTTCGAGCACCATCCCGCAGCGGCAGCTTCACTCGGTCAGGTGCACCGTGCGCGCGCGCACGACGGCAGTGAGCTTGCCTGCAAGCTGCAGTACCCGGAAATGCAGTCCGCCGTCGAGGCGGACCTGCGACAGCTGCAGTTGATCTTCGCGATCCACCGGCGCATGGACCCGGTGATCGATACGACGGAAATCGCCAAGGAAATCGGCGCGCGATTGCGCGAAGAGCTCGATTACCGGCGCGAGGCCAAGCACGCTCTTCTGTATCGGGCGATGCTGTCGGACCTCCCACAGATCCGGGTGCCAAAGGTCTGGCCCGCGCTTTCAACAGGCCGGCTGCTCACACTCGATTGGCTGGAAGGGCGCCGGTTGCTCGACCATAAGGACGACGCGCTTGCCTCGCGCAATCGCCTCGCCACGGCGATGTTCAACGCTTGGTGGTGGCCGTTCAGCCGGTTCGGCGTCATCCACGGTGACCCCCATCTCGGCAACTATTCCGTATTCAAGACCGCCGGACGGACGGAGGGGATCAACCTTCTTGATTACGGCTGCATCCGGATTTTCTCCGCGAAATTCGTGGGCGGTGTCGTCGACCTCTATCACGGGCTGCTCAACGGGGATGATGATCTCGTTGTGCATGCCTACCAAACCTGGGGCTTCCGGCGGCTCAATCGCGAGCTGATTGAAGCTCTCAACATCTGGGCACGCTTCATTTACGGGCCGCTTCTGGAAAACCGGGTGCGCAGCCTCGCCGACGGCGTAAAGCCTTCCGAGTATGGCCGGCGGGAAGCGTTCCGGGTTCATCAGGCGCTCAAGCAGCGCGGTCCGGTCACCGTGCCCCGTGAGTTTGTCTTCATGGATCGGGCTGCAATCGGTCTCGGTGCCGTATTCTTGCATCTGCGCGCCGAGCTCAATTTCCATGAGCTGTTCAATCGATCGATCGAGGATTTCTCGCTTTCACGCGTGGCAAGCCGCCAGAAAGCTGCGCTTTCTGCCGCCGGACTGGAGCAGACGGTTTGATCCAAGCAGTCGATCCAAAGCCGCCGTTGCCCTTGTCCCCTAATTGGGCTAATCCGCATCGCTGATTGAGACCGGAGGACCAGATGGCCGAGGACGGACAGGTCGAATATGCGATTGCGGACGGCAACGACCTGCCCGCGCATGAGGCGATGTATGATCGGTTTGTTCACCTCATCCTTATCGGCGGCGCGCATGCGGTGAACATTGTCCTGGGCTTGGCGATCGGAGGGGTTGCCGGTCACTGGGGCATTGCATTTGGTATTTTCCTCATTGCAACGCTGGTCGCAGTGCATGGCGTCATGACAGGAGCCAGGGCGCCAAGCATCGTCATGGTCGTCATTTCGCTGCTCGCGCTGGCGCTCACTGCCGGGGGCATAAGCCCCGTCTGATAACCGGTGATCGGCTCGGGGAGACGGGCGAATGCGCATTGCTGTCGCGCGTGAGATTGATCCAATCGAAAGCCGCGTCGCGGCGACTCCGGAAACCGTGAAGAAAATGAAGGCGCTCGGCGCCGATGTTGCCGCCGAGCCGGGGGCAGGCGCGAAATCGGGCATTGCGGACGCCGAGTTCGCCGCCGCGGGCGCAACCGTCGCGAATGATGCAGTCAGAGACGCCGACGTCGTGCTCAAGGTGCGCAGGCCCGGTGCATCGGAGATCTCCCGCTACAAGAAAGGGGCGCTCGTGATCGCGATGATGGAGCCGTATGGTCAGGACGCCGCCATTCGGGATCTGGCCAATGCCGGCGTCGTTGCTTTTGCCATGGAGCTGTTGCCGCGCATCACCCGCGCCCAGGTGATGGACGTGCTGTCGAGCCAGGCTAATCTCGCCGGATACCGCGCCGTCATCGACGCGGCAGCGGAATATGGCCGCGCCTTGCCGATGATGATGACCGCGGCGGGCACGGTGCCGGCTGCCAGGGTTTTCGTGATGGGCGCAGGGGTCGCGGGCTTGCAGGCCATCGCCACCGCGCGCCGGCTCGGCGCGCTGGTGACCGCCACCGATGTGCGCCCGGCGGCAAAGGAGCAGGTGGAAAGCCTCGGGGCGAAATTTGTTGCCGTGGAGGACGAAGAATTCAAGCAGGCGGAGACCGCTGCCGGCTACGCGAAGGAAATGTCGAAGGACTATCAGGCCAAGCAGGCGGCACTGGTTGCCGAGCATATCAAAAAACAGGACATCATCATCACGACCGCTCTGATTCCCGGTCGGCCGGCACCGCGGCTCATCAGCAGGGAGATGGTCGCCTCCATGCGGCCGGGTTCGGTCATCGTCGATCTTGCGGTAGAGCGCGGCGGCAACTGCGAGCTTTCCAAGCCCGGCGAAGTTGTGGCCGTGAACGAGGTAAAGATCATCGGCCATCTCAATGTCCCGGGCCGGATCGCCGCTTCGGCTTCGAGCCTCTACGCTCGAAATCTTTTCGCCTTTCTCGAAATCCTGGTCGACAAACAGCGCAAGTCACTCGCCGTGAACTGGGACGATGAAATCGTCAAAGCAACCGCGCTCACGCGTGACGGCGCAGTAATTCATCCAAGTCTTACGGCACAGACCGCTGCCTGAGAGGACGACATGCTCATTCCATCAGCTGCCCTCGCCAGCCTTGCTCCATCCAGCGGCGCTGGGGGGGCAGACGTCGTTCTCGCCCAACTCGACATTCTTGCGGCGGCAAGCGGCGGCACGATGCATGCTGTAAGCGGGGGTGCGATCGACCCTTTCATATTTCGCCTCTCCATCTTCGTGCTGGCCGTCTTTGTCGGTTATTTCGTCGTGTGGTCGGTGACCCCGGCCCTGCACACGCCGCTGATGTCGGTGACCAACGCGATCTCGTCGGTCATCGTGGTCGGCGCGTTGCTGGCGGTTGGAGTGCCGTTGCTGGCAAATGACTCCGGGCCGATCTGGGCACGCGCGCTTGGCTTCCTCGCGCTCGCTTTTGCCTCGGTCAACATTTTCGGCGGCTTCCTGGTGACCCAGCGCATGCTCGGCATGTACCGCAAGAAGGAAGACCGGAGCAGCAAGCGATGAGCGCCAATCTCGTCGCGCTGCTTTATCTTCTCGCCGGCATCCTCTTCATTCTCGCGTTGCGCGGGCTCTCGAGCCCGGAAACCAGCCGCAGGGGGAATTATCAGGGCATGGCGGGTATGGCGATTGCCGTTGCCACGACGCTCGCCTCGCATCCGCCCGAGGGAGCCGCCGCCTGGGCGCTGGTCGCAGTGGGATTCGCGCTTGGCGGAGGGACGGGTGCGGTGATCGCGCGGCGTGTTCCCATGACGGCGATGCCGGAGCTTGTGGCCGCCTTCCATTCGCTTGTGGGAATGGCGGCCGTGTTGGTCGCAGCAGCTGCGCTCTACGCCCCGAGCGCCTTCGATATCGGCAGTCCCGGCGCGATCGCCAAATCAAGCCTGGTCGAAATGTCGCTCGGACAGGGGATCGGAGCCATAACCTTCACTGGCTCCGTCATCGCGTTTCTCAAGCTCTCGGCGCGCATGAGCGGCGCTCCCATCATCCTGCCGGCGCGCCATGCCATCAACATCGCGCTCGCGCTCGCGATGATCGTTTTGATCGTCTGGCTCGTGCGCGCCGAGAGCCATCTGGCTTTCTGGCTGCTGGCTCTCGCGGCATTCTTGTTCGGCGTGCTCATCATTATTCCGATCGGCGGAGCCGATATGCCGGTCGTCATCTCCATGCTCAACTCGTATTCGGGGTGGGCGGCGGCGGGCATCGGCTTCACCTTGGGCAATACCGCGCTCATCATCACCGGCGCGCTGGTCGGCTCCTCCGGCGCGATTCTCTCCTACATCATGTGCAGGGGAATGAATCGAAGCTTCATTTCGGTCATCCTCGGCGGCTTCGGCGGTGAGGTGGCGGCGGGAACCACCATCGAGCATCGGCCGGTGAAGCAAGGCTCGGCCGAGGACGCAGCCTTCATTCTCAAGAATGCCGGCAAAGTCATCATCATACCGGGCTACGGGATGGCGGTGGCGCAGGCCCAGCATGCGTTGCGCGAAATGGCTGACCGCCTCAAGAAGGAGGGGGTAGAGGTGAAGTACGCCATCCATCCCGTCGCCGGCCGCATGCCCGGGCACATGAATGTTCTGCTTGCCGAGGCGAATGTTCCCTACGACGAGGTGTTCGAGCTCGAAGACATCAACTCGGAATTCCCGCAGGCCGACGTTGCCTTCGTGATTGGGGCCAACGACGTGACCAATCCGGCGGCGGAGGACGATCCCTCCTCGCCGATCTACGGCATGCCGGTGCTGGAAGTGTGGAAGGCCGGCACGGTGATGTTCAGTAAACGATCGCTCTCATCCGGCTATGCCGGCATCGATAATCCGCTGTTCTATCGCGACAACACCATGATGCTGTTCGGCGATGCAAAGAAAATGACGGAAGAGGTCGCCAAGGCGCTGTGAGCGGACGACAGGCCAACCGGTATCGGATCGCTCGCGTTATTTCTTGTCGATCTGGTCATAGGCCGCCTGCGCGACCGCGTGCAGCCGGTCACGATCGCCCGGACCGCTCACCACATAAGCAAGCCCCTGCTCGACCCAGTAGAAACCCGCAACGCGCTCGCCCTCCCGGTAGCGCAGCGCCGTCGGCGGCGAGTCGGTTCGCGCATAGTAGATGGTGAAGCGCTCGCCGGAGGCGCCCTCATACATGCAGAATGCCGCCGGGCCGAACGGTCCAGGCAACAGGCGACCACCGACGAGCTTCAATCCGCTCGCTTCGAGATCGGGCACGCGCAACTCGTAGTCGAGGCGCTTTGAAAGCCACTGCACCAGATGGGCGCGCTCGCTGCCCGTCACCTCGACCGGATGGCGCACCTCGACGACGTAGATTTTGTGTGCTTCCAGCGCCTGCTGAGTGAAAACATCGAACCGGCTCGGCGCTGCGGCGGAAGCGCCGCGAGCCATCCAACCGGCCACGCCGCCCGCAACGAACGCGCCGACAACCATCGCCGCTGCGATCGCGCGCCACGAGCGTGCTCCGCGCGCGAGTCTGTCCAGCTCAAGCCTTGCAGGGACCGGCTGCGAGGCCAATGGGCCATAGCGTGCACGAATAGCCTCGGCCTGCGCCTGCCAGCCCCGCACCAGATCTGCATCCTCGGGATGCGTCGCAAGCCAGGCTTCGACTGCAGTCACGCGATCGGCTGCCAGCTCGCCATCGACGTAGGCATGAAGCTCGTCCTGCGTCACCGGGGTTTCTTGCTCGCTCATCGTCGTCTTTCCTTATTATTTGACGCGGCGGAGCGCAGGGCGCCCGCCATCGAGATAAGCCTTGATCTGAGTTCGCGCGCGCGCCAGTCGCGACATGACCGTGCCGATCGGTATGCCTTGCACTTCTGCGGTTTCGCGATAGCTGAGTCCTTCGAGCACGACCAGGAGCAGCGTCGCGCGTTGCTCCTCAACCAGCGAGGCGAGTGCCCGCTCGATATCTCGCGCGCCCGACTGCGGATACTCAGGCGCATCGTGTTCCTCGATCGCCTGCACCGGAGGACGACGCGCCAGCGCGCGCAGCCGATTGCGGTTGAGATTGGTCAGGATGGTGTAAAGCCAGCTGCGCATGTCGCCGCCCTGGAATAGATGCTCCGAGCGCAGCGCACGCAATAACGTATCCTGCACGAGATCGTCGGCGATCTCGGCGCTGCGCGTAAGCGCGCGGGCATATCGCCGCAGGGCCGGAAGGGTGGCCGTAATCTCGTGCCGGAAGCTCCCCAACGCTTTGCCCTTCAAAATTACCTCTTGCTCACAGACTAACAATCGAGTGTCACGGGTATTCCGTGCAAAAAGCAGCCTTAAACGCAGCCTTGGCGACTTGCTTGAAGGCGGCTTACCCCTATGCCATACGAGGCGCGGCTGCGCGAGCGAGGTGAATCAATGGCGGAAGCCTCGGGTCTGATGCGCGGCAAGCGCGGCCTGCTCCTGGGCGTGGCCAATAATCGCTCCATCGCCTGGGGCATTGCGAAAGCGTGCCATCGCGAAGGCGCCGAGCTCGCGTTCACGTATCAAGGCGATGCGCTGAAAAAGCGCGTGGAGCCGCTCGCTCATGAGGTCGCTGGCCTATTGGCCGGCCACTGCGACGTCACCGAAGCAGCCGGCGTGGATGCGGTTTTCGACACGATCGAGGCGAACTGGGGCGGGCTCGACTTTCTTGTCCATGCCATCGCTTTTTCCGACAAGGATCAGCTGCAGGGACGTTACGTTGACACCACGCTCGATAATTTCGCCAAGACCATGCAGGTGAGCTGCTACTCCTTTACTGCACTTGCCCAGCGCGCAGAGAGGCTGATGCCGAACGGCGGAGCGCTGCTCACGCTCACCTACTACGGCGCCGAGAAATGGATGCCACATTACAACGTCATGGGCGTTGCCAAAGCCGCATTGGAGGCTTCGGTGCGCTATCTCGCGGCCGATCTGGGCGGCAAAAACATTCGTGTCAATGCGATCTCTTCAGGCCCCATCAGGACATTGGCGGCGGCGGGAATCGGCGATTTCCGCTACATCCTCAAGTGGAACGAGCATAACGCGCCGCTGCGGCGCAGCGTGAGCATTGACGAGGTCGGCGATACAGCGGTTTATCTGTTATCCGATCTCTCGCGCGGAGTGACAGGCGAGATTCACCACGTCGATGCCGGTTATCACATCGTCGGCATGAAGCATCCCGATGCCCCCGATATCGTAGTAGGAAAGGAGTGAGCACCTCCCCCGTGCCGCGGCCCGTCATTTACTATGTGCGCCACGGGCTGACGCAGTGGAATGTCGAGCAACGTCTGCAAGGGCGCAAGGACATCCCCCTCAATGATCAAGGCCGCGCGCAGTCCTTTCACTGCGGAAAAATTCTGCGCCAGCTGTTCGATCGGGATGGCGCCGACGCGGCAAGTCTCGCCTATGTGTCAAGCCCGCTCATTCGCGCGCGCGAGACAATGGAGCTGATGCGCTCGACGCTCGGGCTCGATCCATCGCGTTACGAAATCGAAGAGCGCCTTGCCGAAATTTCGTTCGGTGAATGGGAGGGTTTGACCTTTGCCGAGATACCTGCGCGCGACAAGGCTCTCCTCGATGAGCGCGAAAAGGATAAATGGGAGTTTCTTCCGCCGCGAGGGGAGAGCTATGCACAGCTCACGCGCAGGGTGGAGGCCTGGTACGCGTTGCTCAAGGCCGATACCGTCGTTGCCGCGCACGGCGGCACGGCGCGCGCGTTGATCGCGTATCTTGAAATCGTCCCGCCGCAAGAGGCACCGCATTACCCAATCGATCAAGGCGTGGTGTATGTTTTCGCCGAGGATAAGATTGCGCGTTATGCATAGTTTGGCACCGCGTTGACCAGGCCGGATATGCTAGCTACCACACGCGTGTCGGCAGAAGCCCATGTCATTCAATACCTTCGGCCAGCTTTTCCGGGTCACGACCTTTGGCGAGAGCCATGGGCCGGCAATTGGCTGCGTCGTCGATGGCTGTCCGCCAGGAATTGCGCTCACCGAGGCCGACATTCAGCCCTATCTCGATAAGCGCCGTCCCGGACAGTCGCGTTTCACCAGCCAGCGGCGCGAGCCTGACGAGGTCAAAATCCTCTCCGGCGTTTTCATCGATGAAGCGACCGGCAGGCAGGTGACGACCGGGACACCGATCGGTCTCGTAATCGAGAACGTGGATCAGCGCTCGAAAGACTATTCCGATATCAAGGACAAATACCGCCCCGGGCACGCCGATTACACCTACGAGGTCAAATACGGCATTCGCGATTACCGCGGCGGCGGCCGCCAGTCGGCGCGTGAGACGGCAACGCGGGTTGCCGCGGGCGCAATTGCACGCAAGGTCGTGCCGGGGCTCACGGTGCGCGGCGCGCTCATTCAGATGGGAAGCCACAAAGTCGACCGTGCGCGATGGAATTGGGACGAAGTCGAGCGCAACGCGTTCTTCTGTCCGGATGTCGAACAGGCGAGGCTGTTCGAGGGCTATCTCGATGAGATTCGCAAAAGCGGTTCTTCCGTCGGCGCGGTCATAGAAGTGGTTGCGGAGGGCGTGCCCGCCGGGTTGGGGGCGCCGATCTACGGCAAGCTCGATGGCGATCTTGCTGCGGCACTGATGGGCATCAACGCCGTCAAAGGAGTCGAGATCGGGGCCGGTTTCGCCGCCGCTGCTCTCACCGGAGAAGAGAACGCCGATGAGATGCGCATGGGAAACGACGGCAAGCCGCTATTTCTGTCAAACAATGCCGGCGGCATTCTTGGCGGCATTTCCACCGGCCAGCCGATCGTGTGCCGGTTTGCGGTCAAGCCGACATCATCGATCCTGACGCCTCGGCGTACGATCGACCGTTATGGCAGCGAAACCGAGATCGTCACCAAGGGACGGCACGACCCTTGCGTGGGCATTCGAGCCGTGCCCATCGGTGAGGCCATGGTGGCGTGCGTGATCGCCGATCATTATGTGCGCCATCGCGGACAGATGGGCGAGGCGCAGCCTTGGCCGTTCAAGCGGCGGTAACATGATGCTGTCGTAAGCATGGCAAGGCCGGACCTTGGTCGAGAAATATAAACCGGTGTTGGACGATTATCAGCGTGTGGAGGCTGCGCTCGCCGCGTTTGCCGCGGGAGAGATGGTGGTCGTCAGCGACGATGACGATCGCGAGAACGAAGGCGATTTGTTCGTTGCAGCGTCCCAATGCACTCCGGACAAGATGGCCTTCATCATCCGGCATACTTCAGGCATCGTCTGCGCGCCGCTCTCGGCCGAGCTTGCCAGGCACCTGCATCTTTATCCCATGGTGGCA
>Ga0306920_100006893_pt1 | contig 14897 bp, 10 predicted proteins | sample flu12Cox44000170_FD_204666 | JGI IMG/M metagenome (GOLD analysis project Ga0306920, IMG submission 204666) | Lab enrichment of tropical soil microbial communities from Luquillo Experimental Forest, Puerto Rico - flux4day.12C.oxic.44.000.170 (v2)... | ecosystem: Environmental > Terrestrial >... | reverse complement strand
GATGGCGGGAAGGCTTTCGAGCGACACGGATCTTTTTCCGGGGCCAATTTCGATTTCACGGCGAGTTACAGCTTTGGAGGGATACGTAATGAGTTCCAGGGCCCAGGTGATCGAGACGAGAGTGCCGGTGCAACTGTACGGCGCCTGGGGAACTTTGAAGCGGAACGCGCGAGTTTCCGTGGGTAATGGCTGCTCGAACGCGAGCTTCTCCACTACTCCTGCATCTTCGATTCCTTTGCCGCGCGTAAACCAGAAGAGGCGCAATTCCAGGCTCCTGATGGTCGATTCGCCGCTCCAGGTGACGCTGCCGCTAAGCTCCTCGCCCGGCTCAAAGGCAGCGCAGTCTCGCGACAACTCGATCCGCAGCTCGGTCATAAGCCCTCCCTCGCGTTCGGCCGCCCGGGCAATACGGTCAGTGGGAACTCTTCATTTAGATCGGGCCACATCGCGATGGAGCCATCGACCCGGATCGACCAGGCGATTTTGTTATGCTGGCTTGCGAAGGAATGCATCAGGCCGGCGGGGACCGTGACGCCGCCGCTGCCAGAACGCATGTCCTGTGGCAGCGTGATGGAGGCAATATCGATCCGCGCAAACACGCTGCGATCGGTAGCTGTCTTGTTGCCGTTGTTATATGTAACCTCTTCTATTCCCTCGAGCCGCACACGCAGACTTCGCAGGGATTCGACCCTGCCACTGATCTCCCAATCCACTCGCAGCGAATCGCCTAGCCGAGGCGTTCCCGGTGTGACGCTCAGGCTTGGAAGCGGGTTGAACAATGCCAGAAAGAAGTAGCCGATCGCCACCAGTAGGCCGAGCCCGACCAGAACAAAAGGAATTAGAAATAAAGCGATAAACCATTCGAAATGATTGGAACGCCAGCCTTTCACCACTTGCGTGAGGAACACCGAAATGATGCCATTCCAAAACAGGGCAAAGATGACGATGACTACAAACCTTACCCAAGGCGAAGTTCCCCGCTTTAGCGCCATCGTGGAACGTTCTTCGACGAACGAAGAATCCTGGGCCGGTGCACCGCTGAGGTTTCTTAGCGCCGAAGTCGGAATTGAGCGATTTGCACCGCTCGCTTCCTGACGTTTTTTACGCAGCGTCGAAGTGAGCCCAACCAAGCCGACCAGGCAAAACAGCAGCGGGAGCAATCCTATCCACATCAGGGGAGTAAACCCTCGCTTGAGCACGGCCTGGTTTGGATCGCGCGGGTTGACGTAGCAGGTGCTGGTTGAGCCGGGCGGATAACGCGCGACAATGGCCCGCTTCCGGGAATATCCACTGGAGGAACCGCCGATGAAATCGTAGCTATTGGCTTTGTAGGTGTGGTCGTCGATGACGTAGCTGTAGAGAATGTTAATGCTATAGGTTGAGCCCTTATCACCCCGGTGTGATCTGACGTTGCTGGAGATAACCGTGCATGGAACGGCCGGCCATTTCCTGGCATTGAACACTCCGGAAAGCGGACGTATCGAAATGAAATAGAAAACGACGCCACCTATAACGGCGAAAGCCCCAAAGAAGACTATGGCAAACGTCCGGCCAACAGCTTTGGTCGACAGATCGGAAATCGGCCGGGTCTTTGTCTGGCTGGGAGAGGTCTGCCGCCAGGTTCCATAAATGCCACCAGCGCCGATCGCCACGAAAATCATGGGGAACAAAACGAGCAACGGGAAGAGAAGGCTGCCTCGCTCGAGCACCGCTTCGTTCGGGGCCGACGGATTCACATAACAAATGGAATGTGACCCTGGCCGATAGGCCTCAGTCAGCAGCCCGACTGTGCTGTAATCGGAAGAAGATGTCGGTTTGAGCTTGTGCCGGCTGGAAGAGTGGTTTTGGCCCTTAAAATCGTAGCGATACTCGACATCGAAATAGAAATCGTCTGATTTCCGGCCCCTGACGTCAGTATCACGCACATCGCTGCGGATGATCTCGCAAGGGGTTCTGGCCCAGGTCCAGGTTTTTAACCCGGCCAGGGCCTCGCGTGCGACGAGCCAGGCAAAAACCAGGCCCATTCCCAGGAAAACGAGGAAAAACAGACTGGCAAAAAACTTCACTCCGGCACCAACGGGGCGCGCCGAATTCGAGTTGCCAGGGAAGCTCATGACGCATGGTTATCTCCCCTGCCCTCTCAATTTACAAGCGCAATTGCAGAACGTGTCGTTCAAGCAAAAAAACAACAACACTTAGCCAAGGAATCATCGCGTCGGCGATGTTGTGAAGGTAGCCGTGGCGCTTTCAGCCCACGGAATTCTGGACCGAGTGCGACGCGTCGCGTCAGCGACGCTTGCCTGCCCGACCAAATCTCAATTCGAAGCGCGCATTGCATTGGTGTTTTGGTCTCGGTGACGACTCTGCGCTTTCAAGCGTCGCTCCGCGACGCGCGGTGCTTCTGGGTGGCCCATCTGTGGATGGACTGGGAATGTGGGCGGACGTTGTACCGAAGAAATAATCAGGCCTCGGCGGGAGCCTCGCCCCACCCGATTGAAGGATTCGACACTCGGCAGGAGCCTCACCCCAGCTTAGTATGTTTTTTTCTTTATGCGACCAATCGATCTGCAGCCAATAGGACAAGAACTGGCCATCAAATGGGAGGATGGAACCGAGAGCTTTGTAGGCCTGGAAAAACTCCGGCGGGCTTGTCCGTGCGCGAGTTGCAAAGGCGAGCGCGACATCATGGGCAACTTTTACAAGGGTCCCGACAAACCTTTGACACCGAGAGCTTTTGAGCTGCGCACCATTCAGCTGGTGGGCAGCTATGCTGTGCAACCCCTTTGGGCAGACGGCCACAACACCGGCCTCTATCCGTTCGAATATCTTAAAGAGGTTGCCGATACGAGCGATTGATGAACCGGAAGAAAACCAAAAGCGGCGCACCCGGAAAGGATGCGCCGCTGGAGGGACTTTTGAGCTAATAGACTTAAGGGGCGACTCGCACGCGGTAGAACCGCACTGAACCGCCCACAGTGTCGTGGTATTCCATGTCACTGCCCGTTCCGACGGCCGTCGAGATCTGGTTCCAAATCGGGGTGAAGACATCCGAGGAACGCTCGATGATGTAGTTTTTGCCAGCCACGCTGGGCCAACGCACGACACAATCCTGACTTTGGGCCGCGGCTGCGCCTACGCGCAGAACGGACTTGCTGTCCGTAGGATCGGTGCCGGCCAGGTATTCCTGCATGTTATTGGCGCCATCGCCATCGGCGTCAGCGCTAGCCTGCGAAAGCAGGTTGTAGATGCTGCCGAAGTACTTCAGCCGCCAGGAGTCAGGGATACCGTCGTTAAAGCTTGACGCGGAGCGATCCGACAGCGTAATGAGCGCCGTCGTCTTGGTAGTAGCAAATGAGGCGATACCGTTCGGGGAAGCCGAAGCGTGATCGAAATGCACGGCATAGGCCGCACTGCTTGGGGCGTTGGCCGGAATTGTGACTGTCAGAGTCCCCAGAACGGCGTTGCTGCTCAGACCGGTAATGGTGCTGTTGAGCCAGGAAGCGGCATAATTTCCGTTTCCGGCGGCAGACGACAGAGTGGGCTGACCCAAGGCCGGGTTCGGGCTGAACTTAACCGGCGTGGTGATTCCAGGTGAACCATCAAGCGCATTAACTGTGAGGTTCAGCATCAGCACGCGCAAGGGGTAGTTCCCCAGGATCTGCGCGGTAATGGGAATTTGCAGAGTTTGACCCGCTGAAGCGCGCAAGTCTCCGGCGGCAAACTTGACAGACGGACGCGCCAGGAGCGCAGTCGGCGTGCTGTTGGTGACAGCGCCGGGCGGCTGATTGGCGACAAACTCAGCGGCGCGGATGCCGTTGGTCCAGAACCGGCGGAACCAGGTCAAGCTCGGGTCGAGCGAACGTCGGAAGGTAACATAGACGTCGCAGACATCGAGGAACCCGTCGCCAAAGGCCATCTGGTTGATGGTGGTGTCATTGCCATCGAACAAGAGGTTCAAGGCATTAGGATCGGAGACCGTACCGCCAGGCAGCAAGTAACCATTGCCGCTCTGAACATACAATCCACCGCATGAGTCCATGCTGTCAAAGAAGTCACTGCCAGCAGGCGGTGAGTTGAAGCCGTAGACCGCAGATTGGAAAACCTGCATCACGTCGGCGTTATCCAGGTTCGTGTCGCCGAAATCACCGGCATTGAACCAGCGGAATGGGGCAGAGTCACCAACCATGTATTTGCGCTGTCCGGCCGTGACATACTTGATGGCGTTAGGCGAGCCGGCGGTGTACGAACCATTGGTCACCGCAGTGATGATTACGTCCGAACCGGGCATCCCAATTCCGTCCGAGGTGGCCGAAGGCCGGCCGATGGAGATTTGGTAAGTTTGGCCGGCTGCGGCATTAGGCGGGACCTGGAACCCATAGCCGCCCAGGATGATCTTGCCGTTATCTTCAACAAACAAGGTGTCATGCGCCTGTGAATACCTGATCAAATCCTGCGCTGTCGTATTATACAGGTTGGTTTGATTGAGACGCTCCAGCCAGCCGACACTCATCAGGTTGTTGGCAAGGTCCGCGAACGTGAGGTTCACGAATGGCTTTGTATCATATATCGTGATCGCGCTCGCAGGAGGCGGGTTCTGGGCATAAGCCGAGAACATCAGCGGAGGAATCACTTCAAAGACGACGGGCGTCACACCCGGGACCGGCTTTTCAAGCATCGAAACAAACCGGAACGCACCGGGAGACACTGCCGGGCCGGGGTTCGGACCGGCATTGGTTACAACAAGATTGAACTGCATGCTGTAGATCTTGGTCCCGGGAACGATCCCCAGAGTAACCGGCGCATAGAACATCTGGCCAGGCGATGCGACGAAGTCGCTGGAGGCCTCGCCCGAGGAGAACCCAAAACTGATGCTGTTGGGAATAAAACTATCCGCCGAGAAGGTTTTGCTCACGATATCGCTATCCTGGTAATGGTCGCGGAAAGCGCGAATTTTAAACAGGAGGTCGGACGTGGCGTTTAGAGACAGCGTGGTTCCGCTGGCGATTGGTCCAATACTATTGGTCGTCGGATCACTGCCATCAGTCGTATAGAACATCACGGCATTGGTCGTCTCATTCTTAACAGTAAAGAGAGCGGCGTTGTTGCCAGTCATGGATGGATTAGCGGTCTTGAATTGGAACCGGGCTGAAACCACGAGGCTGCTGGGGCGTCCGGCTTGCACGCCGATCGCCTTGACCGTGACGTCGGGCGCCGGCTCGATAATAGAGGCGGGCACCTGGTCAGGGAACATGCCGTCATGATAGGAAGGCGGCGTGCTGCCAACCGTGTCGCTCGGGTTCGGGATAGTATCGATACCAACAGGCGTCGGGCCGGTGGTGTAGTGCGTCTCGGTGCCAGCCGTGCCCTGGATGGCAACGACGACGTCGTTGTTGAAAACAAACGGTTGCGCCGTCTGCAACACGGAAACGACTATAGCCGGGGGTATCGTAAAGTCGACCCAGCCGACGGCAGGCGCCGGAACCGGCGGCTGCGGCGGAGGATGCTGAGGCAGGCCCGTGCTGCTGACCTTCCGGATTAAGTGGTAGAAGTCCTCGGTCGTATAGACCGTGCCGTCATTGGCGAAAACGACACCGGCGGGCAGCCGCGACTCGACGCAACCTGCAGCATTGTAATTGATGTCGCCGCGGCAAACATTGCCGTCAGCCCAGCCAGGGAAGGTGCCCGAGCCAGTGAGCCAGAACGAGGAATTAACACCGTAAAGGTTAGTAACCGTTCCAACTGAATCGACCACCTTGACGCGGTTGTTGCCGAAGTCTGCGACGACAAGGAAACCATTGCCCGCGGCAGCAATGCCGTAGGGCTGATTGAACTTCACGTACGCCTTGGTGCCGAAGTGATCGCCGGCTCCGTTAAACCCCGTCAGCGCGGCCACGTCGCCGGTTGTCGGGTTAACCGTATATATGCCGTTATTATTGAAATCGCAGACAGCCAGGAAACCGCTGTCCAGGATTGTTATGCCCCGCAGAAGAGTATTCGGGGCTTGAATGACGGCGATAATGTTTTGGAACCCACCAGGCGCAATCTGCACAACGGTGTTGTTCTGAACAGTGACATAAATGTCGCCAACGGCATCCATGGCCATTCCCTGGGCATTGACCAACCCCGAGGCCACAACGCCAAGGTAATCGCCAAATGTATCGAAATGGACGACCGTGCCGTTGCTTCCGTTTCCGTGGTTGAGCACGAAAACGTTGCCGTCTTTATCTACCGCCACGCCAACGGGCACGTCGATGCCGTAATTGGCGAAGGTAATGGTCTGATTAGCGGTCAAATCGAGCTGCCGGATCGCGTTGTTTCCGCGGTCGGCAACGAACAGAAGGCTACCCGTCTGATCCAATGCCAGACCGACGGGAGTGTTAAATAGCGCCACCTGGTGGGTGTCGCCATCCTGGTAGCCGGCGGAAGGTCCGCCGCTGATTGTGTTTACCACCGGCATGGCAGCTAATTTTGCTGCCGCGAGAACCAGGGCTGAGCCCACCACCGCCCCGCGGCGGATTTGGCTGAGCAACCCCCCGGCGGCTGCACGGGTCGAGTGCCTCAAGTTTGTAGTTTTCATAGGGCAAGAATGGCTGTCATTCTCAGGTCAAACATGAATGAGTAGCACTCTTATTGATTAGTCGTGGAGGCCGGTGCTGTGCTGTCCTTCGGCTCCCACAACTTCTCGTCAAACTTGCCGGAGGAAGGCGACACATCACTACCCTCGCTCCAGTCCTTGGGCTTGCCCGAATCCCAGGCAGACCAGTCCGGTTCGACCGTATCTTTGGTAGGCACCGGGTTCTTCAGGAAGTTCGATTCGGTCGGCTGGAAGTCTTCATCCTGCACGATCGTCGGAGTGAGGAAGACGATCAGGTTAGACTTCTGACGTGACTTCGTGTCTGAGCGGAAGAGATAACCAAAAACCGGGATATCACCCAGGAGCGGCACTTTGGTGTTGCCGCTGCGAACGTCGTCCTGGACCAGGCCGCCGAGAACCAGCGTATGGCCGCTGGGAATCATCACGCGGGTTTCGATCTTGCGGATGTCGTATTCATCGGCTTGGAAGACGCCTTGAGCGCCGAGGTTCTTGCTGACTGTATCAAACACGCGAGAAACTTCGGGAGTCACTTTCAGGTTGACGTAGTTGTTGGCGGAAATACGGGGCGTAACGTTCAGGATAACGCCGAGGTTGGTGTACTGAATCTGCGAACCACCAGTCGTGTTGGCCGTGCCGGCGGTGACGTTGATGATGGGTGAGGCGCGGGTCACTTCGATCTTGGCCGCCTCGTTGTCGAGTGTAACGGTGCGGGGAGTCGAGATAACCTTGGCTTCAGCATACTTGTTCAGGAAAGAGAGCACTGCGCGCACGCCATCGGCTGTCAGGAAGAACGTTTCGGGACTAAACCCTCCGGCGGTGGTAGCGCCCAGGCCACCGGCGCCAATGATGGAATTGAGGACCGTGGACACTGAGGATGAGCTCGAAGTCGTGGTTCGGCCGCTCGGCAATGTGGTCGTTGTACCATCACCACTGCCGGTCGTGGTGGTGCTATGGCCGGTCATAACGCCGTTACCAAATGAGATATTTTGAGCTGCAAGGGTGGGAGACCAGTCTACGCCTTTGCTGGTGCTGGGATTCATCGAAGTCTCAAGCAAGCGGGCTTCGATTAAGACCTGCCTGGTTTGCGTGTCCAGATGGTTGATCAAATCCTCCAATGGAGGCATTTCCTTTTCCGTGGCGAGCACAACCAATTGACTGGTGCGCACGTCGGCCACGACCTTGCTGCGCTTGTCGGTAAAGGTGTTTTGCACGGCCACCATGATGTTGGTCGGAGTGGCGTACTTAAGTTGGAAAATCTTGGTCACGAGCGGATCGGGCGCGGCGGGGTCCTTGACTGTGATCCGGGCGATCTTGCTCTTCGTGTCCTCGAGCAACTGAAGATTGTAATTGCTCAACAAAGCATTGAGAGCCTGCTCGGCAGTTACGTTTTCCCATCGAATCGAGACGGTCGGCTGCGGAATCGGTTTTCCGTCCGGTCCGATTTGCCCGAAAGCAACTTTGGGATCCAGCATATAGTTAAGGCCGGCCTGGCGGGCCAAATTCTTGATGGCATCGGTCAATGGCACATCATCCATGACAATCAGCGGAATGATCGCGCCGGGCTGAGCTGCGGCAGCTGGGTCAGTGATGGGAGTCACCGGCGCCGAAGCGGGTGCCGCGGCCTGCGCGGCATCGGACGACGTAACCGTCGTTGACGTCGTTGAGGTGGGCGCCGGTTGCGCGTCAGCGGCTGGCGCGTTTGTCGCGGGCGCGCTTGCCGCGGGCGCGGTATTTTCCGCCGCCGGTTGCGCTTGCGCGACTTCAATAGGAGCAGTTGGAGCAGTTGGCGCGGGGGCAACACTGGCGCTGGTAGCAGCAGGTTGACCATCGGTTGGAGTTGTTTGGGCGAAGGCAGCGAAACTCCTAGCGACCAGCCCAACGAGCGTAAAGATGCACAGTTTCCGTTTCATTTTTTTAATGTTATTACTGACTGTTGTCCAGACATCGACAGGATGCGCTGTTTCATTAGGAAGAATTTAAGCAGCCATGGTGCCAAGCGGTCTAAACCCATGTAGCCATCGTCGAATAGGTAAGAAAGTGACCACTACCGCTTGAGCTTGTCTACCATTGGGACAATCCCAGGTCCGCCTGCCGACCTCATCGCGCCTGGAAATCGTAAAGCCTTGCTAATGAAAAATTAGGCAGCGCGCCCTTCATCAATCTACTACCCGACCAGTTGAAATCGATGCGACTAATGGGCGGTGAACGCCATTAGGAAAAATAGGAAAGAGCGCAAGGATTGTGCGATTCTCCCCGCCCGCTGCTTAGCGGACGGAAATGAATTGCATATGGGCCTGCAAATTGAAGGAGCTGTACGCGACGCGGACGGCGTTGTGCGCCGTCCGCTTAATCGTCCCAAGCCTATGGCAACGTGGGGCTACTAGCTCGACAGAGGTTAAAGCCCGGAGCGCATATGCAGTTCCCGCTTCTGGCCACCGACTTCGATGGTTGCGGAGTCGACTTTGATCTCCTGGCATTTGATCAGAATCTTTGCACCCGATGGCATTCTGACTTCGCCTTCCTCACCGGCTTCAAAAGTGCGCCCGTTGATCATGGCGGTTCGTTTCGGAGGACTGGTGATCCCGTTAAGCACGAAAGAGAAACTCTCGATGGGATTCTCCTTGGTGATTTTGGGAATTATTACGACCTGGACGGTGGATTGGGGAAAAAACGGGTTGCGGCCATCTGTTGGCTGCACGGGAACATTAAAGACCGATTGGGGAAAAGTCACTTCAGGCACAACTTTGATGCTTGCAGCCGCCCGGCCCGCGGCCTTGGCGGAGGTGTCTTTCGGCGAATCGGCAAACGCGGCGCCAGCCAGCACCAGTAAAAAAGCCGACGCCGTAATCAAACAGTAGGACATGTGCTTCTTCATAAAGTCTCCTTCCAAAAATCACGAAGTGGGCGTCTTGACCAGCGTCGCGATCTCCATGCGGAAAGTCAGTCGTTCCTTCTCGCCGCCATTCATCGCGGGGACGGGTTCCAGCGATAAATTGAGCACGCGCATGTAAGGAAACTGATTCTCAAAATCGGCCACAAACTTTCCAAGGTCCGAGTAAAGGGCGGTGCCACTGATGGTCATGTTGGCTTGCTTGTAGGGAAAGCCGGCCAGCATGTTCATTTCCTTCGGGCCGTCAATTTGGCTGAACTGCGGGATTTCGACCTTATAGCCGACCTTGAAGGTGCGAAGAGTATTGATTGTCCAGGCGTACAGGTCGCCGTTGGCCATAGTCGATTCAATGGCGCTCAGCCGTTTGCCGGCCTCGCCGAGCTTTGCTTCCACCACGTCGGCCGTTTCGATGGACTGTCGAACCTGTTCGAGCCTTTGTTCCGCCGCCTTTGTACTTAAGGCGAGTTGTTCCAGCCTCGACTGTTGGAACCGAATCAGGCCAAACCACAGGCCGGCCACAACGCAGCTGGTCAGCAGGATAACAAGAATAAGCTGATTTCGTTTTTCTTTTGAGAGAGAGTTCATCGCGTTTTCTCCGGATACCGGCATTCAAGAGTGAAAAGAACGTAGGGCTTGCCGTCTTGCCCGGTCTGCGGCGGAGAAAGGTTCGCCAATCGGGCTTCGCTGGACTTGCCCAGGGCGTCCTTAAAGTAAGGGGATTGGTTAACGGCCTGCTTGAAGCGATTGACTTGGTCACCCGGATTGACGCCGTTGTCTTTGGCTTCGAGCGTTACGACCACTTTTTCGGTGACGCTCGCCGGCCGGCCCGGGATAATACGGTCATTGGAGTTGGTCTTGGCCTTGATCTCTTCATTATATATATAGGCCTCCTCGGTCTTCAACCGGGTGAGTTGGACTTCATCCATGGCTGTTCGCTGCAGGGCATTGAGTATAGTTCCGTGAAGCACTCGATTGGTCGCCATCTGCTGAAGCATGCTCAGTTTGCGATTCATGTCGGCCAGTTTTCGTTGGTTGGCCAGTACTTGCTGAAATTCATTGGTCCTGGTGCCCACCTGGCTGGCTACCCGATGAAGTTCATGATTGGCTAACATAGCCCTGAACTGCAACGAGCCGGCGAAGGCCATCACGACGATGACCAGGCCCACCCCAGCAAGGATGGCCCGCTTGACAGGATCACGTTTGCGCAGGTCTTCGAGCGCCTGCGCTTCGGCCAGAAGATTGATACGTATCGGCATATGTCTTAAAGAGCACCGGTAGCGGCACCAATTGCCACCGCCAATTGTGGAGCCACATGTTCGATTTCGGCGGCTTGCTGAGGAGGCAGCGCCAGGTCAAGGAAGCTCAAAGGATTCCAAGCTTTGCACTCAACCATCAGCTCGGTCTGGAGCGTCTGCACAATGAAGTCAGAACGCGCCGACCCGCCGCTGATGTAAACCTGGCTCACCGTTTGATCGTGTTGGTGTTCAAAAAAATCAATGGAGGCTCGCAATTCTCGTCCAAGCGGAACGACCAGCGCCTCGAGATTGGACTGCACCTCGGCGGGCATTCCCACTTTGATTCCCTCAGCTTCCGCATAGCTGATGCCAAGGGACTCCGCCAGGCCCGTGGTGAGGCGATCCCCGCCAATGGCGACCACGCGGCTTAGCACCAGGTCGCCTTGCTGCAAAATGCAAATACTGGTGTTCTTAAAGCCGATGTCCACCAGGCCAACCACCGATGTCGCGAAGACGTCCGGTAGTGCCAACTCAAACGCGTTCACCGGGCCGAGCAGCCCAGGCACGATTTGGTCCGGCAAAAAGCCACCGTTCTTGACCGCATTCTGCATTTCGTCGAGCAGCTGTTTGCGCGCGCCGGCTACCAGCACCCGATGCTTTGGGTTACCGGCCAGTTTCGGTTTCTCGACGGGCTTGTCTTTCGAATTGGTATTGCTCTGAGCCTGCGCCCGAGGAGGAATGATAAAGCAATCAAAAACATGCCCAGGCAGATCCTGTTGCAGATAGTTTTTGGTGTTATTTTTAAGGACCTGGCGCATATCGCCGACCGGCATCGCCGGCAATTCGGCATGCCGCACAATCGAATCACTCACTCCAACGGCCAGGCTCAAACTGCGGGTTTTGGTATTGAGCGCCTGGCAAATGTTTTTCAGGTGCTCAGTGAGCAAATCGCAGGACAAATGCTTTTCGTAGATCGGCGCATCGAGCAGGGTATAGCCGGACATCACAAACCTGTCCCCTTTGCGCTGCAAGTGAACCGCCTTGGTCGTGCGGCCACCTAGATCAATCGAGAGCAGTTGGTCTCGTTTGTTGGCGGCCCTGTTCATGAATGGCAGTGCCATAGTCGCTTTCTCTTTTTGTTCCTGAGTTCTTTAGCCCCGGCGCAACACACCGCGCCCGGGCATGGCATAGACAGCAACATCCGCGCCATCAGCCCAGTTGCTTTCGCTGAATTTAAAACCAAGCCAAACCTCGAGGTTTCATCGCAGCTTGGTCATAAGTTGGGTTGCGCCACTGTCTCAACAGTGGGCAGAAACTGCCCAGGAATGCTTTTATCCCACGCTCGCTGAGCGGAAGTTATATATATCTAAGACAGGCGCTTGGCCCGCACGCGCAGTTCGTCCAGAAAGGTTTGCAAGAGCGCCGAAGTTTTGCCGCGCCACATCACTCCCATGATCACGGGGGCGAATTCCGATTTGGGAAGCGGAATAGAGCGGATGCCGCCGGGCAATTCGGTTTTGGGGACCGCCACCGACAGACCGATGCCAAATCCGTTCAGAACATACGTCTCAATCAAATCAATCGAGCTGACTTCTATGCCGGAGAACCAGTCTACTGCCAGCCGCCGCAACCCTTGTTGGAAGTGCCTGCACATCGTTTCGGCCTCCGGCAGGCAAATGAGCTGATCCTCTATCTTGTCACGTCGCCATAGGTCCTCGGCCGATGTGACGGGCGAACCCTTCTCCACCAGGAGCGCGAGGGGAAGTTCCAACAGCGCGATCGAATGAATACCGGGCGCCGATTTCTTCTCGATCACGGTGATTGCCAAATCCAGTTCTTCGTTCTGTAAGAGACTTTCCAGTTCAGGATGATACCCCTCGCGCAAAGTGATTTTTAGTTGTGGATACTTCTTCCGGACGTTCCTGAAAAACTCGGGCAGGTGATCCCGCAGCACAATGGTCGAAGCCCCAATCCGGATTTGACGCGGTTCCCCGCCCTGCAGATCTCCAGCAACCACATCCAAATTGGAAAAGAATGGGTGAATGAACTTATAGAGCTTTTGGCCGGCGGGGGTAAGGGCAAAGGGCCGCCGCTGGAACAAGACTACCCCCAGGAATTCTTCCAACTGTGCGACCTGCCCGCTTACCGCAGGCTGTTGAATCCCATACGGAATATTGCGCACCGCCTCAGTGATTCCTCCGTGACGGGCCACGTAGTAAAACAGTTCGAGATGATGAATGTTCATAACCGGTCAGTTATCCTTCCAAGATGTTGTCTATTCCGAACGCGGCTTATTGTGTGACACTTTGGTTACGCATCGCAAGTCAACCATGGGCCGGCGTCAATCATCCTCCTCCTCTGCCTCGGTTTCATTGACACGTATAGGCGTTTTGTGTAGTTTCCCGCGGAGTTGGATTGGACATGACTTCCACGTTAAGCCAACACGTGCTGGTCCTGAACCGGCTGTGGCAAGCAGTCAATGTTTGCACGGCACGCCGGGCGTTAACTCTGCTATTTCAAGGGCACGCGCAGGCGGTGTTAAATCGCACAGACGGGTCCTATCAGACGTTCAATTTCACGGAGTGGCAGCATCTCTCAACGCAAGAGCCACATCCGGAATCAGTTCGCACTGTCTCTTTTAGACTACGAATACCTCGCGTCATCCTTTTGTTGGTGTACGATCACGTCCCGAAAAAAGAGGTCAAGTTCACACGCCATAATATTTTCGAGCGCGACAAAAATACTTGCCAGTATTGTGGGAAAACGTGCGATCGCAAAGACTTGAACCTGGACCACGTGATTCCAAGAGACCGTGGCGGACCCACCACCTGGGAGAACATCGTTTGCTCGTGTATTGAGTGCAACACGCTGAAAGCGAACCGCACGCCTCAGGAGGCAGGCATGCATTTAATCCGCAAGCCCAAGAGACCTAAGTGGCGTCCTTTTGTGCAGATCCACTTCACTTTGCCCCAACACGACAGCTGGAAACACTTCGTGGATCTTGCTTATTGGAACGTTGAACTGGGCGAAGACGTGTCCTAACCGATTCCTTTTAAAGCAGGTCAATCAGCCGTTGCAGTTCCTGATCGGTGTTATAGAAGTGTGGCGATAGCCGAATATATTTCTGTCCTTTCCTATCAGTTCTTAGTGAGGTGATAAAATTGGCATCCAGCAACCGCTGATGAAGCCCTGCCAGATCCTTCCCAGGCTGATAGAATGCCGTAATTCCGCTGCAATTCTCCGGGGCCGCTTCTGCGTTCAAAACAGTGTAACCGCGCCCTTGAAGCGCCGGCACTAGCCACGCCCTTTTGCGCAGTAGTTCGCGCGCAATATTTTCGACCCCGACCTCCAGGATGAATTCTATTGCCGCCACCAATCCCACTAATCCCAAAAGGTTATGCGTGCCAGCTTCGTAGCGGGCCGCGCCACTGCGCAAAACGATCTCCTCTTGAGCCACAAAATCAGGGGATCGGACGTTATGCCATCCGTAAATGGGCGGTGCGAGATGCTGCTGCAGAGATTCACGCACGTACAAAATGCCGGCCCCGCAGGGGCCCAATAGCCACTTGTGGGCGTCCGCTGCCAGAAAATCAAGCTGGCTCGCGTCGGTGGGGAATGCTCCGACGGTTTGGATGGCATCCACGCAAAACATAATGTTCCGTTCGCGCAGGAAGCTGGCAATGGCGGGCAGGTCGATGCGGTAGCCGCTAATGAAGTGGCATGAGGCCAGCGCCACGAGTTTGGTGTTCTCGTCAATCTGGCCGCTCACGTCCCGCGGGCGAATGGCGCCCAGTCCTCGCAAGTTCATCAAACGAACTTCCACCCCCTGTTCGGCCAGCGCCATCCAGGGATAAACGTTTGAGGGATAGTCGTCGAAATAGATTAGGATATTATCGCCGCGCCGGAAACGAAGGCCGCTGGCCACAAAACTTAACGCCAGCGAAGTAGGCCCAACAAAGGCTATTTCCTCTTGCTTGCAGTTGAGCAGTTGCGCCGCAAGCTTGCGCCCGTCGCTCAGGATTTTGGGATAAACAAACTTTTCCTGGTCGCCGGTAGATGCGTCCTGCGCGTACTTTCGCACGGCTTCGGCCACTCTTCGAGGCAAAGGACAATCGCCGCCGTGCGCCAGGAAAACTTTATCAGCCACCACTGGGAACTCTTGTCGGCGCAGCTCCTC
>Ga0306920_100006892_pt1 | contig 14897 bp, 13 predicted proteins | sample flu12Cox44000170_FD_204666 | JGI IMG/M metagenome (GOLD analysis project Ga0306920, IMG submission 204666) | Lab enrichment of tropical soil microbial communities from Luquillo Experimental Forest, Puerto Rico - flux4day.12C.oxic.44.000.170 (v2)... | ecosystem: Environmental > Terrestrial >... | reverse complement strand
TTCGTCGATCGCATCGGCGACACTTTCCGCTGGAAAGGCGAGAACGTCTCGACCACTGAGGTCGAGGAGGTGGTTGGGCAATTCGACGGCATTCTGGAGACCAACGTCTACGGCGTTCGAATTCCGGGCCGTGACGGCCGCGCCGGCATGGCGGCGATCGTCGCCAAAGACAACCTCAACTTGACGGCGCTGCGCGACCATCTCGCGCAGCAGCTGCCCGAATATGCGCGGCCGGTATTCCTGCGCATCCGCAAGGACAACGACGTCACCACGACCTTCAAGCAGAAGAAGATCAACCTGCTGAAGGAAGGCTTCGATCCAAGCCACACCGTCGATCCGATCTACTTCAACGACCCGCAGCGCAAAGCCTTCGTGCGCGTCGACCCCGCACTCTATGACCGGATCAATACCGGCGAGGTGCGGCTATGATCGCCAGCGCGGGCGCCGGCACCACCGAGGCGATCGGGCCGATGGAGGTGCTCGCATTCTGGCGCGCGGCCGGGCCCGACAAGTGGTTCGAGAAGGACGCGGCTTTCGACGCCAAGATCGCGCTGCGCTTTTCTTGCCTCTGGCAGGCCGGCCGCGACGGCAAGCTCGCGCCCTGGGAGGAGACGCCGGAGGGCGCGCTGGCGCTCGTCATCGTGCTCGACCAATTCCCGCGCAACATGTTCCGCGGCGACCGGCGCGCCTACGCGAGCGATGGGGTCGCGCGCTCCGTCGCCGATCGCGCCATCGGACGCGGGTTCGACCGGCGGGTCCCGCATCCCGAGCGCCAATTCTTCTATCTGCCGTTCCAGCACTCGGAAAATCTCGCCGATCAGGAACGCTGCATGGCGCTCGCGCGCGGCTATGGCGACGATGAGTTCACGAGATACGCCGAGCGACATGCCGACATCATCCGCCGCTTCGGGCGGTTCCCGCACCGCAACTCGATCTTGGGCCGCGCCACCAGGCCGCAGGAGCAGGCCTTCCTCGACGCCGGCGGCTTTGCGGGCTGACCGCATTCCGCGTGACGAAGGCGCGCGCACTCTTGATCAATTCTCTGTCGCCGCGCATTGAACGCGTGTCGCGGAGTGAACTACGCTGCGACACATGCGGCAGGTCTCGGCTTACGACGAGGAGGTTGGGGATTTTTCACCCCCGTCCGCCGCGAATGAAAATCTGACCTGTGATCTCCTGGTCGCGGGCGGCGGGCTTTCCGGGCTGAGCGCGGCGGACGCGGCGATCCGACGCGGGCTCAACGTCGTCGTGATCGAAAAAGGCGTCTACGGCAAAGAAGCGGCATCCGGCCTCAGCGCGGGACAATTCCTGACCGGATGGGCCAAGTCCGTCGACGTCATGATCGCCGAGCTCGCCCAACAGGACATGGAAAAAGGCGCTCTTGGAGTTCAGGCGCATCGGCAGGCGGAGCGCAGGGTGCGGGCATTCCTGCGCCGCACCGTGGAGGGATGCCAGCGGCTTGGAGCGCTTGATCGCGACTACAACCTGCGCGCTTCGGTGCAGCACGGCGCGTGCACGGCAGCGATCACCGAGGCCAACATGGCGAGCCTCGAGGTCGCTTACCGGTTCATGGAGAAGAGCAATCTGCGGGCGCTGATGCCGCTCGCGGACAAGCGCCGGCCGGCGTTCTTCGAGGTCCTTTCCGCAAAGCAACTGCAGCGGCGCTATGGCACCGCCGAGGGATTTTACGCCGGCGGCGTGATCGATCGCTTCGGCGGCAGCTTTCGTCCACGCAAGTTTCTCATTGGATGGGCGCGGGCGCTGCGCAAGCGCGGCGTGCGCTTCTTCCAGCACACCGAGGCGCAGGCGCTCGATTTCTCCGACCACCAGATGACCGTCTTTTGTGGAAACGGCGCCACCATCGTGGCCACCACGCTGTTCATGGCCAACGCCTATGCCCGGCACATCAACGGCGACGCGCTCGAGCGCGCGATCTTCGAGTACAATTACGTCGTGGAGGTGGAACTGCCGGAAGGGGTGAAGACGCTCGTGGCCGGCCCCGTCCTTTCCGATACGCGCGACCCTTGCTTCTACGCGCGCCGCCACGGCCGACGCCTTTATATGGGTTACGAGGAAACGGCGGAGACTTCGCCCGACATCTTGCGGGATGTCGCCCGCCGAACGCTCGAAGAAGGCAAGCGGATATTTCCTGCGCTGCGCTCCCTCGGCGAACGCGACATCAAGAGCGCGTGGCCCGGGCGGGTGTATTACACGTTGGATGATTACCCGTTTGTGGAACGCGGGCACGGCGGGCGCGTCATCACCTTTGCCGCGCCGTCGGATCACGGTAACGCGCTGGCGCTGCGCATCGGTGAACTCGTCGGCAATGTCGTTGCCCGTTCAGCATCCCAGCCGAAGAACGACAACGACGAGCGTCAACGACGCCGCAACGCACAGCAGTTGCAGCTGTTCGAAAATTTTCCCAAGGGACTGCGCCTGCGCCCCGGCCGGCGATACCAGGAGGCCGCGTTCAGGGAGCCCGAGCCGCCCGACGTGGCCGGCCCGGAAAAGAAACCCGTCCGCAATCCATCGGTGTGAAGGCTCGGAGCGGCCATGCCGCGCTTGCCGTTCACGCCGTGGAAACTCAAGGCGCGCGAGGGCGCCTTGAGTCTCGCAGCCTGATGACGACCGCGCGGCAGGTATCCTGCGCAACCGCGAGCGGTTCAGAAGCTGACCACGTCCTTGATCGCGGCGGCCGCGTCCGCGGGGACGAGCTTGCGCGCCACGAAATCATCCCAGTTCTTGAACTTCGCCTTGGCGCGGGCTTCGATGATCGCCTTGGAGCGGGCCGGACCGATCTGCGGCAGCTTGTCGAGTTCCGCTGCCGTTGCGGTGTTGAGATTGGTCTTGGCAACCTGCGGAGCCGTTGCGGCGCCGGTGGTCGCGGGCTTCGCGGGCGCGGGAGTGGTGACGGCGGGGGCGGGTTTTGCAGGCTGTGCCGGTTGCGTCCCCTGCGCGAAGGCCGGGACGGACAGCAGCGCGAGCATCGCCGAGGTGACGAGAACGCGACGGGTGAACATTGCGGTAGGTCCTCTTGGTGATCCCTCATGACTTGAACGCAAAGGCTGACCCTGCGCGCAAGCCGAGCGGGCGTTTATACGTATCAGTCCCGGATCGTCGGCAGGCCTTGCGGACATGCCATCATCCGACTGACCACGCACGCATAGCAGAGCGATCTCGAACGGCGCATGGACGACGCGTTCATCCGCTGTTCACGCCGGTTAAGATTGCGCCACGAAGTTGTCGGAACTGCGCGCCGGCGGCGGGAGGTTCCGCCGACGACGACGATCGTTCTGCCTCAGCCGCTATCGCCAAATCGCGCGCGCGGCGTCCACCACCAACCGCAGCTTCGCGCGCTCGTCCGCCTCGCTCAGTGGATTGCCAGCCGCGCTGCTCGCGAAGCCGCATTGCGGGCTGATCGCCAGCCGCTCGAGGCCGATGTACTTCGCCGCTTCGTCGGCGCGGCGCCGCAAGCTATCCATGCTTTCAAGCACGGGCGTCTTGCTGCTGATGAGCCCGAGCACGACGCCCTTCCCCTTGGGCACGAAGCGCAGCGGCGCAAAGTCCCCCGCCCGCGGCGTGTCGTATTCGAGCAGGAAGTGGTTCGCGTCGGCGCGCGCGAAGAAGCGCTCCGCGACCGACTCGTATCCGCCATCGGCGAGATAGCGGCCCCGGAAGTTGCCCCGGCACATATGGATGCCGACGACGACATCGCCCGGACAAGCCGCGATCGCGCCATTGATGGCATCGATATAGCACTCGATCAGCGCATCGGGATCGCCGCCGGAGCTCGCAACCTTGTCGCGGATCGACCGATCGCACAGCAGCGCAATGGCGATCTCGTCGATCTGCAAGTAGCGACAGCCCGCCCCCGCCAAGTCCGCGATCTCTTGCTGGAACACGCCGACGAGATCGGCGAAGAAGCGATCGACCTCGGCATAGGCGGCGCGATCGGCGAAGTCGGAAAAGCGCAAGAAGTGCATGGTCGATGGCGCCGGTAGCGTGATCTTCGCGGTGACGCTGGTGGTAGCGCGCAAAAAAACGAATTCGTCGAGCGCGAGTGGGTGCGTGCGTCGAATCGGCGCCGTGGCGTAGGGCGCGGTGAAGTCGACCTCGCGGCCGTGGTCGTCGCGGAATTTGAGCAGCGCAGGGCGGGCCTCCAAACCCTCGGTGCGTTCCACGAACCGGCCCCAATAGGAGCCGCGGCGAAACTCGCCGTCGGTCGCGACTTCGAGCCCGATCTCTTCTTGCATGCGGACCGCGGCGCGGATGCAGTCGTCCTGAATGCGTGCGAACTCGTCGTCCACGATCTCGTTGCCGGCGTGGCGCCGGAATGCCCGGCGTAGCGCCTGTGGCCGCAACAGGCTGCCCACGTGATCGGCGCGAAACGGCGGGCGACCATCCGGCCGGACGCTCATGCTGTTCCTCCGAGCCGCTTGGGCGTTTGTCTATAGGTCAATAGGTAGAATTTAACCCGCCGCCGTGGCACAAGGCAATGCTCCAGGAAGCCTTTGCGCGCTTGCGCAGAACATGTGGGCCATGACCGTCGTACCCCTTCCCTCCTCCCGGCGTCTGCGACCGAGCCCGCGCCGCCGTGCGCCCGAGATCATCGAGGCCGCCGCGCGCGTCTTCGCCGAGCGCGGCTTCCACGGTGCGACGACCCAGGACATCGCCGACGTGCTCGGCATCCGACAGGCGAGTCTCTACTACTATTTCCCCTCCAAGGAAGGAGCGCTCGAACTCGTTTGCCTGCAGGGCGTGGCCGGTTTCTTCGAGGTCGCCAAGGCGATTGCGTCGGGACCCGGAACTGCCGCCGACAAGCTCACTCGCCTCATCAAATCACACCTTTCCCCGCTCACGGACCGCAGCGACTTTGTCCGAGTGTTCTTGAACGAGCGCCAGCACCTGCCGGCCGAAAGCCGCCGGCGAATCGGAAAATGGTCGCGCGGACTGGAGCGGGTGTTCGAAGACGTCATCAAGGAAGGGGTGCGGCGTGGCGAGTTTCGCGCCGACCTCGATACCCGCCTGGCGGTTCTCGGCATCCTCGGCATGGTCAACGCGGTGGCGAACTGGTACCGCAGCGAGGAGGTGGCGATCGACCGCATCAGCGCCGAATTCGCCCGCCTTATCGCCGACGGCGTAAGGACGCGACCGAGGCCGCGCTCCCGCCCAAGGCGTGCGCCGCGGCCCGCGCGCTGATACCGGCCGATGAAGCCAAATTCTGATACATGCGCCGCAGGCTGCGCCTGACCACCGCCAGATCTTTTGCCGGCACGCCCGCGATCGCCGTTCGTTCCAAGGCGATCGCGTGCGGGATCACCCGCGCCAGGATCGTCGCTCCTTTCGGCGTCAGGCGGACGACCACTTCCCGATTGTTGGTCGTGGATCGGGTGCGGGTCACGAGGCCCATCTTCACCAGGCGGGTGACCACGCGCGACAAGGTCGAGACGTCGATGCTGGTCCTGGCGGCAACGTCGATCTGACGCTGGCCGTCATCGTTGGCGAGCACCGCGAGCACGCGCCACATCGCGATGCTCAATTGGTGACGGGCGAGCGTGTTCTGCCCGAAGTCGACCACGAGGAGCCAGCCGACGCGGTTGATGAGATAGGGAAGATATTCGCTGAAATCGAGGCGCCGGCGATTGGTCACGAATTTGAAATTCCTGCAAATTGGAGTGTGGTGGATTTGAAGCCAACGCTTTTATGGGCCGACCTCCGCGATGTCAAAGGCGCGCCAGCCTGGATCGGGCGTGCGGGTAGGCGCATAATGACCTGACCGAACCATTCCCATAATTGCATTTACAACAGTTGCAAATGCATCTATGATGTCAGATGCCAAAACAGGGCCGCGGCCCGGTGAGCCAAAGGGAGGAGTGTTGTGGAATTCGGCTACTTCACCCTGAGCGACAATCATTACGAGAGCAACACGCGGACGGCGAACCAGTTCGTCAGCGACATCGCGGAGGAGGCCCTGCACGCCGACAAGCTCGGCATGCACTCGGCTTGGATCGGCGAGCACCATTTCAACTCCCTGGGCGTGCTGTCGTCCCCGGATCTGGTGCTCGCCCACATCGCCGCGCGGACGAAGCGCATCCGGCTCGCGCCCGCGGTGACGGTGCTGCCGCTGCATCATCCGATCCGCGTCGCCGAGCAATGGGCCACGCTCGATCTGCTCAGCAACGGGCGCGTGGATTTTGCGGCCGGGCGCGGTTACGACCGGCGGGAGTACCTGCCCTTCCACGTCTCGTTCGAGGACAATCAGACCATCTTCGACGAAGGCCTCGAGGTCGTGCGCAAATTGTGGGCGGCGGACGACCGCATCTCCCACCACGGCAAGCACTATTCCTTCGACGACGTGCGCATTACGCCGAAGCCGGTGCAGCGGCCGATCCCGGCCTATGTGGGATCGTTTTCCAAGCCCTCGATCGAATTGGCGGCGCGGCTCAATTGCGGCCTGATCGTCGCCCCCTTCGCCGCCGCCATGACCTTCGGCGGCTTGCAACAGGTCGCCGACCTCTATCACGACAGCTGCGCCAGATACGGCAACGCGCCGGGCCGCCTGATGTGCAGCTATTTCACCCACTTTGCCGACACGCGGGCGCAGGAGGACGCGCAGCGCGCGCGTCAGATCCGCTATTACCGCGAATGCGTGATCCCCGCGCTGCCCGGCGATCCGAAAACCGCCCCGCCGAGCTATCGCTATTTCGTCGACATGGTCGCGCGCTTGCAGCAGGTCAAACCGGAGGACCTCACCGAAAATTCGGTCCTGCTGGGCTCGCCGCAGCGGATCATGGATACGTTAAAGAAGGTGGAGGCCGCCGGATTTTCGGAGGTTATCCTCTACTTCAACGTCGGCCTCAAGCCGCACCCGCAGGTGAAGGACGAGATGGACCGCTTCATGGCGGAGGTCGCACCCGCCTTCGACGGCGCGCACAAGCAACAGGCGGCCTAGACACGACACCAATCATGTTGCCGGTTTGGGGCTGGGCAAGAGCCTCACGAAAACTGAGAGGAGAAAACAAGCGAATTCTGGGCGCGCGGAGGAAACACCAGTGATCATCCAGCAAAACACCGATCACATCCAGACGACGCATATCGGCAGCTTGCCACGGCCGCACAATCTGCTCGATCTGCTGAAAGCAAAATATGCGGGGCTGCCATATGATGAGAGCAAGCTGAATTCGGTCTTGGCGCGGGAGGTCGCTGAATGTGTCCGCAAGCAAGTCGAGTGCGGCATTGAGATCGTAACGGACGGCGAATACTCGAAGCCGGGCTTTTTCACTTACATCCGCGAGCGCTTCGATGGGTTCGAGTCTCGGCCCAATCAGAAGCTCACTATATTCCAGCAGGAGGTCTCCGCTTTTCCAGAATATTATGCCCAGTACTTCAAGGAAGCGATGATGGGCGGCGCCATCCTGCCGATCGTTCCGGTCCTCTGCACCGCCCCGGTGAGATACAAGGGCGAGGCGAAACTGCAGATCGACATCGCCAATGTGAAGGCCGCCGCCAAGGCCGCAGGCGTGCCTGACCATCACGTGTTTCTGCCGGCCACGGCGCCCTCCGGTGTCGGCATCAACGAGTACTACAAGAGCGAGGAAGAGTACTTCCACGCACTCGCTGCCGAGCTGAACAAGGAATACCGTGCGATCGTGGCCGCCGGCATTCTGGTGCAGGTGGACGATCCATTCCTGCCGGACATCTTCGTGGAGCCAGGGCTTGACGACAAGCAGAAGAAGCGAAAGGCGGAGATTTACGTCGAAGCGACCAACGCAGCGCTCAGCGGCATTCCGCCCGAGCGGGTCCGTTTTCATACTTGCTACGGCATCAACGAGGGACCTCGCATCCACGAATCGAATCTGCCCGAGATCATCGAGTACGTGCTCAAGATCAACGCCGGTTCGTTCAGCTTCGAGGCTGCCAATCCGCGCCACGAACACGAATACCACCTATTCGAGCGGGTGAAGGTACCCGAAGGGAAAGTGCTGTGCCCCGGCGTCATTACGCATGCCAGCAACATCGTCGAGCATCCCGAATTGATCGCCGAACGACTGATTCGGTTCGCCAAGCTGGTGGGCCGCGAGAGCGTGATGGCGGGCGCCGATTGCGGCTTCTCGTCCCAGGCTTTGTATCGGACGGAAGTGCACCACACCGTGGTTTGGGAGAAATTCAAAGCCTTGCGTCGTGGCGCCGATCTCGCGAGCAAGCAGCTCTGGGGCTAAACGCCCCACCTATACATCTATAGAATTTTACCATCGCCTGGGCTATAACAATTCGATCGGGAGGCGGCCACCGGGCGCCCATGATCGCAACGCCATCGCCCGATCGCGACGCGCTGCGTCGCAAGTCGGCACCGCTCTTGCTGTGCGAGCGCGCGCGCAGGGCGCCAGATTCGATCGCGTTCCGTTCCAAGCACCTCGGCCTCTATCGCGAACGAAGCTGGCACAGCTACGCCACGCTGGTCGCCCGTGCGGCGCGCGCCTTTGCCGACCTCGGGCTTTGCTGCGGCGACCGCGTCGCCATCATGGGCGACGCCTGCGAGGAGTGGATGGTCTGCGACCTCGCGGCTCAATCGCTCGGCGCCATCGTCTACGGCATCTATCCGACGGCGTCGGCATCCGAGCTAGAATACCAAATGCGAGACGGCGGCGCGGTACTGTTCATTGCGGAAAATCAGGAATACGTCGACAAGATCCTGCCGTTTGCCGATCATCTGCATGAATTGAAGTGGATCGTGGTCCTCGATGACTCCGCGATGTTCGCCTACGAGCACCGCAAGCTCAGAACCTATCAAGCGTTGCTCGCGGCGGCCGGAGAATCTGATCTCGCCTGGCTCGAACACCGGGTTGCGCGGCTCGAGCCGGACGCGCCCGCCTTCATCGTCTATACCTCGGGCACCACCGGTCAGCCCAAAGGCGCGCTGGTGACCCACGGCAAGCATCTCGCGGCGACCGCGAACATTGTCGACCACTATCCCACGCTGGCGCAAAAGACCCACCGCACGGTCGGCTATCTACCGCTCTGCCACGTGATCGGTCGCGATCTCGCCGTCACGCTGCCGCTGATCTCGCGCCTCGTGCCGCATTTCGGCGAGCACCCGGAGGACCTGGCGACGACCCTGTTCGAAACGGCGCCGACCGTTTTGTTCACCGTGCCGCGCTACCTGCAGAAATTCGCCTCGCAGGTGCTCCTCGGCATCCTCAACTCCAGCAGCATCAAGCGCAGGACCGCGCATCTCGCGATCGGCTTTGCGCGAGGTCACGCGCGACGGCGCTGGAGCGGCAGGGCGGGCTTCGCACACGACGCACTCTATCGCGGCTGCCGCGCTGGCGTGTTCGTGCCGATCCTCAGTAAGCTCGGATTCGACCGGCTGGAGCTCGTGCTCTGCGCCGGCGCGCCGCTGCCGCCGGAAACCATGGCGTTCTGGCAGATGCTCGGCGTCAATGTCGTCGAAATGTACGGGCAAACCGAAACCGCCGGCGGCATCATTTGCGGCCAACGCGGCCCGTTTCCCCGCCCGGGCGATGTGGGAACCGTGCCCGCGGGCTGGCAGGTCAAGCTTGCAAGCGATGGCGAGGTGTTGGTGAAGAGTCCTGATCTCTTCGAGTCCTATTGGAACAACGCCGAGGCAACCCGCGCGATCAAGGGCGCGGACGGCTGGCTGCGCACCGGCGATATCGGCGAATGGCATGCCGGCGCGCTGCGCCTCGTCGACCGCGCGCGCGATTTCATCGTCACCTCGGGCGGCAAGACGATCTCGCCGTCGTTCATCGAGAACATCCTGCGCACCAGCCCCTATGTCGCGGAGGCGATCGTCTTCGGCCACGGCCGCAAATACCTTACCGCCCTCATCGAGATCGAGGCCGACACGGTATCGGATTGGGCTCGCAGCCACGACGTGCCCCATACCGGCTTTACCAGCCTCGCCACCAGCGCCGACGTGGTGCGATTGATCGGCGCCGAGATCGAGCGCGCGAACGGCGAGCTTTCCCGCGTCGAGCAAATCAAGGACTTTCGGATCCTGCCCAAGGCGCTCGATCCCGAGGAGGAGGGCGAGCCGGTGACCCCGACGCGCAAGGTCAAGCGCCATCTCATGTACGAGCGTTTCAAGACGCTCGTTGAAGGCATGTACGATGATCGTGAGCAGCGGCTGATCGTCGCCAGCACGGTCGCATCCGTATGAAGTTTCGATCAAGCCAGGGAGGAAGAAAATGTTGGGACGAACTCTCGCGGCCGTGTTGGCCGCCGCGGCGCTCGCGTGTCCGGCCGGCGCACAGGAGGCCTATGTCATCGGCGTCACCGGGGCGCTGACCGGTCCGGCGGCGGGCACCAACGCACCACCGATCGAAGGTTTGCGCCTTTATGTCGATCGCCTCAACGCGGCTGGCGGGATCAACGGCAAGAAAATCCAGCTGACCGTGCTCGACGATCAGGGCGAGCCGTCGAAAGCCGCCGCCAACGCCAAGCGGCTCCTGACCCAGGACAATGTGAGCCTGCTGGTCCTCTCCAGTTTGTCGTCAACATTTGCGCCGGTCATCGGTGAGACCAAGCGTGCCAATGTGCCTCTCATGCTCATGGGGGCGGTTTGCCCCAAAGAAGTCTATCCACCCGCCGATCTGCTGCAATTCTGCACCACCGCTTACGCGGGTGGCTACGACAGCCGCGCGACGCTCGCTTTCATCAAGGAGACGGCAAAGGAGGCGGTACGCATCGGCTTTGCCGCCATGGCAATCCCGCTCTCGCGCGGCGAAATCGATTATGCCGAGGAGCAGGCGAAGACCATGGGCATGACGCCGGTCGACAAGGAGGTGATTCCCCCGCCGACCGCCGACTACACCCCGTTCGCCACCAAGCTCAAGGATGCCAACCCGAACTGGATATTTTCTTGGGCCCCGTGGGTTACCCAGGTGAAAACGTTCGAAGCGTTGCGCCGGCTGGGTTGGGAGGGCGACTACATCACTTGGGCGCACATCGAGGCCGAGGCGGAATTGGCGCGCCTCAAGGACGGAAAATTTTACGTCATCGGCGCAAATTCGTTATTCCAGGACAACTTGCCGATCCACAAACAGATCGTGGACGAGGCCAAGAAAGCAAACGTGCGATATCCGGCGGAGCAGATGACCGAGGGCTGGATCGGCGGACTGGTGCTCGAGGTCGTGCTCAAAGGTGCGGGCTGGCCGGCCGATGCCGCAAAAATCCGCGCCGCGATGGAGAACGTGAAGGTCGACACGCAAGGCCTGCGCGGCGGGCCGATCGAATGGAGCAAGGACAACCACTTCCGCACGCGCCAATACTATCGCGTCTATCGCTGGGACCCTGCGAAATCGACGGTCACCGTGACCAAGGACTGGGTGGCCTACGACGTGAAGTGACCGGCATGGATGCCGGTCACCCCGGAACCCGCGCGTACACTTGCCTGCGCTGCCCGCCCCGGAATGACCGCGAGAGCGTCAGTCGTTGCAGCTCATCGTCAACATCACCGTGCTCGCGGCGATCTACGCGCTGCTCGCGTGCGGCTACGTGCTCATCTATCGCGTGAGCCGGGTCATGAACATGGCCCACGGCGAACTGGCCATGCTCGGCGCCTATCTCCTGTACACGACCGCCTCGCTGTTCGTCGGCCATCCCGCCACCGCGATCGCGGCGGCGGTGGTGCTGAGCCTCACCGTCGGCGTCCTCGTCTATCTGTTGCTGATGCGCAAGATGACCGGGGAGATGGTGCTGGCCGCCATCCTCACCACGATCGCGATCGGCATCCTGTTGCGCGGCCTGATCGTGCTGATCTGGTCGGCGGCGCAACAGCATCCGCTGCAGGCGCTCAAGTTCTCCAATCCCTCGATCGAGCTTGTCGGCGGTGCCCGGATTTCGACTTGCGCGGCGCTCATGGTGGCCGCGACTATCTTGGTCTATGGCGGCTTGTTCGCGTTCCTACGCTTCGGGCGGTGGGGCGTGCGACTGCGCGCGGGCGGGCAGAACCCCCTGCTCGCGGCACAGCGCGGCATCAATCTCAACGCGATCTATGCGCTCGCCTGGGGCCTTTCGACCCTGACCGGATCGATTGCAGGCATGCTGATCGCGCTCGATTCCGGGCTCGACCAGACCATGGTCGTCATCGGGCTCAAGGCGTTCGCGCCGGCGCTAGTCGGCGGTCTCGACAGCCTCATCGGCGCGCTGGTCGGTGCGATCATCGTCGCCGGCGCCGAGGTGCTCGCCATCCACTATATCGATCCGCTGCTCTCCGACGTGGTGCCGTTCCTGGTGCTCATCGCCACCCTGATCGTGCGCCCGTGGGGGCTGTTCGGCACGCGCGAGGAGCTCGACCGTGTCTAGGCAACCGCGCGCCAGCGGCTATTTCCGCACCGGTTACGAGCAGGACCTCGCGCTGATCGGAACGAGGCTCGAACGCAGGAGCCTCGGCGTGTTCGTCATCGCGCTGCTGGCGTTCCCGCTCATCGCCTCTCCGTTCCAGCTCGATCTCGCCTGCCAAGTCTTTCTCGCCTGCGTCGGGTCCCTCTCCCTGATGCTGCTGACCGGCTATGCCGGCCAGATCTCGCTCGGACACGCCGGCCTCATCGCGGCGGGCGCGTTCACGGTCGGAATCCTGTTCCGGGAGACGAATGCGCCGTTCTGGATCACGCTGCCTGCGGCGGCGCTGGTCGGGGCGCTGCTCGGTATCATCTTCGGACTGCCCTCGCTGCGTCTGCGCGGGCTCTATCTTGCGGTGAGCACGCTCGCGCTGCATTTCGTGGTGATCTATCTCGGCGGCGAGTACGAATCGCGGCGCGGCTTCTCGACCGGCATCGTCATCGATCCGCCCAGACTCGGTAGCGTTTCCATCAGCGATGGCCGCGCCTGGTACTTTATTCTGCTGGCGGCGGCGGCGGCGACGCTGCTGATCTGCCTCAATCTTTTGCGCGCGCGCACCGGCCGCGCCTGGCGCGCCATTCGCGCGCATGAGACCGTCGCCGAGGCGCTGGGCATCGGCATCGCCGGCTACAAGCTTCTGGCCTTCGTGATCAGCTCCGCCGTCACCGCGGTTGCCGGTGCGCTGTTCGCCTATTACCGCGGCTTCGTCTCGGTCGAGGCCTTCTCGCTCTTCCTCACCATCCAATATCTCGCGATGGTGATCATCGGCGGCATGGGCTCGTTGCTCGGCGCGCTCCTCGGCGCGACCTTCGTCACCATCTTTCCCTACATCATTGAAACCGGTCTGCTCGCGCTGCCGGGTGCGCAACGCTATGCGAGCTTGCTGTTCGCGGTGAACTACGCCGCCTTCGGACTGGTCATGATCCTGTTCCTGATTTTCGAGCCGCTCGGGCTGGTTGGAATTTGGCGTCGCATCCAAAGTTATTTTCTGCTCTGGCCGTTCAAGCACCGCGCGGCGTCGGGATCGCGCAGATGACCAACACGCTGTTGACGATCGAGAAGCTCGAAGTGGTCTACCACCGCGCCGTGACCGCCGTGCAGGGCATCACGCTCGCGGTCGAGGCGGGACGGATCGTCGCGCTGTTGGGAACGAACGGCGCCGGCAAGACCACGACTTTGCGGGCGATCTCGGGCTTCCTCGGCCTCGACGACGCGCGCGTCACCGAAGGCGCGATCAACTTCAAGGGCGAGCGCATCGAGAACCGGCTGCCGCACGAGAACACCCGGCGCGGCATCGTGCTGGTGCCCGAACGCGACAAGGTGTTCCCCAATCTCACCGTGGCCGAGAATCTCATCGTGCCGGTTCCGCGCGGCACTGCGGCGATCGAGCGCCGGCGGCGCGAGGCGCTGGTCTACCAGTTCTTTCCCCAGCTCGGCGCACTGCGCAATCGCATCGGCGGCCTGCTGTCCGGCGGCGAGCGGCAGATGCTGGCGCTCGCGGGCGCCCTCGTCTGCCGGCCTGAATTGTTGCTGGTCGACGAACTCTCGCTCGGCCTCGCACCGGTGGTGGTGGAAGATTTGTTGCGCCGACTTGCCGAGATCCGGCGCGAACTCGGCATCACCATCCTGATCGTGGAGCAGAGCGCGACGGTGGCGCTCGATATCGCCGACTACGGCTACGTCATGGAGAACGGGCGAATCGTGCTCGACGGCACGGCCGAGCGCCTGCGCCGCCACCCGGACATCCAGGAATTCTATCTCGGACTCAAGAGCGGCGAGCGACGGAGCTATCGCGAGGTGAAGCAATATCGCCGCAGCCGGAGATGGTATGGCTGAGCTCGAAATCGACCGCCTCACGTTGCGCTTCGGCGGCCTCACCGTGCTCGACGGCGTGTCGTTCGCTGTGGCAGCGGGCGAGCTGTTCGCGCTGATCGGCCCGAACGGCGCCGGCAAGACCAGCGTGCTCAATTGCGTGAGCGGTATCTACCGCGGCCAGGGGGAGATCCGTTTTCGTGGCGACCCTATCGCCGGCGGCGCACCGCATGAGATCGCCCGGCTCGGGCTCGCGCGCACGTTCCAGCATGGCGAGTTGTTTGCGCAGATGTCGGTGCTCGACAACCTCCTGACCGGTCGGCACGCGCGCATCCGCACCAATCCCTTGGCCGAGATGTTGTTCCTCCCGGGCGTGCGCCGCGAGGAGGTGCGCCACCGGGCAGCCGTCGAGCGTATCATCGAATTCGTCGAGCTCGAACGCTACCGTCACGCGAGCGTCGCCGGTCTTCCCTTCGGCATCCAAAAGCTCGTCGGCTTCGCGCGCGCGCTCGCGCTCGAGCCGACGATTTTAATGCTCGATGAGCCCTCCGCGGGGCTCAATCGCGACGAGCGTGAGGATCTGGCGCGGTTCATCCTGCGCATCAAGCATGAGCTCGGCATCACCATGATCTGGATCGAGCACGACCTCGAGATGGTGGCCGATCTCGCCGACCGTATCCACGTGCTCGATTACGGGCGAACGTTGGCCGAAGGCGCGCCCG
>Ga0306920_100006890_pt1 | contig 14899 bp, 7 predicted proteins | sample flu12Cox44000170_FD_204666 | JGI IMG/M metagenome (GOLD analysis project Ga0306920, IMG submission 204666) | Lab enrichment of tropical soil microbial communities from Luquillo Experimental Forest, Puerto Rico - flux4day.12C.oxic.44.000.170 (v2)... | ecosystem: Environmental > Terrestrial >... | reverse complement strand
ATCGAGAGAGTCGACGCATCAATCCGCAGCATCAGGGAGGGGCGGTTTCTCAATGCGCTGATCCGCGAGGAGAGCCGCGAGGACGAAACCTGGGTCATCCGCCTACGCAATCTGCCCGATGCACCGGAAACGTACTACCTGATGGAATTGATGGCATCTCACGACTTCCAAACCGCATTGCAGAACTACCTCGACCTCGAGGAACTGCGGTCGAAGTTCATTGCCTGGAAGACCAGCCTCGATGCCTTCGACGATATCATCCGACTGCGCGGACAAAACTACGAGCCGCTGCTGCCGGAGACCGACGCCCAATTCCGAGAGCTGGATTCGCGGATCCGCCTGCGCCTCGAGCAGCATAAGCACCTTGCCGAACGCCTGAAGGCCATCCTGACCGCGCCGCGGCCGGATTATCTAGCGACTGCGGAGGAGCAGATTGCCGCCGAGCGCATCACGCTCATCGAGAAACGGCTCGGCGACTCTGACGACCCCGAATTGCGCGCGCTTCGGCAACGTGCGGCTCACCTGCGCGGCGCGCTCACGTGGCGGTTGGAAACCGAGTACAACGAGCGGCTGACCGCGGCATATACACACCTGAACGAACTGAATGCGCCAGTCGACGCTCTCAGTCGGCAGTATGACGCCTTCGTTAGGACGAGGCAGGCAGCCACGCACAGTTACGTCGGATACGACGTCCAGATTGCACGGCTCCGCGAGCGCGTCGACGACGCATTACAGCGTGTCGAAGTCTTGATAGCCCGGCAGGGACACTTGATCGAGACCGTCGCCATCAACCAACTCGAGGCGCGCCGGGAACGCTTGGTCGCCCAGCAGGTCGAGGCGCGCTTCGGGGTCGCCGATAGTTACGATCGAGCCGCGCGCGCCCAGTCCGAGACGGGGGGACAGTGATGCGTCGGCTCGCCATTCCGATGGTGGTCGCGCCGGTTTTCATGGTCGGCTGCGCCGCGCGTCCCAACAAGCCGCTGGGAACGGCGGGGACTCTGGCTACGCTGCAGAACGTGCGTCCGGACGTGCAGGAGGCGAATGTCGAACAGGGCCTCGATCAGGCCATGCAGCAATACCGGCGCTTCCTCGAGGAGACACCGGAAACCGCGATGACTCCGGAAGCGATGCGGCGCCTCGCGGACCTGCAAATCGAGAAGCAGTTCGGGATACGTACGGGCAACGCCAAGTCGCGGGAAATGGCCGCCCCGAAGCCAGCCCAGGTACTCGCGGGCTCCCAACCCGGGAGTCTCAATCCGGCCGCGGCAACTGCCAGCATGCGTTTGCACGAATCCGATCAGGATTTCGAACGGCGCACAACAGCGCAGGCCGGAATCCTGGCGGGTAGTAACGCCGGCGCCTCGGCGGCGGACGCGGTGCGCGCTGGCGGAGATCCCGACGGTCCACTCGAGGCGATCGCTCTCTACAATCGGCTGCTCACCGAGTACCCCAGTTACAACAACAGCGACCAGGTCCTCTATCAAATGGCGCGGGCGTACGACGAGCTCGGCCGCACTGAAGAGGCCATCGAGACAATGGAGCGCCTGATCCGAACGAATCCGCATTCCTCGCACCTCGACGAAGTGCAGTTCAGGCGGGGCGAGTACTTCTTCACACGCAGACGCTACCGCGACGCCGAGAGCGCGTATTCGGGCATAGTCAAACTCGGAGCCGCTTCCGAGTTCTACGAGCTGGCTCTCTATAAGGTCGGCTGGACGCTCTACAAACAGGAATTCTACGAGGAGGCTCTGCAAAGGTATATTGCCCTGCTCGACCACAAGGTGTCGATCGGTTACGACTTCGATCAGAGACATGATGAGGACAACGATCGCCGTGTCGCGGATACGTTCCGAGTGATCAGCCTGAGCTTCAGCAACCTCGGCGGGCCGGAGACCGTGCCAGAGTACTTCTCCAAGTTTGGGAAGCGCTCCTATGAGGACCGCATTTATTCCAGCCTTGGTGAGCACTATCTCGACAAGCTGCGCTACGACGATGCGGCGAAGACGTACAAAGCGTTCGTAGCGCTTTATCCATTCCACCGCTCCACGCCGCGATTCAGCATGCGCATCGTGGATACTTACACCAAGGGCGGGTTCCCCAAGCTCGTACTGGAGTCGAAGCGGGAGTTCGCTTCCAAGTACGGTCTGAAGGCCGAATACTGGCGACATTTCAAACCGGAAGAGTCGCCGGAAGTACTGGCCTACCTGAAAACGAACTTGAAAGACCTCGCGACGCATTATCACGCCCAATATCAGAACGCAAACGAAGCCGAAGAGAAGCTCACGAATTATCGCGAGGCAAGCAAGTGGTACGGAGCCTACCTCGAGTCCTTCCCGAAGGAGGCTGATTCAGCATCCGTCAACTATCAGCTTGCGGACCTGCTCTTGGAGAACAAGGATTTCGGCGAGGCGGCCAAACAGTATGAGCGCACGGCTTACGCTTACGCGCAGCATTCGCAGTCGGCAGCTGCAGGATACGCCGCGATCTATGCATATCGCGAGCAGCTGAAGGTTACCGACAAGAAGCAGCAGGACGCTGTCAAACGCGATACAGTCGCAAGCTCGCTCAAATTTGCCGATGTATTCCCGCAGGACGAACATGCCGCGGCAGTCCTTGGAGCAGCCGCCGATGACATGTACGAGATGAAGGACTACAAGGCCGCCATCGAGGCCGACCAGCGCGTCATCGATAACTATCCGGGCGCAAATGCGTCCGTCCGGCGTTCCGCATGGATTGTGGTTGCGCACGGCTCGTTCGAGCTCGCCGAGTACCCGCAGGCCGAGCACGCCTACACCCAGGTTCTGGCGTTCACGCCGGAGGGAGACGAGTCGCGCGTCGCGCTCGTCGACAACCTTGCCGCCTCGATTTACAAACAGGGTGAGCTCGCAAACGACGCGAAGGATTATCGCGCGGCTGCCGACCACTTCCTTAGGATTCGCACGGCGGCGCCTACGTCATCTATCCGTCCGGCCGCTGAGTACGACGCCGGAGCCGCGCTAATTCGGATGCAGGACTGGAAGGCCGCGGTGGACGTGCTGGAAGCGTTTCGCACTACCTTCCCGAATAACAAATTGACGCTCGAGGCCACCAAGCAGATCGCTTACGCCTACAGGCAGAGCGGCCAGTTGTCGCACGCCGCCGGCGAATACGACCGTATCGCATCTCAATCCGACGATCCGGTGTTACGCAGCGAGGCGCTGCTCGACGCGGGAGACCTCTACGCGCAATCCAATTCCCGAGATCGCGCCCTGGATGCTTACGCCCGGTACGTGAAAGAGTTTCCCAAGCCGGTAGAGACGGCCATCGAGACCCGGTTCAAGATCGCCCAGATATACCAGGCTGCGAATGACGAGACGCTCTATCACCAGCAGCTGGAAGAAATCGTAAGCGCCGACGCGGGCGCCGGATCGGAGAGGACCAGCCGGACGCGGACGCTTGCGGCGCGTTCGGCCCTGGTCCTAGCAGAGCAGCTCTATGGGAATTTCATCGTCGTGAAGCTGCGGCAACCCTTCGAGACCAGCCTGCAGGATAAAAAGCAGCGCATGGATTCGACGATTGCGGCCATGGGCCGGTTGGTGGATTACGGAATCGACGAGGTGACTGCGGCAGCGACGTATTACATGGCCGAGACCTACTCCAATTTCAGTCGCTCCTTGCTCGAGTCGGAGCGACCGGCCGACTTGAAACCAGAGGATCTGGAGGAGTTTAAGAACAACCTCGATGAGGCAGCGTTTCCGTTCGAGGAAAAAGCCATCAACGTACACGAGAAGAACATGGAATTATTGCACGCCGGAGTCTTCAACTCGTGGATCGAGAAAAGTCTCACCAGGCTCACTGAGCTGGTGCCGGGCCGCTACGCGAAACGCGAAACGAGCAGCGGCTTCCTCGACGCAATCGACAGTCATCCGCAGGGATCGCCGGTGTCGCAGGTCTCCAACCACTCGGCATCGGACAACGCGGTCACGCAGGGCGTAGCTGTCACGGACGAAATGCGCGCCAACTACCAGTCGGCCATGAGCATGCTGAAGGAGGAGCGGTACGAATCGGGCATTGCCTTGCTGCTCAAAATGACCGAGAAGATGCCTGCATTGACGGCAGCGCACATCGATCTTGGCATGGCATACGCGCGCACCGGCGACCTGGACCGCGCTGAGGCCAGCCTGAACAAGGCGCTGGAATCGGATACAAAACAGCCTGCCGCCTATAACGAACTCGGTATAGTGCAGCGGCGCAAAGTACAGTTTGCCAAGGCGCGCGCGAATTATGAGGCGGCCCTGGCACAATCCGCCGACTTCCCATATGCGCACAGGAACCTTGCGATTCTGTGCGACTTGTATCTTGGGGATTACACGTGCGCGATGGAGCATTACGAAGCGTACAACCGGATCGTTCCGGACGACGCCGAGGTCGTCAAGTGGATTGCCGACCTTGGTAGCCGCGCAAAAATAACGGAGAAGCGGTGATGGAAACTATCATTCAATGGATTTTGCTTGGGGTCCTTGCCTTGACGCCCGCGGCTGTACTTGCGCAGCAAGCAGCGCAGCCAAAGACGGAAGCAGCACAGGGACAGACCGAAAAGTCGCACGCAAAGACACAAGAGGCAAAGAAGGAGGAGGCAAAGAAACAGACTGAAGAGGAGCAGGCAAAGACGGAAGAAGGCGGGAAGTTGACGTCCGTCCCTGGAGGAAAGGCGCTCGGCATGTCCATTTTGGGCAATCAGGAAGCGCCTAAAGCGCTGGTCATCGTTCCCTGGAAGAGCTCGGAACTCGGCAATGGCCCCAACGTCTCGACGTTGCTCGATGACTCGAGGCGACCCGTAGACAAGGAGGTGTTCATGCGAATGTTGCTTTACTACGAAATTAGGTCCGAAATAGCGCGCCCCAGCGGTGCGACGACGGACGGGAATACGGCCGCGCCCGCCAATGCGGCGCAAAGGAGGAAGCCATGAGTTTAACTGAACTGTTGCGACACGTCGGCATATTCGGAGGCGCAGTGATTTTTTGCCTCGCCCTGCTTTCTGTTTTTTCGGTGGGGATGATCATAGACAAGCACCGTCGATTCTCTTCAGCCTCGCGCGAGTCAGAAAAGTTCAAGCCCGAGTTCAAGAAGTTCCTTCACGGAGGAGATGTCAAGGACCTGATCGAAGCCGGGCAGCTGTACCAGAATTCCTACGTGGCGCAAGTGGTCTCGGCAGGGATGATCGAGTACGACGGCGTGGGCCAGAGCGGAGGCGATCCGACTGCTTCGCTCGAGCTCGTCACCAGCGCAATTAGGGACTCCATCTCCGAAACGCTGATTCAGTTGAAGCGGGGCCTGGGGTTCCTGGCCACGATCGGCTCCACTGCCCCGTTCGTTGGTCTTTTCGGAACCGTGGTCGGAATCATTAACGCTTTCCGGAGCATCGCGGCCACGGGGTCTGGCGGAATGTCCGTGGTTTCGGGCGGCATCGCCGAGGCCCTGGTCTCGACCGCCTTGGGTATCTTCGTCGCAATTCCGGCCGTCGTCGCCTTTAACCACTTCACGGGCAAGATTGAAACTTTCCATGTCGAAATGAATCGGGCTTCGTCCCAGCTCGTGAACCGCTTGTTCAAAATACCGGAGCTTAAGGGGCTTGACGTCGAAATGGCTGAAGTCAAGGCGCCGACGGTCAACAAGGAGGGCCCGGCCTATGCGACTCGGTGAGCCAGCCCGGATGCAAGCGGCCATAAACATCACGCCGCTCGTCGACGTGGTGCTGGTGCTCCTGATTATCTTCATGGTGATGGCCCCGCAGATGCGAAAGGGACCCGACGTCAACCTGCCGAACACCACGAAACCGAACTCGCAGGGGGACGAGAGAGGCCGAATCCTGGTCTCCATAGACGAGGCCGGCGGGCTTTGGATCAACGATCGGTCCGTCGCAGCTGACCATTTCGACGAAACTCTCCGCACTGCGGTGGGTGCCGAGCCGAACCCCAAGATCGTGATCCGGGGCGATGCAAAGCTCAATTTCCGCGAGGTCCGGGAGGTCATGGTCGCGATCGAGCAGACCGGCTTCCGCGGCGTGGGGCTGATCGCCAAGCGCACCGGCGCAGAAGGAAAGTGACATCATGCAGTTCAACAGCAACGATTCTGGTTCCAGTCTGCAGTCTGAAATCAACATCACGCCGCTCGTCGACGTGGTGCTCGTGCTGCTGATCATATTTATGGTCGTGGTGCCACTCCTGATGGAGGGCTACGACGTTGATATCCCTCGAGCTTCCACCGATACGTCAGCTCAGGTTGCCGAATCCCAGGTAATCCTGAGCATCGGGTCCGCGGCGTGCCCCATCCTCGCGCCGCCGTCAGGGGCAGGGATCCCGAAGGACTGTCAGGTGACCCTAGCGGATCAAAAGATCCCTGCGGCCGAATTACCCGCGCGAGTGGCGTCGATTCTGGGCCGGCGGCCCGCGGAACAGCGCGCGCTCTTCCTAGCCGTCGACGATCGCCTGAACTACGAGGGGGTTCTACGCATCATTGATCTCGCGAAGTCGGGGGTTGAGGATTTGAAGATCGAATTTGTCGCGGCCAATTGAGGTGGTTGCTTGGTGACAACCATGGAAGCAAAGAGCATTTTAAAAACATCCGGGGCTCCGACGGCCCGCAGCATGGCGAAGAGCGTGGCGATTCATGTCTTCGTGCTAGCCGTGCTGATGACCATACCGGCGCAAGCGCTGTTTCGCAGCGAGCCACCCAACAACGAACTCGACATCGTCTTCTATCGTCCACCGGAGATCGCGGTCAACTCGCGAGCCGTTTCGCGTCCGATACCGCGAGGGGCGAGTGAGGTCGGGCACCCGCCCGGGGCACCCGCACCCGCTCTGAAACCGAAACCGAACGCCCCGGCAGGTCCAGACCTGGCTGGCAAAGCGGAACTCCCACTAGGTCCGGAGGTGGGCGTGCCAGTGGAGCCAAAGCCGAAGGTGGGAAACGCCGGCATCCTGGCATTCAAGGACAAGTTCGCGAGCTTGGCGAAGGACACTGCCGTGGTGCCCCTCGGAGCCGATGCGCGTCACATTGCCGCCGATGATGTAGGCCGGCCCTCGGCACGCTCGATGTTGACCAGCAATACGGCGGGATCGAGCGGTGGTATCAACGTCGCTTCCCTGAGCCGTGCTGTGGGAGGCGGCGGAGGTGGTGGAGGGGGTGGCAACGGCGGTGGCGGTGTGGGTGGCCGCGGCAATGGCGCTGACGGTAGCGGAGGAGGCGGGATTGGTGGTGTGGGAATAGGCCGCGCAGTCAGCTCGATCACCCCGGTCACCGGCGCCGACCGACCAAAGGCTCGCGGCGGTCCAGGTCCTGCCCGCACCGACGAAGAAATACAGATCGTGTTCGACCGTTACAAGGCATCGTTCTACCGGCTGTACAACCGTGAGCTGCGCAATAACCCAGCCCTCAAAGGCCAGATGGTTCTGCGTCTGACGATCGAGCCGGACGGCAGTGTGTCGATGTGCGCGCTGCAGTCGACTGACATGGATGCGCCGGATCTCGCCGCTCAGGTCGTTGGCCGGGTGCGGACGATCAATTTCGGCGCGAAGGATGGTGTGCCGGCCGTGACCATCGTGTACCCGATTGACTTCCTGCCGGCGGCGTGAAGCCGGTGGCAGAAGCGGAATGACACGGATGCCAGGAGGTTTGGAGAAGCTGAGAATCTGATCAGTTAAGTTCGACGCGATTTTGACAAAGGCAAAGCCATCGAAAGATGGCGACGCAAAGTCACCGGTCTAACGGGCCCGGGGGGCCCTACGACGGCGGGACCGCCGGAATCCAGTTCAGGCGCGACTGCCTCGTTCCGATGACTTCATTTGGGGAGTGGGACGAGGGCGTAGATGACTCCTAGCGACACGAATAATGCGAGGCCGCGCGGCAGCTGGATCAAAATCCTGCTGTCCGTCTTCGCTCTGTTACTGCTGAGCGCCGTGCCGGCGCGGGCGCAGTCCGTCGGCGGTTGTGTCGCCAATTTCGGCGGCGTGATCGATGGCTTTGCCAACCCTGTTCCTCCCTCGCAGATCAATATCGACGGAAATTGCACCATCCGGAACTTCCCCGCGTCCAACCCACTGACCTCCAACATCAGCTTCGACGGCACCGGAAGGGGCTGGCTGGTCGTCTTCGATAACGTCGATTTCATCGGCAACATGTCCTGCGACAAGGTGCATGGGAATTTCATCTGGTTCGTCAACGGTTCCACCACAACGCTCCGACCCAGCTGTCAGAATCTCTTCGTTCCCGTCGACAAGATCGCCAAAGCGAATCCGCCGGGGCCGCCCTTCGTCTCGATCGGGGTGCCCTTTACCTATACGCTCACCTTCCCGCAACTGGTCAGTGCGACGACCGGCGCTGTGATCAATCCCAACGGGTCGAACGTCGAAGTCGACCAAGTCACGGTCACTGACAACCTTAATGCAACTGGGGTGTCGCTCAGCTATGTGAATAGCAGCGCCGCCTGGAAGGGCAGCGGCGCTCCGGTGCCTTTTACGGTCACGAACGCAAGTGGCCTGCTCACCTTCAGCGGTTTCCCCTCGATCCCGGCCGGGCAGCAGATCGTGTTGAGCGTCACTGTGGTGCTCAAAAACGCCGTGCCGCCGAACTCGCCCGGCACGCAGTTCTCTAACACGGCCAACTGGACGTTAGGAACGACCATAGGCGGAACCTTCCATTACCCGCTGCCAGGACAGCAGGGGGTCTCGTCGCCGCCGCTGACCATCGCGGCGCCCAGTCTGGTGACGACCAAGGGCGGCCCGTCGACGATGAACCCTGGTCAGCTGGGGCAGTTCACCCTCAACGTGCAGAACACCGGCAATAGCGACGCGTGGAACGCGACCGTCGTGGACAAGCTTCCGACGGGGACGACGGGCGGCATGTGCACGGCGACGCCGCAGATCCTCTCCGCGCAGGTGTTCCAGGCCGATGGCGTGACGCCGGTGCCTGGCAAGGGCCCGCTCACGGCCGGCACGGGCTACACGCTTAGCTATGCGGGAGCGCCTGCGTGCACGCTGACACTCAACATGCTGAGCGCCGCGGCGGCAATCGGTCCGACGCAGCGCCTCATCGTCACCTACCAGACGCAGCTCGATGCCAACACACAGAACGGCGCTACGCTCACCAACGTGGCAGGTACGACGCTGTGGTACAACGGCCCAAGCAGTGACACCGGCCGCCAGAGCTACACCTGCACGCTGACCAACGGGACGCCCGGCGTGCTGGACTGTCAGGACGCGCATACGGTGACGGCGGTTATCCCCGCGGTGACCATCACCAAGCAGGTGACGGTGGTGGGGGGCGGCGCGGTGGTGCCGGGCGCGACGCTCGACTACCTGGTGCACGTGACCAATGTCTCGACGAACCCAGCCCCCTCGGTTGTGATCACGGACAACCTGAACGCAGCGGGGGCGGGGGCGCTCACCTACGTGGCTGGCACGGCGACCATGAACGGCTCGCCCAACGGTGTCAGCGTCGCCGGCAACGTCATCACCGCGAACTACTCAGCGACCTACGGACCGCTGGCACCCGGAGGGACAATCGACCTGCGCTTCCGCGCCACGCTCGGCAGCACGCTCGCTGCCGGCACGATCGTCACCAACACCGGCGTCGTAACGTGGAACACCCCCCCGCAGACGGCGAGCGCCAGCGTCTCGATCGATATCGGAGCAGCCGCCGCGCCCAATCTCGTGTTCGCTAAGTCCGGCCCGTCGACGATGAATCCTGGTCAGCTGGGGCAGTTCACCCTCAACGTGCAGAACACCGGCAATAGCGACGCGTGGAACGCGACCGTCGTGGACAAGCTTCCGACGGGGACGGCGGGCGGCATGTGCACGGCGACGCCGCAGATCCTCTCCGCGCAGGTATTCCAGGCCGATGGCGTGACGCCGGTGCCTGGCAAGGGCCCGCTCACGGCCGGCACGGGCTACACGCTTAGCTATGCGGGAGCGCCTGCGTGCACGCTGACACTCAACATGCTGAGCGCCGCGGCAATCGGTCCGACGCAGCGCCTCATCGTCACCTACCAGACGCAGCTCGATGCCAACAGTCAAAATGGCGCCAAGCTCACCAACATAGCGGGCGCAGTCCAGTGGTTCAATGCCGACAGCAGCGTCTCGACTCGCCAAGCATTCAATTACACGTTGACTGACGGCACGCCGGGCATCCTCGACTTCCAGGATGCCCATACCGTTACAGTCGTGATTTCCGGGCTTGCTATCACAAAGCAAGTCAGCGTCGTAGGTGGCGGGGCCGCCATGCCGGGCGCGACGCTCGACTACCTGGTGCACGTGACCAATGTCACGACGAACCCGGCTTCGTCAGTCGTGATCACGGACGACCTCAGTACGGCTGGCGTGGGTCGGCTCACGTTCGTGAACTCACCAGCAACGATGAATGGCTCCACGGCCGGTATCAGCGTCGCGGGCTCGGTGCTGACCTCGAACTACTCTGCTGTGTACGGTCCGTTGCAGCCCGGGCAATCCATCGACGTGCAATTCCGGGTGCAGATTGCTTCGGGAATTCCCGCCGGCACGACTCTCACGAACACCGCGGTCGTAACATGGAACAACCCGCCACAGACGGCGAGCGCCAGCGTCTCCATCGATATCGGAGGCGTACCTGGTGCCGGCAGCTTGAACGGCACCGCGTGGCTTGACGCCAACTTCAACAAGATACCGGACTCCGGTGAGCTGCGGCTGCAGGGTTGGACGGTCGGGCTGTATCGCAATGGGGTCCAGTTGCAGTCGGTCCTCACCGATGTCAACGGCGTTTACCGCTTTGGTAACATACCGCCGACCGACGGGACTCCAGACCGGTATGAGGTGCGGTTCACCGCGCCCGGCGCGGGGCCGAATACCGCCAAGCTCGGGAAAGCCGACTCAACCTTTACCAACAGTCTGCAGCGGATCACCGACATCGCCGTGCCCGCTGGCAGCAACCTCCAGAATCTGAACCTGCCGATCGGGCCGAATGGTGTTGTCTACAACTCGATGACGCGCGCTCCTATTGCGGGCGCGATCCTGAAGATGCTGCGCGCCGGCGGGCCATTGCCCGCAACTTGCTTCGACGACCCGGCTCAACAAGGCCAGATCACTCAGGCGGGCGGCTATTATCGCTTCGACCTCAACTTCTCGGATCCAGCCTGTCCGAGTGGTAGCAGCTACCTCATTGTGGTGAACGCGCCGACGTCGAACTACGTGGCCGGTGAGTCGCTGGTTATTCCTCCGAGTTCGAACGCATCGACCGCTTCGTTTTCTGTGTCCACCTGCCCGACGGATGCTCTTCCGGCCATTCCGTACTGCGAGGCACAGACGTCGGAGTTCGCGCCGCCACCCTCAGTGGCCGCGCGTAGCCCTGGGACGCGGTACTACCTGAATCTCACCCTGGACGGTACAACGGTGCCCGGGTCGAGCCAGATCTACAACAACCACATTCCGCTCGACCCGCAGCTCGCGGGAGCATTCTCAATCACTAAAACGACGCCTTTGCTCAACGTCACTCGCGGGCAGCTCGTTCCGTACACCATCACGATCAACAACGTGACAGGTGCATCCCTGCAAGGTGAGCAGGTTGTGGACCGCTATCCGGCGGGTTTCCGATACGTCCCTGGATCCGCACGCCTGGACGGTCAGCCCGCAGAACCCACGGTGGTGGCGCGGGAACTCGTGTGGACTGGCCTCAACTTTGGCAGCTCCGATCACCGAACGATCGTCTTGCTGCTCGCTGTCGGCGCCGGTGTTGGCGAAGGCGAGTTCGTCAACCGCGCCCAGGTCATCGAAGGCCTGACGGGCAAGCCGCTATCGGCTGAGGCGACCGCAAGGGTTCGGGTAGTTCCGGATCAGACCTTCGATTGCACAGACGTGTATGGCAAGGTCTTCAACGACATCAATCGCAACGGAGTGCAGGACAACGGCGAAAATGGCCTGCCCGGCGTGCGTGTGGTGACAGTTCAGGGTCTGGAAGCGATCACGGATCAGTACGGACGGTTCCACATCACCTGCGCAATCACGCCTAATGAGGACCGCGGTAGCAATTTCGTGCTGAAGCTCGACGACAGAACCCTCCCAAGCGGCTTCCGGATGTCGACTGACCAGATGCAGATTAAGCGCGCCACGCGCGGCAAAGCCCTGAAATTCGATTTCGGTGCTTCAATTCACCGTGTGGTCGCTATCGACCTCTCCGATGCGGCTTTCGAGCCGGGTAAGACCGAAATCCGCGTGCAGTGGCGGCCACGCCTCGACCTTCTCCTCGCGGAACTGCGCAAAGCGCCGTCGGTGCTGCGTCTCTCCTACGTCGCCGACACGGAGGATGCGGCACTCGTCGAACAGCGCGTGCAAGCGGTTAAGCGGCAGTTGACCGAAGCGTGGGACGCGAAGAAAGACGGCTATGTGCTGGCCATTGAGCCTGAGGTCTTCTGGCGCCTTGGCGGCCCGCCCAAACGGCTCGACGGGCGTGTGCCGGGGAGCAGGTGAACGGTATGAGCAAGCAGCGCTATCTTCTGCTGATCGCCGGACTCCTGATGATGACCGCCCCCGCGTGCATCGGCCAAGTCAACACGGCCAAGCCCGGCGAGCCGGTTGAGCGGCACCTATCCAGCGACCAGACCTTTCGGGAATGGTCGCACGACTCGAATGGGACCGATGAAACCAAGCTCATCAAGGTCTGCCGGGCGCAGACGGTTTGCAAAATGCGATACCGGGAAGGCGAAACGCCGCGGACACGCGTCAGGAACCTCGTCGTGCCGCTGCGGTACGAGGACGAAAACACTCACATTTCCGACGCCTTCACCAAACAGATCCGGCAGGCTCTCGACAACCTGCGGGACAAGCGGGGAGTGACGGTCCGGTTTATCGGCTACACGGACAACGCGCCGCTGACTGGCTTGGAGGAAAGCGCTTACGGAAACCACTTGTCGTTGTCGAAGGCAAGGGCGCACCGCGTCGCATTGGCCATGCAGGAAATCCTGGGGTTGCCCGCCTCGGCGATCGAAAGCGACGGTCGCGGGGCCTCCCACCCGCTTGCCTCAAACGAAACGGCACAGGGACGGGTGCTGAATCGTCGCATCGAGGTGGAATTCTGGTACGACGATCCTCTTCAGGAGTTATCGGACGAGCCGCAACTGTGCCCGGACGATGTCGACGAAACGGTGACCAGGATTTACGATCCCCCCTGGGGCAGCATTCCACCCCTCGAGCTCGCGAACGGACAGCCGATCATTCCGCCCGAGTACGCGGCAAGCCTGCGTCGCGCCCTGACGGACATCTCGGATCGGGCCAACGCGCGACTGCGATTTATCGGTTACACGAAGAATGAGCGACTTGACCGCCGCACGGCGTCCGTTTATGGCGACGACATCGGGCTTGCCGCGGCGCGGGCTCGGCGCGCTATGGATAGCCTCATGAAGGACCCGCTGTTGTTGGGCGCTCGCTCGGAGCACGAGGGACGCGGATACGTCCAGTCCGACGACGTCGTAAACGCCGGCTTCCTCCAGGGCCAAGAGTCGTTCGTGCGCGTGCAGGTTGTGTACGACGAGCGGTTGCCTTTGGACAACTACGAGGGCGTGGATATTACGCGTCTGAACCAGGAGGTTCGTCCGAAGAGCCCGTACGAGCTGAATGTGATGCGCATCACCGTCGATGGCAAGCCCATCGATGACCCCGGCCGCAGCTCTTCCGACATCCAGCGCTGTACGGACGTTGCGTTAGACAACGCCAAGATCCACTTCCGCTTCGACAATCTGGAGTCCCGGCGGCGGCTGGGCGTTGCGGCGAATCCAGTCACAGTGGCCGTTACCGAATCACGCGGGGCTCCTGCCGCATCGGTCGTGCATTTCCGGATGTACAGCAATTATGCGAGCTTTATCAAGCGTGCTGAGATCCGAATATTCGAGCAGCAGGAGTCGCTGCAAGCCATGCCGCTCAAGATCATCGCAGTCGACGCCGCGGGTCTGGCGGAATGGCATCCGACAGCAGCAATGCTCATGGGCCCGTCACGCGAACTCAAGTACCTGCTGCGTGCCTATGACTCGAACGGTAGTTTTGACGAAACGGACGCGCGGCCGCTGCGGCTGTACCGCGAAACATTGCTTGGAGACGTCGTAACCTCCGACGAGCCGTCGAAACGCGAACTGCTGGCCGCTTACGGCGAGAACGACCTGGCGCGCCAGCAGATCCCGCTCGGCAGTGGCACGGTGAAGGTGCAGGGCAGCGGCATACCGGCCGGCCACACAGTTTGGGTAGCGGGTCGCCAAATTCCGGTCGATGCGCAGGGCAACTTTGCTGCGGAGGAGATCCTTTCGTCCGGCGCGCATAGCGTCGAAGTCGCGGTCCTCGACGATGCTGGTAACGGCTCGCTGTATCTTCGCGACCTGGAGTTCAAACGCACGGACCTGTTCTACGTTGGTATTGCCGACTTGACAGTATCCAAGAACAGCGCGAGCGGGCCGGCAAAGCTGCAGGAGGGCGAGAATGATCCACACCCGTACGATTCATCCCTGGATGGCCGACTGGCGTTTTATGTGAACGGCAATGTTAGTCAGAACTGGCGATTGACGGCGAGCGCCGATACCCGCGAAGGCCCGATGAAGGACCTGTTCAGCAACTTCCTGGGCAAGTCGCCCGATTCGTTATTCCGGCGTATAGATTCCGACTATTATTACCCGTCGTTCGGCGACGACGGTGTAGTGCAAGAAATGGCCCCAACTATGGGCAAGTTCTACGTAAAAGCGAGCGATGGCGAGAATTACGGAATGTGGGGCAATTTCAGAGTCGGGTATTTGGATAATGAACTGGCCCACGTCGACCGCGGCCTGTACGGAGCTAACACACACTATAGCGCCGCACCCACCACCAGCTTCGGCGAGCGACGGCTCACGGTCGATGGATTCGCCGCCGAACCG
>Ga0306920_100006889_pt1 | contig 14900 bp, 7 predicted proteins | sample flu12Cox44000170_FD_204666 | JGI IMG/M metagenome (GOLD analysis project Ga0306920, IMG submission 204666) | Lab enrichment of tropical soil microbial communities from Luquillo Experimental Forest, Puerto Rico - flux4day.12C.oxic.44.000.170 (v2)... | ecosystem: Environmental > Terrestrial >... | reverse complement strand
TTCTCGGGCGATCGCCATAATCCTTGATTGTGGCGACGGCACGTGCCACCTCACCAAGATAGCGCAGGAAAATCTCACGACGTTCACCTTCCTGACGCACGCGTTTACGCCGATTGAGGTAAACCGCCAGTTTTCTTCCCACGGCCTGAAGGCCGAGCCGCAACTCCTTCACGATTTCGGGATACGATGCGATGGCTTCTTTCGATTCACTGGTAAAGGGCACCCATACGCTGGCGACATGCACCATAACGGTGACCGGGCCGACCGGCAATTGACCGCGGGATTGGGCCAAACCGTAAGCCCGCCAGTTGGTCCCGGTGACCGACTGCGTGATGGCGCAAGCCGCCGGCTGGAACTGAAGCGGAACACGGTTTGCGTAGCGCAGCACCTGCATCGACTGGTTTTCGCTCAGGTTGACATTTTTCATAGCGGCGAAAAGTTGATCGATCTCCTCCTTCTTGAGCTTCGAAGGCGATTGACGAGTTCCCATCCTCGCCTGCGACAGGATCTTGTCGGCCCCAGTCGCGCCGACTCCATCGAACGTCGTCAGTAAGAATTGCTTCAGCGACCGGGCATCACTCTCGCTGAGCAGGTCGGTCAATGCTTCCAGCGTGACCTTCTGGGTTGAACTGGCACCACCATAGGCAAGTCCGACCTCGATGAGAAACGGGTTCCCGCGATACACCGCGGGCGGACGCGTCGCAGCACAGAAAAATTCGCCTGGCAGCTGATGGTGAAGACCTTTGAGAATCAGCGATTCACCGATCGGTGAGATGCAGTCGTTCGCGGGAGCGCTGATTTTCGTCTCTTGAATCGCTTTGTAGAGTGAGTCGGCTTCCTGGCGTCCAATCTTCTTGGGATTGCCGCGACTGCCGATCTTTGCAGTTTCGCAGATTTTCTGTGCAACTCCGGAACTGACACGGGAAAACGAGGTCGTCAGAAACTGCGCCATCGAGCGCGCCGAGGTGTCCTTCAACATGGTGACCAGCTGCCCGAGTTCGATGCCATATGGGTGTGGCTTGATCTCTACGGGTTCAGGCGGAAGCTGAGTTGTGGAGCGCGAATATGTGGTCTCGCTGCCATCGGGATCGACATAGTGAATCGTTACGTGTGGATTGGCGATGGCCGTCTGTTCTAGATATTCGTCCACACTGCCGCGGCCGCGTTGATAACGTCCTTCGAGCTCGATCGTGACACGCGTGCCGCTGTGGACTTCATGGTGATGATGGGACTGTTGATCCGGAATGGGATAGTGCGATACCCATTCGATACCATGGTCGGCAATGTACTTCTGGCCTTTTTCACCGGCTGGAATGTCTTCGCCGTCACCTTTGCCGTTGATAATTTCCGGCATGTTCCGCCGCGTGTCGATTTGGATTTCGAAGTAATGTGCCGGCTTCTTTAGCGAAGTCATGGAAACGATCTTCACCGGTCTGCCCGTGGTCAGCATCCCGTACATGCCCGCAGCGCTGATACCGATTCCCTGTTGTCCTCGGCTCATCCGCAGTCTATGAAATTTCGAACCATAGAGGAGTTTTCCGAAGATGAGCGGGATCTGTTTTTTGACAATGCCCGGCCCGTTGTCCTGGACTCCGACTTTGTACCGATTGGGGCCCATGGCTTCGATATGAACCCAGATCTCGGGAACGATGCCCGCTTCCTCGCAAGCGTCGAGTGAATTGTCGACAGCCTCTTTAGCCGCCGTCAGGAGAGCCTTTCTCGGATTGTCGAAGCCAAGCAGGTGCCTGTTCTTTGCGAAAAATTCGCTGACGGATATGTCGCGCTGTTTTGCCGCCATCGACTCGGCCGTGACGGCGCGGCGCTTTGGCTGTTCACCTGTTTCGTTTTCGTTCGGCATATTTGTGTGTTCTTCCATTTTGCCGGATTTACTTTGGTATTCATTGACGGACAGATCAGGACCGGATGTCGGACTCATGCCCAATCGGCAACGGGCTGAATCTCGGAACTCCGGAACTGACGAGCTTCAAGCGGGGCGGTTGTTCAAGCGCACCTAGCAGCTCACGGGTAATCTGGTCATCGATTTGTGAAGAGTTTTCCAAATCCACCGGATTGCGAATCCGCTCGAGTCCTGTTTGCGTGAACCGCAAGCGACCCGTCGGCTTGCGAAACTCCAGCGGCAGACTGAGTGTGCGCTCCATCTGGCGGGCCTGATACTCGAGTTTGTCGCGATAACTGCCGTAAGCCTTCTCAATTCCGGGATGAAGAGCAAACCTCCGGTGACCGCAGCGCTGAAGTCGAAGCTCAGGTTCTCCGAATTTATACCGCGCGTCCTGGAGCAGCCGGTCTGCATGGTTCCGGCACATGACGGATCCAAACACCGTTAAGGAGCTACCGGCAGCCACGGAAGCCGTTTAAAAAACCAGCAATGCTGCGGAGAGCAACGGAGAATTCTTGGAAAGAACGGACGCGTGTGGTGGTTAGCGTCGACGTTGCTCGCCTTCGACCAGAAACCCGGAGGCACAGCCAAGCCTTAGATTGTCCCAGCTGGAACCGATTTCCGAGCTCTCGGCGAGAACCAGGCTTAACGACTTCCGCGCCCGCGCAGCAGAATCGTTCTAAACGCTATGTCCTTGCTACCAAACCCTGGCCCTGATCGGCGAAGGTGGCATGGGCGAAGTCTGTAAAGCGCTCCACACCAACTTGACCGCGAGGTAGTCACCAGAGTCCTGCCTGGGGAGTATAATTGGACCCGTCACGTCGCAGTCGCGAGCCAAAAACGTTAGGTGGGTGCCCGGGCGAGCGTGGTGTTGGTGTCCTTCACGGCGGCCCTTGGGCAACTGCAGGAGGAGGAAACATGGGGGTGAGTCGAGAGTTCGTAGAACGAAACATGGTCTGGCTGGCTACGCTCATTCTGGCGGCGATTCCAGTCGCGGCCCAATTGCCAACAGGTGCCATTTTGGGGACCGTCAGAGATTCCTCCGGCGCCTCGATACCCAACGCTGTGGTAACCGTCCGGAACACCGACACCAACCTCAGGCGTACCGCGACGACCGAGCAGGATGGCAGCTATCGTTTCTCAGAACTGCCGGTCGGTCCTTACGAGGTGAAGGTGGAAGCTGCCGGGTTCAAGACTGAGACGCGCACGGGCCTGACACTTGAGGTCACGCAGCAGGGGGTAGTTAACTTCGACTTGCAAGTAGGCGCCGGCGCGGAGCAGGTCACGGTCAGCAGCGAATTACCCCTGGTGAATACGCAGGACTCCACGCTTGGCGGTACGATCAACGAGCACCAGATGGCGGAGTTGCCGCTCAACGGCCGGAACTACATTGACTTGGCTCTGTATAAGCCCGGCGTCAACAAGGATAAGCAACAGCGCAACCAAGTTGAGGGCACCAGTTTTAGCGTCAATGGCGCGCCACCGCGGTCCAATAACTTCACGCTGGACGGCGCCATCCTACAGAACAGCACGGGCCGAAGCCCGGTGGCCGGAGATTCTGGGAATGCGCTGGGTTTGGACGGCATTAGGGAGTTTAGAATCGTAACCGGCACGTTCCAAGCGGAATACGGATTGGCCATGGGCAGCCAAATGGTGGCCGTCAGCAAGGCCGGAACGAACCAATTCCATGGCGACGTCTTTGAATATCTGCGCAATTCCGCGCTCGATGCCAACGACTTCTTCGCTAATAAAGGTGGCGTTGATGTCGCCCCGTTGCAAAGGAACCAGTTCGGCGCCGCGTTTGGCGGCCCGGTCAAAAAGGACAAGACCTTCTTTTACGGAGTCTATGAAGGACTTCGGCAAAACCTGGGAGTGACAAATAACAACCTAGTGCCCAGCGCCGGATGCATTCAACCGGCTGGCTCTACGGTTTGGAACGGCCTTGGCTCTCAGCCCGCCGGGACCACGCTATGTCCCGACATCGGCCCTAACCCTGCTGACCCCAATCCGGCAAACCCAACAGTGCCCTACACCGTGAAGATTAGCCCCTATACAGCTCCGTTCCTGGCGCTAGTTCCTCCGCCAAACGTAACCGTTCCAGCCAGCGAAATTTTGACCGGCGGTAACCTGTCGGCCAACATTTTCAACGACCACAACACGCTGAGCGAAAACTACGGGCAGATGCGTGTGGACCAGAATTTCTCCACAAAGGACACCTTATTCGCCCGTTATACCGTTGACAACGCGATTCTCGATAACACTCAAGGGGATTACCGTTATTTCCGCAACTTGGGAAGCGCGCGAAACCAGTGGATTACTTTGGCCGAAAATCACACCTTCGCACCCACACTCCTCAATACCGCGCGGTTCTCGTTCAGCCGCACCAACAGATTTACGAGCATCAACAACACCGGTTTGCCGAACGGTACGGGGCCCGCGATCGTGTCGGGTTTCAGTACCGGTGTAGTCGATATGAACAGCGCAGCCGGCGGCACTTACAGCGAGTTCGGATCCGTCAACGCCGCCCCGACAACGTTCGCTCTGCAGAATATCTACACCTTGAGCGACGATGTGATTTGGACGCGCGGGAAACACACTTTCAAATTCGGAACACTGCTCAACCGGTACAATATCTCGAATCAAGCCACCAATTCCTATAACGGGCAGATCCAATTCAACACTTTTGTTGATTTCCTGACGAGCAACCCCTCGGTAGTGGAGTTCGCTCCGCCTGGTGTCAACGAGAACCGGTACTATATTTTCAATACCTATGGCTTCTACGGCCAGGACGACTGGCGAGCCACACCGCGTCTGACCTTGAACCTGGGCCTCCGCTACGAATTCATGAGCACTCCGGGGGAGTTGCAGAAAAAGCAGTCCAGGCTAGTAGACGACTCGAGCGGGGTGTTTACGGTTGGCCCCATCATCCAGAACAACACACGGCACGATTTCAGCCCCCGCCTGGGATTGGCCTACGATCTCTTCGGGAATGGAAAGACCGCTATCCGCGGCGGCGCCGGGATCTACTACGACATGGGGAATATCGGATCGGTTCTCGCAAACAATACGATCGGCGCCCCGCCGTATTCCGGATTGGTCGACATCTTGCCGAATACGTGCCCGGCGACAGCGCCTGATCAGGCCCCGCCTGGCTGCTTTGATTGGGAGACAAAATTGGGGACCGGCGCTAACGGGTTTCCTTTTCCCATTCCTCCGCAAGTTCTAAGCTTCTATTGCATCAACAATCCGGCCAATCCAAGCTGTCCAAATCCGCCAGGAGCCGCAAGTGGTGTGACCCCCCAGTTCATGGATTACCGCTATTTGAGCCCGTACATGATTCAATACAACGCCAGCGTTCAGCAGCAATTGCCCTTAAACATGGTAATTGGAGTGGCCTATGTGGGTAATCACGGAGTACACCTAGCCACGATTCGTGAAAGCAATCCAATTTTGCCGACGTCGTTCGGTTCGTGCGGCGATCCTGCCAATCTATGTGTTGGCGGTCACGTGCCGTTCTGGAACACGAATTGCGTTGGACCCCCGCTCCCGGCAGGTTGTACGAGCGCCTACGCCAACGTCAATCCGAACATGGGCAGCACCATCAACATCGGCACGTTTGCGGCGTCTCGCTACAACGCCTTGCAAATAGTGTTGCAAAAGCGGACCAGTCATGGACTCGAGTTCGATACCGCCTTCACACACAGCCGCGTAACAGACGATACCCAAGGCCAAGCCAACATACAGGATTGCATTGTTTCGGGCGGCCTGCTGGGCACCTATCCCTTGGATCAGAGTGTAGACAAGGGACCGGCCTGCTTCAATATCCCCAACAACTGGGAATTCAACGCTCTGTATCACTTCCCAAACCGGATGGCAGGAGATGGCTTTATAGCGAAGGCGCTAAACGGCTGGTTCATCAGCAGCATCGTGACCGTCGAGAGTGGGGAACCGTTCTCTCCGATTGTCGGGAACAACCGTTCTCAGTCGGGTGTCCTGCAAGGCCAGAATGACCGGGTCAACGTCAATACGCCTGCTTTGCTGGCCGCTTATCCCTGCAACCCCGGTACGAATCCCTGTGCCTACACCCCGGTGCCTTACGATCCGAATTCCGTGATTACTGGCAGAGTCGACCAGTGGTTCAACCCAAACATGTTCTCGATATCGCCAGAGTGCCTAGGGCCCGGCTTGACAAATTGCTCGAACGCGGTCGGCCAGTTGGGAACGGCCGGGAGGAATATCCTGAGTGGGCCTCCTTTCAGGAATTGGGACTTTTCGCTGGCGAAGGAGACAAAGCTGGGGTTCCTGGGAGAAGCTGGCACGGTGCATTTCCGGGCTGAGTTCTTCAATGTCTTGAACCACCCCAACTTTAAAGCGCCGGGAGCCCAGGTATTCGCGGGCCGGTATGGGGACCTGACCCCGTTTTCGGAGGTGCCGTCTTCGGGTGGCGGCCAACTCACGCAGATGGAAGGGAAGCCGCGTCAGATCCAGTTTGCCTTGAGGCTCGAATTCTAAGTTCGAGGCATTGCTCAGAGCCTTCACGTTTCACTGGTCCGCCCGCGTCGAGCGCGCCGCTTCGGCTTTACCGGTCCAATCTGTGCACACGCGCTCAAGTCGAACATTTCGCAGTGAGTTGAGTTTGCGCGGGCATCACGATTGGCCGGTAAAGCGCGTGATCCGGGTAAAGCTTCCCTGGGTGAAAGGGAGTGAATGGGCCAAATCGTCGGCTTTGAAGCAATGTTTTGCTGACTGACCGAAATGCGGCTGCTGCGGCGCAAAACAGAATAGCGGAGCCAAGAGAGAGGGCATGGACAAAATATAGGGCACGGGTATTTGCTACAATCCACGCATGTTGCGCAAGCCAATGCCCGTTCTGTCCGCTCTGGCTGTATTGCTGATGCCGGTTTGCCCCGCGCAGCAACAGGCGAGCACCGCGCCCAATGCGGCAAGCGCGAAGGAAGGAGCGGCAATGCCGAGCGAGCGAGGGCGAATCCTGGGCATCGGTGGAATATTCTTCAAGTCCGCGAATCAACAACAGATGCGTGAGTGGTACCGCAACCATCTCGGACTCGCGGATAAAGGCGGTGGCGTCATGATGCCTTGGCGGGAGAAAGACAACCCCGAGAAGGAGCATGTGACCGTCTGGACCGTGTTCCCTGGAAACACCAAGTACTTCGAGCCCAGCCAAGCCTCGTTCATGGTGAACTACATTGTGGACGACCTTGATGTGCTGCTTGAACGGTTGCAGAAAGAGGGCGTCAAAATCGATCCCAAGCGCCAGAACGAAGACTATGGCCGGTTCGCGTGGATCTACGATCCCGACGGCAACAAGATCGAATTGTGGCAGCCGCTGACTCCAAAGAAGAAGTAGCGGAATCCAAAGCGTCGGCACACGAAGCGGAATTGGAGTTCGAAGCGGCAGTGGCTGGCTCCTTCGGAGAAGCCTTCGCCTAGAACCAGTTCCGTTTGATCTCACCTTCCTCCTCGAAGGACGCCGAAGCAAACGAGAAGTAGGAACGTTTCTCAGGGTCGCGCCCGCTGACACGGCGGTTCGCCACGGTGTTGTTGAAGGGGCCGTCGGCGTAGTGGAAGACCTCGCTCACGTCCACGCCGCGGGCGACGAGGTCGTCGCGGGCGTGTGGATGTCGTCCACGCCGAGGACCAGGCTATGCGCCGAGCCTGGCTTGGCCGACGTGCCTCCCTTGCCGAAGATGATCGAGGCTTCCGAGTTGTGTGGCGTCACTTGCACGTCGCGGAAGTCGTCGCCCATTGCGACGTCGATGTCGAGCCGCCAGCCGAGATTCTCGTAAAACGCCTTGGCGCGGAGTAGTGGGCCGAGGCTCCTGGCGGTTCACCGCGTGCAGGATCACCCTGCCGTAACCTCGTCTTTCGACCACGACCTGCATTGGCTGACATTTCCGCATTGCCCACAGGCGGGCGATTAGCGGCAATGTGGGTAATGATGTTTTTGCACTGGACGGGCGTCGAGGGGCCGTCGCGTGGACGCCACGGACAACTTCCAGATAAACTGTGAGAGACACCAAGCGACTTGCGCTGCGCCCAGGTTTTTGAAGGATCGCCACTATGCATGATCTGAGTGTTCGCATTGTTTCCACGCTTTTATTGAGCGGAGCCCTTCTATTCGTCGCGTTCTTCGTCTTGAGTATTTTGTACCCACGCAAGGTCATGGGGGCATCGCCTGCGAGGCCGGTACCAGAGGTCTCTCACCAGGCGGCGAAGGACTACGGGTATCTTGCGCCGATCGCACGCCCGCTCGAATGGACGCTCCGACAGATCGAAGCCCATGTGACCCGCAGGACTGGTCGCTCAAGCTGGGGCTGGGCAATTGTGCTGACTACTTTCATTGTGAACTCGGTTTTACTTCCGTTCCGGATTCTGGCGACGCGCAACTCGAAGGCGATGAAAGCCGTGCAGCCGAGTATTGATGCCATCAATGCACGTTACAAGCGGAAGGGTCTTAAGATGGATCCGGATCACTCTCGTGAAATCTCAGAGGTCTATAGGCAGCACGGAATCAACCCGCTGGCTGGCTGTATTCCTACGCTGGCCCCCTTCGCCGTCCTGGTCGCTTTCTATTCGGTGTTGACCGGGATCGCTGAACTTCGCGGCGCGCCCTGGTTGTGGATCGGAGACCTATCGAAACCCGAACAATTGCCGGTGCGCATCTTGCCAATCCTAATGATTTTGACCCAGTTGGTGGTCGCGAAGATCACGCCTCTACCTGCTGGCGCTGACCGAAGCATGAACCGTCTAGTGATACTGACTCCAATAGTTCTCGGCATCACATTATATCGACAGCCCAGCGCGCTGATGTTGTACTGGCTCACCAGCAATCTACTGCAACTGGCGCAGCAGTGGTGGCTCAGTAAGCGCTATGAGTGACTGCGAGTCCTGATCGGCAAGCTTGAGTGCTGGCGAGGGGAATCTCCAGACTAGCGTGGTACGCGGATATCACCAACTCCGTGGGACAGACTGTCGCCGAGCAGAACCGCTGGCCTCAAAAGGTTGTTTGCTACCTTCGGGGTTTCTTCGCTGGGCGCGGCCGGGACTCACCTGCGTCTGCGCAGAGGTCATCCAAGACGCCCGTCCGAAGGGCCAATTGCGTGATCCTCCCGGCACATTTAAATGACGGAGTTTCCGTGTCACCTTTTATCAAAAACCTCCGGTGGTCGACGTTTCCGCTTTGGGCAGCGGAACTTCAACCGTGATCACCGTGCCCTGTTCGGGCTTGGATTGGATCGCCAAGGAACCATTCAAATGGCGCACGCGTTCTTGCATGCTGACTAAGCCCAGTCCCCCGCCTGCACGCAGTGACTCGACTGGAAATCCGACGCCGTCATCCCGGACCTGAAGCAGGATACAGTCACTCCTCCCTTCGAGGGTTACCCAGGCCTGCCGGGAATTGGCATGCTGAGCGACATTGCGCAAACTCTCCTGAGCAATCCTGTAGAGACACGAGGCAACTTCGCGATTTACCGATTCCGGGAGGTTTCTGCTATCGAACTCGGCAGTAATTCCGTAACGGCCAAAATCTTCGCAGTAGGCGCGGAGAGCCGTAGCCAAGCCGAGATCGTCTAGTTCGGCGGGGTGCAACTGATAGGCCATGTGGCGGCTGCTTTCGGCCGCCTCCACCAGGTTGCGCTGCAGCGCGCCCAGCCGCGCTTTGAGGCGTTGGGATGCCCGGGGGAATTCGGTTGAGAGGGTGCCCAGTTCCATGGCCAGCCCGGCCAGGCGCTGAGTCAGGTCGTCGTGTAGCTCGCGTGAAATACGCCGGCGCTCCTCCTCTTGTAATGAGAGGAGGCTCCCCGCCAACGACTGCAGCTGTTGTTCGTTCTCTCGAAGCTCGGCTTCTGCCCGCTTGCGCTCGGTCAAGTCCTGCATTGCGCCAATGACACGCCGGCCCGCGCCAGAAGCGTCGCGCGCAATGTACGCGCGGTCGTAGATGTAGGCCCACCGGCCGTCGGCTCGCTGAAATCGGTACTCACAGGTCCAACTTGAAGCGGTGCCGCCGATTGCTCCGTGAAGCCCGCCGACCGTGCGCTCGCGGTCCTCGGGATGGATACGCTCGATCCACCATTGCCAGGAATCCGACGTTTCGAGCGGCCTGCCGTAGAGCACCGAGTAGGTCTCGTTCCAGCTGACGGTGCCAGTCTTCAAGTCGATGTCCCAGATGGCGTCGTTCGTGGCCTTGATGGCGAGGCTGAATCGTTCTTCGCTCTGCCGCAGCGCCTCCTCCATTCGCTTGCGGTAAGTAATATCGATATTGACGCCTGTCACGCGAAGTGGCTCGCCCGTCGCCTTCTTGAACACCTGCCATCGTCCGGCGAGCCAATGTACGCTTCTATCGGGCCAGATTACGCGCCATTCCTCCTCTACAGGTTCGCCGGTCTCGTGGGATTCCGTCACTCGCTGCACAACCCGCGCCCGATCATCTGGATGGATCAGGTCTTCCCAAGCCTCTCTCGTAGTCGGATAGCCGCCAGCTGGCAAGCCATGCATGGTTTCGAGTTCCGGCGTCCAGGCGCTTACGCCAGTCTCGATGTTCCAATCAAACGTGCCAATACCTGCCGCCTTCTGGGCGAATCGGAGCCGCTCTTCGCTCTCGCGCAGAAGCTTTATCGCCTTTATTTGGTCGGTGATGTCCTGGGTTGCTCCGACAATCCGAACCGCTTTATTTTGATCATCTCTGAGCGCTTCGAAAACGGAGTGAAGAAACCGAACTTCGCCGTCGGGTCGGATGATTCGGTACTGCAGTTCTTCGATCTCGCCTGTCGAACTGACCGTGCGAGCGCTTTCCAGGACCTTTTCGCGATCCTTCGGGTGCACGCAGTTGATGAAAGTCGAGAGGTTGGCCGGCGCATCATCCGGCATGCCCAGAATCCGACGATTCTCTTTGGACCAATAGCTTATAGCCGTTTCGAGGTGAAATTCCCAACTCCCGACCTTGGTGAGACGCTGCGCGTAATTAAGCTGGACCTCGTTAGCCCGCAGTCGTTCCTCGGTCAGCTTCTGCTCGGTTATGTCGATGCAAGAGCCGATAAATCCAGCGAACTCACCTCCACGAAAAAGCGGCGTGCCGTGATCCAGGACCCATCGATATTCGCCGTCGGCGCGTCGCAACCGGCACTCCTTCTGGAAGGATCGGCGGGACTCGAACGCCGAATTGTAAATGGCTGAACAACGGTCCCGGTCATCAGGATGTACGCCCTCAACCCAGCCTTTGCCCACTTCCTGGTCTAAGGTCCGGCCCCTAAAGTCCAGCCAGGGCTTGTTGAAGAAGGTGCAACGCTTATCGAGCCCGGACATCCAGACCATGACAGGCGCAGTATCCGCTAGAGTCCTGAAACGTTCCTCACTTTCGCGCAGCGCGGCTTCGACTTCGATGTGCCGGGCAACTTCTGCGCCGGCCTGCGATGCGCGTTCTTTGGCATCGTTTAGGTCTGATAGAACTCGCTCGTCCGCCAGAAGAGCGAGACCGGTTGAAAACGCGGCCATTTCCGCTGCAGTGGCGATGAAGAATGCGCCGTAGAGCCCAGACGACACGTTTAGATCGCTCATGGGTGGTCCAAAATAGCAGTAAAAAGCGCGGGCCAGAAGAGTTGCCGCGCACAGCGCAAACATACCGCCGGTAAAAGTCTGACCAAATCTGTGGGCGGGCGGAATCCCCTGAAGCAATCTGACGGATGTGAATGTTATGACGATCGCAACGAAAACGGACATCACCACTGCTCTGGTGTTCATATTCGGAGTGATGTAGAAATAATATACGACCGTTCCGATTGCCACTACGCCACCCGCATACGCGAGCCAATTACTAGGTGAAAGTCCTCGGAACTCCCGAGCTCCTTCTAGATAGAGAATCGAAGCCATGACGATCCCTGTGTCGGCGCTCACAGTGTTGATCCAACCCGGTGCGGATCGCAGACTCAGAAGCAACAACGACAGTACAAGCAACAACCCGGCGACTGCCCAACGACCGTAACCTGGATGAGTGCGCCGGATCCAGCGGATTGCGACTGAGAGAACTGTAAATCCCAGCGCCAACCACATGACCACTCTGACAGCCGTGCTCAGATTCAACACCATTTCGATCCATTATATTCCGGCGATACCTGACGCTGTCTCCGTTTTTGGGCGTCACAACGCTGACATTCCAAAGGATTGTGTTTACCGAAGTTCTTTCATGCGGTAATCTCATCCAAGAGCGGTAGCGGAAACAGATCTGGGCATGCCATCAGAGTTCTAAAATCGTCGGGTAAGGCCCACCATTTAGAACCTGGCCTTTAGCCTTCTCTCGAAGAGTGCTCCGGAACCGTTTCTGTAACCGACACCGCAAGGACCCCGCCCAAGGGCTTGACCGTTTGCCGGATCGGTCCGCACACCCCGGGTCCACGCTTTAAGGGGCCAGTTGAACAAAAGTCGGGACACATGGATACTGACTCGTCAGGCCCTGATTGAGGATTCAAACGGTTTGTGAACGGCTCAATGAGGCGATCCTGAACTTCAGCGAAGGCCCGGGGATTCCAGGCCTAATTACCGGTTTTCAGCCTGATTTCCGCGGTGTCGCCGTTTACTTCGAATTTGGTCCCAAACGGTTTTGAAAATTCGGCGAGGCGCTCGAGTATATAACCGGCTCGCGTACCGGTCGCCGGCGATGGCAAGCCGCGCGTCTGGAGAAACTGGTTATTGGCGTACTCGTTATGGATGTCGGGCTGGCCCTCGCCCACGTAGTTCAACACGATCGGCCGAAACGAGATCGATTGCAGGTTCTTCGCCTGAAATTGGACGTACGCGACGGCGCTCTCCCAATTCATCGGTTCGTGAATGTAGGTCAACGTTGGCGGTAAGTTGTAAATGAAGTTCCCCAGATCGTAAAAGATGGGCTTTCCGTGATAAACCTCAACACCGTGCAACAAAGGCGCACCATGCATCACCACGATGTCCGCCCCGGCATCCACCTCCAAATGCGTCCACTTCATGAGCCAATCATTTGGGGCTAGGCGTTCCTGCATCCCTTCTGTGAAAATTGTCGCGAACGAGTGGTTCCCGAAAACGTGGTTATGTTGATACACGATTACGAGGTCCGCTTGCCTACGGGCTTCACGAATGCTCTCAAGGATGCGTTCGGAATCCTCCGGATCCGGTGTGTTTCCAGGTGCGCCGGGCAGATCTATGGTCGCCTCATTTTCTTTACCACCGGCCTCGACGCGAAGCTCATTCACGCCCGGCCGATCCGCCCTAGCGCTTCCCCCCGGCGCAATGAGCCCCGACGCGCTTGCTATCAAGGCTATCGTGCCCTTCGGCGTTCGCAGATAGCCTGGCGCGGCAGCTTCGGCCAGGTTGTTTCCAGTCCCGGCATGAACGACCTTCCGTCTATCCGCCTCCCGGATCGTGTTCTGAATGCCCGTGACTTTCAGATCGAATGCATGGTTGCCGGATAGCGACAATAAGTTAAAGCCGAACCTTCTCAGTGCATCGAGTGCTTCAGGCGGAGCGAGAAAACCCCTGCCCTCATGGACCGTCTGGCCTTCTTCGGCCACTGCGGCCTCGAAATTGGTAAACACCACATCGCCCTTCAGCAGTCCCTGAATCACCGGAACCGCCGCCGGTCGGGTCTCGCGAATATCGGATCGAATCATTGACTGTCCGGCCAAAGTGATCGTGATCGCCGTCGAGTTCGCGGTCTGGGCCGCGGCGTTCATGCACACGCTTGCGAACAAAGCCGCGAGGCACGCTCCTATCGCCAAAACCCGGCCAGTTTTGAATATAGTTGCCATTTGGGTTACCTTTGATTTTCGTCTGTGCGATCGATGAACTGAGGCGTCTGCCTCGTTCCCGTCATTCCAGCTGATGTCCAACGGTATCGTTCTCCACCGATAGTACCTGATTCGGGTCTTCCTTGTATGGGGACTAGCTTAGGGCCGTCCGGCAGACTGCCCATGGTGGTGGGCGCTTGGTTTCGCCATCGGAGACGTTGGTTGCCGTCTAGTTACGAGTTCGCGGGTTTCGAGAAGTTCACCTGGAGCGCCAGGAGGAAAGGGACCCAACCGGTCAATAGTCGAAGGCCGTGACCCGAACAAAAGTGAGGGCCAAAGCGACACCGAACGCGATATTCTCGAGAGGCGGCCGGCCCACGTTCGCGCCCCGGTTTTGGCTAAAAAACGACATTCCGCTTGACCAGCGCCGTCTGAATCCCTATCCTCTCAAGAGGAGAGGATCATGCGACATAGTGTGCGGATTCGTTGGAGAATCGCGGCCCTCGGCGGGGGGTTAGCGGTCGCACTCGCCGGTGTGGCATTTGCTCAGTACACCATGACCGTCAACCGGGACCGGTTGCTCAACGCGCAGAATGAGCCGCAAAACTGGCTCATGATGAACGGCGACTACGGATCGACCCGGTACTCGAAGCTTTCTCAGATCAACCGCGAAAACGTCAAGAATCTTCGGATGGTCTGGGCGCTGGCGCTTGGCGGCATGCAGGACGTGGGCCAGAACGGACCGGAAAACGAGGTGAATCCGCTGATTGACAACGGTTTCATGTATACATCCGACGGCTGGGGCACGATTTATAAGATCGACGCACGTGATCCCAACCGAGGTCAGTTCGTCTGGGTTACCGACCCGGGCGTAAAGCACCAGGGCAACGAGCCGCGAACACGGGGCGTTGCCTTGTGGGAAGACCTCGTGATCGCCAACCTTCCCGACGGCCGCGTGATCGGGCTCAAGCGCGACACCGGCGAGATCCTGTGGGACAAGATGATGGCTGCCACCAACGAGTTCGGCAATAGGGAGAAATTCGTCACCGCGCCGATCACAGCCGAGGACAAGGTCCTCATTGCCAATGGGGCTGGGGACGCCGGAACGCGGGGCTGGGTCGCCGCCCTGGAGGCGAGGACCGGTAAGGAGCTCTGGCGGTGGTATGTGATCCCCAAGCCGGGCGATCCGGGGAGCGAAACGTGGAAGGATAAGAATAACTCCTGGAAAA
>Ga0306920_100006887_pt1 | contig 14902 bp, 15 predicted proteins | sample flu12Cox44000170_FD_204666 | JGI IMG/M metagenome (GOLD analysis project Ga0306920, IMG submission 204666) | Lab enrichment of tropical soil microbial communities from Luquillo Experimental Forest, Puerto Rico - flux4day.12C.oxic.44.000.170 (v2)... | ecosystem: Environmental > Terrestrial >... | reverse complement strand
TCGATCAGGTCCGTTCGCGGGACGTGCGCAAGGAGGATGGCGATATAGCAGAGGATCGGCTGGGATCGGATGAGCCGGCGCGCCGGGTCGAAGCACGTCTTGCTCTCGACGAGGTTCGGCGGGCGCTCGATCGCTTGCCGCCGGATCAACGAGCGGCCTTGTTGCTCGTTACCGTCGAGGGGCTCAGCTACAAGGAGGCTGCAGAAGTAGTGCAGGTCCCGGTCGGTACAATCATGAGCCGTCTTGCACGGGCCCGTATCGCGTTACAGCTGCAGCTCGAGGCCGGCCGCGGGGGGCGTAGGAGTACCAAGAATGCAGCAGCGCAGTGACGACCGTCTCGTCGCCTATGTTGATGGCGAACTCGAGGTGGCGCAGCGGCGCGAGGTCGAAGCTTGGCTCGACGCCGATCCGGCCGCACGCCGGCGGTTGGCAGCGCTCGCCGAATCGGTACACCTGCTACGCCTGGCGTTCGACGAAGCCGCTCACGAACCGGTCCCCGACCGGTTGATCGCTGCGGCGCGCGGAGAATCGGCTCCGCCGCAATCGGGCGCCCAGATTCTGCCGTTCCGTCGGCGCCTGGGCGCGCAGATCGTGGCGCCGCGACGCTGGCGGATGGGGCTGCCGGTCGCCGCCTCCCTCCTCGGCCTCCTCGTCGGCAGCGGCATTACCTATCTCGGAGTTGGCAAGCTCGCGCTGGAGGGCATTGCCGGCAAGCAGGCCGGGCTCGAGGCAACGGCGGCCAACAACCTCTGGCTCGACAACGCGGCCGGTTATTTCAAGCTCGTTGTCAGCGCCGGCGATAGTCCGCCGGTCGACATCCCGGCGACCGGAGACCCCCGCGAGGCGTTGCAAAAGATCAGCCAGAGCTTGCCGCAGGAGGTCCGCCTGCCCGATCTCAAGCCTTGGGGTCTCAGCTTCCGCGGCGCGCGGCTCGTCGTCGAGGAAGGCCGCCCGGCGGCGGCGCTCGTCTATACTACCGATAACAAGGCGATCGGGCCTTTGGGCCTGATCATCGGGTCGTCGAAACAACCCGATATCTCGCCGACTTTCGACCGCCGTCAGGACGTCAATCTACTGTATTGGCGGCATCAAGGGCGCGCCTATGCGCTCGTCGGCCAAGCCGACATCGGCTATCTCTGGGGGATCGCCAACGACGTCGCCTGGCAACTGGATGCCGTCTGAGTAGTTGGCGGCGAGCCCCGCGGCGCGGTTCGTCTTCGACGTGTTGCCGACGGCGGAGGACGCTACTGCGGCGTCGCGCGCGAGCCGATTTGAGATTGTCGTGCTCGATCTCGGCTTGCCGGACGCCGACGGCCTCGACGTTCTCGGCGAGATGCGCCATCGCTTTGATACGACACCGGTGCTGATATTGACCGCCCGCGGCAGCCTCGAAGACCGCGTTTTCGGGCTGCAAACGGTGCCGAGGATTATCTCGTCAAACCCTTTGCGCTCCAGGAACTCGTCGCCCGCCTGCAAGCATTGCTGCGGCGACCGGGCAATCTTCTCGGTGTTACGCTGAAGCTCGGCAACATCGCTCTCGATACCGTGGCACGCCAAGTGTTTGTCGGCGATCGGCCGATCTTCTTCTTGGCGCGTGAGATTGCGGTGCTCGAGCAATTGTTGCGTCGAAGTGGACGAGTTGTCGCCAAGACCGTGCTCGCAGACGATCTCTACGGGCTGTCCCAGGAAGTTTGGTCGAACGCAGTGGAGGTCTATGTGCATCGACTGCGCAAGCACCTCGCCGAAGTCGGCGCCGCGGTGCAAATAATAGCGCAGGATCTCGGCCGCCCGTTCGCGCAATGCGCGGTGGTGCAGTTCCTGCACCCCGTAGTTGAGCATCGCATGCAGCGCGAGCGGCATTCAAGCATTGCGCCGAAATGCACGAGGCCGCTGTCAGCGTGGCGGATCGGCCGGGCGGCGGCGCTGTCTTTCCGATGCGTTTTCCCGGTGCGATCGAGGCTGCCGCTGCCGCCGAACACCAGCTCGAAACGGCACTCTGACTGGCCCCTTTCAAGGCCTCCGGCCGAGGCGTAACGGACGATCTCCTAGACGGATTCGAGCGCATCAGGCATGATCGCAAATGGCGTTCTGCGCCGCGCCAACGTCGAAGAACCGTAAGAAGGGCTGGACAATGGTTGCTATCGAATCAACCCCGGAAATGGCCACTGCAGTCTACGCAACCATGGCGCGCAACCTTGCGGTAGTCCGCCGCCGATTGCAGCGGCCCTTGACCCTGGCCGACAAAATCTTGCTCGGACACCTCGATGACCCGGAAAACCAGGAGCTCGAGCCGGGCAAGAGTTACCTCCTAACCCGGCCGGACCGCGTCGTGTTCCAGGACGTACTGGGGCAGACGGGTTTGCTGCAGTTCATGCAGACCCGGCGTGACAAGGTCGCCGTGCCGACGACCGTGCATTGCGACCACCTGATCCAGGCGCGGCACGAGGGCAGACAGGACCTCCGCGAGTCGCTCGCCGAGAACCAGGAGGTCTACGATTTCCTGCGTTCGGCCGCGGCCAAATACGGCGCCGGCTTCTGGGGGCCGGGTGCCGGCATCATCCATCAGGTTGTGCTCGAGCAGTACGCCTTCCCGGGCGAATTGATTATCGGCACCGACTCGCACACACCCAATGCCGGAGGGCTCGGCGCCTGCGCCGTCGGAGTCGGCGGCGCCGACGCGGTCGAGACGATCGCCGGGCTGCCCTGGGAGGTGCTCTATCCGCGTCATATCGCGGTCTTTCTGACCGGTCGGATGAGTGGGTGGACCGCGCCCAAGGACGTGATCCTCTACGCCGCCGGAGCGCTGACCGTGTCCGGCGGCACCAATGCCATCGTCGAATATATCGGCCCGGGCGCGCGTACGATCAGCGCCACCGGCAAGGCGACGATCACCAACATGGGCGCTGAGTTGGGCGCCACGACCTCGATCTTCCCGGCCGACGAGCACATGGCGAAGTATCTGCGCGCCACCGGGCGCGGCAATCTGGTGCCGCCGATGGAGGCAAACCTCGAATTGCTGCGGCCCGATCCGGCGGTCGAGGCCGATCCGGCGAAATTCTACGACCGCGTCGTCGAGCTCGACCTGTCGAAGCTCGAACCCTACATCGTCGGGCCGCATTCGCCCGACCGGGCGCGGCCAGTCTCGATTCTGGCCGCCGAGGTCAAGGACGCGAAGAACGGCTTTGTCGACGACATCTCAACGGCCCTGATCGGCAGCTGCACCAACTCCTCCTACGAGGATATGAGCCGCGCCGCCGAAGTGGCCGAGCAGGCCAAGGCGCACGGCCTCAAGGCGGCCGTGCCGTTCCTGGTGACGCCGGGTTCGGAGCTGGTGCGCGCGACGATCGAGCGCGACGGTCAGATGCAGTCGTTGCAGGACGTCAACGGCACCGTGCTGGCCAATGCCTGCGGTCCGTGTATCGGGCAATGGCGCCGTTCGACCGAGGCGTCCGAGAAGCCCAACACGATCGTCACCTCCTACAACCGCAACTTTCCGGCGCGCAACGACGGTAAGGCGACGACGATGAACTTCATCGGCAGCCCGGAGATCGTCACCGCGATGGCCTTCGGCGGGCGGCTGTCGTTCAACCCGTTGACCGACGCCTTGACCGGCAGCGACGGAAAGCCGTTCCGCTTCGATCCGCCGAAGCCTGCGCCCGAGGTGCCGGCACGGGACTTCGACCACGGCCATGCCACCTACATCGCCCCGCCCGAGGACGGCAGCGGCATCGAAATCAAGGTCGACCCGAAGAGCGAACGGCTTCAGGTCATGCACCCGTGGCTGGCCTGGGACGGCAAGGATTTCTTGGACATGCCGGTGCTGATCAAGACCAAGGGCAAGACCACGACCGACCACATCTCGCCGGCCGGGTATTGGCTGCGTTTCCGCGGCCATCTCGACAAGTTCAGTGACAACATGTTCATGGGCGCGATCAACGCCTTCGACGACGAAGCTGGCAAAGGCATCGACGTGCTGACCGGCGAAAAGGGCCAGCCGATCGCCAAGATCGCCCGCCACTACAAGGCGCAGGGGGTCAAATGGGTGGCCGTCGGCGACAGCAATTACGGCGAAGGCAGCAGCCGCGAGCATGCCGCATTGTCGCCGCGCCTACTGGGAGGTGCGGCGGTCATCGCCCGCAGCTTTGCGCGTATTCACGAGTCCAATCTGAAGAAACAGGGCTTGCTGGCGCTGACGTTTCAGAACCCGGCAGATTACGACCGCATCCGTGCCGACGACCAGCTGAACCTCGTCGGATTGGCCGGCATGGCGCCCGGCAAGCCGGTCGAATGCCGTATCAAGCACGCCGACGGAACGAGCGAAACGCTCTACCTCAATCACACCTTCAGTGCGTCTCAGCTGGAGTGGTTCCGCAAGGGCTCGGCCCTCAACCTATTCCACCACTGACGGAGCGGGATCCCGCTGCCCGGGTTGCCGTAGCACGCCTCGCAGCGCGATCCTCTGTCCTGGGATCTTGCGCAACGGCGAGCCGCGACCGCTTGCGTGCCTGGCTCACTGCATCATGAATATGTCCAATTTCTGTTCTAGCGAGACGGGTCAGATCTTTATTTAACAGGTTGCGTGACCCGATGATCTTCCGACCTGGTCTGATTGCTTGGCCGTCCGCTGGGCGGCCGAACCTGCGGACCCGACCGCACCGGTGTGATCCGGTCGACCTCGCTGAGGATCCGCGCCAGCGGCAGCGCGGCTTCACCCTGCTCGAGCTTCTCGTCGTGCTCGCCATCCTCGGGCTGCTGATCGGGCTTGTGGCGCCGGCCGCGCTCCGGCAGCTCGAATCCTCCAAAGAGAAGATCGCGCACCAGTCGATCGAGCGCATAGCCGGCGTGCTCGATATCTACAAACTGGATGTCGGGACCTATCCGACGACGGAGCAGGGCCTGCTTTCCTTGATCGCGCGTCCTTCCGGGATCACGCGCTGGAACGGGCCCTATCTCAAGGGAGAAAAAGTCCCGGAAGATCCGTGGGGCCGACCCTTCATTTACCACAACCCGAGCCAGCGCACCGGGCATGAATACGATCTCTACTCGCTAGGTCGAACCGGACAGCCGGGCGGCACCGGTACCGACCAGACGATCTACAACGAGTAGCCGTGCGCGGGCACCTTAATCGAGGCCGCCCTGCCGAACCGGCGCGCCGCAGCATCGCGGCGCGGGCTAGCGGTGCGAACCTGACACTTGATACCGGGCTTGAACCACCGAGATTGCTTCGCTGCGCTCGCAATGACACCGTAAATAGCTGTCATTGCGAGAAGCGGAGCGACGAAGCAATCTCGACGTGAGGGCTCAATGACAGGAGTCGTCTGTTTGATTCCTACCGCTGGACCTCAGCCTGCAACAGGCCGCCGGAGTCGCACAAATCGGAAACGTGCGGCGATATTCCTCACTAGCTTGCGCCGCGGGAAGATATGGTGATCGGCGCCCTTGCCGCTTTGCAGCATTGCCGCAGGAATCCCCAATAATCCCCCGAATACCCAGATTGCAGGGAGATGGTTAAAATGCCCGCCATTCGCGTGACTCTGCCGAGCGGAGGACGCAAATGGCGGAAGACGCCGTTGCACGGACATTCGGGGGTTCGCATGCGGAAATCGGGAAGACCATTCGGCTGATCATCGCAAGCCCGGTTCATCTCGTAGGGGATGGCCTGGCCGCCACCCTGCGCTGCCGTGCTGATGTCATAGTGGTCGACGTCATCGATCTGGGCCCGCAGGGCATCGCAAAGATCGCCGACGCACAGCCCGATGTCGTCCTCGTCGATTTGGGCCAAACGGACCCCGCTACTGCCGCTCAGGTGATCAAAACAGTCAGCCACGGCGTCAAGCTGGTCGCTTTTGGACTCGACGAGACCAACGACCACGTCTTTGCCTGCGCCGCCGCAGGCTTCTGCGGCTATGTCGCCCGAGAAAGCGGCGCCGACGAACTCCACCGCGCCTTGGTGGACGCGGTGGCAGGCCGCATGCACTGCGACCCGCACATCGCGGCGGCGATGTTCGCCCGCCTCGCCCAGTCGCAGCGCGAGTTCAACCCGCAAGAGTTGCTACCGAGCCTGTCGTCACGCGAGAGCGAAATCCTGGCGCTCGTCGAACAGGGCCGCTCCAACAAGGAAATCGCGCGCGAGCTGGCGATCAGCATTGCCACCGTGAAAAACCACATGCATAGCATCCTGCAGAAATTGCAGGTGAGCCGGCGCGGCCAGGCCGCCGCCCGGCTGCGCGGGTCGCACGCCGCCTAAACCAATCTGCTACTACTCCAATCCCCTGGGCGCGCTATCGGCCGTCATGGGCCGTTCGGCCTAGATCCTTCGGCCCGGATCCTAAGAACCGTCATAGACCTTTGGTCTAGATCAAATGGCCCACTCGCAGTGCCTAGGCCATCAGCCATCCCATTTGATCCATAGCGCACCGCCACCGTGCGGTCGATACTGCATTGGCAAATCAGTAGCGGGAGGTGTGCGCATGACAATCCCTCGGTTTCGCTTAACGGAAGGTTCCTTGGCTGGGGCTACGTATACCCTCGTCGTATTTGGACTCACTGCATGTGCATTGCTCTTGTTTTTGCTCCTTTCCCAAGCCGACGCAAAGCGGGTGACCGACGCGCACGGCGCGAATTCGTTCACTGACCTAGTCGCGTTTTCCGCGATCGCAGAGCCCGCGTCCTTGGCGCTGCTTGGCACGGGCCTGCTCTCTGGCGCATTTGGCGCTCCGGCGCAGACGCCGCCCGCAGATTCATCAAATCCATGCGCGGCATCGAACCGCGCGGGCGGTGAACATGGCCTAGCAGGTTGCGGAAAAAGTCGCTCGGCGGTGTGTGCAGACCTATCCGTGGGCCTCGGCACATCGGTAACTCATTGATTATCGTGATCAGATTTCCGGTTTCGAGCCGATCCCATGACCATTTTCTCGAAATGCGGACTTTTTCCGCAGCCTGCTAGTCACGTCGATCGCAACAGGCCGTCACCCCGGAATTTTTCGCGGCACACTAACTGGAGCGGAGCGGGGCGACAGTTGAAGGAGGTGGCGATGGGAAAGACGAAAGCTTTCGGTGGTGCATTCCGGCGCGTGCTGGTTCTTCTGTTGCTTGCTATTGCTGTGGGCCTGGCCGGTCATTCCGCGCTGGCCAATGTGAAGAAAGCGATCATGAACGTCGATTTGAAGAACCCGGGGTCTGCCGTCTCACAAATCTCTTTTCCATTATGAGCCCTGGCATCGGCAACAACCTCAGCGCGATATCAGTCAGCTCTCCACCGGGCGGTGCAAATCGATTTGCGGGCGCGGGCGGGGCGCAGGCGGGTCTGAACGCCACCAAGATCGGCAATGATATTGCTCGGGTGACGCTGACCCCCCTCAAGGCGTGGGGTGCGGCCGCGAACGTGCAATTCATTCTGAGCGTCGCCGGCACTAATACGGTCAGGGTGGTGACGCCGATGGTCGGGCAAACGACCATTCCAGCGGCGTGGTTCGACAACGGCAATCCGCCTAAGGCCATCAACAAGCCTATAAAGCTTCCGGGGTTCACGGGCGTGGTCAACGATGCGGAGTACGAGCAATTCGACGATGACGGCCCCTTAAGCGTCGAGGATCTGCAAATTCTGCCCAACGTCACCGAGCAGGATTTCGACTCGCTGAATCTGGACGCGGTCCTCGCCGAGGGTCTCGACCCGTCCCTACTCAGCTTCTCGCCTTCCCTGAAGACCTGGTCAATCTTCCCGATCCGGATCCGGGCGACGTGTTCGGCGGCGTGGGCAGATCCTTGACACGGACGGAACGGTGATCGGCGCCTTTGCCGAAGGTGTCGAGACGGTGCCGGAGCCCGCGTCGCTCCTATTATTGTCGATCGGACTTTGCGGCATGATGGGCATGCGAGGAATGCGGCGTAAGCGTTAGCCCAGATCACGGCTTCGTCGACGGTGATTAGCCGTTATTCGACTCATCGAGAAACGGAAAGCGGTTCACAAAAATGGGGTCAGGGTCGATCTGGCATTGGCTGGAGCTGCGTACACCCTCGTTGCATCTGGGCTGGCTGCAGGCGTATTGCTCTTGTTTTTGCTCCTTTCTCAAGCCGGCGCGAAACCAGTCACGTACGCTCAAGGCGCGAATTCATTCACTGACTTGGTGCCGCAATCCCAGAGCCCACGTCCCTGGCGCTGGTCGGCACGGGTCTGCTCTCTGCACATCTGGCACTCCGGCGCAGGCGCCGCAATGTTGGTCCAAAACCTGTCACCTCGCGGGAAGCAGGAAATAGCCAAGTGTTTGCAAGCGCTTGCGATACCTATCCGAAGGGGGTTCTGCTTGATGGAACAGCGATCCACCGAAATCGGAGTATTAAGAATGAAGTCGAGACTCCTGCGATCGCTTCTGTTCGTCGCGGTTTCCAATCTGCTCTCGGTGAGTAGCAGCGTCACCGCTTTAATCCCGATTGGGATGTGAAGATGCCTGGCGTGACGGGGCAATTAGACATCGCCAACCAGACGGGCGAAACTCCTCTGGGGCGCCACCTGGCCGGTTACGACGACGGTCTCCTTGTTGAATCTTGGTCTGAAGGTCGATCTCACCGACGACTCGTCCGCGATCTTTGGCCCATCCTTATATAGCGGGGCCGCTCGAAGATCGATTCCCGAATGGCGACAGTGGTAGTCCGGTAACCGGCACAGGGTCGAGGGGGAAGAAACCCTAAGTAGATCCCGAAACGGACAAAATTACCGGGTTTGCGCCCAGCGCCTCGGGTCCGATTTTCCTTCAGAGCCACTAGGGAAGCCAGGTCCAGTTCAGGCAGCCGATGATCACCGATGCGACGTTTAATTGTCCGATAAATTGTATGCAATAGTAAGGCGCTCACGACCGTATCGAGAGGGCACATCATGCGTCACACTTCTTGGATCGGGTTCGTCTTGGCGATGATTCCGGCCGCACCGGGACGGGCCGGAGACGCGCTCAGCGATTATCAATCGCTCACCGGTGTAGGGCCGCTGGGGCAGATTATTGGCGAATCCGACGAGACCGGTTTCGCCGCGTTATATCGGATCCATATTTCCGACCCGGCGGCATTCTCTGTCTCTACCGTTAACGGCGCGTCATCGGGGCTGGATACGAGGCTTTACTTCTTCACGTTGGCTGGTACCGGTATTGCCTCAAATGACGATCAGAATTCCGGCGAGGTCCGATCCGCGCTTCCGCTGGGGAATTTGCTGTTTACCGGTCTTAAGGCCGGAGATTATTTGCTCGGCATTTCGACCTTCGACACGGCTCCCTATGGCAGCAATCAGTTTTTGATTTTTCCGGACGTGACGAGCGGCGTCAATGGCCCCGCGCTGTACGACACATTCGCGTTCTGGGCCGATTATCCGGAATCCGCCTTTGGCAGCTACCAGATAGATTTGACCGGCGCGTCCTTGGTCACCGCGGCGAAACTGAATGTCTCGACAACCCCCAGTTCCGGAGCTTCCGGCGAAGGTGCGGTCAACATTACCGGCTCCGGGTTTCCGTCGGCCACGATGACCCCAGGCGATGTTGTCGTTGCCATGGGCATGTCACGCGGCGGCGAACCGGTGGCCGTGACGGTAGCCTCGAGCGTCAGGCTCCTCCTCGGAACCAGCTACCGCGTCCAGTTTCAAATCCCCGCAGGCCTCGTTCCCGGCACCTATTTTGTTGCTATCAATGATGACGCTTCCGGCGAGGCCAATTTCCTCGGCGCGAACTGTTCGCAATTGAACGTTTCTTGACGATCCAAGCCAACGTTGTGTGCGTCGGATCGGAGTGCTGCTGTCTGGGCCCGCTATCCTCCCGGTCCCGCGAAAGCGGCGCCAACGATTTCTGCCGCGCCTTCGTCGACGCCGTTGTAGGCCGCATGCATTGCCCGCCGCACATCGCTGCCGCGATGTTCGCTCGCCTCGCCGGGTTGGTGCGGGACCTCGACCCGCAAGAGCCGCTGCCGGCCCTGTCGTCCCGCGAGAGCGAGATCCTGGCGTTCGTTGAGCAAGGCCGCTCCAACAAAGAGATCGCGCGCCACCTCGCAATCAGCGTCGCCAGTCAAGAACCACATGCAAGACATCCTGCAGAAATTGCAGGTGAGCCGCCGCGGCCAGGCCGCCGCCCGACTGCACGGGTCGCACGCCGCCTGAGCTCACCTCCACTCACTACCTGCTGCTACTCCAATCCCCCCTGCGCGCCATGAGCGCCACCGTGCCGTTCGGCCGAGACCTTTAGCTGGGCGCAGTGGAACCGTCGTAGATCTTACGATCTAGTCCAGTGGGCCTAACCGCCGGTGCTGACGGCCCAGGCCATCGGCTATCCCATTTGATCCATTGTGCGGCTGCACCGCTCCGCCGATACTGCGTCTTGCACGTTCTGGTACGAGTGACAGCTCTGCCGTTTAGGGCATACCGCCCGCTGATCTGCAGCACACCCGACTTGTCCACGCTGGCGGTCGGCCAGGGAGGAGACCATGAAGCGCCATGTGATAATTGCCGCAGTGGCCCGCTCGTTATGGCCTTCGTGGTTCCAGCACACGGTTCCTTGGCTTGCTCCATCGCGGCCATTTCAGACCCGATTCAGATCGTGCCCCAGCACAAGACCCAGACCTGTTCGCCGGTTACCAGACAACGGGAGTCGTCAGGTCCAGCGCCAATCACAAATACGACAACATGAGCGGGCCGGACAAACCGGGGCCGGTGACAATCTACGGCGCCATCGACTGGGGATGGGGCACCAAGGTCCCCGAACCGGCGACCCTCGCACTCCTAGGAGTCGGATTGGTAGCCCTGGGGCTCGGACGTGGTCTCGCGAAAAATCCGCGCATCCGGTACAGCGCGCAATGGAGAATATAGTGCCGCTGCGGACGCAAGGGATGCGCAGGTCATCATTGTAACCCGTCGTATCCAGGTGCCTCGCCGCAGACGATCCGCGACTCTACAATTCCGACAGGAGCGGCATCATCGAGCGACTGTCGAATATCGTGTCTCTTCAAGGAGGATCCACCATGTCGAATATTCACCCAAGAACGGTCAACTGCCAGCATCGCAAGAAATTCACCACTGTCGCCACCGCCAGAGTTAGCAACCATTCGCGCGTTCGCTGGAGCAGCTCACCCGCACTGGCAGCTGCCGCAGTCATGCTGCTCTCGGTTCTCGGTATACGATCGGCGTCGGCCGGCCCCACCATATATTTGTTCTCCGTGGTTAATCCCTCCACAACTACGGCGCAGAAAGAGCTGACACTCCTGTTCAGCACAAACATACTGGTGGATAACAATAAAAACCCCATGGGCGTTGTTGTGTCAAATTTGACGACTACAGCGTTAAACGCTGACGCTAAAGGAAAAGGCATTGATTTCTCAGGAACACCACTGGTCAACCCAAGCGGCATGGGCCCCACGCCTGCCATGGGCAGCGTGATGGCAGGCGTGGTCTCGCTCGTCCCAGGGCCTACGATGTTCACGGGAGGAACATTCACCGCCAATGTAAATAATAAACAATCTCCCATCTTCGACCCCAAGTTGACGATTGTAGTCGGCAAGAAGGACAATGGCGAGGTCGATATAACCAACACCGACACTCAAACGGTCTATTTCGAGAACGTGGATGCCGACACGAATATCGCCGATACCGATTTCATCGATCCTTCGACGACGCAACTCGACGACGACCTCAATAATCAGCTGTATGCCCTGGACTCGGAGCCGAACTTCTCCCTGGCGCCCGGCGAGACGGAGACCTTCGCATTTGGTCCGGACCTCGGCGACAACTACACGGCGGTCGTGTTCACGGCTTCCTTTGATCCGCGCTTTAGCAACTCTATCACGGAGGGCTTCGCGTCGGACGTGGAAATTCCTGAGCCGCCCGCGTGGACCTGTCTCGCCTTGTGCGTAGCCCTGACGCTTGTGTTACGGCGTCGGAATTCAGTCGGGTCACCAGGCTAGCCGACAAATGCGCGGTCAAGCCACGCTGCCGGCGGGAGCATCGCGGCTTCCGTAGTCGTCATGACCGTCGCTTATGATGCCGCCTGATTCGTCAGCATCATCGAGAGGAGGCTGTGGATTTGAATCCAGCTGGCGAGCGCCCAGGCAATCGTTCACCGCGTGCTCAGACTGTAGTTAAGCGTAACCGCGGCATCTTGATCGGCCAGCGCGTTCGACAGGGACATCAAGGACAGAGGCTAGCGACGTTGTCGCTTACCACGGTCTGGCGCAGCTGCCCCGGACGGGACACCGCCGCGAAGGCCCAAAAGCTCTCCGAGTGCCGTCTTCGCGGCCTTCGATGCTACGGAGGCAGCGGAATCGTGCGCCTCGCCCGGTTGCAGCGGGAGCTCTTCCCGCAAAAGCCGCTGTCGAACCTGTCGTCACGCGAGAGCGATGTCCTGGCGCTCGTCGAACAGGGCCGCTCCAATAAAGAGATCGCGCGCCAATTAGCGATCAGCACCGCCACCGTCAAGCACCGCATGCACAACATCCTGCAGAAATTGCAGGTGAGCCGCCGCGGCCAGGCCGCCGCCCGGCTGCGCGGATCGCACGCCGCCTGAGCTCACCTCCACCCACTACCCGCTGCTACTCCAATCCCCTGGGCGCGCGATCAGCGCCGCCACGACCGTTCGGCCTGGATCCTTCGGCCGAGTTCAGTCGAGCCGTCGTAGACCTTTCGATCCAGTCCAAATGGCCTGGTCGCCAGTGCCGACGGCCTAGGCCATCGCCTATCCCATTTGATCCATAGCGCGGCATCGGGGCCGGCGCTAGTTTTAGTCAAATGAGCACTGCATTTTCTTTACTCGGGAGGAACAGATGAATCGTCCGCTCTCGGCAGCGGTTGTCTGCTGCGTCGCCGGCGTCACGGCGATGATGCTGCCAAATATCGCCCTGGCGCAGGACGTGCCAGACGGACTACCAGGAGAGCAGGCCGCACCGCCGCAGAATCTGGAGGAGGTCGCGACGCCGCCGGGGCTGCCGCGCCTCACTGTGACCAACGCGCTGGGCGGAGTGGCCCACGTATTCCCGACGGTCGCGCAGGCAAGGGCGCTCCGCAGTATGAATACGTTGTACTTCGGCGGCGACCCGCCTCTAGTCTACCACAGCGGCGGCGCGGTCATCCAGCCGAGCGTCACGATCTACAACATCTTCTGGGTGCCGCCGCATTTGCAGAACGGCGGCTCGACCGGCATGGTCGCGGGCTACCAAACTCTGATGAACCGCCTTGCCGGGGACTACCCGGCGCACGGCATCGACAATATCACTATGGCAGCCGAGCGCGCCGGCGTCACCAAGCGTGTCGGTGTTCACACGCTGCGGCACAGCTTTGCCACCCATCTTCTGGAACAGAAGACCGATATACGCAATATTATCAGACGATCGGGACCACGACCACCTACATCAAAAACGTCGGCGCCCTTGGCGGCTCCTACATCGACACATCGCTTTTTCCGGCGTCCGGCTGTTCGGACAGTGCGACGCCCGGCAACTGCATCACCGATGCCCAGATCCGGACTGAGATCAAGAAGGTCATGGGCATAAAGGGTTGGACCGGCGGCCTTACCCACATCTTCCTGCTCTACACCTCGTCCGGGGAGGGTTCGTGCATGAATGCAACTTCATGCGCTTATACGCAATACTGTGCCTATCACAGCTTTATCTCGGCATCGCCCGACGTCATCTATGGCAACATGCCGTACGCGAATACTTCTGTTTGCCAGTTGCCGGGTGAGCCGTCGCCGAACAGCAACCCCCTGGCGGACACCGAGATGACCGCCGCCAGCCACGAGATCTCCGAGTCGATCACCGACCCGCTTCTGAACGCTTGGTTCACGGCGCGCTTGGGCTACGAGATCGGCGACCTGTGCGCCTATGATTACGGCACGACCAACACTTGGGACTCGGCCAAAGCCAGCCAGTCGTGGAACGGTAATTTCTACTTGTTGCAGACGGAGTTCGACAACCACGCTTACAACGTCTCCACCCCAGGCAGGGGTTGTGTCCAAGTCGGCCCCTATGAGGCCACCCCCAGCACCGGCTATTGAGAGCCGGTCGCACACGCCATGTCTACTCTATCTTCGCCGATTCGACCTGCCGTCCCTGGCCGGCCAACCGCCGCCCAAAATCAAGCTCGCCCCACCCACCCCGGTGTACTTGCCGACCTTTGGGGATTCGCTCTAGCATTCTCACCTACTAATGTCCGGCAGACGATAATCGAATGACCCCAACTCAAAGGCACGATCGCGGTAGGGATGCGCTTACTGCGCACCCCCGGGTCACCGGAGGCGGTCGCCCGCCCCCGGTTCCCATAAAACGTAGCGTGCAGATTTCCCGCACTACGCTCTTCAGAAGATGATTCACAGCACTGCGAGAGCTTGTAACTCCCGATAGGGAAGGTACAGCTTTGGTCGCAAGTTGCCGCTGTTTGATCTGGTGGACCGTGTCCCACGTGATGCGCCCGGCCGAGTTCCGGCTGCACAGCATTTTCTGCCAGTAGTGTTCGACCGCCCGATTGACCTTTAGCAGGGAACGAAAGTTTCCGGCAATGCCGCAGTAGGCGTAATGGCCCCTCAGCACGGCGTTGAGAGCGTTGACCTGTTCCCGGACCGACAGGTGCCGGATTCGTCGCAGCAGGTCCTGCAACGACGTGCGACTGCGTCGCAAGCGAGATCTCTCGGTACGCATTCCAATCCTGAAGTTGCCCTTCAGGTTCCGCGTGCAGTAGAGAGGGTGAGTAGGCCGGCGGAGTTTCACCGCCAGCCTCTCGCAGAACCGAGCGTGAGACTCTCGCCTCACTCGGCTCCCATCAGGTGTCGGCGCAAGATAGAAATGGCACCGGGCGCGCAAAGTAGAAATGACACTCCGGGGCCGCGGAGCCGATCGCATCGGCATTGCCTCGATGTTGGGTCCTGTCCAATGAGACCGCGGGCTGGTC
>Ga0306920_100006885_pt1 | contig 14903 bp, 14 predicted proteins | sample flu12Cox44000170_FD_204666 | JGI IMG/M metagenome (GOLD analysis project Ga0306920, IMG submission 204666) | Lab enrichment of tropical soil microbial communities from Luquillo Experimental Forest, Puerto Rico - flux4day.12C.oxic.44.000.170 (v2)... | ecosystem: Environmental > Terrestrial >... | reverse complement strand
ACATTTGCCGCTCGGCGGTCGTCTATACCTCAGGAGAAAGCGATGGGATCGCTAGGACTTACGCTGCCCTGGGAGAATAGAATCTCCCCTGTGGCAGCAGGCCAGGGGGGATCGCGGGTGGAATCGTCGGAAACGGGAGCCGAACCGAACCGGACCACCAGTGCGGTCCCGGAGGATGCCGCTCTCGCCGAAGGATGTCTCGCGGGCGAGATGCGCGCTTACGAACGGCTGTACCAACTGCAGGGGGCGCGCATGAGAAATTTGGCGCGCCAGCTTCTGGGTTCCGCGAGCGATGCGGAAGACGCGGTGCAGGATACGTTTCTGAAAATCCAGCGTGGCATTCGCAGTTTTCGGGGGCAATCGTCGTTTGTTACCTGGACATTCCGCATTCTGGTGAACACCTGTCATGACATGCGGCGCAGCCGCATGCGACGCAAGGAGCAGACGCCGCTGGACGATCCGGATACGGCAGCACCGCTGCGGGAGCCGCGCGCGCCGAGTTCCCATCCATCGTTGCGTATGGCGCTCGAACGTGCTTTGAAAACGTTGACCCAGCACCAGCGGGAAGTCTTTTTGTTGTATGAAGTGGAAGGATTCCGGCACGCGGAAATCGCTACGCTCCTGGAAATCAGCGAGGCAGCTTCCAAGAACACGCTGTTTCAAGCCAAGAAAAGCATGCGCAGCATGCTCGAACCGCCGCGCAGCGCGGACGCGGGAGGTGCGGGATGAACCTTACCTGCAACGATCGCGAGCGGATTTTTCTCGATGGTTCGGCCGAAGAGTGGGTGGCGCTCGAATTGCACGCAGCGAACTGCCGGGAGTGCGCGGAAGAACTCCGTGCCTGGAAGGTTCTAAGCCAGGCAGCGGAAGAGTTGCGAGATTACCAGGAGGACCCCGCGCTGTGGTCCAAAATTGAATGCCGTCTGCAGGAGCATCGGCAAAAACAGGGTGGCCTTCGCCGATTCTGCGATTCGCTGGCGTTTTGGCGGGGCGTGCCGATCGGTTGGCAAACCGCGCTCGCGGGTGCGCTGGCCTTCGTGCTGGCGGTATCCGGTGTCTACGTGGCTGTGCATCGGAAGCCCCCGGAGAGCGCCTCTGACAAGCTGCTAAGAAATTCGGCACTGGCGGAAGTCGAACGCACCGAACACGACTACCTGAGGGCAATCGACAAACTGGCCAGCGAAGCCAAGCCGCAATTGGATTCACCCTCGTCGCCGCTGATGTCGAGTTATCGCGAAAAGCTTGTGGTGTTGGACAGTGCCATCGACGAACTGCGAGAAGAAGCCGGCCGCAACCCTTCGAACGCGCATTTGCGTTACGAGCTTCTGGCCATGTACCAGGAAAAGCAGGAAACGTTACGGGAGGTTTTGGAGACAAAACCATGATTGGCGCTGCCAGGTCATCTCAGGTCAGGATGTGGGGAATGGTGTTGAGTGCCGTATGTTTTACCGTACCCGCTGTTTTCGCCAAGGGATCGGGACAAAACACGGCGACCAAGGAATTTCAGAAGACGCTCACGCTCGGCGGGAATCAAACGTTGAGCGTGCAGAACAAATACGGAGACGTGCGCATCCACAGCGGTGGCGGCCGGGAAGTCCGGATTAGCGCGACGATTCATACGCAAGCGCACACGCAGCCCGAGGCGGAGCGCTTCCTCGAGCAAACGCGCATCGATGTCACACAAGATTCTTCCGGAATCAAAATACAAACGATTTATCCAAGCGAGGATTCCAGCTTTTTCAAACTTCCAATCGGCGGCCCTTCTTATTCCGTGGACTACGACATTGCCGCGCCGAGCGACACAAAGCTATGGCTCAGGAACAGCTTTGGAAATGTTGAGGTGACGGGAATCCGGGGTTGGGCGGACATCGAGAATGGCCACGGGCGGCTGAACTTTCGCGATGGCGGTTCGACAAAATTGACGAATTCGTTTGGTTCCGTCGAACTCACGGGAGCCGAAGGTGCCGCAACGATCGTGAACACGAATGGTTCCGTCACCGCTTCGACGGTTAGAGGGACCCTGGAGGTGAAAGACCGCTTTGCCTCGGTCACCGTGAGCAATGTGCAGGGCCTGGTGACGATCAACAACGGCAATGGCGCCGTGGAACTGACGGATGCGGGAAGCGCCAGGATCACGGATTCCTTTGGCTCCGTAAATGCCCGAAATATTCGAGGAGACCTGACCATCAACAATTCCAACGGCGCGATCGAGGTGAATACCGTTAATGGCGGAGCGCAGCTCAACACCAGCTTTGGTGCTATCAACTTCTCCAACGTAAGCGGGCCGGTGAGATGCACATCTTCAAATGGACGCGTGCAGGGTGGCGCCGCGGGGAATGAGGTCTACGTGAAGACCACCTTCGGCGAAGTGTCTCTGGAACAGGTTAACGGTCCCGCCGAAGTGGAAGATTCGAACGGAAACATTACCGTCCGCGAGATCAAGGGCCAAGGCACGTTCAACACCAGCTTTGGGTCGATCGAGGCTAGCGGGCTGCCGAGAGGGGTGCGCGCGACGACCGGCAACGGACGCATCTCGCTGCGCGATGTGGGGGGAGACGCCTACGCGAAAACGAGTTTCGGCTCGGTGAATGTGGAGCGGGTGAACGGGAGTTTGATCATCGAGAATTCCAACGGCTCGGTCAGTGCCAATGCCATAAAGGGCGATGCCTCGGCGAAGACCAGTTTCGGCGCGGTCACGCTGGATGATATCGGCGGGTCCATTTCCGTGGACAATCAGAACGGAACCGTGCAGGTTTTATCCGCGAGGAGTGCATCGGCGTGCAAAAATATCACTCTGAAGACGTCCTTTTCGCCGATGCAAGTCCGCTTACCGGAGGATGCGGGTTACCAGGTGAGTGCAAAAACCTCCTTTGGCCATATCACCAGCGAGCTTCCGGTAACGGCGACCGGAGTTCTCAGCGGAGATGCCCTCAACGGCAAAATTGGCAACGGAAGTTGCACACTGTCATTGACCAATTCGAATGGGAACATCGAAATTCTGAAAATGTCCCGATAAGGCGCCGCTGCGTTCGAGCCGTTGAGTTCCCCAAGTCTAGCGGGCTCGCTGGCGTTCGAATGCCATCTCGAAGGCTCTGCGTAGCACCCGCGTGGCAGTGGTGGTCAGGTGGTACGGTTCCAATTCGTCTTCCCGGGCGAAGGCAACATCGGTAACGTCACTGCCGGCACGCGCTTCGCCGGAGACGCGTTCGCAAAGATAATCGACGATCACATAGTGGTAGCGGGGACGCCGCTCGGCCGAGGTGCTTTCCGTTCCGTCCTGCAAATAGATGCGATCGAAGACCTCGATCAAATCCAGGACGCGCACTTCGAGGCCCGTCTCTTCCAGCAATTCCCGCGCGACGCCGGCCTGCAGGGATTCCCCGAGTTCCAGCATGCCTCCAGGAATGGACCATTGACCGCGTAAGGGTTCGCTGCCTCGTCGAATCAGTAGTGCGCGGCCGTCCTCGATGACAACGCCACCGATGCCTACGACCGGCCGATCTGGATATTCCCGCGCCATTCCGCGAACTGTCTCTCCTTTCGCCGTTGGGTTAAACTGACCGGGCACGGAAAACGATTGAGGTTGATTTCCCGCGCCGGGGTATATAATACGCCGGATACTAGGCAGCAACGCCCGAGGCTCACTGCCTGACACCATACCGGAGGATGGAGCCGTGCTCCGTTGCCCAGAGTGTTCCGCCGAAATTGATGTGGACGAAGACGAAGTTGAGGAGGGAGAGATCCTCAGCTGCCCGGAATGCGAAACTGAGTTGGAGGTCTCGCAGACTCACCCTGTGGCGTTGAACCCGATCTCCGATGACCTCGAAGAAGACGAGGATCTGGAAGAAGAAGAAGAGGAAGACGACGAGGATTTCGACGAAGACGGCGACCTGCCGGACGAAGACGAACTCGACGAGGACGACGAAGACGACGAAGAGGAGTAGGCCTCGAGCATCCTTCAGGAATCCCGGCCCACGCGAAAATGAGCGTGCTCTTCCGGATATAATTGCAAGGGGATGATACCGCGAAACCCAATTTTGTACGTGTTCCTGAGCCTGGTACTTCTATTCGAGCAAGAACCCCCGCCTCCCGCGACACCGCTTCCCCCCTCTACCCCTGCCGAACCAGCGCCGAAAGCGCCGCCTGTCGATAGCAAAGGGCGGCCCCTTCCCAGTTTTCTGATCGTGGGCACGGTGTTTGACGAAAATGCCCTCTCCCTGCCGGGTGTGCGCGTGCGCGTCCGGAGAATCGACGAGAAAAGGTCGCGCTGGGAGACGTACTCGAATTCACGCGGAGAGTTTGCGGTACGCGTGGTACCCGGTTACGAATATGAAGTAACCGTCCACATGAACAAGTACCAGGATCAGAGCAAGGTGGTAAACAGCAAAGTGGACGTGCAACAGCGCCTCTCGATCAAACTGCAGCCTGTAGCACCGACGAAGACCGGAGCTAAGCCATGAACAGGAAAACCGCGATCTGCCTCATTGCCATGGTGCTACTGGTGGGCATAAGCCGAGGCGCCGCGCAAGGATCAAAGAAGGAACCGCAATTGCGCACCGTCAGTGGTGTGGTCAGTGACAAATCGGAGAAGCCCATCCAAAACGGCGTGGTGTTTCTGAAGAACTTGCGAACCAACGGGGTGATCAGCCACTTTACCGACGTACAAGGTACGTATCGCTTTAGCGGTCTCGATCCCAACGTGGATTATGAGATTTACGCCGAGGCGGGGGACCAGAAATCCGCCTCGCGCACGGTGAACGCGCTCGACAGCCGCAAGGAGATTACCCTGAACCTGAAGGTGGACCGCAAAAAAGGCTAGCTTCTGTCTACCCTTTCGCTCCTACAACTTTAGGACTAGGTTTGGGGTTACAGGTAAGTTCGGGTACACTGAAATTTCCGGGATAAGTAGGAGTTCTGCGCGGGTACCGTGAAACGAGACGACGCACCCATGACTTCGCGAGTGACCAGCTACATCTGGCGGGTGGCTTGGCTCACCCTGGCACTCGCCGTCGTGTCCGTCTGGGCCCAGGACAAGCCCGATAGCCCCGGCGCGAAGATTCAGCTCGATGCCCCGGTGCTGCTGGATCCCGCGGTGCAGCCCAATCCGCTGGACAAAGAAGCGAACGATGAGGTTCCCAAACGCATTTTCTGGATCATCCCGAACTTCATGACCGCCAATGATCAACCGGAAAATAAAGGGCCTCTTACGCCGCGCCAGAAATTCAACATTGCTTGGCACCAGTTTTTTGACATGAGCGCGCATTTCGGCAACCTGATCCAGGCGAGTATCTCTCAAGCCGCCAACGGGCTTCCGCATTACGGCCAGGGCTGGGCCGCTTTTGGCGAACGCTATGCCGCCCAAGAGGGGGATCAATTCACGGGGAGTATGCTTATCTATGGAGTGCTGCCGACGGTGCTGCATCAGGACCCCCGGTATTTTCGGCGCGGTCGCGGCTCGGTGTGGTCCCGAGTAGCCTACGCCGCGAGTCGCGTGGTGATTGCGCGCACGGATGCTGGAAAGCCGACCTTCAACGCGTCGTCGGTGTTCGGGCAATTCGGGCAAGCCAGCATTTCGATGTTGTACTACCCGCAACAAGACCGAAAGATCGAGGGCGTGGTCCAGGGCTGGGCCATCAACCAGGGCTACAACATCGGATGGAACCAGCTCAAGGAGTTCACGCCGGACCTGGGCGCGTACATGAAGCGCCATTCGAAGAAGAACAGGAATAAAGCCACGGATATTCAAGATCCCCGGTCGCCGCTCGTCGCGAGCGATTAGCTTTTGTCCGCCTCGCTTGCGCGCAAAATACAAAGCGCCTGGGGAATCACCGATACTTCCACCGGCGTCAGCCCCAGAATTTCTCCGTCGCCATGAAAGTGAGAAGGCCTTTCGGTTTCGATGCGAACCGAATTCACGCGCGAGCGTTGAATGTGAGTGGTATTTAATTTTCCTTTCGACCACAGCGACGGAAGCACCGCCAGGATTTCGAAAACGCTGAGAGGCTCGAGGACCACCAAATCGAGTTGGCCGTCCGTTGTGCTGGCGCCCGGCGCGAGGTAAATTCCGGCACCGTAACTCGGCGTGTTGAGCACGGCCACAAGCAAAGCTCTCGAATGCACCTCTGAGGATGCACGCGCATCGATCGCAATCGAAACGCGGAACGAGCGAAAACCAAGGAGCGCGCGAATTGCTGACAACACGTAGCGGAAGCGGCCTCGCAAGTTGCGGTAAATGCCGCTCGCAAAGCGCGCCGCTTCGGCATCCAGCCCAACGCCGCCTCCTCCCGTGTACAAGCGCTCGTGTCCATCGGCCGTGCGGACACGTACGACATCCAAACGGCAGGTTTCCGAATGCGCCAGCAGTACCGCGGCGGCGCGAAGCGGGTCGGTCGGCAAGCCCAGAGCGGCGGCCAGGTCGTTGCCACCCCCTGCAGGAATGATTCCCAGCACGACCTGCTCACGACGATCTGAAACGGCGTTCACCAGGATTTGAAACGTGCCGTCACCGCCCAGGACAAAAAGACGACGATGACCGTGATCTACCGCTTGGCGCGCTCTCGCGGCAAGGTCGTCAGGACCTTCGGTGACGACAAATTCGACGTGCCACTTTTGTTCCCGCGCGAGTTTGCGGAGGGAAGGAAGTACGTCTCTGGCAACGCCCCCGCCCGCGGCGGGGTTGACGAGCACGACATCGATGGTTTGCGGAGCCGGATGGGAAGATGGCTCTCCCGCTTGGCCGTGCTGGGTGGTGCTTTTTTGGGGGTCCGTCATTTGCGAGTTGCTTTCGGCAGGCCGCCCCGTACGCAGAAAGCCGGTAGCGGGCAGCGCAAAAGGAGACAGGTTAACCAAACAGCAAAAAGCACTAGAACAGGATGCCGGCCACCTGTTCCGCAACGAGATGGACCTTCTCGCGGCGCATCTCCGGCGTCAGGGAGGGATCGTCCTGAACGCTCGAGCTGATACTCACGACGAAGGCCTGCTCGCGCACACGGCCCACTACTTTTTCCGAATAGTCTCCCTTTTTCTGAAGACTGCAGGTAACCGCCTCATTGCCGATGGCCCGGAGCGGTGTGCTCGAGGAACATTGCGCGAGATACCCGGGGAATTGTTTCGGCGTATCCGTCATCATGGCAACCGCGATCCGCAACTCGTGGAGCGCCGCTCCTTCCTTTCGGGAAAATTCACAAACCCCGTCGCCGTGCGCGACGGTTTTGACGTTCCCGGTTACCGCGCCACCTAGGACTCCACGGGCCGTTGCTTCATTGAGCCAGGGGCATTTGGTTTGCCCTCGGCAAATCGTCGGCGCTAGCCACAGGAGACCGAGCAGGATGGCAAGAAAAGTTCGCATTTCGCCCCGTTTCGCGGATTTCACGACTTGGTCGCGGGTTTCAACTCCTCCGCCTTCAGAATCTTCCCGCCCTCCTGAATTACGTACAGACGGTTGACGTCGAGATCCTTCACTTGGTCCACCCGGCCGCTCAGCCAGTGAATTTCCACCGAATCGACTTTTGTCGCCTGCTCGAGGCCAAAGTGTATACGCATGTCGTTCTGCGAATAGTAACTACCCCCGCTCCGCAGTTCGTCCATTTGAACCAGCGGCTTTTCCGCATCCGGCAGAGTCTTGGCGGTGACGATGACCCGGGTACCGATGCCGGTACGATTGGATTTGACGCCGACCAATCTGATTTTGATCCAATTGCGGTTGAGCGTGGAGTCGCAACGCAGCAGCTGCGGTATGGCATTCACGCAATTCACCGCGATATCCAGGTCGCCGTCGTTGTCATAATCGCCGAAGGCGCAGCCGCGCGCTGGCGCGCTTTCCACGATGCCCGGGCCGCCCTGACTCGTGACCTCCTCGAATCGTCCATTTCGCAGGTTACGGTAAAGGTATTTGTGTTCTGCATATTTCAAATCAGCCTTCGATTTGTCCACCTCGGGGTATACGTGTCCGTTGGACATGAGGATGTCGAGCCAACCGTCATTGTCCATGTCGAAGAAACCCACGCCCCAGCCGAGCAGGCGGGTGTTGACGCCGAGGCCGCTCGGATAAGTGCGGTCTTCGAAAACGCCGTCGCCCAGGTTCGTGTATAGCGAGTCCGTGTCTCCTGCAAAGTTGGTCTTCACGATGTCGAAATTGCCGTCGCGATTGTAGTCGCCGATGGATACCCCCATGCCCGCCTGCGGTTTGGCCTCGGCAGAAAGCGCCGCGCCGTTTTCGATGGCCACGTCTTTGAACGTCCCGTCCTTCTGGTTGAGGTAGAGGGTAGCGGGCGCCGAATCGTTCGCGACATAAATGTCAGGCCACCCGTCATTATCGAGGTCGGAAGCGGCGACGCTGAGCCCATAGGTGCCAATCGCGTTCCACATTCCGGCTTTCTCGCTGACGTCGGTGAATGTGCCGTCGCCGTTGTTGTGGTAAAGAATGTTTTTCCCCCCGAGGAGCCCCGGAGGGCCACAGGCGACGACAATGCCTTTGTAGGTGCAAGGCCCTTCTTCGGGCAGCGGCGCGGTCTTCAGGTCGAAGTCGACATAATTCGCGACGAACAAGTCGAGATGCCCGTCGCGGTCGTAATCCACCCAGGTGCATCCGCTGTTCCAGCGCGTTTTTGGGCCGGGCTGAATCAGGCCCGCGCGTTCGGTAACGTCGGTGAAGGTGCCATTTCCGTTGTTGTGGTAGAGCACGTTTTGGCCGTAGTAGGTGATAAAGAGGTCGTCGTTGCCGTCGTTATCGTAGTCGCCCACGCAACAGGCTTGCCCCCAGCCGGTACGATGTTCGAGGCCCGAGCCCTTGGTGACATCGGTGAACGTGCCATCGCGATTGTTCTTGAACAGCCGGCAATGGGGCTCGTGGCCCTTCGGAAATCCCTCGAGACGCCAGCCGTTAACAAAGAAAACGTCAAGCCAGCCGTCGTTGTCGTAGTCGTAAAAGGCGAGCCCGCAGCCGGTGGTCTCCAGCAGGTATTTGTTCTTGCCCACACCCCCGTAGGTCGTTTCGAGGTCCAGTCCCGAACCCTTCACCACATCCAGGAAGCGAACTCCTAGCGGCGTGCCTTCGATAGGCGATTTGGGACCCGGGGGCGCCGGTGCCGGCTTGGCATCGTAACTTCGCTCGATCGGGCCGATCTTTTTCTTGGGTGGATTTTGTTCCTGTTGCTGTACGCCCGCGAGACCAAGAAGTTCGCTGAACGGCAGGACCAGCGCGCTCCGGCTCAGGGACTGGAGAAATTTCCGGCGATCCGAATGCGACACTCATCCTCCGACATTAATGCTGACCCGTACCGCTGCCGCCGGCCACGACACCGCCCTCGCCAGCTTTCAGATCCGTGTGCATGTGCCAAGGCACGCTTTCGGTCGAAATCTCCGGGTGCTTGCGCAGATAATCGAGTGAGTATGTCGGAGCCTCGGGATCGACCCGTTTCGTGGCATACCGCGCGGCTTGTTCCGCGGCTTCCGCTTTCATGCCTTTGCGTCGATACAGAATAGCGAGATTGTAGTGGGCCGCGAGATCGTCTGGATCGATGGCTTGCAGAGCCTGGAATTGCATGACCGCGTCATCGGTGCGATGCTGCTGATAATACGCAATGCCGAGTTCGCGGCGCGCATCGCGCGATTGTGGGAATTGTTCAACGACCTTTTGCAGATCGGCGACTTCCGCCTCCGGATGGCCCTCGCGGCGCTCGACCAGCGCCAAATAGTACAGCGCCCGTGCGTAGTTGGGATGTAGCTCCAGCGCTTTTTCCAGCGGCCGCCGGGCCTGCGAATATTTCTCCCATTCGATGTAGGCGAGTCCTACATTTACATAACCGTCTTCGTAGTCGGGCCGCAGGCCCAACACTTCCCTGAAGGCACTTATGGCATCGGAATATTGCTGCTGGTCCAAAAATCCGATGCCCACATTATTCCAGCGCATCCAATCCTGATTGTCGTTTGGCGCCGGAGGCACGGGCGCATTATCCCCGATGTTCAGCTCCCGGGTGTGAGAAACAAGTTCGACTATGGGGTAAAGCGGATGGTCAGTCCCGAACACGTTGTTCAAATAACTTTGCCGTAAGTGCCGGTAATTTACGCGTGCCGTGATGCGCAACGGTCCTTTGGCCTCTGCGGGCACCTGGAACTCATAACGCATCAAGGCGGAACGTCCCGATTGGATCGAGTTGTCATAGGCCATCGAATGGATGGTCCAAACTTTATGATTGTCGACAAACTCGCCGGAAAGATTTACCGGACGATTGGTGAAGCTATGGGCACGCGCGTCAAGCAGGCCGTCGGGCTTCAGAAAGCCGCTATGGTAAATCTCCTTTCCGGCGGAATCCTTGACAACAACCTCGACCCACGCTTCGTACAGGTCGCGCACCTCCGGAATCAGCGAATGGCCAATGTTCTTGTTCTGCACCACGACATAAGCTTCCACGACTTGGTTCGGCTCTAGCGTAAAGGGCACGGAGCCAAGCGGCGCGATCAGGCTGTCATCGCCTTCCTTTTTCAGCGCAAAAATGTCGATGTTGAGGTAACGGCCGGACTTCAGGAACGCGATGGTCCTGTCGAGTTGCTCGTCGAAGCCATAATAGAACGGCACCGCGGTGTTGCCCGCTACCCAGCGATGCGACGCCAGTTTCCCGTCTTTCGCTCCTGCGTCATGCACCGTGGTTGGCCCGCGAGGCATGTGGCAGTTTTGGCAAACGGCGAAGTCCGCGGTGTAAAAGGTTAGTGGATTGCGGTGCGAAAACTTCGAATTCTGCCACTCGTCGTAAACCGTAAACGCGCGGATAAATTTGTAATCATTAAGCGGATTCGGAAGGTTGGCCTTATGGCAAGCGGCACAAAATTCCGGGGTACGGTAAAACGATTGCATGACCGCTTTCGAATGTCGCTCCGGATGCTCGTAGATATCGCCGAAAGGAACTTCGCCGGGGATGCGTTTTCCGCTCTCGTCGACCATCACGGCGGGGACCGCCAGGATGTAGCCGCCGTTGCCCGAGGTCGACTGCAGTCCCTGAATCGAATGGCAGGTGGTGCACGTCAGCCCGTCCTTGTCGAAAGACCGATCGACCTGGGAGTCGCTTGTGAGCGCGCCCGACACCACCGCGATGGGATTGTGGCAACTGTCGCAATGGCGCGAGAACTCGATCCCTTTCGTGCGGATGAGGATGTTCACGCTGGTCCGGTAGAACGGCGTTCGGAAGGAGTTCGAATGCAATGCTTGTCGCCACTGCTGGTAGGCTTCTTCGTGACAGTGCGCGCAGTACTCAGCGGTCGGAAACGCTCCGGGCCGGATGAACTCGTTGTTCACGGTCGCAGCGTTTCCCGGCAGCGAAAAATTGTCTTTGCCAAAGAGAAAGTGGTAGGACTGTCGGACCTGCTCGGAATAGGAAGGCTCGTCTGTAGTACGAGACGTTCGGACCCGCACCGCCCCGGCCAGCAGCGCAGCAACAGCCATAAAAGCCGCGGAAACGATTAATAGGCGACCGGTGCGAAACACCATTCGGGCTTACCTGCGGACCCCACCTTCGAATGATCCCGGACCGCGGCGGGCTTCCATCCCGGGCCTGCGGAATCTTCTCCACGCCATCCAGCGTTTGGCTGCGCACTTCTATATAGCGCATCGTGCCTACGGTGTAAATGGCGGGCCACCTCGCGCCCGAGGACGCTTCTGGCCGCTGCCCTACGGACGCGGCTTTTCGAGCTCGCTCGCTTTCTGCCGTTCCGCCTCCGCCTCCGCCTTTTTGCCCTGGCGTTCCAGCGCCTCGGCTAACCCGAGATGCGCCTGGGCATAATTCGCATCCTCGCCCAGCGCTTCTTGGTAGCGCTCGATAGCGTCGGCCACTTGCCCTTTCTTCATAAGCGAATTCCCATTATTGGTGGCTACTTCCGCTCTCTGACGGTTCATGGCCATTCGCTCCAGTTCCGCACCTCGTTTTCGTTCGGCCGCAGCTTCCGTCGTGTTTCCCTGTTGCGCCAGCACCGAGGCGAGCGTCAGGTGGGAGTCGGGTTGATCCGGCGCTTGTCGGATGGCTTCGCGAAGCGCGTCAACGGCTTCAGGTAGATTGTTCATCTTGCGGTACAGACTGCCCAGGGTCGCCCAGCCGTCTGCGTTATCGGGTTTCAGCTTCATCGCGAGCGACAGTTCCCGCGCGGCATCCTCGTAGTGTCCGTCCTGCATGTAAAGAATGCCCAGCGTATAGCGGGGTTCATGGGCGGCGGGATCGAGCCTGGCTGCTTTTTCCAGTTCCGGAATCGCGGCGGCAGGGTCGTCCTTCAACTTCAGGGCGAGCCCCAGGTTGTAATGCAGCTGAAAACTTTCGGAACCGTACTTCAGTCCGGACCGCAACACGCGAATGGCATCGTCGACTTCGTTCATTTGCATGTACGCCGCCGCCAGATTTTCGTGCGCCGTGACGTCGCTGGGCTTTTGTGCCAGTCTGCGCTCGAGGAACGGAATCGCATCCTTCGCGTTTCCCGCGAGAAGAAGTGCCAAGCCTAACCCGGCGGCCGCATCCGTATTTTTTGGTTCCGTTTGCGCGACCTGGCGAAACAATGGAACGGCGTCGGCGTTGTTTCCACTACGTTGTAGCGCGAGCGCGAGTTGGTATTTGGCGTCGCTCGATTTGGGATCCAGCTGAAGCGCGCGACGGAACTCGTCGATCGCTTTTTGGTCCTCATTGCTGGCCGCGTAGGCTTCACCCAATTCTGTTGCTGCCAGGGCGCTTTCGGGAGCCAGTTGGCAAGCCAAGGTGAGCTCTGCCAGCGCTTCAGGCACCTGCTGCTCGGAAAGCAAGGCAGTTCCTAAACGCAAATGCGCGCCTGCGTGCTGTGGATTGATGCGAATTGCCTCGCGAAATTGCGCAGTAGCCAAATCCCAATTGCGCTGTTGCGCATAAAGCGTACCCAACGCGTCATGCAAATCGGCATTTTGCGGAGATTCATTCACCGCGGCTTTCATCTTTGCCGTTGCGCCCGCGAGTTGGCCAGTCGCCGCCAAAGAGCGAGCGTACGCCGCAAGAAACGCCGGGGGCAGCCTGTGCGAGGGGTCGGATGCGGGCTTGGCCCGTGCCTCGGCCTCGACTTCTTCGAACAGCGCAACCGCTCGCTTGTTTGCCCCGGTCTGCTCATAGGCCCAGGCAAGATTCATCCGTGCCGCCTGGTCGCCAGGTTTCAGCGCCAGCGCCTGTTCCAACTCGCTGATGGCCTCCGTGAATTTCCCAAGTCGAAGCCGTACTGCGCCCAATGTGCTGTGTCCTTCTTCGATATTGGGAACAAGCTGAACGACCTTTTCGAGTTCCGTCTCGGCGGTCCTAAAGTCGTTTTTCGCGGCTGCCGTGGTGCCGGCTTTGTACGCCGCTTGTGCTTCTTCGTTAATCTTGGCTTGCGAACCTGCAGGTGCGGTACTTTGTGCGCCAGAACGTGCCGATAGGCAAGCCACCAGCAGGGGGATTGTCCGCATACCGCGTCGAATGCTCCGGTTCACGCTCGTAGCCATAGGCCGCCGCTTAGGAGACCATAATCGATGGCAAACCGGTACGCGCGCAGAAACTCGCCGATCCGTAGCGGGTCTCCCCGCAAGGGCAACTGGTTCGTTAGCCCTTCGCGCGATCGGTGAAACGGAAGAACAACGACTGCTGCGCTACGGGCGCCGCAAGTTCGTTCAACGCTGTCATCTGCGTGGGGGAAAGCGGCGTAAAATTCCTCGCGATCGCCACGTTCTCTTCGAGCTGCGAAAGATTGTCGCACCCGATGATCACGGTGCTGACCGGCAGAGAGAGGGTGAAGCGCATCGCCTCGCGCATATTCATGACGCCGGAGCGCGTGGCGATCGCGGAGCCTTCCCAGGAGTGCTGCTGCTGTTCGAGCGAAGGAGGTGTCCACGACGAAAGCAAACGTCCGCGTGCGGGCACTTTCATACCGATGATGCCCATTTGTTTCTCGACGACCAGGGGTAGCAATTGATCACTGAAACTGTGAATATGCGAATCGGCAGCATTGAGCGCTAACAGAATCGTGTCGAAGGGATGCCGATTGACGGTATCGATCAACGCTTCCGGGCGATAATGGCCGGTCACCCCGAGAAAACGCACCACCTTCTGCTGCTGCATTTCGAGCAACGCCTTCATTGCCCCGTCGGGGGCGAACACGGCTTGGACGTCCTGCGGAAGGCCGATGTCGTGCAACTGCCACAAATCGATGTGATCGGTATTCAGCAGCGCCAGGGACTTCTCGATCATGCGCAGCGAACCGTCGCGCGTGCGTTCTTTCGTTTTGGTCGCGAGAAACGCTTCTTGCCGCCGCGTCTTCATCACGCGGCCAACGTATTGCTCGCTCCAACGTTCCGGGCCGCCATAGATCGAGGAGGTATCGATATAGTTCACGCCGAGGTCGAGCGCGCGTTCAATGAGAGGCACAGCAACATCAAAATTGTTCGCCTTCTCAAGCGCTGCCTGACCGCCGAGGCTGAAGATCCCCACCTTGTAACCGGTCTGGCCAAGATTGCGGGTTGGCATCGCTTCGACCGTTCTGGGGTTCGCGGGGAAAGGCGGAAGCGCATTTGGGGCCGGCGAGGTGGTGGCCCGGGTGCCGGCGGTGAGAAGACCTGCAGCAAGAGCGCCACCCGTTTTCAGAAAATTGCGGCGGCCCGGAAAGCGAACAGGTGGTTTCATAATGAGTACTCCAAGGGAACCCCAGGCAAACGAGCTGATATTACCACGCAGCGGGTCAGAAGCGGTGGAATCGAGCATTGTTGGCGAGCTATGCTGTCGGTCTGCAGCCAATCGTTTGTGCTGCAAGATGAGGGAATATGGTTACACGACGTGAGTTTCTCCATTCTTTGGCGGGCCTGGCGGCAGGCTCAACGGCGAAAAGTTACGCGCGGATTCTTGGCTCCAACGAACGCTTGAATTTTGCGGTGATCG
>Ga0306920_100006884_pt1 | contig 14905 bp, 14 predicted proteins | sample flu12Cox44000170_FD_204666 | JGI IMG/M metagenome (GOLD analysis project Ga0306920, IMG submission 204666) | Lab enrichment of tropical soil microbial communities from Luquillo Experimental Forest, Puerto Rico - flux4day.12C.oxic.44.000.170 (v2)... | ecosystem: Environmental > Terrestrial >... | reverse complement strand
TCCCGCATCGTCTCCCACGATTTCTCCATGGGTGACTGGAAGGCGGAGAAGACCGTCACCATCGAAGACGAATTCGGCGACGAGCACATCCTGTATTTGTGGACGATCGGGAAAAAGGATCAGAAAAACAAGTGACAAGCGCGTGATATTTCTTGATCCTCAGTTCCAATTCATTGACTCCCTTTTTGAAGGACATCTTCCTTTCAAAGAAGCGGTTCTTCGCTTCGTGCCAGGCGACAAACGTCAAGTCGACGTCGACGGGCACGTTCTTGATTTCGAATTCACCTTTGCTATTGGTCACCGAGTGGTAGGGATGGTCGAAAATCCAGATGAAGCCGCTCATCCAGATGTGGAAGCTGCATTGGATTTGCAACGGATCCGGCTGGGGGTTGAGTTCGAGATCCCGGAATTCTTTGGGTGGAAGGAGGATATTAACTAATCGATTGTCGACGCCATCGGCTTGCCATTTGGGGTTGTGGTTGAATGGGGCACTGTTCTTGATTCTTAGTTTCTGACCGGTCTTCACCAGCTCCCGACCGTCAAAGTACGCAGGATAAACTGCAACTACGTGCGGCACGAACGCACAATGAGGCTGGTCGATAACGACAGGCTCCTGGCGTTTCTTGTCCTCTTCCTTAACCGCGAAATATTTGCCTTCGGGTGGCACCAGCCAGATGACCACGTTGGCCACACCTTTGGTCTTCTTGTCTACAAGCCAGGTTTGATCGATTTTCTCGGATTCAGGACCTTTAAGGCAACCGTCCCTGTTCTCGTGCCTCAAGATGGCGGGGATGATTTTGCTTTCGGGAAGTTCGCCGTCATAGGTAACCCGGCCTTTGATAACACTATCTCCGGCGGGCAAGGGAATTCTGTTGTTGTTCAAGCCACCCTGATCGATATTCGGCAAGATGAGAAACTTCTGGCCATCCTTGTCAACCCACTCTTTAACGGCGATCTTCTTTTCGTCAATTTTCCTGCCGGCTAAATTGCCTCCCACGATCAGTCCCAGGATGACAGCGGCGGCAATCAGCAAGCCCAGCACGGGCAAGCCGATGATCAGCACTAGAGGAGTTTTTGTTGGAGCTTTGCCAATGTGTATAGGCGCCGGCCTGTTTTTTTTTGCAAGCGCCGGTTGATCCAGAACAAGTCTCTCTTGGGAAAAATGATCGGAACCGGCCGAACCAGGAAAGGGAGATGGGGGAAACCCAGCATCAGTGGACCGTACTTCAAATGCGGCCTGGCACAAGGGACAACGCACTTTCTGGCCAAGCGCTTCGCTGGTTACCTTCACTGTCCCGGAACACGACGAACACACGATCGTAATATTCATGGCAATTCCCCGGCACGAGTGAATGGCAGGGATCATTGTATTGCCCGCAAACAAGGAAAGAACAAGCAATTGACGTTCCCAGGTCCCAGGGGTTAGACTGGCAAGGGGTGATGCGGTTCTTGCCGTCGCTCGCCCATTTGCGACAGAAAAGCTACAATGAATCGAATAAACCAGGAGGGTTCCTTATATGAGTGAAGCCAGTTGCCCGGTCTGTGGAGCCAATTCCGCCCTGGACGCGGGAACGGGCCTGTGCCCCAAGTGCGGCCCGCACTTGCAGTGGTTCCGCGACCGCTTCAAGAAAACCGCGGGTATCGCCCCGGAGAAGATTACTCCGACTTCCTCCTTCACCGAGGACCTGGGCGCCGATTCCCTGGACATCGTGGAAATGGTCATGGAGCTGGAGGAGGAGTTCGGCGTGAAAATTCCCGACGAGGATGCTGAAAAGATCAAGACCGTCGGCGAGGCCATTCGTTACATCCAGACGCGCAAATCCTAATGGTGTACCATGGACCCGGAGGAACCGGAAGGAAGCAGTTTGACGATTTTTATGATTGGCGGCGGAGTTATTTTGCTCCTGGCGGCAGGCGCCTTCTTCTTCTTGCTTACGGGGTTGTGACATTATGGACCAGGAATCCGAAGGAACCCATCTGGTGATATTCGTGGTCGGCGGCGTGGTGCTGCTATTATTGCTCCTGGGCGGCGGAGCGTTCTTTTTTTTGATGAGAGCCGAAGGGATGGCCGAGGCGGAAGCCATGCATGAAGAGATGATGCACAAGGAGGCTGTTTTGGAAGGAATGGAGTTGGAAAAGGCTCAGAATAATGAGCCAGCACCGCGGCAACCCCATGCCGAGGAGAAAGGGCCAGGGGAACAGGCGCCACGACCAAAATAGAAACATTAATCCGAGAGGTGCACCATGGACCAGGAATCCGAAGGAACCAGTTTGGTGATTTTGGTGGTCGGCGGCGTGGTGCTGCTGTTATTGCTTCTTGGCGGCGGAGCCTTCTTTTTCCTCATGGCCCGGTCCGAAGCTGTTGAGGATATGCACCCGATCATGGACGCGCCGGCGGAGATGTCTGACGGCGTTCCCAACAATCCCCCGCAACTCGAAGCAAAAGAACAGAAAGCTCCGAAAGGGCCAGGAGGGCCGCAGCCGCCCCCAAAATAATCTGGGGAAAATCACAGTCCGAAGGGGGTGCACCGTGGACCAGGAATCCGAAGGAACCAGTCTGGTCATTTTCGTGGTCGGCGGCGTGGTGCTGCTGCTGTTATTGCTACTTGGCGGCGCGGCGTTCTTTTTTTTCGCAAGTCGGCAGGAAGACTCCATCCGCACCATCCGCAAGGAAGTAGAAGCCGCTCCGAATTTGAAAGAGATAAACCAAGCCGTGCATGACTTCAAGCCCGACGACCGAGACAACTTCATTTTCCCGGTCGAAGGTGAAAAAACTCAGAATCCGAACGGCGAATTCAACACCTTCCAAGAGGCCTCCCAACTCAAGGGACAAAAACAGGAATTGCCGAAAGGACCAGTGGAACAGGCGCTGCCACCAAAATAAGAACATTAATCCGAGAGGTGCACCATGGACCAGGAATCCGAAGGAACCAATCTGGTGATTTTCGTGGTCGGCGGCGTGGTGCTGCTCTTGTTATTGCTTCTTGGCGGCGCGGCATTCTTCTGGTTCCTGCGTGTCGAGGCCATGCCGGCCGCAGAAATGCCGGTCATGGAACCGGCGAAGGTGGAAGTGCATGAAGAAGGGCCCATTCTCGTTGGACCCGAACCGGTCGAAGAAGCGATTCGGCCCAAGGTGGCGCCGCTCAATAAACAACCGCCAAACGAAGAAGAGACACTTCCCGCGGAACCAAAGAATAAAAAACAACCGCCTCCGCCACAAAAATAATTTCGAGCCGTGCGCAAACAAAGCGAAGCAAGCAACGGGCACCGTTGCTTGCTTCGCTTCGCTGCCTGCGCCCTCCGACAATGGCCGTCATTAATAATCCGGAACCACATTACCGTCGTTGCGGATAATCAGCAAGCGCAAGGTGGCTGGAGGAACGGTACGGCGAATGAAGCGCACCGAGCCGTCGCACAGAGCGGCGTGGAAGCCGTCCGGGAACAAGCCGCCAAGTTTGGGGAGTGCCTTGTCCGGGTGGAAGGGCAAGTCGTCCGGTTTGGTCCAGATCACCGGTTTGCCCGCTTCCACCACCATGAGCGTATTGGAGGTGCCGTCAAGGATGTCGGTAATTCGAATGTTGCCGGGGCCCTGTCGGTTCATCGGCTCAAAGGCGCTGCCCGGACCTACAAAGACCTGGTAATAAGTCTGGCCAGCATCCTTGTTTTTCCCTCGCGGATCAGCATAAATCGACGGCATGACTGGAATCAGTTTCTTGTTGTGCTCGCTGTCCCAGGGCTCATCCAACTTGAACTGCCGATAGAGCTGCTGCTGCTCGATGAAGGGCAGGATGGCCACGCGCCAGCTCAGCAGTGGTTTCTTATTCTTGTCGGTGAGCGCGGGAGGCGGAAAACCTCTGTACACATCGTGATAGCTGTGCATGGCCAGGGCAATTTGCTTGAGATTATTCTGGCTTACTTGCCGGCCCGTGGACATCTTCACCTTGTCGGTGATTTCCGCAATGGCCAGCTGGATCATCTTTTGATCGAGATCGGCGTGCACTTCCATTCTGACCATGTTTCCCTGACGGTCGATCTTGGCACTGGCCAGCGCCTTCTTGACGGCGGGCAGCCAGGCGTTGTCGGCCGATTTCTTGTCCAATTTCTCGAGAGCATCGATGCCCAACTCGAGCATGGTCAGTCCGGCCTTGGCGGCCTCGGCGGCCAACTCGGCGCCGCGCGCGTTCCGCCCGCGCAAGTGAAATTGCAGATCCGCCCCTTCCTTCTCCAGATCCACAGTCAAGCCCGCCCAGGCGACGTTGAGGAGCGGGAAGAAAGTGACCTCCGGCCGGGGCATTCCGCCCATTCGGGTCATCTGGGCCATGAACTGCTTTTTCAACGCGGCCGGCATCCGGAAGCCCGCCACCAGGACATGGTTGTCCTTCGCCAAGGCCAATGCTCCCTGGAGCGTATTCAACGTGCTCCGACTTCCAAGGCCGGGGCTGAACTCCTTACCGCCTTTGGCAACAATGGCACTCGTTGCCGTCCCGGCATCGGCAAAGCGAATCAAGGCCCTGGAGTCGCCCAGGGCGAGAGAACGTTCGCTCAAGAACAGAAAAGGCGGCTGCTTCTTCGGGCCGGGGGGGCCTCCGCCAAATATCAGTTCCATCACGAGTTTCTTGCGGTCCAGCGCCTTCTTGGACGTTACAATAACCACCACATCAGACCCCATGGTTCCATAGGGCTCCGACGCCTGCATGCCGACGAAATGCTCCTCCGGCTGAAAGCTCACCGGTGAAGAAAAACCGGCGTCCTTTTTTTCTTCCGGATCGGGCTTGGGGAAAGGGGGTTCCTTGAATGGAAACGGTTTCTTTTCGAACTTCTCCACCGGCATCCCCCCTTCCATCTTCATGTCCATCTGCGGAAAGCCTCGCGGGCCTTCCAGTAGCGGTTCCAGTGAAACCAGCGTGACGCTTTCCAGGTCTTTGATCCTCAGACCCAGTTGGTTTTCCAATTTCTTGATCGCATCCTTGGTTTCTTCATGGCGAAGCAAGTCTTTCTGCAGCCCCTGGCCCATCTTACTTTCCAGAAAAGCTCCGGTGCGGACATAAAGGAAGGCCATGCTGTCTGCCGGCACGTGCCGCAGGCCTTCCGGCAAGTTGCTGAGGGCTCCCTTGCCGCCCGGCCCACCCTTTTGCTGGTCTTGGGCCTGGAGCCCCGCCAAGCTCTGAAACAAAAGAGTCGTGATCATCCCGATGACAATCGCTGATTTGTTCCGCATGGTGCACCCCACATGGAGAGGAATCGATGTAATCGTGGCAAGAACGATTATGGCCGGTTTTCAATAAACGGCAAGGGGATAACCTGTGATCAATAGCGCCAGCGGAACTGGGCCAGGATTTCGAAATCGAACATGCGCGGCCCGGTCACCGGCACGGCAAAAGCGATCCCCATGCTGCTCTTGTCCTGATACTCAAAGTGAAGGCCGCCGGTGATATCGACCAGGTCGGGGGCGCCGGCCGGGTCGCTCAGACTGATGCCCCGGTGATTCAGCGGGGTATTGACGTGAACTTCAACCGTGGGCACGACGGCGGAAAGGCCGTTGCCGTTCTTGTTCTGATACAGGTAGTAGCCGGCCGCCACGCTGTTGTCCAACAGGACAACGTCGTTTAAGTCGGTGGGAGCATCCACGGCCGTGAACCCTTGCAGATAAAATGGGCTCTTCACCCAGATCCAGCCGAGGTAAGGCTGCAAGCAAGTATTGTGAAACACGCGGATATTGTTGGAGCCGCCGAAAGAACCGGGGCCAGTAGGCGGCGTGACAGCCAGGCCTCCGGATAGCAAACTGCCCGAAATCAGGTCTCGCCATAGAAGCCATTTGAAAATGATGCTCAGATCGCCGATGTCGGTGCTGGTGCCGTCCAGGCCGGGAACCGTGTGATCGGCATTGAAGGTGTCGATCGGCAAGCGCAGTCCCCAGGAAGCGCTGTTATCGGCGTCGGCCCACTCGACGCCGAAGATTTCGCGGTGAATGCGCGTGTGCTGGATGCCGCCGCCGATCAGTTGATTGATCGTATCATTCAGGTTGTAGAAGTAGTTGAAGGAAAAGTAGGTGCGCGATTGCGGCAACGGACTGTCGTTGTCGCTGATTTTGAAGTAGCGGGCCGAGGGGACAAAAATATTTCCCGGTCCCTGGATCTGGCCGCTGGGCAAGTGAAGCATCGAGCCAATCGGTCGCTGATCGCCGAACATCTCGGGGACCCGGACCGCAGGACAGGGGCAACAAGTCTCTTTCTTTTCCGGCTCCGCTTCCTGCTTCTCCGGCACCGATGATTCGGAAACAGTTGGCGGGCTCTGCAAAGCGTCCAGGTGAACATCGGATGGCAGTGGCGGCGGGGCATTTTCGTCCTGGGCCATGCCCACAGCGGGGACAAAAACCGCGCCAATGGCACAGAGGGCAGCGGCCAATCGGTTCAAGGCTCCCTCCAGGAAAGTTGGCCGTGAATACCTGGCGTACTTGTGCCGGTCAAGGGCAGCCCGCTGCGAACGAGTCCTGGAAAGTTTACCCAGTCCGTTTCTTCCTTGTTTTTTGCTTCCGCAAAGGAGCCTCGACCTTGTCCAACTTCCCCGTTTCCGCATCCTCCAGGCGGGCGACTAGTTTTTTCGGGGCGATGGCCCGGTAACTTTCGTCCACCCAATCGGCGAGCATATCAATAGGAACAGCGTCCTTTTGGTAGAATCGTGCGGTGACCCAGCCGCTCTTGCCCAGGCCGTACTCGGTGGGCGAAGCGAACGGCAGGCTCAAAGCCAGCTTGCCCGACAGAGGCAGCTTGAGCGACAGGCTGAACGCTCCGTCCGGGTTTATGCCGTTGGACAAAAACAGAAATGCCTTGCCCTTCACCTTGATGGCGCGATGGCCCCAGGGAAATTCCTCGTAAGCTTCGGGAAATGCCAGAGCGATTTTGCCCACAGCCGCCTCCGCTCGAGCCAGATGCTTTGCCGACGCCATGCAGTCCTCCGTTCAGATAGACAGAAAACCGGTGAAGGAAAGTCCTTGCACGGTGATAAAAAGCGAAGGAAAGAGCCAGCGAAAGCGGCGAATCAACCGGTTCGCCCGGTCCGTGTGCTGGTTGTTGATCAATACCTGCACGTAAATGGTCGCGAGCAGCGAGATGAAAAAGAAAATGTAGCAGGCGGCAATGAAGGCATCCATCGAGGTGGTGTAGGGCACGCGGGGCAAGGAGTTCGTGACCGTGAGGTTGAACATGATGGCCGCCAGGATGCTGGTGATGCCCAGGTTCAGCTGGGAAGTAAAGCTCGTTGCCGGGTTCAGCCAGAACGCGGTCCAGGAAATGATGGAAATCAGCGAGAGCGGCAAGAGAATCTTGAACAAGTAAAACCCGGAATGGCGCTTCAGCGTCAATTCAAAGGTTGCCCGCGGAATGGATTGGCTGCCCAACTTCCGCTCGCCAAGAGTGGAATGGACATTGAGAATTTCCCATTCGGACAGGCTCACATAGGAATCCTGGCTGATCCCTTCCGCCGCCGGATTGCTGGTGAGCGTGAGAGGCTGCACTTCGAACGACAGCGGCTCCCAGATGATCATGGCGCTCTGCGAGTCAAATGGAAATTTGCGAAAATTGAAATCGGAGGAGACGGTGACTGCGAGATACTCCACCCGCTTCACTGTGCCGTCAGGCCGCACCGATAATTGAATGAGCGACTGGCGTTGCAAGCCGGCGGCATTGACAATCGTCAATTCCGGAACCCAGATTTGCCCGGCCACATAGCGTCTCACGTTTTCCCCGCTCTTCTGTGGATCAAAAGCCAGTCGCGGATCGCGCCACGAGGTGGTCATGAGGCCGGCGATGTCGAAGGTTTCCTCGGTTTGATTGATTTTGCCAAGATTGAGGAGGTAAAAACCTAACGAGACCTGGGTCGGCTTGTTCTGATTGGGGGGAGTCAGCGCCGCATTGGCCGGCGCGGGAGATTGGCCGGCGGTCGTCCCCGGAAAAATCGCGAACGTCGAAAACCAAACGAGCAAGGTTGGTCCGATTCGTGGAAAAATCTCAAAGCGCATGGAAACTGGCACCGGGGATTATTGTTGTCCGAGCACAAAGCCCGATTGTGGACCCAAGTGGCGTCACGTTCAAGCAATTTCTTCTTGTAAATTCTCTCGGCTCTCCGCAGGATAGGTGGCATGTCGTAGCTGGATTCGCCAGAATTCAGGAAGTCGGCAACAACCCCCTGAATTCTGGCGAATCCAGCTACGGGAGAGTTGGATTTCCACAAGGTCTATTGCACCATCCGGAGAACCGGTCATGCACACGCGCATTCTGCTGGTGTTATTTATCCTGCTCCTGGCGGGACCCGCTGAATTCCTGGCTCAGGCGCCCGCGCCCACGCGGAACCACGACGTCACCATCGACGACTATTTCACCCAGGCGGACATCTTTCAAATTGCGTCTGCGCCGAACCTTTTGTACGTCGCTTACACCGAGGGGCGCTGGCAGAAGGCGACCGACGACCGCAAGACCGATTTGTGGGTGATCGGCCGGCTGAGCGGCACAGCGCGGCGGCTGACGTTCGACCGCGCCAACGACCGTTCGCCGCAGTGGGCGCCGGACAGCAAGACCATTTACTTTGCTGGCAATCGCAAGCGCACTGATGAGAAGCACGCTCCCTACAACGGCAAGACGCAAGTGTGGCGCGTCGGCCTGAGCGGCGGAGAGCCGGTGGCCATCACTCGCGTTCCCGACGGCATCGCCGACTTCCGCCTCGCCGGCGACGGCAAATCGCTCTTCTACATCACTCATGCGGAGGCGGTCAGCGGGCCATTCCTGAAACTGCGCAAGGAATTCAAGCACATTCAATACGGCCACGGCATCGAAAAACATTCGCAGGTCTGGAAGCTGGATTTGCAATCGTTCCGGGCGGAAAAGATTGTGGACGACAAGCGCTACATTCACGAGCTAGCCGTGTCGCCGGACGGCCGCCGCCTGGCCATGATCACCGCCCCGGACGACAAGGTCATCAGCTTCGAGGGCAAGTCGCGCGTGGACATCTACGATTTCGCCACCAAGAAGATTGCCTCGCTGCCGGACAAGGTGTTTCGCGCTGATGCTCCATCTCCCTATGCCTGGCTGGACAAGCTGGCTTGGTCACAAGACGGCAACGCGCTGGCATTCAACGCGGTCTTTGATGGCTATCCGGCCCGGATCGTGGTTGCCCGCTGGAAAAACGACGGCCCCACTGTGTTCAATCTTCCGCGTCCCGCCGAAGTGGCGGTCAAGGGCTATGGCTCTCCTTTGCAATGGCACGGCAAGAATGATTTGTATTTCCTTGGAGAACAAAAAGGCCGGATCCGGCTCTACTGCGCGAAGGACGTGAGCGAAGAGACTCTTCTAGACGTGTTGACTCACGACGACGTGGTAATCGAGGCTTTCAGTTTTGGCAACGCGGGCGGGCCCGCAGTTCTGATGGCTTCACCGACGCACCTTCCCGATATCTTCAGCCTGGCTGATGGCAAATTCCGGCAACTTACCAGGGTCAACCCGCAAGCCGATTCTTGGAAGATGCCCAAAATATCGGTCGTCTCCTGGAAAGGCGCTAACGGCGATCCAGTGGAAGGCATCCTCGAATTGCCTCCAGATTACAAGAACGGCCAGCGCGTGCCGCTCATGCTGAGCATTCACGGCGGGCCGACCACGGCCAGCTATTTCAAGCAGGAATACTGGATTTATGGCCGAACCCTGCTGCCCGCACGCGGCATTGCGGTCCTGTGTCCCAATTACCGCGGCTCCACAGGCTACGGGGATAAGTTCCTCACCGATCTCATCGGCCGCGAAAACGACATCGAGGTCGAGGACATGCTCAAAGGAATCGATGCCCTGGTCGAGCGCGGCATCGCGGACCCGGACAAGCTCGGCGTCATGGGCTGGAGCAACGGCGGCTACCTGACCAATTGCCTGATCGCCAAAAGCACTCGTTTCAAGGCCGCCATCTCCGGCGCGGGCATTGTCGATGCCATCATGGAGTTCGGCAGCAACGACGAGCCGGCCTACGCCATCGCCTTCAAGCAAGGCTTCCCCTGGACCCGGCCGGAAAAATACCACAAGGCCAGCACCACGTACCACCTGAACAAGATCAAAACGCCCACGCTCATTCATGTCGGCGGCAACGATGACCGCTGCCCGCCCGGCCACAGCCGCCTGCTTTATCGCGCGCTCAAGGAATACTTGCACGTGCCTACCGAGCTGTGTGTCTATCCTGGCGAAGGCCACGGCCTGATGACCTACAAGAACCGCCGCGCCAAACTCGCCTGGGACATCGCCTGGCTGGATCGGTATTTGCTGGGGAAAGGAAAATAAAGGCACCAGAAATCGTCGCATCTGTCCGGCGGATTTCATCGGAAGATTCGCCAGCGGGCCGGCGGCCAGTAAATCACCGTGGCCACTCCTTCGATATGCGAGCCGGGCACCGCCTTCCAGGAGCGCGAGTCGCTGGAACGGTTCGCGAAATCGCCCAAAACATAATACTCGTTCGCTCCCAGACGCGCTGGCTCGTCCGGCGAGCCCCAGCCTTTGATCCCATGAACTAGCTCGGTAAATTCCAGCCCGGCAATTTCGGGGGGAGGTTCCATTCGAACGCCATTGATCCAGATGCCCCCTTCCTTGATTACAACTTCTTCGCCCGGCAAGCCCACCAATCGTCGCACATACTTCGCTTTCAGATCCGGGTGGCGGAAAACGATCAGATCCCAGCGCCGTCGGGAAAGCAGCTTGTTGCAAATGAACCGGTCGGCCGGCAAAAGCTCAGGCGCCCATTTTGTGACCTTGGTCATTTTCAAACAATTGGAACAAATAGCTTCCTGTTCCTGTTGCTGTGGAGGAAAATCGAAGTCCTCCGGAAGATTACCGAAACGATCCAGCGGAGGTACGACCAGGTTCCCCGCACAAACGGGACAGGGAGCTTGATGATGAGGCCCAACCAGGGTTGGCGCCATGCCGTTGGTTGGGAGGATAAAAGCCTCTAGAACAAAAGCCTTCAAGGAAACGATCAGCGCGAGGGAAAAGCCAAGACCGCACACAATCCAGATCACGGAAACGAGCATCGCCCTGGGAAATGAAATTCGGAAAAGCACCGCCAGCAAGAGCCAGTTTACGGGAAGAATAATCACCAGTTCAAACACCAACGGGAATAATGGCCATGGGGCCAAGGCTGATATTCCCAAGTCAAACAAGCTCAAGACGGTCAGAATCAACATGGCGAGCACAGCGCGAAGAAAGCCCGCTTGTGGAACCCTGCTCAGGCGTGCGGCCAACCACAAAAAAAGGGCTCCGGCAAGAAACGACGTGATCAACACCCCGAGGAGAAGACCAATGGTGAACATGAAAGGACCTCGAATATATTCGTAGGTGATTCTATCTGGGGAAAATGGCAAATGTCAAATGACGGATGTCGAAAGAATGACGAACGCCGGATGTCGATGAGTCCAAGGCCCAGCCGGACTGGAAAAAACAAGCAGAACACCCAGAACACGAAGGACAGATCATAAAGGGAGCCCGAAGCGCCAGCGAGGCCGTTCCTCGCTGGCGCTTCGGGCTGCCATTTCAAACACAACAGCAAACCGTCACGGTTTCCGGAACAGCCGATCGATGTCGGGATCGCTCATCTGTTCCTGGCCGCTGTTGACGTCGATCACTAGGGCCGTGCCGCTGGGCGTAATCCAGATGATCCGATTGCCGAGCTGGAAGACCTCGCGCAATTGCGGCTGGCGTTCCAGCAGGCGGAAGTAGGCGTCGGATTGCGCCTTGACCTTCACCATCGTCATCTTGGGAGTGAAGGCTTCGTCGATCCAGGCGCCACGGAAACTGCGGCAATTACGGCCGGCGACCTTTCGGACCGCCGCGCCTGAGACCTGCGACTGGTTACGCAGCTCGTTGACCAGAAGCGATAGATCGACGCCGTCCTTGCCGGCGGCAGCCAGCGGGGCAGAAGCAGGCGCCCTCAGGAAGTTGTTCCCGGCGAATTCGCTCTCTTCTTCTTCCTCCTCCTCTTCCGCAACATCCTTGGACCGGGGCGAAGGCGCTGCCGTAAGCGAAGTGCCAGCGGGCTGTCCGAGCGCTCCTGAAGTAACACCGGTGGTGGGGACGGCCCACTCCATGGTCGGGCTGACGAATCCCGGACCGAACTGAGTTCTGCCACCGGTATTGATTTGATAGCCATGGCTGCTGTTGGCAGCGGATGGTTGATTACCTCCTGTTGGCATGGCATTCGGGTCTACGGCCGTGTTGGTACCAATGACTCCACCGTTGAAATCTGTCCCGGAAACTGGCATTGAAGCCGGGGCCGCGTTCCAGAGCATATAGCTTCCATTTTGAGGAATCGCCCGTCCGCGATTTCCGCCAAGATAATCCGTTTCAGCCACCGGCGCCGGCGTTGCATCGGGCGCCACCAGGTAGCTGGTATACGGCGTGGTGATGCCATGCTTCTTGGCCAGGCGGATGACTTCCTGCTTCAACTCGCTATTCTCGCCGTTGGCGCGGATCTGGTCGAGGAGATAGCCGACCTTGCGGCGGGCCCACAAGCCTTCAACAAACGCCTTGTCCGCCTTCGTTTTGGCGGGGAAGGGAACTTCATAAGCGTACTCGCGGGTTTCCTTGCCCACCATGCCGCTCAGGGTGATGTAGGCCGGGCCCTTGCCGCTGTATTTGCCCAGCACGACCAGCTGGCTGCCGTGGAACAAGTCCGGCAACTGCGGCGGATACACTTCGGTCAGCTTCACGCCCGGATCGACCTTCAACTTCAGATTGGTCAACACCGGCTTGGAAATCTTGCTGTAAAGGCTCGACACCTTGGCTTCGATGTCCTCCGATTCGCGCACGTAAGTGGAAACGGAGCGGGTCTTGTCGGCAAGCTGATCGAGCAGGACGGCATTGACATCGTCGCCGACGCCGAAGGTGAAGATACGCGTGTCGGCCGTGTTCTTGGCCATGACATTCCTCATGATGTTGTTGGGATTGCATTCGCCGATGGTCGGCTGGCCGTCGGTGAAGAAAACGATGGTGAAGCTGTGGCATTGATCCTCTGACCACCGGGCGATGCCTTGTCTTAGTCCGGTGTACATTGCTGAGTGGTTGGGGCGCATGGCAAGGGCCGTGGCCAAGGCTTCATCAATGTTCGTGCTGCCGACAGCTTCCAAGCCGCTGATCCACTTCTGGGCTTTTTGGATATTGGTTTTGTCCGCGTGAAGAAGTTCATCCTCAAACTTGTTCACCGTGGTGGCGAAGTTGATCAAGCCAAAGCGATCGTTCTTGTTGAGATTGGCCAAGCAATACTTCAGGGCGGCACGGGCCTGTTCAATGCGTTTGCCCGCCATACTGCCCGAGGTATCCAATACGAAGACGATATCACGCGGAATCTGCTGGGTGCGCGACAGCTCGGCACGGGGCGAGATGAGCAGCATGAAATGGCCTTCCTCACCTTTGACCGGCCGCTGGAACATGGCCGTCAGGCCCACGTCCTTGGCCCCGGAGGTGTAAAAGAGCTGGAAATCCTTGTCCGTCGCAGTCTGCAGCTTCTCGAAATGAACCATGGCATGGCGGTCATCCTTGCGCGTGACCGTGATGGCATGGCTGGGGCTGTAGACGCTCTGGATCGGGTGTTGCGAAGTGAGCGTGGCATCGATGGAAAACGATTCCACGGCGGTCACGTTCTTCTCATTGCGAAGCGGATACACGATTTCCACCAGACCGGCATCGTTCTGGGCGACGGCGGTGTAGCTGAGGGATACCTTCTGATCGCCATGGGCCGGCACCGGGAAAACACGGAGCTTGAGGAGATTGCTGTCCATGTATTCCAGAAGACCGGGGTCCTGTGTCCGGCGAACGATGTCGGTGTAGATGGTCCGGGCCTTGTTGGCTTCCACCAGCTCGCCGTTTACTTCCTTGCCATTGACCCACATGGTGAACTTGTGAACGCTGGCCCCCTTGGGAACCGGGAAGATATAGGTGGCTTCCAGGGCGCGATCGGTCGTGTTCCGGAAGGTCTGCACCACGTGGGTGACCGCCACCTGGTCCTCGATGGCGATGTTGACCTCATGGCCAACCATGGCCAGCGGCGCCAGTGACTTGTCGGATGGAATGAGCAGCCCCTGAGCTCGCGCCGAGCCTGTCACAACCAGGGCCAGCATCATAATCGGCAGAAACCGTCGCATGGGAGAGTCCTTTCAACTTGGAAATTGGAAATCGGCCGGGCAAGGTGGGTCCTTCTGGAAGCATCCGAGCAACGCCGGGCGAAATACGACGTTGCAGTGCGAAATGCAAGGGCAAAATTCATGCTATAGTTGTCTATCCAACTCCGCTTGCCGTTTAGCGTTCGGAGCAAACCTCCCGAACGCTAAACGCCATGGTTCAAGAAGCCATGGATTGGCGAAACAATGCGGCAGCGGGGGGGGTATACCAACAAAATCTTGCGCAATGCTCTCGCGATGGTCATAAAGGTATTGACATTAACGTCTTACGGCAGGAAAACGTTGCGCAATGAGCTTTGCGCAACGCTCATTTTTGCGCAACGCCCCCACTTTACCCCGGCGTTGTTACTTCCCCTTTTGAACGGCAAGCCTTAGCCGAGGAATCATGACGGTTGCTAAATGGTTGCCAACCAACTCCTGGGTCCGTCTGGCCATTGTTCCGGCTCTGGTGTTCATCGCCATGTCGGCGGATCGGAATTACCTGGCCGACTTCTGGCATCATCTGGCGCGCGGCCGCGCCATGGTCGAAGAAGGCCGCCTTATCGACCAGGATCGCTTCACCTTCACCATTCCCGGACAATCGTTTCAAGATGTGAACTGGCTGACGCAGGTTTTCTATTACCGGCTGTATCAGTGGGGCGGCATGGATCTCGTCCGCTTGACGAACGCCTTGTTTCTTGCTCTGACCTTCAGTCTGATAGTTGGTTTCTGTTG
>Ga0306920_100006883_pt1 | contig 14906 bp, 12 predicted proteins | sample flu12Cox44000170_FD_204666 | JGI IMG/M metagenome (GOLD analysis project Ga0306920, IMG submission 204666) | Lab enrichment of tropical soil microbial communities from Luquillo Experimental Forest, Puerto Rico - flux4day.12C.oxic.44.000.170 (v2)... | ecosystem: Environmental > Terrestrial >... | reverse complement strand
TCCACGACAAGATTTTGGTAGCCGAACGAAGTGCCGCGTTCGGTGAGGATAATGTTTTGGTTACCAGTGCCGGCGACTTTTTCGACGACATTGGCGATTTCCATGGGCGAAAGGAACTGTCCCTTTTTGATATTGACGACCCGGCCCGAACGGCCGGCGGCGACCAGCAAATCGGTTTGACGCGAGAGAAAGGCGGGAATCTGGAGCACGTCGCAAACTTCGGCGGCAGGGGGAACATGGCCGACTTCGTGCACGTCGGTGAGAATTGGCAGACCGGTGCGCTTTTTCACGTTGGCCAGAGTGCGCAGGCCGCCTTTAAGGCCCGGCCCACGATAAGAGGAAATCGAAGAGCGATTCGCCTTGTCGTAGGAGGCTTTGAAGATGAGCGGTACGCCGAGTGCGGTGGCGATGACCGCAATTCGTTCCGCCATCATCGTAGCGTGCGCGTCGCTTTCGATAACACAAGGGCCGGCGATTAGGAAGAAGGCCGATGTTCCGCCAACGCGGAAGTTGCCGATCGGAAAGCTGCGCGATAGGTTCATGACCTGCTTAGAGCAAAACCGCTTCGAGCTGACTGGGACATCAGCCTATGCGGCTTCGAGCGAGTTTTCAACGTGGAAATCGATTTTGGCTGTCAGCAACCGCTCACCGCGTACAGGCCCCTGCTTGGGCCGATCTAAGAAATTGATGTTGCCGAATGACAGCGACTGGAGGGCCATTCGAATGGCCACCAGTTAGCCAGCAAGACGGCCAAGGAGCAGAAACCGGACGGCCCGTTTGCTGTTAGTTGAAGGGGAGGCGGAGAGGGCGAGGGATGAAGCGAAAGACGGATTGGAAGAATTCTACGGCTCGGGCGTCACGATGAACGGGACTCAGCAAGAACTGCCCGATTGCGACGCCGCCCAGGGTGTAGAAGCCAATCGCAACACCGCCCACCGCCGAGTAGCCTATGGCGACGCCTCCGAAGGCAAAAGCCCCGAGAGCAAGCCCGGCAACAGTGAACACGCCCAAACTGATGCCCCCCAGCGCAATGATCCCGATAGCGATTCCTCCGAGTGAAAACAGGCCGCGGGCAATGCCTCCAATGGCTATCACACCGGTGGCGATGTCGCCGATAGCGATAATGCCGCGGGCGTGCCCGTTCCGTTCAGCGCGCGACCAGTCGGCTCCCACGGCAACACTGATCAGGGGCTCTTCCATATAGACGGCCCGGGAATGCCAACGCATAGGCAAGCCTCCCAGAAGAGTCTACGCCCGCGCCTCGCGGAACACACCTTGGCGAGGTCCACTGGTGTTGAACGAATTACTTGGCCGTCACGCTCGCTCCCAATGGGATAATCGAGCGTCGAGGACCAATCAGATGTCGACCAAGCTACCCAAGCAGGTGCTCGAGAGCGCAGACATCACCGCAATTATACAGCTGATCTTGCGCGAGCGGAAAGCCGGGACCTGGGGCGGTGGGACACCATGCGGGCTTGCTTCTGGCCGGATTCGGTCGTGCGCGTCAGCTGGTTTCGCGGCAATGGACCGGATTTTGTCAGTGGATCGATCGACATGGCTGAGCGTGGGGTTGCTGCCAAGCACAGACTGGGACCGATTCTGGTCCGATTAAACCAAGAACGGGCGGTAGACAGCCTAACCGGGACCATTGACTTGCCTCTGGAGCTAGCGGGCGTTCAAGCGACACTCTCAACGCACGCGCGTTTTCTCTATCGCGCCGAACGGCGCACGGCTGAGTGGCGCTTGTTTGGTTTTGATGTGGTCTACTCCCGAGACGAGCTGACGCCCGCCATAGCAGGAGAAACGATCGCCATTGATCCCAGTGAAGTGAAAGGGTTTCGTTCATCCTACCGGTTGCTCGGCTACCACTTGAAAACCCTGGGGTTCTCGATTGACTCGGGCCTCGCCGGCGAAGACAGACCGGATCTGGTCGACGCGCTCCACGAGGAGCTATTCGCTTGGGCAGGACTACCCATAGCGAGCTAAGCTCCGGTGGCAAGCAAGTCAAACCAGTGCCACTTGGACAGAAACAGTCGAGGACAAGAATTCTTAGGAACTAAGCAACTTCAAGCCTCTATGTTTCTGTCAGTTACATGAAATGAAAGGCTCTTCTCGAAACCCATAGTCGAGAATCGAGTAACTTTTGCATGGTTCGTGGCATCATATGGGCATGGCACAGAAGCGCAAAGGAACGGGACGATTGGTTCCGGTACGGCCTACAGGGCTTGAGTACCGCGTGAAGTACGGCATTCACATTGTTGACGAGCCGCGTAAGCATGGCCGGGGTATCGGACCGGCACGCTGGGAGCGCTGTTCAGTACGCTCAGAGCACGCGCACCGGATTCCCAAAGGCGATTATTTCCTCCATGCCGACGAGGGCGGAGTCTTCCAGCTGAAGTTCACAGGCAACTCCTGGCAATATTTGACATTGACGGTGGCTGCCTGAGTCGACTTCTTCACTTGCGCTAAGCAGCCGAACCTAGCGCGAGCGCGCGGGCACGCGCCAGAGCTAGTTGAAAAAGCTGCGCAGGGCGGTCTGTTCGTCTTCGAAGTCGACGAAAATGGCGTGTAAATTCAGCAAGCGAAGAACGTCCGCAACACGAGGGCTTAGGTCAACCGCCTTGATTTGGGCGGAAAGCTTCTGCGCTGAATAAAGCGCACGCACCAGCTGGCCCACACCGGAACTATCCAGGTAGGTCACATCCCGAAGGTTCAACAAAAGCTTCCTCCTCCCATCGTGAATCAGGTCCACCAGCATCTCGTGAATCGCTTCGCCTTCAATCAAGGTGAAACGGCCGCGAACATCGACCACTGTGACGTCGCCAAATTGGCGCGTACTCGCACTGAAACCCACGGCAGCCCCTCCCGAAAAGGTCTAATTTTAGCTTAGACGTGCAACAACCGCTACCGAATGCAGTTGTTCGACTTGCTCGCATTTTCTGGGAGCCCAGCGGTGTGTTTGGGCAATCGGCTGCTGACTGGCAAAGCAGCCTTCAAAAGGATTATGATGGCGCCGGTTTTGGACGCTCAGGCGGAGAAGCTAGGGTGGTAGGGGAACAATGAAAACCATCGACGAACACACGATCACGGATGCGGCGACAGAGCAGATGGCCGCTACTCCCAATGCACGGCTGAGGCAGATTCTCGATTCGCTAGTGCGGCACCTGCATGCTTTTGCGCGAGAAGTCGACCTGACGCCAGAGGAATGGCTTGAAGCGATTCGCTTTCTTACCGCCGTCGGGCAGAAATGCACAGCGCACCGGCAGGAATTTATTTTGCTTTCCGACACGCTGGGGATGAGCGCGCTCGTAAACGCCTTGCATGATAAGCGCGCGGCGGGTAGGGCGACCAAGTCAAGCCTGCTGGGGCCCTTCTATAGGCAGGACGCGCCGGTCTTGAAGCTGGGCGACTCGATCATCTCGAAAAGCGAGGGCACTCCGGTTGTCTTCTACGGTCGCGTAATCGACTCGGAGGGACGGGGAATCGCCAACGCGCTGGTGCAGGTCTGGGAGCCGGACGAGACGGGTAATTACGATTTACAGAAGCACGATCCGTCGGAAATGGATCTACGCGGATGTTTTCGCACCGACGAAAAAGGCAATTACCATTTTCGCGGTCTCTGCCCGACGGGCTACATGATACCGATGGACGGACCGGTGGGAGACATGATTCGCGCGCAGAAGAGGCACGGTTATCGTCCTGCGCATATTCACTTTGTGATTGGCGCGCCGGGGTACCGAGAGCTCGTCACAGCGCTTTACGTGGCGGGCGACCCGCACATTGATTCCGATACCGTCTTTGGCGTCGACGAATCACTGATCATTAGACTGAATCAAGTGGATCGAGCCTCTCCGCTGCCGGACTTGCCGAGCATTCAGTATGATTTTCAGCTGGCGGCGGCGAACGATCAGATGTCCGGGCGGGTGGGCGCCGATCCGTCACAGATCACGAGCAAGGTGGGAGCCTAAACAAGCGCGCATACGCCCAGAAAGCCAGAGGAGAGATTGTTTGACTTCGTGGCCCGACGCGCTGAAACCAAGAGCCTAAAGGCTTTGCGGCCGCTCGACTGAGCATTCGGTTCTAGCGAGCAGCGGCGCGGCCGGCGACCTCGTTGCGCACAATTTTCGCGCCCGCGACAAGAGACTTCATCTTTCCTAAGGCGCTCTGCGCGGGTAGGTACTTCATCCCGCAATCAGGGGCCGCTACCAGACGATCGGGGCTGACGTGGGGCAGTGCGCGGCGGATGCGCGCTGCGATCGTTTCGGGACTTTCCACTGCCTGGCTGGAGAGATCGAGCACGCCCAGGATGATCGTCTTGTTAGGGAGTTTCGCCAATACGCCGCAGTCAAGTGAAGATTGCGCGGTTTCAATCGAAATCTGGCGCAGCGGGGAATCTTCTAGTTCCTCTAAGAATGAATAGGCGGCCGGGCGGCCGGGCACGAGGGCGGCGTAACCAAAGCAGATGTGAAGCGCCGTTGTGCCACTGACCCCTTCGAGCGCGCGCTTGACGGCAGCGAGGCCAAAGCGGCGAGCCTCGTCCGGGTGCGCTTCCATCCAAGGCTCGTCCATTTGGACGATATCCGCACCGGCGGCAAATAGATCTTTGATTTCCTCGTTTACGGCAGCGGCGTAATCAAGCGCCATCTCTTCTTCATTTGCATAGTAGTCGTTCTGCGCCTGCTGGGACATGGTGAACGGACCTGGCAGCGTGATCTTCACCACACGATCGGTATTGGCGCGCAGAAATTTCAGATCGCGCACTTCAACAGGATGCTTGCGACGAATCTTTCCCACCACGCGCGGGACAGAAATCGAAGTGCCCGTCCGGCTGATCACCTTTCCCGGATGATCGAGATCGACTCCTTCGAGTGCGGTGGCGAAGCGATTCGAATAGCTCTCGCGTCGAATTTCGCCGTCGGTGAGGATATCTAAGCCAGCGCGCTCCTGCTGGCGAATGGCCACGAGCGTGGCATCGTCCTGGGCCTGTTCGAGAAATTCGGGAGCGACGCGCCACAGCTCTTGGGCGCGAGTGCGCGGAGGGGTGCGATGCGATAGCTTCTGCCGATCGATCAGCCAGTCAGGCTGGGGAAGCGAGCCAACCAGGGACGTGGGAATCAGGTTCATGAGTTTCAAGATGTGGTTGGTCACCCATATTGTCAAGCCGATTTGCGGAGCCCCTGCAAACAGAGGATGGAGGCGAGCGCGTGGGTAATCGCAACGGGGGAAGCCCCTTCGGAGGTCTTAGCGCGCCAGGCCACGAAGCCGTCGGGACGCACGAGCACCGCCCCGGAGGGCGAAATCCCATAGGCTGCTGGAAACGCTTCGGAAGAATCCCCGAGGGCGCCGGGGGCCGTGCCACCGATCGAGTAGACGTCCAGGTCCACCGTGGATTGGCGTGCCGCGGTGTGCGCGCTTTCCCTCCACCTAGCGGCCTCCCGCCCGGTGAGCAGCGTGAAATTCCGTCCGAACAGGTCGAGCGTGGAGATTGGTGCGCCACCTTTCTCCAAGTACAGGTGCGGGGCACGCGAGCCGGGCCGGCCTTTCGATTCGCGCGGATTCATTCGCCCAGCAGGCGGCCCGTCGGAATCAGCAATCACAGCCCTCGAGTTGTAACAGTAGCCGCATTCGATATGCAAGTCGTTCTCGATCGGCTGCATGTTCTCGGAACGCAAATAAGGCGCCGAGCGGGTGACGTAGCGCGAATAGGCCTGCTCAACGGTAAACTGGCCCGCCGGGCGCCGCTCGCTCTCGTAGGTGGCGAGCAGGTCTGTTCCCGCTAAGCCCTTGAGGACGAGGGCCAGCTTCCAGGCGATATTGTGCGCATCCTGAACGCCGGTATTTCCTCCAAATCCCCCACTGGGAGGCATCACGTGTGCTGCGTCGCCTGCCAAAAAAACGCGGCCCTGCTCGAAACGCTCGGCGGTGTCGGCCATGGCCTCCCATTGCATGATGTTCTCGATCGAGATCGGTACGTCGCTATCCCCGATCGCGGCACGCAGCAAGGCCAGGGCACCCTCCTCGGTGAGACCCGTAGATACATCCGTAACTGGGTTCTCAGGATCGCCGAGCCAGTGAACGGCGAGGAAACCCGAGGTGAAGGGCTTCTCGATCCGAAAGAAGCCACTGAGGGTGGGGTTGACCACGTACATGACACTCAAGTTGCGGTCGCGCAACAGGGGGCCGACGTCGCCTTTGAAATAGATGGTCACGCTCTTGGAAAAGACGCCGTGGCCCAGCATGGGGATGCCCAGTTTTTCGCGAATGCGGCTATGGCTGCCGTCCGCCGCAAGCATGTATCGGCTTGTCACCCGCGTAATTTCGCCTGTGTCACGATGGCGGATCTCGGCCGTGGTTGCGCGGCCGTCCTGCTCGAAGGAAATCATCTCCGTTGCAAATTGAAGGTCCGCGCCCAGCTCTTCGGCGCGCGCCTTGAGCAGCGGCTCAAGCAGGCTTTGAGTGATGAAAAGCCGGAGGCTCGGACTGATGTCGCGGACTCCTTCGTTGAGGTTGGCGATGAAGAAGGCCAGTTCTTTGCCGGTGAGGGATTCGAGCGCCATGATCGCGCCGTCTTGAACGAACTGCTCGTCGGATTTCTGCATGACGATCTGCTCGATGCCCACGGTGCGGAAGATTTCCATGGTGCGCTGGGTGATCATGGCGGCGCGAGGATGGATCGCCGTTCCTCGGTGATACTCGACGACGAGCGGACGAACACCGTGATGGGCCAGCAGGAGCGCCGCGGACATCCCTACCAAACTTCCCCCCACGATCAGGACGGGAGCTTCTATTTCTCTCATTGCTGATTTATATCCGATCACCGAGGCAGAGAGCGGCCCCAGTAGGGCCACGGCTAAGGCCGATCGGCATTCCCCGGGCGTGCAGCCTATTCGGGTTGGGGCGACTTTTCAACGGCAAATTGAAAACCAAGCGGGCTGAGCCAAGCAGCAAGCAACCGGGAGGGCATCAAAATCAAGAAGGGGCAGCGGAGGCGCGCGGCGGCTGCGCACCAGCCTCTGCCGTGTGAGCGGTAATTTCGCGCGCGTGGATGCTGGAAGTTCCCGCAAGACGCTTTTGCCGGCTTTCCAAGCTGGCCGCGATGAACGCGGCGAAAAGCGGATGCGGGGTGAGCGGCCGGGACTTGAACTCCGGATGGAACTGGCAACCGAGAAACCAGGGATGCTCAGGAACTTCGATGATTTCGACATATACACCGTCGGGCGTGCGCCCGGTGATGCGAAAGCCGGCGTCGGTGAGCGTCTTCTCGTAATCACAATTAAATTCGTAGCGATGGCGGTGACGTTCGGAGATTTCAAGCCTGCCGTAGGCTTGGGCGGCGAACGAATGGGGCTCGATTTTGCAAGGCCATGCGCCGAGTCGCATGGTGCCGCCCATTTCGTCGACACCGAGAAGCTCGCGCAATTTATAGATCACACGATTGGGCGTCGAGGGATCAAATTCGGTGCTGTCAGCGCGTTCGAGGTTGCTGACCCGTCGGGCGTATTCGATCGTGGCGCACTGCATACCAAGGCAGATGCCGAAAAACGGAACTTTCCTTTCGCGCGCATAGGTGATCGCGTGAACCATGCCCTGGATTCCGCGCTTGCCAAAGCCGCCGGGAACCAGAATCCCGTCGACGTGGCGTAACAGGCTTTCGGCGTCCGCAGGCGAGTGGATATCCTCTGCTTCGATCCATTCGATGACCACGCGCTGGCGATTGGCGAGGCCTCCGTGGACGAGCGCCTCACGCAGGCTCTTATAAGCATCTTCAAGTTGCACGTACTTCCCCACCACGCCGATTCGAACCTCACCTTGCGGGTGTTCGAGCGTGTCGAGCATTTTGAGCCAGGGGCCCAAATCGCGAGACGGCGCTTCGAGGTGCAGCAAACTTAAAAGCTGTTCGTCGAGACCTTCGGCCGCAAGCGATATGGGAACTTCATAGATGTTGCTCACGTCGGGTGCGGAGATGACACGCTCGGGAGCGACGTTGCAGAAAAGGGCAATTTTCGTCTTCAGGTCGGCGCCCAGCGGTCGGTCGCTGCGGCAGATCAAAATGTCCGGTTGAATTCCAATGCTCAGAAGCTCCTTGACGCTGTGTTGCGTGGGTTTGGTCTTTAGTTCACCAGCCGTGGAGATAAATGGCACGAGCGTGAGATGCGCAAAGACCACGTTTTCCGAGCCGAGCTCGAGGCGCATCTGGCGGATCGCTTCCAAAAAGGGCAGCGATTCGATGTCGCCCACGGTGCCGCCAATCTCGACGATCACGATATCCACATCGGAGGCCACCTTTCGAAAGGCGGCCTTGATTTCGTCGGTGACGTGCGGAATCACTTGAACTGTTTTGCCCAGGTAATCGCCGCGGCGTTCTTTGGCGATAATGGACTCGTAGATGCGGCCGGTGGTCCAATTGTTATCGCGCGTCAGAGGCGCGGAGGCGAATCGCTCGTAATGTCCGAGGTCCAGGTCCGTTTCTGCGCCGTCATCGGTGACAAAGACTTCCCCGTGTTGATAGGGCGACATAGTACCCGGATCAATATTCAGGTATGGATCGCACTTCTGGAGGTTGATGCGGAGCCCGCGACTTTCGAGCAAGCAGCCGATGGAGGCCGCTGCTACACCTTTACCGAGTGAGGAAACCACGCCGCCCGTGACAAAGATGTACTGCGGGCGGGTCCGCAAGGTGCTCGATTTCCTCCCTGGGAATCGGCGTACGGGGCATTATGTGCGGAAACCTGCAAATGCGTCAACGTCGAAATTGGGCGGACAGAACCTCTTGCCCCACACGGGCGGCAGCGCCGGGGAAGTAGGAGTCCACAACTCACAAGCGCCATCGCCCGCGACCCGGATCTTTCAGTCTATTTTCATCCGAGCGGCCGCGAGGCTTCACCACGGCTAGTGATTGCCCCGCGTGGCCAGCAGCTTCTCCACGCGCTCGACGTCCGAAGGAACATCGACGCTGATCGCATCATAGGACGTCTCCACAATGCGAATTCGGTAGCCGTTCTCAAGCCAGCGCAGCTGTTCGAGCTGCTCGAGGTGTTCAAGCTCACCCGGAGGGAGGGTGGGGAAATCCAAAAGCGCTTCGCGGAGAAAAGCGTAGAGGCCAATGTGTTTGAAGTGCCGGGCGACCACGGTTTCCTCACGATCACGCACCCAGGGAACCGGGGCGCGCGAGAAATAGAGCGCGTTGCCATCGAAATCGCGCACCACTTTTGTGACGTTGGGGTCCATGATGTCGTTGGCGTGGGAAATGGCCACACACGCTCCGGCGATTTGAACGGAATGATCTTCGAGAAGAGCCGAAACGAGCTCGTCGACAGTCGCCGGATCGATGAGGGGCTCGTCGCCCTGCACGTTGACGTAGATGGCTGCAGGAATATGCGCGGCCACCTCGGCGACGCGATCGGTGCCGGTGGGATGATCGCGGCGAGTCAAAACCGCTTCCCCGCCGAACCCCTGGACGGCATCGCGGATCGCCGGATCGTCCGTCGCGACCAGCACTCGAGAAACGCGCCGCGCCCGCCGTACGCGTTCGACGACGTGCTGGATCATGGGCTTGCCCGCAATCGAAGCGAATGGCTTTCCGGGAAACCGCGAGGAGGCCTGTCGCGCCGGAATCACAGCTAGAACACGCATCGACTCAGAGGGGGGAGTTGTCATGGCTCGGGCGAGTCCTTCGCGCCGCGCACGATGGTAGCACGGAGCCCCAAAGGGCAACCAAGCGCCAGCTCGCGCACGGTTGGGCCAGGACCGCCTGCTTGGGCGATTCGGCAGGGGTACGCTATTGTAAACAATTTGTCCCCGCCCACACACCTCTTTGATTTGCCCGAGGGCAGTGGTAGTATGCGCGTAAGGCCGTTTGGGAGACAGCAGTGGTCGACGGCGCCGATCGGGCTCACCTTTACCGGGGATGGCTGGCTGCCTGTACTTTGCTGGTCCAACTCCTCCTGTGGGGGTTCCCGGTGGCGGCCCAGGAAGTTCCGGCTGGTCCTGCAGTTCCTCCGCCCACCGAGGAAGACCGTGTTCCGTACCACAAGAACCAGCCCATCCGCACCGAAACGGACCTGACCCTGGTAGGGGCGACGGTGACCGATCCGATGGGGCGCCTGGTAACCGGCCTTGAGCAAGAGAACTTTCGCATAATCGAGGACGGTGTTGAGCAGGAGATCCTGCGTTTCTCGAGCCAGGATGTGCCGGTATCGATTGGCGTGATCTTTGATATGAGCGGAAGCATGGCGGACAAAATCGACAAGTCCCGCCAGGCGGCCGTGCAGTTCTTCCGCACCGCGAATCCTCAGGATGAGTTTTTCTTGGTGAATTTCAACGATCGTGCACAACTGGTCAGTCCCTTCACGGCCAGCGTCGATGAATTGCAAAACCGGCTGATGTACACCGGAGCGCACGGCCTCACGGCGCTTTACGACGGTGTTTATCTGGGCCTCAGCCAGATGCGTGGGGCACACAACACGAAGAAAGCTTTGCTCATCCTATCGGATGGGGGCGATAATCACAGCAGATACAGCGAGACGGAAATCCGCAAGTTCGTGCGTGAAGCGGATGTCCAGATCTACGCGATCGGGCTCTTTGAGCCCGACGGCGGCCCGACTCCGGAAGAGCGCCAAGGACCCGGATTGCTGGCCGACCTCACGGCGATGACGGGCGGCCGAACGTTCGCAGTCGCGAACCTGAATCAACTTCCGGACGTGGCCTCAAAAATCAGCATGGAGTTGCGCAACCAGTATGTTTTGGGATACAGACCGAGCCACCGCGAACACGACGGGAAATGGCGCAAGATTAAGGTCAAGCTGCGCCCGCCAAAGGGTCTTCCACCTCTTCAGGTTTCCGCGAAAACCGGCTACTTCGCGCCGGGGCATTAACAACCCACTCCGAGTCTTTGTGGGCATTTTGTCTTTTGCGGTGGTACTCGCTGCGGGCTGCTTGGCGTATGCCCAACAGGCGCCCCCCGCGATTCCGACGCCGGGACCTCCTCCACCTGCTGGCGCACAAGCGCAGGCTGGCCACCGGATCAAAAGCGACGTGGATCTTGTGGTCTTGCATGTCACGGTTGCCGATGATCACGGTCAGTTTGTTCCCAACTTGCAGGAAGACAACTTCCGCGTCTTTGAGCAGAACGTCGAACAGAAGATCTCGTATTTTTCGCGGCAGGACATTCCCGTCACGATGGGACTGATCATCGATAACAGCGGCAGCATGCGCGAAAAGCGCGAGCAGGTAGCTGTTGCCGCAATGACGTTTGTGCGCACGAGCAACCCACAAGACGAAGCATTTGTGGTGAACTTTAATGACGAATATTACCTGGATACGGAAGGCGACTTCACGAACGATCAGAAGGATCTCAATGATGCGCTTTCGCGCATCGATACTCGCGGCAGTACGGCCCTCTACGACGCCTTGATCGGGTCGCTGGCTCACGTCAAGAAGGGGCACAAGGACAAACGGGTTCTGCTCGTCATTACGGATGGGGATGATGACGCGAGCCAGAAAACTCTGGAAGACGCGATGAGAGCGGCGGAAGAGTCAACGGCCACCATCTATACGATCGGCGTTTTCAGCGAGGACGACCGTCAACATGAAAAGCGCATGGTCCGCCACTCGAAAAAAGTTCTGCAGGAGATCGCCGAGGCGACCGGTGGTCTGGCCTACTTCCCTGATAACCTCAACGAAGTGACGCCGATCTGCGAGCAAGTCGCGAAAGAGATCCGCAACCAGTACACCATCGGTTACTATCCAACGAATACGGCCAAGGATGGGACCTTCCGCTCCGTTCAGCTCAAGGTGATTCCGCCGAACGGGCGGGGCAAACTCTTCCTGCGAACGCGCACGGGGTACTACGCGCCGACGGCCTCCGCTCGAGACCAGCATGCCTCCCTGCCCCCCGGGTACTAGGGCTCACTGCCGTCCCCGCTAAGATCCTCCATGAAAGACATCTGACCCGAGGGGGCCGGTCACCCTCCTGCGCACCTGTTAGCGCCCACTGGAAGTACAGGCGTATAATTGTATGTTTCATCTCATGGCGATCGAACCCACTGAGAGTGCCAGGCGAGCAAACGCGAGCCTTCCGGGGCCTGCGGCGGGCGCTGAAGCTGACCACGCCGAGGCCATCCAGGTCCGCGGCGCGCGGGTTCACAACCTCAAAAACATCGACGCTACGATCCCGCACAACTCCATTACGGTCGTCACAGGTGTCTCCGGCTCGGGCAAATCGAGTCTAGCCTTTGACACGCTCTACGCCGAAGGGCAGAGGCGTTACATCGAGTCGCTTTCCGCGTACGCCCGCCAGTTCCTCGAGCGTATTGAGAAGCCGGAGGTCGACGAGATCACCGGCATCGCGCCGGCCATCTCGATTCGTCAGAAGAATTCGACCCGCAATCCTCGGTCGACCGTGGCAACGGCCACGGAAATCTACGATTACCTGCGACTGCTCTACGCGCGTGCAGGGCACACATTCTGCCTACGCTGTAAAGAGGAGGTTCGCAAGGATTCGCTCGACGAAATCGCCGCGCGAGTGCTCTCACTTCCCCAGGGCCGCCGGTTTTATGTGCTGTATAGATTTTTAGCGCAACCAGAAACGCTGGCCAGTCGGCAAGATTCCGCGCGGGCGCGAAAGCCATCGCGTGCCAACCCGGAAGCCGTTCGTCAGGCGCTACTCAGCCTGCGAAAACGCGGCTTTAATCGCCTGTATCAGACAGGGCGCCTGTTCGAGTTCGCAGCGCCCGAAGAACTGCTTGACCTCGATTTCGCCAAGCCGGTCTATGTGTTGGTCGATCGTTTAGCGCTTTCCCCAGAGATTCGCTCGCGGCTCATGGATTCGATCGAAATCTGCTACCGCGAGGGTTCGGGCGAAGCGATTGTCGAGTTCGTTTCGGATGATCCGGCGAACACGGTGCCCGAAAGGCTCGTCTTCAGCGAACGCTTTGAGTGCAAGAAATGTGGGGCGACCTATCAGGAGCCGGAGCCACGGCTTTTCTCCTTCAACAATCCCTATGGGGCGTGCCCGCGCTGCCAAGGCTTCGGCAACACCATCGACTTCGATTTGGATCGCGTGGTGCCGGACAAAGGGAAGACCCTGTCGGAAGGCGCGATTGAGCCCTGGACCAAGCCGCGTTACCGACAACTGGCGATCGAGATGCGCCGATATGCGCGCACGCAAGGGATTCCGCTCGATGTGCCCTATCGCGATCTGACTGCGGCGCAGCGAAACGCGGTTCTCGAGGGTGACCGCGCTGCCGATTTTCCGGGCGTGAAGGGATTTTTCGCCTGGCTCGAGCGCAAGAAATACAAGCTACACGTACGAGTTTTCCTGAGCCGCTATCGCGGGTATGCCACGTGTCCCGATTGTCACGGTACGCGGTTGCGGGCCGAAGCCCGCGCGGTGAGAATCGCCGGAAAGCCGATCACCCAAGTGTGTCAGATGACCGTGAAGGAAGCCCGGCCGTTTTTCGAGAGCCTGTCGCTCAGTCCCGCGGAAATGGTGATTGCCGATAAGGTGCTCGAGGAAATTCAGCAGCGGCTTTGTTTTCTTGATGAAACAGGACTGGATTACCTCACACTTGACCGTCTGACCTCGTCGCTTTCGGGCGGCGAAGCCCAACGGATTCAACTGGCCACATCGCTTGGATCACATTTGGTGGGCGCACTGTATGTTCTCGATGAACCATCGATCGGCTTGCATCCTCGGGACACCCATCGCCTAATCGAGATTCTCAAGGGACTGCGCGATCTCGGCAATACCCTACTGGTGGTCGAACATGATCCCGACACCATTCTGGCAGCCGATCACGTCCTCGATTTGGGTCCCGGCGCGGGCGAGCACGGCGGCGAAGTGATCTTCGCCGGGGGGCGTGATGAATTGCTTGCCGACCTAGAGTCGCTTACGGGCCGCTATCTTCGCGGTGAATTGCGCATCGCGGTGCCACAGTATCGGCGGAGGCCGCACGGCCGATTCCTGAGAATTTTCGGGGCGCGCAGTCACAATTTGCAGGGTGTCGACGTGACCATTCCGCTCGGCATGTTGGTGGCGGTGACCGGAGTCTCCGGATCGGGTAAGTCGACCCTCGTCTACGACGTCGTGTACAAGGCGCTCGAGGCCAAGCGACTCGGCGGCAACTGGCGTGAGTGCTGCGATCGAATCGAGGGGGACACCGCCATTCAAGGCGTGGAAATGGTGGACCAGTCACCGATCGGCCGCACGCCACGTTCCAATCCTGCGACGTATCTGAAAGCCTTCGACGCCATTCGCGAAGTCTTTGCCGCCACACCGGACGCGCGCAAACGCAATCTGACAGCGGGTCATTTCTCCTTCAATATTCCGGGTGGACGCTGCGAGGCCTGCCAGGGTGACGGAACCGTTACGGTGGAGATGCGTTTCCTGGCGGACGTGGAACTCGTTTGCGAGGAATGCCGGGGCACGCGGTACAAAAGTAGCGTGCTCGAGGTTCGCTATCGGGATAGAAACATTCACGATGTTCTGGAGATGACGGTGCGCGAGGCGTTGGCGTTTTTTGCCTCGCATCCCAAAGTCACCTCGCGCTTGCGCGTGCTTGATGAAGTCGGGCTGGGCTATCTCCGCCTCGGTCAATCCGGCACCACTCTGTCGGGCGGTGAGGCGCAACGCCTGAAACTGGCGGCGCATCTCACTCGGCAGGATAGCAGCGGCATTCTGTATATCTTCGACGAGCCAACAACCGGGCTGCATTTCGACGATATCCAAAAGCTGCTGACCGCGTTTCGCAAACTGATCGATGGCGGCGCTTCCGTGTTGATCATCGAGCACAATTTGGACGTGATGAAGTCCGCCGACTGGATGATCGATCTTGGGCCGGAGGGCGGGGATCAGGGAGGTCGCGTGATTGCGGCGGGAACCCCGGAACAGGTGGCGCGCAATTCGC
>Ga0306920_100006882_pt1 | contig 14907 bp, 12 predicted proteins | sample flu12Cox44000170_FD_204666 | JGI IMG/M metagenome (GOLD analysis project Ga0306920, IMG submission 204666) | Lab enrichment of tropical soil microbial communities from Luquillo Experimental Forest, Puerto Rico - flux4day.12C.oxic.44.000.170 (v2)... | ecosystem: Environmental > Terrestrial >... | reverse complement strand
CGCTAGCCGGTGCCGCCAGCTCGACACAGACAGGCTCTGCCATTGGCGCAGTCTGCCTCAATCCCATCCTCGCAGGCCTCGGGCCGGGCTACGCAGCATGGTGCGTCGATGGCTCGCGCGCGGAGCCGAACACCGTTGAACGGTGGACGGTCGTCGGCTCATGCCGGTTGTTCTGAGGTTTCGAGCTGAGCCGCCGTGCGCCGACGGTCAGCGCGTGAGGAGGTGACGGTGCCTCCTCCCCGCCGAATCGGGCGCGCTGGCGGTGAGTTGCCGCCTCGTTGCACGTCCTAGCCGTCGTTCCTGCCCGCGTGGTAGAGAAGGCGGGAGCCGCTGCTTGGCACCCAAGGACAAGGACACGACGATGCCGGAACTGCTAATCGACTTCATCACTTCGCTCGATGGCTACGCGGCTGCTGAGGGCTGGCCGGGCTGGTGGGGGCTCGAAGGACCCGAGTACCTGGCGTGGCTGGGAGAGCAGCCAGAAGCGGACTACACGGTCTTGATGGGTGCCACCACGTACCGCGTCATGTCGGGATTCGCCGCCGAGGGCGAGCCAGGCACCGGTGCCCTGACGGGCCTGTCGAAGATCGTTTTCTCGACTACGTTGAGCGGGCCCCTTTCCTGGGCGAACACGCAACTGGTGGCTGAAGACGCCGTTGAGGCCGTGCGGGAGATGAAGCGCAAGGCCGCCAAGCCGATGCGCACTATAGGCAGCCTCACCCTGTGCCGGTCTCTGCTGAAGGCCGGTCTGGTGGACCGGTTCCGCGTGGTTGTCTTTCCCGTTATCACCGGAATCAGCGGCCGGGAACGGATCTACGACGGTTATCCCGATATTGCACTTGAGATGATCAGCAGCCGCACTTTCGATGGCCGCCTCCAACTGCTCGAGTACGTTCCGACGATTCTGGCCGGGCCGCCGGGCACCACCAGCACCGGTGCCTGACGGGCACCACCTGGCGCAGCCAACCCTCCGGTCGATCTCACGGGTCCTGTTGACGCGCCGATTGACGACGAGCCCCAGATCAGGCGGAAATCGCGTACCAGACCGTGGCCCGCGCCGACTACCAAGCGTGAGGGTAGATCGGCGGCTCGTGGCGGCGGCGCCGGGCCGCCGGTTACGGGCCGTGGGCTGCTTGCCGCTGGCCCGGTTGAGAATGAGCAACCATTGCTCAAGCCGCCGCCACCCCGCGGCCCTTACAACTGGACGAGACGGGCCGACCGGCGGCCCGCTAGCCCAGAAGGCGATGGTCCATGTCCGTCCAGCCGCAGCATCAAAACCACACCCGGGCGCTGGCCCGGCGCCCCGCGGATTACCGCCCGAACGCAGCTCCGGCCTACTATCTTGGCCGGCCTGCCAGCCTGTGGGTCAGCGTCACCAGCCCTACGCCTCAGGCGCAGGGACATACCCACACCCCTGGCGGACGCCAGCACCGGTAGCCAGGAACGAGCGCTGTCCATGCCCGGCGGGCCGCGTTGAAGTGCAGCCGCGGCGTCCCGCGCAGGGCCCAGGCGGCACGCCGTCATCCGTGCCGGCACACGGGACAGCTGTCACGCCGGAGTAGGACTGACATCGGCAGACCCGGAGCCCTGATCCGCGGGTTCGGACGCCGGTGAGCACGCAGATCGGCCGTTACGGCACGCCCCCGGAAAGACCATGCTCAACCCGCGAGCATCGCGCCTATCGGCGGGACTGCGCGCCGCGTCCAGGCTGGGGGCTGATCACGGATGGTGAGGAAAGCAGAAGGGGCGAGCCCGCCGGTTGGGCATGGCGGACGGGCATCGTCACCGAGCGGCTCCGAGTCAGTCTTGCGAGTCTTCGGTGAAGAACTCCGGTGGTGCCTGGAGGTCGTGGGCGCGGAACAGAACGGCATGCTCGACGCCCATGGCCTTGCCGCTCATCGCGGTGAACTTCGGAATGAACTCCCCTGGGGTGGGGTGGTCCGGGAGCGCAGCCAGGTACGCGGCGTGCGCATCGAGCGAGGCGATGCCGCGGCGCAGTGGCTCACCGGTGACCTCGACGCCGTGGGTCGCGCCAGAGCCGGCGAGCCCGGGGACGATGAGCCAGCGCACGGCATGCGGTTCGAGGTCCTCGTCGTCGACCTGTTCGGGGAAAACCCACCGGTTGCCTGCGTCGCGCACCGCGTCGAGCGTCGCGAGCCCGGCCGCGCGGTGGTCGGCCTGGTCGAAGCCATAGGGCGTCTGGATTTCGTAACCGGCGCCGAGTACGACGTCGGGCTTGAACCGGCGGATCTCCCGGCAGATGTCGCGGCGAAGGTCGAGGCCGTAGACGAGCACGCCGTCCCGATGTTCCAGGACGGTCAGGTGCTTGACACCGACGATGGCGCAGGCGGCCTGCTGCTCGGCGAGGCGCAGCCGTGCCGTCTCCTCGGGCGGGTTCGGCATGCCGGCCTCGCCGCGGGTGAGCAGCAGATAACCGACCTCGATGCCGCGCGCGGTCCAGCGAGCGACGGCCGCGGACGTGCCGTACTCCATGTCGTCAGGGTGCGCGACGACGCAGAGCACGCGCCGGAAGGACTCCTCGGGGAGGGCAGGCAATGCCATGCCGGCCATCCTCCCAGAACTGTTCCCGGCCGGGGATGGACAGTCCGCCCCGCGTTCAGCTTGCGCCAGCACCAGCCGATCTTCGCTCCGCTGTTGCCGCGCACAGGCAGCAGCCAGTGATCGGTGCTGGCCTGGACCACCGCCAGCCTGGCCCCCGGCGCCGCAACAGCCCGGCCGACCCGGGCCCGGCCAGGCGGCCAGATTGTGCACCGTGCCTGCCCCGTCGGCGACCGCGGGCCAGGACCGCTCTCGTGCAGACACCAGCGGAGGTCCGCCCGCCGCCGCTCACCGGGCCGGCCTCGCGAACGCCGCGCTGCGCCGCACCACGCCGAAGGCAAACACAAAGCACCAGCCAGCGGCACTGACCCCAGTGCCACCGCCGCGAGCACCCCGGCAGCCGTACCCGCCAGATCGCACGGCACGGCCGCCCCGGACTCCCCGTTCGGCCGCGACACGACCGCCGGTTCACCAGCCGGCGGGTAGCGCCGGAGCGGTGCTTTTGCGACACGCGCGTCGCAAAAGCCCGCCTGGCGGGTCACCGCCGTCACTCCGGGCGCTGTTACCTGGTCGCCACGCGGTGCCGGGGTGATTGAGCCTGGTTTGTGGTGCTAGGAGCGAGGCGGCCGGGAGCAGATGTCAAGACGGTCCAGCTGGCCAAGGCGAGCACGGTGATCGCCTCGATCAGCAGTGACAGGGTGACGTAGGACGCGGAAAACGATTCGTGAAAGCCGAAGAGGCCGACGGTCAGGCTGATGAGCAAGGCGCCAAGGGTACCGGCGGTATAACCGGTGGCAAGCAGCCCAGTCAGCGGGGCTGGCCACACCAGCAATGCCGCGGCCAGGGTGAGCCCGGCCACCGCGTCGAGCAGGAACAGCGGCCCGTCGGTAGGGATCTGCCGGTACCCCTCCAGCCACAGGTGCAGATGGATATAACCAATCCAGCCCAGCAGCGCCACACAGGCCAGTTGCAGGAGCAATACGGCGGCCCGGTGCGTGCCCCGGCGCGGTGCGGTCGATCGGTGCGGCGAAGCGAGCCGGCCCAGCCGTCCAGTGATGGTGTCAGTCATTGTCATTTCCGTTCTGTTCTGGTGCCTTGGTGCGGCAATGGATGATGGGCAAGCCCAGGTCAACGGACCTGATAGGCCGCCACCGTCCGCAGCAGCAGCCAGCGGGCCCGCGCCCAGGTGGCGGCGGGGGCGGCGGCGACGATGACGCTTCCGCTGTGCCGGCCTTGGACCAGGCAGGCGATCTCCTGGAAGTGGTGGGCGCCGAAGCGGGTGGTGTAGTCGTCGATGACGCAGGAGCCGGTGCCGCCGCGGAACCTGACCCTCTGGGCGGCGGTGTCCAGGTGAGCGTTGGCGGCGCTGTCGGCCCGCAGGAACCTAAGCCGGAACGCGGCCCAGTGCGCCAGGGTCTCTTCGCCTTGGCGGGGGGTGGCGTTGAGGTAAAGCTGGAACATCCCTCCCGGGCCCACTTGAGCGGCGGACACGGTGCCCTTGTCGCCGGTGACCGGGTGGAGCGCGGGTGGATAGGACAACACGGCGGTCCCGTTAGGAAGGGCGGTGCGGGTCCACCCGGCGGGCGCCGCTACCGGGTGCAGCGAGGGGAACGCCCGCCCGGCGGGGCGGCCCGGCTGGGCCGCCGCGATGACGATGGCGGCGATGGCGGCCACGGCCGCGAGCGCCGCCGCCGCGTACCTGACGCGCCTTACGGTGGGAGTGGTCATGGGGTGTCCTTCATCCTTCAGCCGGGTCGGCGCCGCCGGAGCGGCGTTTCGTGGCCAGGGCGATGGCGTGCCGGGTGCGGCGGCTAGATGTTGCCGTCGCCGTCACTGGGGCCGCCGTTGTTGTCGGCGTCCTGGTCACCGCCGTTGCCTTGCGGGATGGGATTGGCGGGCTGGGCCGGAGCGGTGGCTGGCGGCGCCGCCGGGGTGCTGGCCGCGCGGTGCACCGGCCGGGCATGGTGGTGGTGGTGATGCGCCACAGCTGGCTTGGCCGTAGCCGAATGCGTGCCCGCAGCGGGCCCGGGCGCTGAGGAATGCGCCGCTGCGGCACTGCCGCAGCCTGCTGCCAGCACTGCGAGCAGCGCGAACCCGGCTGCCGGCCGGGCGAGGGTGAACGACATGGCTTGCCCTTCCACTTTGCGAACGTTTGCAGCGAGCGGGCCGGGAAGGCCCGGATTGCCCGCCGTCAGGGAGGCTGCTCCCAAGGCAAGGGGGTTTCGCCGGGGGCTATGGGGGGTGCACGGGGGGCCGGGCGGATGAACTGGGAGCGGACGGCGGCGCCAGACCGATGGAGGGGGCCACGATGAGCGCCAGGCTGACGGAGGGAAGTCAGCCGCCGGGTCCGCGTAGATGCGGTGCGGTTCAGCCCTCTGCGTGAGTGGCCGTAGGGCTGCCCAGGTTCCAAGCATCGGCGGCGATGCGCCAGCTGCCGTCTCGCTGGCATCTGACGACCGTGGCGCCGCTCCCACTGAGCTGTATCCACTGGCGATCGGGGCCGCTACCAGCGATGCGCCGTTCGCCGAGGACCAGGGCAACGCCGTCGGCCGCCACGATCGTGCCGATCCGGACGGACAGCGGAAGCCGCAGGTCTATCAGCCCAAGCAGGATTTCCGCTATCTGGTCAGCCGCCCCGTCCGGGTAGTGCGCCCACGGCCGCAACGGGGCCCCGGCCTCGTACTGGGCCAGCGCGGCCTCCAGATCGCCGTCGCTGACTGCCAGGCAGACCAGTTCCACTGCCTCCGCTGGCCGGCTGGCAGCCGGCGGTGCGATCGGATCGGGCACCTATGTACCTGCCTTCGTGTTCTGACGGTTTCCCGCCGTGGCGTGACGTTCTCAGCACTGCGCGCCAGGATCCCAGCCGAAGCAGGGGGAACCCGGTAGCACGGGGGGAAACACTGGGGGCAGGAGTCAGGGGCGGCCCGCCAGCCTCTGGTACAGCGCTGTGGTCTCCGCGGCCGGGGGGACGCCCACTTGCTCTTGCAGCAGCTCAACGAGTTCTTCGTAGTGCCGCACGGCGCGTGCCGTCTCGCCGAGGTGCACCCAGCAGTTCATCAGCTCTCGGTGGGCGGTCTCGTTCAGCGGCTCGTGAGCGATCGCCTTGCGGAAAGCTGTCGCGGCCGGCTGGTAGCGGCCGATGGCGACGTGCAGCCGCCCCACTGCGAGCAACGCCGACTCGTAGCGACGGGCTAGCTCGTCGCGCCGCGCCTCGGCCCATTCGCCTGCGGTCATCCCGGCGAGGAACTCGCCGGCGTAGGCCGCGATCGCACGCTGCAGGTGAGGCAGTGCCGTAGCCGCTGGCCGGGCACCGCGAGCCGCGGCGAGGGCCTGCTCGAACGTCTCAAGGTCGCACTCGTGTTTCCGTACGGCGTTGAACCGGTAGCGGCCGCCGGAGTACACGATCCAGCCGGGATCGCCAAGGGCCCGGCGCAGTTCGCGCAGGGCGGTATGCAGCGAGTTTCCTAGCTGCTGGTGTGACAGGTCGGGCCACAGCGCTGCGCCGAGCTGATCCCTGGTCATCGGCGGTGATGCGACGAGCAAGAACAGCAGCTCGCGTGGTTTGGCGTAACCCCAGTCCGCCGCGGTCACGATGGTATCCCCGCGGAGCACAGTCGCCGCGCCCAGCGTCTTGATGCGGAGCATGCCGTTGGTAGCGGTCGTGACCTCTGCGTCCTGTTTTTTCGCACTTGCCGAGGGTTTCCGGCGCGAGACCCTGGGGCCTGTGGTCGTATCTAGGCGGGCAGCTGACTGCCTGGCCGCGACGCTGCTCGCTGCGGCGCTGGGCGATGCCAGGTCTGTCTGCAGGTCTTCGATCTGGGCCTGGAGGCCCTGCTGCCACGCCGCAGTGAACGCCTCGTCGCCAAGTGCTGCACGGGTGCCTGCCATGGTCGCATCATGCTGGGCGTTGTCGCAGGGAGCGATCACAGTGCCGATAGTGGCGCGCATCGCCTCAGCCGCGGCGAGCAGACGTGCGGCCTGCTGGGCACGGTCATGGGCGAGCGCCATCGCCGCCAGGTCTTCCAGCACGCTGCATGCGCGCCACCGGTCACGCAGCTCGTGGTGGATCTCAAGACTGGTGCGCAGCATCGCCGCAGCGGCCGGGTCACCACGGTCGGCCGCTATCAGGCCAAGCTGCTCCAGCGACCACGCGATGCCCTCGCGGAAGCCGATTTGCTCCGCTAGGGAGCGGCTCTCTTGCAGCAACGCGTCCGCCTGCTCGCCGGCTCCCCGGTGCCGCGCGATCGTGCCCAGGCTCAGCAACGACCATGCGATGCCCTCGACGTCGCCGAGTTCACGGAAGATGCGCAGGGCCACCGTGCACTCCCCGGTCGCCCGCTCGAATTCGCCCTGCAGCCAGCAGACGAAGCCAAGGTAGCTATGTGCGCTTGCCACGGCCCACCGGTCACCAGTCGCCTCGGCGATGGCCAGGCTCTCTTCGTGCAGCTGTATCGCACGGGCGTACCTGCCCTGCTCGCGGGCCACGCTGCCGAGCACTTGCAGCGCGCTGGCCTCGCCCTGGGTATCGCTGAGCTCCCGGTACAACCGCAGCGCGGCTTCGAGCCGCCGCACGGCTGGCAGGTAATCACATTGCAGCAGGGCGAGGTGGCCGCTGCCCAGCAGCGTCTTTGCTCGCAGCACGGCGGGGGCATCGGTGCCAGCTACTACCGCAGCGTCCATCCACTGGCGGATCTCCTGATAATGGCCACGAAGGTAGGCAAAGCGTCCCAGCGGGCCGACGATCCGGAGCGTGACGTTCAGCTCACAGCACCCGCGGGCGAACTCCAGCGCGACCCGAAGATTCGCCATCTCAGCATCCAGCCGGTCCAGCTGGCGTTCCAGGCCCAGCGCGTCTTCAGAGCCACCCTCGATCTGAGGCGTGATCTGCTCCACCAGCCCAACAACCCACCACAGGTGGGCTCGCTGCGCAGTCTCCTCCTCGCCGGCCTCGGCCAAACGCTCCAGCGCGTACTCGCGGACGGTGCCGAGCAGGTAGTAACGAGCCCCGCCGTATCCGATCTCAACACGAAGCAGCGACTTGTCGGCAAGCCCGGTCAGCAGCCCGAGCATTCGCTCCGCGGCAATGCCGTCTCCCGCCGTGACCTGCTCGGCAGCGGGCAGCACAAAACCGTCAGAGAATACCGCCAGCCGGCGGAAAACCACGCGCTCGTCGGAGTTCAGCAGGTCGTGGCTCCAGTCGAGAGTCGCCCGCAGGGTCTGGTGGCGGCGTGGAGCCGTACGCGCGCCACCTACCAGCACCGTGAAGATCTTCTCCAGGTGCTCCGCCAGCTGGCCCACCGACAGCATCCGCATCTGGGCCGCGGCCAGCTCGATCGCCAGCGGCAAGCCATCCAGCCGCCGGCACACCGCCGCGATCGCGGCCGCGTTGTCATCACCAAGCCGGAACGACGGAATTACCAGCTGCGCGCGGTGCTCGAAGAACCTGGCCGCGTCAGATTCCGCGAGCGAGGCCGCCGTCGCAAGCGTGTCGGCCCCCGGCAGCGACAGTGGAGGCACCGGCCAGCTGCGCTCCCCATCCACCCCGAGCACCTCGCGGCTAGTAGCTAGGACCGACAGGGCGGGACAAGAGCCCAGCAGCAACTCGGCAAGACCGGCCACGGCGGAAACCAGGTGCTCGCAGTTGTCCAGGACGATCAGCACCGAGCGGTTGCCTATGTGCTCCGCTGTGGCCATTGCGGGATCCTGCCCCGGGCTGTCCGGTACGCCAAGCTGGTGCGCGATCACCTGGGCGACAATGCCGGGATCATCCAGCGGCGCGAGCTCCACCCAGCACACGCCGTCGGGGTAGCACGCGCTCACTCCGGACGCGGCGGCAAGCGCCAGCCGAGTCTTCCCAGTTCCCCCAGGACCGGTCAAGGTCAGCAGCCGGTTGTGCGACAAAATGTCGACCACGTCCCGTAGCTCGCGCTTGCGGCCCACCAGCGGAGTCAGCCGCACCGGGATCCGGCTGGTCACCAGCGGCGACATGCGCATGCCCCCCGCGTGCCACGGCCGTCTCCAGCCCTCGCCGGACAAGAACTGCGGCCAGTGAAGGCGGCCGGAAGCAAAGCCCCGCCCAGCGCCGCCGTCATGCCGTCCCTCCTAGCCCAGAGGGTGGATCTGCTGATCCACATCCAGGATCGCGGATCGGGCCTGGTGCCTGTCAATGGCTGCCTCCCTGTGGCGGTCAGCCTGTAGCGCCAACCGGCCCGCCGACGGGCCCGCTGTCACAGCCCACCAGGGCCGCGGCGGCGGGCCCCGCCAGCCCACCCATCCCTAGATCCCATCTGGAGCACGACCGCACCCGCACCCGCCCGATCAGCCCGCCCCGCTCGGTATGGGCGGGCTGGTTCCTGGCCCACCGCGGGCCGCACCGGCGCGGGAGCGGGCGGCGGCCAGCAGCGGGCGGATCGTAGTGTCTGATAATCTCTTTCCTGATGTATCGCGGACTGCTTCTTAGCTGCCGCGGCGGGGCCCGATAAGGCCGGCTCCCTCGCCGCGGGGTTGAGCATCGCCGTCGGCTACCCGCCAGATACGAGGGAGCAGGTCCGCAAATGCGAGTACAACAAGTCCCCAGTGGCATGCCATGTCACCGCTATGCCGCGTTCCGCCCGGTACGCCTTCCGGACCGAACGTGGCCCGGCAAGGCGATCACGGCCGCGCCGCGCTGGCTTTCCACCGACCTGCGGGACGGCAACCAGGCGCTGATCGACCCGATGAGCCCGGCCCGCAAGCGCACCATGTTCGACCTGCTGGTGCGGATGGGCTACAAGGAGATCGAGGTCGGGTTCCCGTCGGCGAGCCAGGCCGACTTCGACTTCGTCCGCAGCCTCATCGAGGACGACGTCATCCCCGACGACGTGCAGATCTCCGTGCTCACCCAGGCGCGGGACGAGCTGATCGAGCGGACCGTGCAGTCCCTGGCCGGCGCGCCGCGGGCCACCGTGCACCTGTACAACGCGACGGCACCGGTGTTCCGGCGGGTCGTGTTCGGCATCGGCCGGGAGGAATGCCGCGACCTCGCCGCCGACGGCGCCCGGTCGGTGGTCAAGTACGCCGAGCAGTACCTGGACGGCTGCGACTTCGGGTTCGAGTACTCGCCCGAGATCTTCATGGACACCGAGCTTGACTACGCCGCCGAGGTCTGCGAGGCGGTCATGGACGTCTGGCAGCCGGGCCCGGACCGGGAGATCATCCTCAACCTGCCGTGCACGGTCGAGCGGTCCACCCCCAACGTGTACGCCGACCAGATCGAGTGGATGAGCCGCAACCTGTCCAGGCGGGACCACGTCTGCCTGTCGGTGCACACCCACAACGACCGCGGCACCGCGGTTGCCGACGCCGAGCTGGCAATCCTGGCCGGGGCCGACCGGGTGGAGGGCTGCCTGTTCGGCAACGGCGAGCGGACCGGGAACGTGTGCCTGGTCACCATGGGCATGAACCTGTTCAGCCAGGGCATCGACCCGATGATCAACTTCTCGGACATCGACGAGATCAGGCGCACGGTCGAGTACTGCAACCAGCTGCCGGTGCACCCGCGCCACCCCTACGCCGGTGACCTGGTCTACACCGCGTTCTCCGGGTCCCATCAGGACGCGATCAAGAAGGGCCTCGAGGCGCACGAGTTCGCCGCCGCTGCCTCGGGTACCGACGTGTCCGCGCATTCCTGGGAGGTCCCGTACCTGCCCATCGACCCGCACGACGTGGGTCGCACCTACGAGGCCGTGATCAGGGTCAACTCCCAGTCCGGCAAGGGCGGGGTGGCCTTCATCATGAAGGCCGAGCATCAGATGGACCTGCCGCGGCGGCTGCAGATCGAGTTCTCACGCGTGGTGCAGGCGCGCACCGACACCGAGGGCGGCGAGGTCACCCCGGCGCAGATGTGGGAGGCGTTCTCGGCCGAGTACCTGAGCAAGGGCCCGGTCGCGCTGCAGGCGCATCACACCTCCTCGGTCGTCGATGCCAAGGACGCGCTGACCGTGGAGGTCAGCGTGGATGGCGAAGGCCGGCAGATCGAGGGCGCGGGCAACGGGCCGATCTCGGCGTTCTGCGACGCGCTCGGCTCGATCGGCATCGAGGTGCGGGTGCTCGACTACACCGAGCACGCCCTGTCCGCGGGGAGCGACGCCCATGCGGCCGCGTACGTGGAGTGCGAGGTGGACGGCCAGACGCTGTGGGGCGTCGGCGTGGACACCAACACCGTGACCGCGTCCCTCAAGGCGGTCCTGTCCGCGGTGAACCGGGCCAGCGCCGGCCGCTAGCCACCGGCACCGCCCGGGGCGCGCCTGCCCCGGCGGTGTCCGTGCCATGCGCGAGAATGGCGGGGTGGCTCTGTACCGGGATGACGGTATCGTGCTGCGCACCCAGGACCTGGGTGAGGCGGACCGGATCATCACCGTGCTCACCCGGCGGACCGGGCGGATCCGCGCCGTCGGCAAGGGCGTGCGCCGCACCAAGTCGCGGTTCGGCGCCCGGCTTGAGCCGTTCACCCACGTCGACCTGCTGCTGTATGAGGGCAGGTCGCTGGACATCGTCACCCAGGCGGACTCGCTGCGCGCCTACGGGGAGCCGCTCGCCTCGGACTACCCGCGCTACACCGCTGGCGTGGCGATGCTGGAGACCGCGGAACGCTTCACCCCCGAGGAGCGCCAGCCCGCGCAGCGGCAGTTCCTGCTGCTGGTCGGCGGGCTGCGCGCACTGGGGGAGGGGGAGCACGGCGCGCGCCTGGTGCTCGACGCGTTCCTGCTGCGCTCGCTCGCGGTCGCGGGGTACGCGCCGGCGCTGGAGGAGTGCGCGGTGTGCGGCTCACCGGAGGTGTCGGCAGCGAAGGGGGATAGTGAAGGGGGAACGGGGGGTGGCGGGTCGCGCGCGTTCGCCATCGCGGCGGGCGGCCTGACCTGCCGGTCCTGCCGGCCGGCCGGTGCGGCGACCCCGTCCGCGCACACGGTCGCCCTGATGGGCGCGCTGCTGCGCGGCGACTGGCCGCTCGCGGACGCGTCCCTGCCGCGCCACCAGGTAGAGTGCAGCGGCCTGGTGGCCGCCTACCTGCAGTGGCACCTGGAGCACTCCATCCGCTCGCTCCGGCACGTGGAGCATGTCTGAGGGATCGGTGAGGAACCGGCATGAGTCGTCCAGGCGGTGACCGGCGGCGGGCACGGCCGGGGCAGCCTGTGCGGGGGGCCCAGCCCGTGCGCGGGGCGCGGCCGGTGCGGCCGCCGGATCCGCATCCCGAGGGCGCCCGGCCGCCGGCCATCCCGGCCGAACTGGTCCCCCGGCACGTCGCTCTGGTCATGGACGGCAACGGCCGCTGGGCCAAGCAGCGCGGCCTGCCCAGGACCGAGGGCCACAAGCGGGGCGAGTACTCGCTGTTCGACGTGATCATGGGCGCGATCGAGCTGGGCATCCCTTACCTGTCCGCGTACGCGTTCTCCACCGAGAACTGGCGGCGATCCCCGGACGAGGTGCGCTTCCTCATGGGGTTCAACCGAGACGTCATCCGGCGCCGCCGCGACCAGTTGCACGAGATGGGTGTCCGGGTCCGGTGGGCGGGGCGCCGCCCGCGGCTGTGGCGCAGCGTCATCTCCGAGCTTGAGGACGCCGAACGGATGACCGCGGGCAACTCGGTGCTGACGTTGCAGTTCTGCGTGAACTACGGCGGCCGGTCCGAAATCGCCGATGCCGCCGCCCGGCTCGCGGCCGACGCCGTGGCCGGGCGGGTCCGTCCCCACCGCATCGACGAGAAGATGCTCGCCCGGTACCTGGATGAGCCGGACATTCCCGACGTGGACCTGTTCGTCCGGTCCTCCGGGGAGCAGCGGCTGTCCAACTTCCTGATCTGGCAGTCAGCCTACGCGGAACTGGTGTTCCTCGACACGCTGTTCCCCGATTTCGACCGGCGCCACCTGTGGCGGGCCTGCGAGATCTACGCCAGCCGGGACCGCAGATACGGCGGTGCCGTGCCGAACCCGGAGCCCGTGCTACCGGACGGCCTGGATACCCGCGATCACGAGCACGCCGGCGATCGCGGCCACGCGCAGTAGCCGCCCGCTCGGGGTCAGCCGGGGCCACGACACCGCGGCCAGCCAGCCGAGGAAGGCCGCCACCAGGACGAGGGCCACGGCCCCGATCCAGCCTGGCACCGACAGCCCGGCGATGAGCAGCGCGGTCAGCAGCAACGGGACCACCCAGACCGGTAGCTGGTGCAGCACTACCAGCGGCCGCGCGCTCGACCGCTCCAGCGTGCGCCGGGCATCGCTCGCCCCGGGGGTGTAGAGCGAGGTACCCCGGGGCAGCGGCCGGGTCTTCCCGCGCTGCGGCCTGCCCTTCTGGCCTGTCATTCGGTCGTCCTCCCGCCTGCCGCCCGGCATCGCGGGCGCTGGCAATTCCCGTCAAATATACGGTCCCAGCGCACTGTCACCCGCCACGTGTGAGGGCTGGCCGTGAGCTGCCGCGCCAGGTGGGATGCGGAGCGGGCCCGGGGCGGCCCCGGGCCCGCTCGCTGCGATGGCCAGCCGAGAGGCTAGCGGCTCTGGCCGGTGAGAACTACCTGCCAGGTGGTGTTGTCGCCGTGCTGCTGGGTGTAGAACCAGCGCCAGCGCGGATCGTTGAGGTTGGGCGCCTTGGCGCCAAGGATGCCACCGGTGCTGGGGTCCCCGTCCGAGACGTGCAGGCCGGTGATCTCGTTGTCGCCTTCGTTCTTGCCGAAACCGCCGAACGCCGAATCGATGGTCGCCGATGGGTCGCGGCCCTCGGCGAGCCAGCGCACCGGCTGGTTCGCCGGGTTGGAGTAATCGACGGTGGTGTTGAACGCATAGCCGGAGTCGAGCGCGTTCCGTTGCGAGTGCAGCGTGTCGCCCGCGTCCTCCACGAAGGACACCACGTCCTGGGACAGGAAGGCGACGTTGTCGAATGCGCTGTGGGCCTTGTTGGACTTGTAGAACATCGTGAGCGTGCCGGTCGCGGCGGTCGGGGATCCCTGGGTGAGCTTCATGACGGAGCCCCAGCCGCCAGCCCTGGCGTTTTCGGGGCTGGTGGCGTCCGTGTCGCCGGTCTCATCGAAGAAGAACGTCCCAAAGCCCGTCCCCGGCTGGAACTGGCCGTTCTCGGGGCGCTTGAACGGTGTCGCGTGCGCGGCCTTGGCCGCGACGTTCGCGTCGAACGGCGCGGTGCCGTCGGCCGCGGTGTCATGCAGCGTGACCCAGCGTGTCTTGAAACTGCGGCCGTAGGTGTGCAGCGCCACCTGGTCGGGGCTGTTGAGCGCGGCCTGGCTTTCGAACGTGATGGGCTGCCCGGCGCCGTTCAGCACCTGCAGGGCCTGCAGCTTGCCGTGCTGGAGGTCACCAGGCGTGGCGGGGACGAAGCGGTAGATAAAGCTGTTCGGCTGCTTCGCCGTCGTGCCGTTCTTGAACGGGCCACCGATGTCCTCGACGATCCACACATCGCCGGCCGAGTCGTTCTGGATACCCTCGTAACCGCCCCTTCCCAGGGCCCCGGAGATGTCGGTCACCGTGGCCGGGAAGCCGGGGGTGGCCGCGTAGATCGGGGCGGTCTCGTCCTCGGTGGTGAACAGCAGCCGCTTGGCCCACGGATCCCAGGTGGAACCGTCGATCGGAGCGATGGGCTGGCCCTTGGAGTCCTTGGTCGCCAGCAGCGTCACCCGGTGGGCGGCATCCGCGTCGAGGTTGATCCTGGTGATGTCGCTGGCGCCGTTGACGCCCCCTTCGTGCCCTTGGAACAGGAAACGAGTGCCGTAGTCATAGCCATGCTGGGCGCCGGGCAGGCTGTGCGGGAACACCAGGTAGGTGTTCTTGTCCGGCTCGGTCTTCTGCGCCTCGGTCGAGGAAGCAGGCGTCGGCAGCATCTGCGGCTGCCCCGCTGCGTTGAGGACGTCGTTGTCGTACCCGTAGTAAGACGTCAGCGCCGATCGGTTCTCGAGCTTCGTCGACCCCTGCGCCACCGCCACCTGTGCCAGCCCGGCCGAGAGCTTGGTGGCTGGAGCGTAACCATCGGACTTTGTATTGGCCGTGGGCACATTCGCCAGCTCGAGGCCCCCCGAGTGACGCGTTCCTGCACCGGCGGACGCTGCGGCGACACCGGTGGATACGGCGCCGATGACGGCCACAGCGCCCACCGCTGCGGTTAGTGACATTTTCCTTCGAGCCACGTGCGATCTCCCTTCGTGACGGCCGGCAATCCCCTGGCCGCGCCGCCCGAAACTACGTAGCTAGAACACCTCCGTAGTAAAGATCACGTAAATAGACGATGTTAATTAAGCAAAGGAACGCAGCGTATTCGGCCGCTGACCTGGCCTGCCAGCCAGGTCAGCGGCCCGGCCGCCTGGCGTCTCAG
>Ga0306920_100006880_pt1 | contig 14908 bp, 16 predicted proteins | sample flu12Cox44000170_FD_204666 | JGI IMG/M metagenome (GOLD analysis project Ga0306920, IMG submission 204666) | Lab enrichment of tropical soil microbial communities from Luquillo Experimental Forest, Puerto Rico - flux4day.12C.oxic.44.000.170 (v2)... | ecosystem: Environmental > Terrestrial >... | reverse complement strand
AAGCCATCGACCACGCTCCCGGTCGGCGCGCGGGTTCAGGGTCCCAATCCGGCAACGGTCGAAGACTTCAAGCAAACCATTCAGCAACAACAAGCGGCCACCCGCCAGCCGATTTCGTCTTCGAATCTGGAGCGACTCCAATCCCTGGGGCTTGCTGGCGATGTGCCGCCAGGTAGCGTAGTTGCCCCGCCAGCAGACGCCGAGATCCCTCAGCCGGGGGGCGTGATTGGAGCCGCTGCCGGTCAGCAGCCACCTCCGCCTCCCGACCCAGTTAAGGAAGACAAAAAGAAACGCGAGTATCTTTCGCTCTTCGCTCCGAACGTTGCGTTTACCTATCGCAAAGGCCAGGAGGCCGAACAGCTCAGAGGCCTTGCATCAAAGGCCGCGGAACTCTCCAGCCCGGAGGTTCCTCAGCTTCGTGACGGCCAGGTGCCGCTCGCGGCATCGGCAAATGCCGCTTCCGAGAAGCAGTCGAACACGGAATCTCGTCCGTCAAACCCAGACCTCTCCCGCCCCGGTTCGTTCAACTCGTTTGCCGGGAACAAGTACGTGGTTTTCGAGGGTACGGCCCTCGAAACGCTTCTCGTCAACCGCCTCAACGGGACTTTTGCCGGCCCCGTGAATTGCCTTGTAACCAACGACATTTATTCGCATGACCGCCAGCACATCCTTATCCCTGCTGGGACGAAAGTGCTCGGCGAAGCCAAAAAGGTCGAAGCCTTCGGACAGCAACGGCTCGCGGTTTTCTTTCACCGGCTCGTCATGCCGGACGGTTATTCGGTCAGCCTTGACCAGTTCAAGGGTCTGAACCAGATCGGCGAAACGGCCCTCCGCGACAAAGTAAACAACCACTATCTACAAATCTTCGGGGCATCGCTGGCGGTGGGTATTTTGGGCGGAATTGCCGAGGTGGGCACCGGCAATACGCTCACGAATTCGTCTCTCGACCGGGCGCGCGAAGGGTTTGGCGCTAGCATGGCGAATTCATCGATCAACATCCTGGACCGGTTCCTGAACATTCTACCCACGCTAACGATTCGCGAAGGTAGTCGCGTCAAGGTGTACCTCTCAGGGGATCTGTTATTGCCGGACTACGCCCAGCACACCATGCAACCTGATTTGTGATTGGAGGAGCGCAATGATATGTAGCGGGATGCAGCAAGAAGGAAGACGGAACTGAAATTGTCCCTCCGGGGTTCTGCAAGGGCCGAAGCCGAGTGCCAGCCGGAGGCCGACTCGGCAAATTGCGTATCAAAACGAATCGCACGAAAAACTCGCTTCCCAAGGAGGCCATGAACAATACCTGCCATGCGGGAAGTTCCCAGTCACAACCCAATGGCTACTGGAACGAGACGAAAGACGCGGCTGGATGTCCAGCCACAGCGAGCCAGCAAGACCCGCATCCCGAGCTTGGCAAAGCCAAGAAATCACTGCGCTAGAAAGGAGTCTCGAATGAAATATATCAAAAGGAAAACCGTTGCGGTTGCGATTGCGATAGCACTCAGTCTGCCCGTTGTTTCCCAGGCGCAATTTGGAAGTGGCATCGTTTACGACCCAACGAACTACACCAATGCCGTCTTACGGTACCAGCAACTCATTCAGCAACTCGCCCAGCTCCGGCAAACGTACCAACAGGTCTTGAACCAGTACAACTTGGCGCTTCAGATGTCGAAAAATATTCAAAACATGCCGGCAAGATACCGAGCAACGTTTTCGCAGTGGCGATCGTTCACAGCGAACGACATGTACGGCAATACCATCGGATGGGTCGGCGCAGTCAACGGGGCCGGGCCCCAGAGTATCGGTCCAGCGTATCAACAGGCCATCGTTCCACTCCTCGCCTACACCCAGGCCGACCTCAATGCCATCAATCCTGCAGACGCCCGCAATCTCAGGTCGGTCTACGCTTCTCTTCAACTTACGGACGGCGCGAACGTATCCGCCTTGACGACGGTTGGAAACATTCGCGGCAATGCCCAGACAGTGCAACAGCAAATCTCGAACCTCGAACAAGACTCGCTCTCCGATGACCCCGAACTGAATACGGAAGTGGGGGTCCTCAACAAGATCAATGCGAGCAATGTGCTCACTCTGCGCACGCTCCAAGATGCCAACAACCTGAGAGTCGCGGCTCTCGAACAGCAAGTTCTGCAGGCGAAACAACAACGAGACACCGACACGGCGAACCTGAATTTTGCAATCGAGATGCGCCAGCAAGTCACACAGAATCTCGCGCCCTTCACCGCAAATCTGACCAATAGCCTGGGGGCCTATCGGTTGCCGTAGGCCCGCGGAACGCTCGGGACGAATGATCGGAGAGACCATGAATTTCTTTGACACAGTACTGCAAGCCGTGAACACCCTAGTTCAACAGAACCTCGGGGCCTTCGATGGCATGGGGCAAAACCTGTTCCGAGCCTTCGCCACCATCCTGGTGGTTTGGTACGGCATTAAGGCAGCTCTCGCCGCCGGCGAGCACCTCGGCGGCTTCCACTTCGCGAACTTCGTCACGCTGATTCTCATGATCAGTTTTGGCTTCGCCATGGTGAACTACTATGATGCGCCCATCCCTGGCTTTGGGCGCGACTTCCATCACCTCATCACCGATGAGGCTGCCACCCTCTCGAACCAGATTGGGCAGGCCAATGCTCAACGCATTGCCGATGACACGCAATACGTCTTGGACAATCTCGAAGCCCCGGCGATTACTCAGCCGATCGCTACTTTTCTCTATTCCCTGCTCTGGCTCGGAGCCGTTGTCACCGAGGCGCTAGCGCTTATCATCGTGGCCTTCGGGGTTGTAGCGACGGCGGTTTGTATACTCTTGGGGCCGGTGTTCATTCCGTTCTTTATCGTCCCGCAACTCGACTGGCTTTTCTGGGGATGGCTCAAGGCGTTCATTCAGTATTCCTTCTACCAAGTGGTCGCCGCCGGTGTGCTCTACATCGTGAGCCAGTTCACTTTCGGCATCATTCACGCCCAGATTACCGGGCTCATTTCACCCACAGACCTGATTCGAGTCTCTCCGGTCCTGGTAGTGACTTACCTCGCCGCAATCTACGCGATTATCAAAGTGCCCATGCTCACGAGCCACATCTTCAGCGGCACCTCTGGGGGATCGGGAGCAAACCTTTTCGACACAGTTTCAAGAGCCCTTGGAGCTGCAGGATGAAAGACTCAACGTTCAATGAAGCGAAGCAGCTTTACCTCGAACAGTATGCCTCTGCTATCGTCACGGGTGGTTACCTGAAGATCGCTGTTGCAGTGCTGTCCTTCGTCGTTTTAGGCCTCGTTTTGGTGAATGTGAAGATTGTGCGGACGCTTGAAAACTTCAAGCCGATGGTCATTCGGATTGACGAGATTGGTCGGGCGCAGGCCGTGGGCTACGACAGTCTCGTCTACAAGCCCGAGTACAAGGAAACGAAGTATTTCCTGACGCGCTTCTGCCAACTCTACTACCGCCGCAACCATTCGACAATCAACGAAGACTTCACCCAGGCCCTCTATTTCCTCGATGGAAAGCTTGCCACAGACACGATTCAACAGTTCAAACAAAAGAACATCATCAAGACGTTTCTTTCGGACAGTCTCGCACCTGAGCGGGACGTCGATGTGCAACAGGTCGTGATCGAGCCGATGGAGAAGGACCCGTACAAAGCAACCGTGGACTTTTATGAGATCCAATACTCACCCTCGGACCACTCCGTCGCGAAACGGACGCTCTACACGACGAGCGTCCTTTTCAGCTTCCGGGATCACGTCACGAACAACGAAATTCTGACCAATCCCCTGGGTCTAACCATCACCTATTTCCGGGAAGACGAGGCGTTCTTAAAATGATCCGCAACTCCCTCTTTGTATCCGCGATAGCGCTCATCCTGGTGCTCTTCGGCCTTATGAACCGGCTCGAGTTTCTGGCCCCGTCGAAGAGGCTTCTCTTCGCTCGCTGTGGCGACAGCATTGCGATATTCATTGCCGTTCTCGGGCTGAACTTGTTCGCGGCAACACTCGCCATCAATCGCAAAATCCTTCTCAAGGATACCGGCAGGAAGCTCTCGCATTTCGATAATCAATTGCAGGCCGAAGGCTCAGAAGGCCTCCCTCCCTTCCTTGCGGAAAGGCGGTAACGATGTCTCGTTGGGATATCAGCGACCCTGATCGCGTGCACAGTTCGGAGTTCCGGCTTCCTTACGAACAGCAACGAAGAGATGCAGAAATCGCAAGCCCATCGGTCGGCCGTTCGGGGAGCTGGAGCGAGCCATCCGAGAAGAAAATCGAACGCCCTGCACAATCTAGCACCACTCGGGCCCAAGGGCCGGGAACGCGCCGGACAAAGTATGAAGTTCAGGGCCGCGCCTCGTCGCTCCGCAACACGGAATTACAAGCGATGACCGACATGGGCCGATTCCGGGCAATAGACGTTCGTGACCTCGCCCGATTCGTGTATTCGGACGACGAAGCACGGATGAACTACGACTTAACACACCTTCGGAAGCAGGGACTTGTTGAGAAGAAAACAGTATTTCGGGCCCACAAACCGGCTCGCAGAATCGTGACCCTTACGGCCCAGGGCCATCGGTTCATTCAGAAAGCGAGTGGTCTTCCAAAGGGACAACGCATTTATTACGGCATCGTGAAACCGCGAGAACTCGACCACGATGCCGACTTATATAAGGTCTATCAGAAGGCAGTCAAAGAGATTGGGGAAAAAGGCGGCAAGAACATTCGCGTGCGGCTCGATTTCGAGCTCAAAGAGTCCACCATTCGGGCAAGAGAAGCGGCCAGGCACCTCCCGGCAGATATGCGCGGCAGATGGCTCGCGGCAGTGGCAGAAGAACATGGGCTCGCGATTGACGGCACGGCCATCCGTTTGCCAGATATTCAAGTTGAGTACTCGCTGCCAGACGGCAGAGTCGAACGGGAAAATCTGGAACTTCTCTCCCAGAACTACCGCGAACAAGGCATTCGAAGCAAGGCACAAGCAGGTTTCAAGATTTATGCGCGGGCCGGCGAAACGAACCGCATTCGTCGCGCGCTTCGTGATACGGGGTTCGTTCGCGAGGTACTCTTCGTATGAGCATCACTCGCTTTCAATCCGAAGGCCTGCAGCTTCTCGGATACACGAGACGCGAAAGTGAGTTCCTTTTCCTTGCGACAACGCACTCGGGCTACTTCACGACTCATCAGTTCAAATCGTTCATGGAAACAGAATCGGGCTCGGTATCCCACGCGTTCATTCGCAAGCTGCTCGAACGCAAGCACGCCACTTACCGTGCTCATCGGTCCGGGGAGCGGGTCTATCACCTATTTGCTCGGAAGCTCTACCAAGCGATCGACCGCGAGAACCTCCGGACGCGGAAAAAGCACGAACTGGAGTACGTCAAGACGCGCTTGGTCGCCCTGGATTTTGTGCTCGCCCACCCGGAGCACCGCTATCTCGAAGCCGAAGCGGACAGGGTCGCCTTCTTCGAGCAGGAATGTGGCGTAGGCCGGGCAATTCTCCCCGTGAAAATGTACAGAGCGCGAAGGTCCGCCGACGTAATCCCGCGCTACTTTGTGGATCGCTTTCCGCTGTTCCTGAACGGCAACCAACTCACCTTTACCTATGTCGAAGCAGGAGCAGTAGCGCTCGACGCTTTCGGGACCCATCTCCGGGCTTACCTTGGCTTATTCGAAGTGCTTCCGGCTTTCGATTTTCTCTACATCGCTCCCACTGCTCGGTTGTTCCAAGCAGCGGAATCTGAATTCCAGAAAATCGTTAATGGGCGGAGATCTGGAACTAAGTCCGTAAGTCTTTTGGACTATTTCCGGCTCCGGAAAGTGTGGGATGCAAAGGAGCGCGTCCCGAGCACGGACGTCCTCTTGCTCAAGGAAGCGCGTGATCGCTATGCCGCCAAGACCTTTGAGGATCTGTACGACCGTTGGCAGAAAGGGGTCTCGTGTGACAGTGACATCATACAGGCGGCGGAGCACTCAAGTTATGCGCAGCGAGGCGTATTTCGAACAATTGTTTGTGGGGTTTCGCTAAAGGTATTTACCGATCCAGTTGCAAAAAGAGCAGAATTCTACGCGGAAAGAGATTCGCCTGCGTCGATGGGAGAGAGTTTCGGCAGCGACTCCCCTTAGGTTTCCGGGCCATGAAGATGGAAGGTACAGCGTTATAAGGAATTAGGGTGACAAACGGCAAGAATGCACGTCGCCGAAAAACACCCCGAGAGAGGCGAAAAAGACGGATCACGAGAGCTTTCGGTGTGGAATTCGCGCGAGGTTTCCGATGGACGCCCGAAGAGGATGGAAGAAAAGAATCAAGATACCCGGCGACGGAGGAAAGGAAGGGACGCGGGAGAAAACCGTTTTGGGGGCGGTAGCGACCCCACTTTGTCCGGCTTGTCAGCCGCCCAACCCGTCCGACAGGCCGGGGGTCCTACCCCCCAAGGTTCTGTCCACTTTGCTTCGTCCGTCGCCGGAAGATTTGCAAGCGAAGTCTCAGGCAAAACCAAATACAGCTCGAAATAAGGAGATCATCGAATGGCACTCATCCCGAAAGTGGAACCGAAGCAGGATAAGAAGAATATCGCTGTCCGTCTCGATGAAGAGACTCACCGCATGTTGCAGCGCTATGCCGCGTTCATCGGAAACGCCTCTCACGAATACATCATCGTTGCTTCTCTAAAGCGCCTCTTCCAGAAAGATCGCGAGTTCAAGGAGTGGTTAGACAAGAATCCAGCAACTTCAGAGCGAGGACTGCAGTCAACCGATGATGTTTCTGCAAATACCTAGGCAAAGGTAGCGTGATTCAAAGAATCCTCAACTCGAAAAACTTTCTCGCGGTCGTCCTGGCCCTGACGACCGGGACACTGCTGTATTTCAAAATGCCGTGGCCGGTGACTGCTGATTCCCTACCTCAGAGTTGGATGGATTACTTTCTCCGCATGATTGCTGTCCGGGATCCTTGGACCTACGCGGTACTCAAGGGCTCGTACCGAATCATGCTGTTCACAACACCGTATATCGGATACTCGATTCTGCTCTCGGCCCTGTACATCTTCACGCTCAGGCCTAGACGAACAGGAAAGCCGCAATCATTGCCGCTGTTTCCGCCCGTTGAAACTCGTCAAAGCCTCTATCTCGTTATCGGTGAGGTTCACAATCCTCGAGTGCCCCTTCCTGCTGAGAACCCTCGCTGGCTCACGATTCCGGAACGGGGGTTGTTCACCGGCACGATGATCATTGGGGCTGTCGGCAGCGGTAAGACGAGTTGCTGCATGTATCCGTTCACGGATCAATTGTTGGGCTTTCAAGCGACTGACCCTGAGACAAAGCTGGGAGGTCTGGTCCTCGAAGTTAAAGGAGACTTCTGCTACAAAGTCCGAGAGATTTTGGCGAAGCACGGGCGCGAGAGCGACTACATCGAAATTAGCCTCGATTCTGAGTGGGCGTATAACCCGCTCCACAACGATCTCGACGGATACGCTTTGGCTTATGGGATTGCTTCCCTGCTGAACAACCTCTTTGGCAAGGGGAAGGAACCCTTCTGGCAGCAGGCCTACACCAACCTCGTTAAATTCATCATCATCCTGCACAAGGTAGGGTTCGGCTACGTCACTTTGTTCGATGTCTATGAATGTGTAATCTCCCCGGAAATCCTAGAACGGAAAATCCAAGAAGCCGAAGACCGGCTGATTGGTAGGGAGTATGTGGCTATCTCACGTTCTGTGTATATGGACCACGTTCAGGAACTCCATGAACTGGGATTTGAAGCCGACGAGACCGGCCTTCTTTACCGGGCAATCGATTCCTCCGAACTTCAACGAGTGCTCATCGAGAATCATATCCAGGCAGACCTCCAGCAAGAGTCGAGTGCAGTCGTCGCTGACGCAGACAAAAAGGAACAGCTTGATGCCGTGAAGCGATGGTACGAAAACGATTGGAAGCGGATCGACAAGAAACTCCAGACCTCGATCATTGAGGGTATCTCCGTCTTCCTTTCTCTCTTTGATGACAATCCCCGCGTAAAGCGCACGTTCTGCCCTGCTGCTGATCTGTACGCAGAAAGTTCTGCAAAACAAGGAGGACGGAAGCCTCTTCCCCCACTTGCAAACTTGATCGAACAAGGGAAGGTCTTGGCCTTAAACTTTCCCGTCAGCATGAACCCTGGATTGTCACGCGCACTGGGCGTCATGCTCAAGATGGATTTTCAACGGGCTGTCTTGAATCGCATCCCGATGATCGTTGCCAATCCCGATAGGCCCTGGAGACCCATTGCCTTCGTTTGTGATGAATATCAACACTTCGCGACGGTAGGCGAGAACGAACCCAGTGGCGACGAAAAGTTCTTCAGCCTTTCACGCCAAGCGAAGTGCATCCCCATCGTGGCAACACAGAGTATCAGTTCATTGAAGTCCAGTTTGCCTGGCGATTCCTGGCGGACCTTGCTGCAAACCTTTCGCACAAAGATATTCCTAGCACTAGCGGACGATTTCTCAGCCAAGACGGCAAGCGATCTCTGTGGACAGGATGAGAAATGGAGAGTGAACTACAACATTTCAGAGAGTGGACACGATTCCCGGGTCAGCTACCTGACCGGCAAGCCCGTGGCCGATAAAGCTCACATCAGTACCTCCAAGAGTTACAGCCAACAACGAGACTACAGGTTTGACGTGAAAACCTTTACGGAGCTTCGCAATGCACAGTCCATTACCCTTGCCTATGATGGGCTCGATCCCCTACCCCCGACATTTTGCTACCTGAAACCCTACTTCAATAACGTTAACAACTCTTACTTCCAGCAGCTGGCTGAAGGAGAACTACAATGAATGGCTTTGAGCTGATTCTTCCCTTCCTGCGTCCAATCCAGGAGCTGATTCTCGACCCCGATATCAGCGAGATCATGGTGAACGGCCCCGAACAAGTCTTTGTTGAGAAAGACGGGTACGTGCAGCTCGTCCCAAAGGCGAAACTCACTCCTGAGTCTCTGATGGTAGCCGTAAAGAACATAGCTCGCAGACTCGGCGATGATATTTCAGAAGCGAAGCCACTACTCGATTCCCGTCTTCCCGACGGGAGCCGAGTTGCCGCTGTCATCCCGCCCTGCAGCATTCAGGGAGTGACGCTGACTATACGAAAGTTCAACTCGCACCGATTCCGGATGGGCAATCTAATCGAAGTGGGGACTCTCACTGAGGAACTGGCGGCCGTCTTGAAGCGTTCCGTCATGGACCGCAAGAACATTCTGATCTGCGGCGGAACGGGTACGGGGAAGACGACGATGCTTAATGCTCTAACGGAGTGTATCCCTGACCACGAACGAATCGTCCTGATCGAAGAGACAGCGGAGATTCAGATTCAAAAACTGAACGTGGTCCGCTTCGAAGCTCGGCGGGAACAAAAGGGTCTTCCGGCTGTGACTTTGCGCGACTTGTTGAAAACGACACTGAGACATCGTCCCGACCGAATTATCTTAGGAGAAATCCGGGGCAGTGAAGCTTTTGATCTCCTCCAACTTCTCAACACCGGACACAGCGGCACACTCTCAACCGTACATGCCAACTCGGCAGCTCAGGGGATCTCTCGCTTTACGTCGTGCGTGCTGCAAAGTGGCGTGGAAATTCCCTACCGGGCCATCAAGACGAATATCGCAGATTCCCTAAACATCATTATCCAGATTAAGCGTCGGCCTGGCGTGAGGTTCATCTCGGAAGTGCTGGAGATCCTCGGGTACGATCCGGAGACGGATCATTATGACTTGCACTCCCTCTATGACAAGCAGGATGAGTCATGCAGAACCAGACAAAACGCAGCCTAGACAGTCCATCTGACGAATCCCCTGGGACGGTTGGGCGAGCGGTGAGCACCATTGACTACCTTCAGGACAACTACCATCCCTGCGACCGCCTGGCAATTGTTGTGCGAAATCGGGTTACCGGCGAAACCATTCAACACGTGGCAACGGCTGAAAAGATTGGGAGCCCGGAATTCCAGGCATGGCTACGACACAAGAATGCCCGTGGAGCGGACGTATACATTACGCAAAACACAATTCGGGCAGACGCCCGCACAAGGACAAAGGGAGACATCGAAATGATCCGTCATGTCTACTTGGATTTGGACAAGAGTGCTGATGAAGCTCTTCGGAAGATTGCGGAAAGCTCTCTCGTGCCAGACGTCAATTTTCTCCTCAGAACCTCTCCTGCCAAGTATCAGGTCATTTGGAAAGTCGAAGGAATGACGGTAAGTCAGGCAGAAGCACTTCAGCGCGTTATGGCCGCAGAATTTGGTGGCGACCCAGCCGCCACGGATTCCACGCGAGTTCTTCGGCTTCCGGGCTTCAACAATAAGAAATACGAGCAAGATTTTGAAGTTCGAGCCGAGTGGCGGGGCCGACAGATCTATAGACTTTCAGACTTCCGATTCCCAGACGGTGACCGCCAGCCTCAATCCCGCCCTTATCGTGGAGCCGCTCGCGGCAAACCCACAGCCGCAGAACCAAGCCAGTCAGAGAGAGATTGGGCTTATGCAAGGCGCCGGCTAGCCGATGGTGTATCTCCGCAGCAATTGGTCGAAGCCATAGCCCATTTTCGTCAGGACAAACCCGACCCTACCTACTATGCCCGCCAAACTGTTAGTCGTGCATATGCCTCCGTGGCGCTGGCTCGTGGCGACGCTCCTTCCACAGTTGAGAATGTAGTTTCCCGAATCGCCACTCACCAGCCGAACCCGGACACTTATGCCCGGCAGATCGTCTCCGAGATGATTGAAGCTCAGCGTCAATTGAATCTTGAGCAACCTCTGAGTTCTTCCCGTGTTCCATAACTTGTAGGTGTGCCCGAACTACATATGATTTCAGTTCTCGGAAGTACCCAGACCTGCTAGAGGGTGAAATATTCGACGTCCGAATTGTCAAAGTCTCAAGGTTTCGAACTCTCGCGGTATTTCTTCGGAATTTCCAATCTTGCAACTGCAATGTTCTGTGCGATTAGGTTCTTGCTGTTGGGTCATCGAAGCAATGAGGATAAAGTTCGGAAGAAGTCCGCGGGCGTTGAGATGCGCAGCCCCGTTCGGTTTGCGACAGCCTGGGTGAAATGCTTGGTGTTGTGCGTTAGCAACCAGTCCGGCTTGCTGGAAATAGCGGAAAGTAGCACAGGGACATCCGCCGCATGCCGGATCAGATGACTACTTGACTTCACAATTGCCTCAGCGGGATATGGAACTATCTCGGGATCGGTCAGTTTGACCAGACGGCGATAGCGTTCAATCAGTTCGTCGGCTCCCAAAGACGGTAGGCGCTCTGCGTGGAGCAGCAGATTCTCTTCTACCTCATCGCGGACAACCTCAGCCAAGACCAGTTTGCACAGCCGTGCCGCGCACAGTGACAAGGCCGCCTTGTCGAGGCCCCGCGGAGAAACAATCCCTCCAGTGAGGACATTCGAGTCGAGGAACAGTCGAATTCGCCGTTGGCCCGTCACTTCTCGTGGTGACCACGAGACTGTTGGCTGGAGGTCTTCTTGGAGGAATCAGATTTCTTGTAATGGCGCGCAAAAACGCGCTTTCGGGCTTCCGGCAATGTCGCCAGAATTGCTTCTGGCGCAAGGCCCGCACCGGTGAGAGCAGAGCCTACTTGTTCACAGAGATGCTCAAAGCGCTGCTGCTGTGGCAAAAGAATGAGACCGTCCCCCAAACGCAATACAGCAAAGGGCGCACCTGTTCCCAAACCAAGGTCCTTGCGGAACTGCTTCGGGACGGTAAGTTGTCCCTTCTCACCGATCTTCGTGGTGGTCAGATATTCCAGAGTTGCTTGTCGGCTCGCCATAAATCACTCCTGGTAGGAATATCCTACCACCACATCCGTCGCCTCAGCAAGGCAATGGCCGGAGGTTTGGCAATTGGACCGCGCGCCGTATTACCTGGGGACGAGCGTCCCAGGGGTATTCGCCGCGGGCGACGTGAGGCACGGATCGGTGAAGCGATGCGCTTCGGCGGTGGGAGAAGGAGCCGTGGCCGTGACGTTTGTGCACCGGTACTTAGCGAATTGATAGTGCATGCATAACGCCGATTCGTCCTGATGGTCGGCCACTCTTCCCTAATTGCGTTATGTCCGAGTAACCCGTAACCCCACAATTGACATCGCGAAGCGCCCAATCACGTTTCACAAACCGACTAGAACGAAGCCGCCCGTGCGGCCCACGCTTCGCGTGAGGCGGACTTCACGAGACTGATCTCACTTTATCCTGAAAGTGGGGTTCAATGTGATTCAGGACCAAGGGACTTTGTCTCGAGTGGCCTGATTAGAACCGAGCACTGTCTGTTCGGGCGCACAAGATCATCCCTCGGCCACAACCTAGCCCGGGCTATTATTCTGAAATGTGAGTGCAATGCCGAACACACACACCAGGGCCCCGCTTCGGACAGGCTTCCTCCGACCCTTTATTCGATGGCTTGTCATCGGCGTGGTGCTTCTTTGGTCGCTTGCTGCGCTGATCCTTGTGGCCGCCCGGTGGATCGACCCACCGACAACCGCGGTACACATCCAGCGTCACCTACAAGCCTGGATTCACGACACGCCGTATCGCGAACGCTACAAATTCATTCCGCTCAGCCAAATCTCGGCCGACCTCCAGCACGCTGTAATCGCCGCAGAGGACGCGCAGTTCTACCAGCACCATGGATTCGATTGGCACGAGATCCAAATCGCTGCCGAAGACGATTTGGAAGGTGATCGCACTCGCGGAGCTTCCACCATTACGCAGCAACTCGTAAAAAACCTATTCTTCGGAACGGGCCGCTCTATCTTCCGCAAGGGCGCAGAGGTCACACTGGTGCCGGTGGCCGAATTCGTCCTCGGCAAAAAGCGCATTCTGGAGATATACCTCAACGTGATCGAATGGGGCCCTGGTATTTATGGTGCAGAGTCGGCATGTCGTTACTACGACGAAACCGCAGCCCGGAATATCGGCCGGGAACGGGCGGCGCGGCTCGCTGCAATTCTACCGGCTCCCCTGAAGCGACGACCCGAGCGCATGAATAACTACAGCGCGACTATCCTTAAGCGGATGGGCCAAATGGGTTGGTAATCGTGGCTAACATTTTACCAAAGAGGCGGCTTTGATTACCCGCGCGCTGGGTTCTGGTTGGATGGTCGGCAACTCTTCCCGAAAGCCTCTCTCTCAAAGCCTTAATGGAAGGCTTGCCCATGATTCGGCCCGGAGCAGTAGACATATGCCGTCTGATGATGGTCAGATACTCCGTAATCTACAGAGTCACCCGATGACCGCAGCAGACTTTCGCAGGATTGCACTGAGCCTGGAGGGGGTGGAAGAGTACTCCCACGCAGGATGGCCGGCTTTTCGTGTAAGAGGTAGGAAATTTGCTTCGCTGGCCTCGCAAGCAGGGGGATACGGAAATCTGATGCTTACGCTGGAGCAGCAGTTGGCGTTTGTGGAGGAGGCGCCCGAGATTTTCCTGCCGATTCCTGGCGGCTGGGGAAAGATGGGACACACGCATATTCGCCTGGCCGCGGCGAGCGAGGATGTACTGACGGGTGCTCTTCGAACGGCGTGGAAACTGCGAATTGATAAGAACGCAAAGACAAGCCGAAAAAAAAATGTGGCGGAGCGCAGCGGAGTAACAGATAAGAAACGCGGGAAGCGACGACTATGAGAGCAACAAAAGCGCGAAATATTAATAGCAACAAAAAGGACTTGTCACCAGAGCAACGTAAAGAACTACTCAGAGCATTGAAAGCCCGTTTTGAGAAGAACATGAAACGCCATAAAGGTCTTGAATGGGCTAAAGTACCAGCAAAGCTGGAAGCTAATGATGAAAAACTGTGGTCACTCAATGAAATGGAGAGAACTGGAGGTGAGCCGGACGTTGTTGGTCATGATAAAAAGACGGGCGAATACATTTTTTATGATTGTTCAGCGGAAAGTCCTAAAGGCCGCAGAAGTGTCTGCTACGACCGTGAAGCGCTGGAGTCAAGGAAAGAACATAAACCAGAAGACAACGCCGTTGATATGGCGGCTGCCATAGGCATTGAGCTTTTAACGGAAAAACAATATCGAGAGTTGCAGAAACTTGGAAATTTCGATACGAAAACGTCGAGCTGGGTGAAAACACCTTTTGATATCAGAAAACTCGGCGGCGCCCTCTTTTGTGATCGCCGCTACGACACTATTTTCGTGTATCACAACGGTGCGGAATCTTACTATGCCGCTAGGGCGTTCCGTGGCTTGCTAAGGGTCTAAATTTTGCATGTCGGCGCATCAAACAGTCTGGTCGGCTACTCTTCCCTAACCGGATCATCTCCGGATTGTCCGTGACTCGGGCGCAATTCTAAGAGGCGTCGGAGCGCAGTCGTCTGAAGCCCGGGGCACGCGCAATGTGGACGGGTCCCACCCGGTGGTGGTCGGCTTGCCTGAAAGCCCGTAGCGGGGCATCGACGGAATCACTAAATCGAAAGCATCCGATGCGCTTGCACCATGTGCCGTGGAATTAATGAGCGGATCGACAATCTTCAACTGCTCGACAACCGACCCGGGCCATCCGTGCGTGACCATGAGCGGCAACGCATTTTCATGTTTCGAACGAACGTGAATGAAATGAATGTCTAGCCCATCGATCTCGGTCTTGAACTGCGGTAGGGCGTTCAGTTTTGCCTCGCACTTGCGCCAGTCGTAATCTGACGCCCAATAGCGCGCGAGTTCCTGAATCGTCGCGAGTTGCACGCCTGCGATGCATCCGTGCTCGTTTCCCGTTCAGGCCACTTTGTCACGTTTATGCACCTGCGCAATTCAGTAAGTTCCGCTTCAGGAACATTTTCGTGAAACGGACGAATAGCATGTGCCTGCTCGCTGCTTCGTTGTATAGCACTGGTTGGGTCATGGTTGTCCTCGTTTTCGATTCCTTTTCG
>Ga0306920_100006879_pt1 | contig 14908 bp, 17 predicted proteins | sample flu12Cox44000170_FD_204666 | JGI IMG/M metagenome (GOLD analysis project Ga0306920, IMG submission 204666) | Lab enrichment of tropical soil microbial communities from Luquillo Experimental Forest, Puerto Rico - flux4day.12C.oxic.44.000.170 (v2)... | ecosystem: Environmental > Terrestrial >... | reverse complement strand
CTCACTTTGCCCGGCATCGCCGGCATCGCACTGACGATGGGCATGGCGGTCGATGCCAATGTCTTGATTTACGAGCGTATCCGCGAGGAGGTGCGAAGCGGCCGGACGATGCTGTCCGCGCTCGACGCCGGGTTCAAGCGGGCCTTTGGCACGATCCTCGACAGCCATGTGACGACCTTGGTCGCCGGCTTTCTGATGTTCTGGTTGGGCTCAGGGCCGGTCAAGGGCTTTGCAGTGACGCTCAGTATCGGCGTCTTGACATCGCTCTTCTCGGCTATCCTCGTCACCCGCCTCTTGATCGTCACTTGGCTGCGCCAGTGGAAGCCCAGGGCGATCCCGATTTGACCAGCTCGTATTCTGCAGTGACCAAACTCAAATGAGACCGCTGATCGTCATCCGCCGCACGCCGAAGATCGACTTTATGGCTTGGCACAAGGTCGGCTTCGCCTTGTCGCTGTTTTTGATGTTGTCATCGATCGTGCTGTTTCTGACGGTCGGACTGAACTATGGAATCGATTTCGTCGGCGGCACCTTGATCGAGGTACGGTCGACCACCGGCCCGGCAAACCTCGCCGAAATGCGGCAAAAGCTTGATGCATTGCATATCGGCGAGGCCTCATTGCAGGGGTTCGGCCCACCAACCGATGTGCTGATCCGTCTGCCGCGCCAGCCTGGCGGCGACGCGGAGCAGGAGCAGGCGGTAAAGCTGGCGCGCCAAGCGCTCGGCCCGGGATTCGACTATCGCCGTGTCGAGGTCGTCGGTCCGAGCGTCGGCAGCGAGTTGATCCGTGCAGGCGTGATCGCAACGGTCCTCGCGCTACTGGCGATCGCCGCCTACATCTGGTTCCGCTTCGAGTGGCAGTTCGGCGTCGGCGGGATGATTTCCACCCTGCACGATGTGGTCACGACCGTCGGACTGTTTGCGCTGTTGCAACTGGAGTTCAACTTGACGACCTTGGCGGCGATCCTGACCGTCGCCGGCTATTCGGTCAACGACACCGTGGTCATTTATGACCGTATCCGCGAATCGATGCGAAAACACCGGACGATGCCGTTCCGCGACTTGATCAACCTCGCACTCAATGAGACCTTGTCGCGGACCATTCTGACCGTCAGCACGGTAGCACTCGCCGTCTTGTCGCTGCTGTTTCTTGGTGGCGAGGTGTTGCGAGGGTTTAGCATCGCGATGCTGTGGGGCATCGTGATCGGCACCTATTCCTCGCTGTTCATTGCGGCTCCTGTGCTCTACTACGTGCAGCCGAACCGCGCCGCGATCGCGCGATCGGGCGAAGCGGCAAAGGCCGGCGCGCCTGGGACCTCTTAATCGGGCCGCGGTTGTACGGACGGTCGCGATGGAGCTGACCCCGCTCGTCCCGGCCGGCCGTCAGGTCATCGAGCGCTACGGAGAGAGTGGCTTTCGCGTTGCCGGGGTGATCTACCGCGGCTCGGTCCTTGTGTTCCCTGATCACACCCTGCTATGGGCGGCAGTCAGCGCCTCCGACGTCACTTGGGAGAGCCTAGCGCCGGTAATCGAGCATGGCGGGGTGCAAATTCTTCTGCTCGGACTCGGCCGCGTGATGCGCGCCATGCAACCCACGCTGCGCAATGCTCTACGTGCCGCCGGAATTGTGCTCGAGCCGATGAACACCGGCGCTGCTTGCCGCACCTACAACGTCCTTGTCGCTGAAGACCGCCACGTTGCGGCGGCATTGTTGCCGCTCTCTGCAGAACAATAGGCACGTGTTTTGCACGGAACTCGGAAAATAACCGATGGCTCAGGATGGCAGCGGACGGTTCGACTGCATTTCGCGGTGTTCCGGGGATCGGCCACAATGGCGGGCCGCCTCTCGATCCGGGTGCCGACTGGCGCAGGTTCTGCTGGCGGAAGGCTCATGCGCTGGCGTGGCGGACACCGCCGCGCGAGATCGTGCTTGGCCGCTCCGCCCGCGCCCGCGCACTCGGTATGACCTATCGGGAATACACTGCCATATTGCTGGATCGCGGCGTCCATCTCTGAGAAAGGCCTCGCGCGAGCGAGGCCTTTCTTCGGACGATCAAGGATCAGCGGGCTTTCGACAGGTTCTGAGCGACAAAGTCCCAATTCACCAAGTGGTCGAGGAAAGCTTGCACAAAATCCGGGCGCCGGTTCTGGAAGTCCAGATAATAGGCGTGTTCCCATACGTCGCAGGTGAGCAGCGCCGTCTGGCCTTCGGCTAGCGGATTAACCGCGTTTGGGGTCGCGGTGATCTTGAGCTTGCCGCCATCGGCGACCAGCCATGCCCAGCCGCTGCCGAACTGGCCGACCGCCGCCGCCTTGAATTGCTCTTTGAACTTGTCGAGCCCACCGCAATCGCGGTCGATCGCCTGGGCAACCTGCCCGCTCGGAGAGCCGCCGCCGCGCGGTTTCATCGAGTTCCAGAAGAAAGTGTGGTTCCACACTTGAGCGGCGTTGTTGAACACGCCGGTCTTTGAGGTGTCCCTATAGCTCGCCTTGATCAGCTCCTCGAGTGACTGGCTCTCCGCCGCGGAGCCCTTGACGAGGTTGTTGAGGTTCGTGACATAGGCTTGGTGATGCCTGCCGTGATGGAAGTCCATCGTTCGCTCGGAGATATGCGGCTCGAGCGCGTTCTTCGGGTAGGGCAGGGCGGGCAGTTCGAAAGCCATGGCGACCTCTCCGGGTTATGGTGAGCGTTGAGTTTTGCCGAGGTTAATTAGCAGGGAAACGTCGGCAGGGGAAAGCTGTTCCCCTAAACCTGTTAGCCTTTCTCCTGTCGCCGATCTCGTTCGCCGTCACGACCACGACCGCTTCCAGACGGCATTGTTCGCCCCAGCCAGGCGCCGCGAATCGCTGTTCGCGCTCTACGCGTTTAACTACGAGGTGGCGCGGGTGCGCGAAACGGTCAGCGAGCCCGTGCTCGGGCAGATCCGGCTGCAATGGTGGCGCGAAAACATCGTCGCCGCGTTCGAGGGTGGTCCGGTCCGCCATCACATCGTCGTCGAGCCATTGACCGCCGCGATCCGGGCGCACGGACTGACGCGGGCGCATTTTGATCGGCTGATAAATGCGCGGGAGGAAGGCCTCGACAAGGCGCCCTTCACCAGCCTCGCCGTTTTGGAGGATTATGCCGAAGCGACCTCGGCACGACTGGTCTATCTTGCCCTCGAGAGCCTCGGTGTCCGCGACCCCGCTGCCGAGAAGGCCGGTTTCCACATCGGCATCGCCTATGCGTTGGCCGGACTGTTGCGGTCGATGCCCTATCAGCCGCGTGTGAGCCGCGCGCTTGCTTCGGCCGAGATCGCGGCGGCAGCTTCACGCCATCTGGGGCTGGCGCGGTCCCGACGCTCCGCCATTCCGCGTTCGGCGCTCCCAGCGTTGCTCCCAGCCATCGTCGCCGAGCGTTGGCTGAAGCGTCTGGCGCGAGCGGGCTTCGACCCCTTTGACAGGGCCCTGACAGCCCGGGATCCGCTGCAAAGCTGGCGGCTCGCCATTGCCTCGCTGCGCAACCGATATTAGCGGCCCTGGAAATTCGGCAGGCGGCGATCTGCCATCGCCTTGACGCCTTCTCTGAAGTCCTCGGTGCGGCGCAGCCAGTCCTGCTCGACAAGCTCGCGCTCGGTGGCAGCTTCGATCGCGTCGCACAGCCCGCGGCGTACCGTCTCACGAGTCGACATGACGGCGAGCGGTGCCGATTGTGCGATCTCAAGCGCCAGGGCCTGGGCAGCGCTCCGCACCTCTGCGAGCGGCACCAGTATTTCCGCGAGCCCGATCCGCACCGCCTCGTCTCCGGGAATGCGACGGCCGGTGTAGAACAACAGCGCAGCCTGCTGGGCGCCGACGAGCCGCGGCAGGGTTGCGGTCAGACCAAATCCCGGATGAAAGCCCAGGCGGTTAAAATTGGCGCTGAAACGCGCCTCCTGGCAGGTGACCCGAAAATCCGCCACCAGCGCAAGCCCGAGCCCGCCGCCAACAGCGGCGCCTTGCACCGCGGCGACGATCGGCTTTCGGGTGCGGAACAGCCGGATCGCCTCTTTGTAGAGGTGGCGTCCGGCGCCGCTGCGGCTACCCTCGGCCACCGTCCCGGTTTCCATGCGCCTGGAGAAATCGGCGCCAGCACAGAACGACCGGCCCTCGGCGGCGAGCACGATCGCCCGGCATTGCCGGTCGGCGTCGAGCTGCTCGAAAGCCTCGCCGATCTCGGCGATCAGCTCGCTGTCAAAGAAATTGTGCGGCGGCCGGCGCATCTCGACCGTGGCGACGAAGCCGTCCCGGCTGACCCCGATGTCGCGGTAAGTATCGGAAGCGCTCATTGTGATAACTCCTCGATCGCCCCCTCCCTAACCCTCCCCCGCTTGCGGGGGAGGGAAGGGTGGGGGCCGTTTGACGATCAGCGCATCGACTACCGTGAGCCCTTGGCCCTCGGGGTGGACGATGACCGGGTTAAGGTCGATTTCCTCGATCAGATCGGCGTGGTCGGCGCCAAAACGCGACAAGGTCGCGATCAGCTCGGCCAGGGCCGCGCGGTCTGCGGGCGCCGCGCCGCGCGCCCCGTCGAGAAGGGCCGCACCCTTGAGCTCGCCGAGCAGGGATAGCGCCTCGTCTCGTCCGATCGGCACCGGCGAGAAGACGACGTCGCGCAATACTTCGACATGGATGCCACCAAACCCGACCATCAGCATCGGCCCGAAATCCGGGTGTCGAATGATCCCCAGGATCATCTCGTGACCAGGCGATGCCATCGCCTGGACCAAAACGCCATTGATGGCGGCGCCGGGATGGGCGGCCTCGGCAGCCGCCGCCACTCGCTGATGAGTCTCGCGCACCGCCATATCACCCGAGACATCGAGGGCGACAGCGCCGGCCTCGGTTTTGTGGGTGATGTCGGGTGACTGAACCTTGAGCGCGACCGGGCCGCCGATGCGAGCGGCAGCCGCTGCGGCCTCATCGGCGTTGGTAACCAGCGCCTCGGGCGGGCGCGGCACGCCGTAGCGCGCGAGCAGCGCCTTGGCTTCGGCCTCGGTCAGCACCGGCCCGGCGGCAGCGAGTGAGCTGCCCACCTCCTGGCGCAGGCCCGCCGGGGTTGCCTCCGTCGCTGGCGACCGGCGTCGTCGGGCCTGGAATTGGGCATAGTCGACCAACGCGCGGATCGCACGCGCACAGCTCGGCATCGAGGTGTAGCAGGGGATGCCGGCCTCCGCGAACGCCGCCATCGCCCCAGGTGTCGCGGTCGTGTAGGTCGACAGGATGATCGGCTGCTCGGTGTCGCCGGTGACCGCCGCCAATTCTTCGGCGCGTTGCTTTGCGGTTGCTTCATTAGCGAGCGAGCCGATCAGCAGGATCACATCGATTTGCTTTGATTGGCGGACGATCTCGACGAGGCGGGCGTAGCCGACCTCGTGGATCGCCTGGGCGGTGCCGTCGACCGGGTTTTGCGCCGAAGCGTAGGACGGCAGCAGAGCAAGGACGCGCTTTTGAATGTCGTCCTCGAGCACCGGCAGTTCGAGGCCGTGCGCCGAGAGGATGTCGGCCATCCAGACGGCACTGCCGCCCGAGCCGGTGATGACCGCGACCCGGTTGCCGCGCGGCACCCGGCAGAAAGCAAACGCGGCCGCAACATCGACCATGTGGTCGAGATCCTCGCCGCGGATGATGCCGTGATGGCGAAATATCGCATCGTCGATAACCCCGGCATGGGCCAGGGCGCCAGTGTGCGAGGCGGCGGCGCGCCGCCCGGCGACCGACCGCCCGACCTTGGCGATGATCAGCGGTTTGCCGGCCGCCGCAGCCTTGTCAGCGACCGCGCGAAAGCGCTCGGGTCGGCGGATCCCTTCGAGATAGAGCAGGAAGATGTCGGCCCCACCCTCGTCGAGCCACCAATCGACGTAGTCATGCGCTTCGAGGACGGTCTGGTTGCCGGCGCTGACCTGGTGCGTAAAGCGAAGCTGCCGGTCGCGGCCGCGGCTCAAAAACGAGAAGGTTAACGCGCCGCTCTGGCAGCTGACAGCTATCGGCCGCGCCTTGCCCGCGACCGGGGGAAAGCTGCGGTTCGGGTCATGGAACACCGGGCTGAAGGTCGCGACGAGCGGCCTCAGTGGGTTGACGATCCCTTCCGAGTTGGGGCCGCATACGAGCATCCCGAAACGCTCGGCGACCGTGCGCAATTCGCCGTCGCGGGCGCGCGCCGCCTCGTTGCTCTCTTCGGCGAAGCCTGAGCTGATCACCACTGCAGCGCGGATCCCGCGCTCGCCGCATTGCGCGAGCGTCTCGACGACGTGTGCTGCCGGCACCAGGACCACAGCGAGATCGGCCGGCGCCGGCAGTGCGGCAGGAGAAGGATAAGCCTTGAGCCCGAGCACCTCGCTCTGGCTTCGCGTCACCGGATAGACGCGCCCCGGATAACCATGTGCGATCAGGTATTGGGTCGTTCGGCCGCGCAGAGTGTGGGTATCCGCCGAAGCGCCGATGATCGCGACGCTGTCGGGCGACAGCAGCGGTTTCAAATCGGGCATAGTGTCAGCGCAACCCGAGGCCACGGGCGATGATGCCGCGCAGAACTTCGCGGGTGCCGCCCTGGATCGTCAGTTTGGGGGCGATCAGGGTCGCGTAGCGCAATGCTTCTTCGAACCGGTCGTCATTGCTGTGGGGCTCGGAGTCGCCGGTCTGCGGCGCCAGTAGCCGCACCTTGTCCGGCAATGCCTGCTCGAAATTGGTGCCGAGATCCTTGACCACCGCGGCTTCGACCGATGGGGTCTTACCGGCCTGCAGCATGCCGGCGACCGAGAGCGACATGCGGCGCAGGGTGGCGAGATGCGCAACCTCCCGCCCGATCCCCTCGGCCAGCCGCTCGCTTGGCTCTTCACCAGCCCGCCGGACCAGCTCGACCAGCGCTGGAAAGGTTTCGATCCAGCGGTCGGGTCCGCTGCGCTCATAGGCGAGTTCGTCGGTCGCCTGCTTCCAGGCCATGTCGACCTCGCCGATCAGGTGCGAGTCGGGCAGAAACGCGTCGTCGAACACGACTTCGTTGAAATCATGGCCGCCGGTCAGATTGATGATCGGCCGGGTGGTGATGCCCGGTGTCCTCATGTCGACCAGGAACTGGGTCAGACCGTGCCGGTGGTTCTCCTTGGTCTTGGGTGAGGTGCGCAGCAGAGCGATCATGTAATCGGCGTGATGCGCCCCGCTGGTCCAGATCTTGCGCCCGTTGACCAGCCAGCCGACGTCGGTCTTGGTCGCCCGGGTCGACGCCGCGAACACATCCGAACCCGAATTGGGCTCGCTGAGCCCGATGCAAAAGCAGAGCTCGCCGGCGGCGATCCGCGGCAGGATCTGCTGGCGGACCTCCTCCTGACCGTAGCGTAGGATCACCGGCCCGCTTTGCCGGTCGGCGGTCGAATGGGCGCGGGTCGGTGCGCGCGCTGCCAGCATTTCCTCGGTCACAACATAGCGCTCGAGCTGGGAGCGCTCGTGCCCGCCGTATTTCTTGGGCCAGGTCATGCCGATCCAGCCTTTGGCGCCGACCCGGCGGCTGAACTCGCGCGAGAACGAGCCTTTGCCGTCACCCGGGACAAAGGTTCCGGCTTCCACCTCCTGGCGCAGAAACGCCCGCACCTCCCGGCGTAATTCCTTGGCCTCGGACGGCAATTCGATCGGGTCGAAGCGGAAGCTGAAATTCATCGATGTCTCCGTAGATTGCCGTCTTCCCCGGGAAAATTTGCGGCGCCGACGAAAAGGGAATTGCCTCGCCAATTTTGTCATGGCCGGGCTTGGCCCGGCCATCCACGTGTTGGGGCAGTCGAAACAAAGACGTGGATGCGCGGACCAAGTCCGCGCAAGACGACGTCAAATCGCGTCGGCGAAGGATTCCGATCATCACGAACCTTGGGTGATGAACTGCCAGAGCCGGTCGGCGCCGTGTGCGGCGACCATGTGCCCAAGGCGCTGGGCCCAAGCCGTCTCGTTGCCAAACTCCTCGCGCCATGCCCACAATCGGCGTGTGGCATGATGCAGCGAGTGCTCGTAGGTAAACCCCATGGCCCCATGCACCTGGTGGGCGATCGCGGCACCGGTGCCGGCCGCCTCGCCGCCGCGCACCTTGGCGATCGCCACCTCGGCGAGGCCGATCTCCGGCCCGGAGCAGGCTTCTGCCGCGGCGTCGGCCGCGGCACTTGCTGCCGCGACTTCGCCCGCCAATGTCGCCAGATTGTGCTGCACCGCCTGAAATTTGGCGATCGGGCGGCCGAATTGCGTGCGGTCGAGCGCGTGCTGGACCGACTGCTCGAGGATCTTTTCGAGCGCTCCGGCCATCTGCTGCAACCGCACCGCGGCGCCAAAGCCGACCAGCAGTTCCTGGTCTAATACCACCGGCCGCACCACCCCAGGCACCGCGCCGTTGAACGACACCTCGTCGCGCGGCTCGCCGGCCAGGCTCGATGATGGGCTGATCGGCAGATCCGTCGCCGCGACCAGCGCTATCATCGGGTCACCCCCGCAATGGGTAAGGACGGCGATATGGCCAGCGCTGCGAGCGAACGGCACGCGCCGCGCGCGGCCGGCGAGTCTGCCGTCATCCCGCAGGGTAATGTGCCCGTCGGCGTGCACCGGCGCCACGGTCATCGGCCCGGTCGGCACCGAAATCCCGGCGCGAGCGAGGAGCCATCCGGCCATTAATGTCTCGGCGAGCGGCACCGGTACGGCAAAACGGCCGGCGACGCGCAGCACGGCAAAACCGTCGGCCATGGTGGCGCCGGCGCCGCCGAGATCGTCGGGCACCCAGGCGAGCGGCAGCCCCGATTCTTCGAGTGCCGCCCACAGCGCCTTTGGCCACACGCCCTTCTCGGCGTCGTTGATCGTGGCGGGTTCGCACAAATCCTGGAAGATGCGGGTCGCGGTATCGACGATGATGTTGTCGGAGGTGTCGCCCATCTCGCTACCGCCCCGGTACTGCCCGCCGCCGAGGATCGTAAAGCAGGCGGGAGGGGACGGGAAGCGGCAGCGGCAATATAACAGCTGCGCGCGGATGGTAACCCTAGGGCAAGCCGATGTTTATCGCGATGAACCGCTTCAAGGTCGTTCCCGGATCGCAGGCGGAGTTCGAGCAGGTATGGACGACGCGCGACACGCATCTGCGCGGCGTCCCTGGCTTTATCGAATTTCACCTGCTACGCGGCCCTGACCGGGAGGGTCACACGCTCTACTCGTCACACTCGGTCTGGCATAGCCGCGCCGACTTTGAGGCATGGACCCGCTCGGAAGCGTTCCGCCGCGCCCATCAGACTGCCGGTTCCAACAAGCCGCTCTATCTCGGCCATCCCGAATTCGAGGGCTTCGAAATCATCCAGACTGTCGGGGCCGCTGCGCCGGCACGCCCCTAACCTCCAGAAGCGATCTGCAACGGGCGCGAGCCATCTCGCGCCCCGAGGCCGAGATCACGACATGACCGTCCTTGGCCTTGTAGGGCGGCCGTCCACCTTCGCCGCCCTCCTGGCCGGTCGCGAGGTAGTATGAGGTCGGGATCTCGACCATCGTCAGCCCCGAATCCATCAGACAGACATCGACCTCCTGGCCTTCGCCGGTGCGGTCGCGGTGATGCAATGCCGCGAGCATGCCGATCGTCGCGTGCAGCGAGGTATAGCGGTCGACAATCGAGGAGGCAGTGCCGAGCGGTGTCCGATGGGCCACTTAAAGAGATCTTTATGATGAGCTGGAATCATACGCAACGCGCAATCGCCGATACGCACCAGTGATCCGCAGGTCAAAATGCCTGCTTTAGGACTATTGATTTGCTCTGCGTGGCCCACGTCGTTCGCACTGGGCGCCCTTTTTGGTGGATCTATCTGATCGTCTTTGCACCGCTGGTCGGAACGATTGTCTATCTAGGGGTTGAACTCCTTCCCGGCTTGTATCATGGCCCTACTGCCCGGCAGACGGCTGCGCGTGTTGCCAAGGTCCTCGATCCTTACCGGGGAATGCGCGCGGCCTGGCGTCGACTGGAGATGTCGCCGACCGTCCAAAATAAAACGGCGCTCGCCCAGGAATATCTCGCCGCCGGGAAACCGCAAGATGCGGTGACACTCTATCGCGAGGCTCTAAGCGGTATCCATGCCACCGACCCTTCCCTGATGCTTGGGCTGGCGCGCGCGCTGTTCGCCCTTGGAGATGTAGCGGAAGTTTTGGTTACCCTCGAACGCCTCCGCGAGGCCAACCCAGACTACACCTCCCCTGATGGTCACCTACTCTATGCGCGGAGCCTCGAAATGGTGGGCCGCACCGAGGCGGCGCTCAGGGAATACGCGGCGCTAACCGCGTATTACCCGGGTCAAGAAGCGCGCTGCCGATATGCGCTGCTTCTTCAACTGAGCGGCCGGATCGCCGAGGCGCGCAACCTCTTCGAGGAGATCTGCAAAGCCATCGACTATGGGCCGCGTCATCAGTACCGGGAGCAGCGAGAATGGTATCAGCTTGCCAGACGCCAGCTCGCCGCCTAGTGGCCCGGGCGCGATCAGACGATCACCTTCGCCTGCCGCAGATCCTCCAACGTCGCGCGGTCGTAGCCCAATATCCGGGAGAGCACCTCGTCGGTGTGCTGGCCGGGGGTCGGCACCGGGCCAATGCGGCCGGGGGTCTTCGACATCTTGATCGTGGCACCGGGGAGATACATCTCGCCGGCCACGGGGTCCTCCATCTTGACGAGCATCTCGCGCTCCCAGAGATGCGGGTCTTGCGCGACCTGCGGGATGGTCTTGACCGGTGCCACCGGGATGTCGGCCTGGACCAGCGCGGTGACGATCTCCTCGACGGTGTGCTCGAGACACCACGCCTCGACCTTCCGGCGCGGCGAGTCACTGAGCCCCATGCGGCCGGTGAAGGCACCGGTGTTGGCGACGGCGTTCGGGTCGCCGGTGGCGATCTGCATCAGCCGCGAGCCCATCTCGCGCCCCGAGGCCGAAATCACGACATGCCCGTCCTTGGCCTTGTAGGGCGGGCGCCCGCCTTCGCCGCCCTCCTGGCCGGTTGCCAGATAATAGGAGGTCGGGATCTCGACCATCGTCAGCCCCGAATCCATCAGGCAGACATCGACCTCCTGGCCTTCGCCGGTGCGGTCGCGGTGATGCAATGCCGCGAGCATGCCGATCGTCGCGTGCAATGAGGTATAGCGGTCGACGATCGAGGAGGCGGTGCCGAGCGGCTGGCCGACCGGCATCCCGGTCAGGCTCATCAGCCCGCTCATCGCCTGGCCCAATGGGTCAAAACCCGGGCGCTCGCGATAGGGGCCGTACTGGCCAAAGGCCGAGACCGAGCCGAGGATGATGTCGGGCTTCAGCTCGCACAGCCGCTTATAGCCAAACCCCATCTTGTCCATAACCCCGGGGCGGAAGTTCTGCAGCACGATGTCGGCGGTCTTGACCAGCGCGGCGAAGACCTCCTTGCCGCGCTCGGTGCGCAGATCGAGGCAGAGGCTCTTCTTGCCGCGGTTGTAGACCGAGAAATATACACTCTGACCGCGCACCACGGGCGGCGACTTGCGCGTCTCCTCGCCACCCAATTTCTCGATCTTGATGACCTCGGCGCCGAGGTCGGAGAGGATCATGCCGCCGCGCGGGCCGGCCTGAAACCGCGCCAGCTCGAGCACCCTGATACCGTCGAGAGCCCCGCCCATCATCACCCTCCATTCATGATCAATCACTGGGGATGATAAGGCCGTTGGGACGGACTGGCACGAGGTTTTGCCGCGTTTCAAAAGCTGAGGCGGCAGATCGGCGAAAGCACCCTTCGCGGCGCGGCCCGCCGGATGCAGCGATACCAAAGCCCGCCAACTTTAGTTGGTCTTTGTCGGGTCATCAGCGGGGTTGAGGTAGGTCATTCCGACGGGTCCGACGCCGCTCAGTTCGATCACCGTGTCATCGGTGGTCCACTCGTAATGGTGCGTGCCTTTCGGCAGGTGCAGGAAACCACCGCTCTTCAGCGCCTGACCCTGTGCCGGATCGAACTTGTCACCCATTCCCAAGTACATCGTGCCGGACAGCACCGTCACGTTATAGTCGTTGGGGTGCATGTGGGCTGCCACCTTGTAGCCGGCCGGAAATTTGAGGCGGAAGACGAATGGTTCGGCTTTGTCCGGATCGCCGTATAGAGCCGCGATATGCGCACCTTTCGGGAGTATCGGCGGCGCATCCGTCCATTTGAGGCCGTCCGCTTGCACCATTACGTGTTGATCGGCAGCCCTAACGCTGAACGACAGCAGCACCGCGATCGCCAATCCCGCAATAAGAGTAAACCTGTTCATGAGGGTGACTCCTCTGCGTGGATTATTTCCGGCATCGCTCCTATAACGGCCGGAACTCGGGCTCGTCTCTTTTATGGCAGACAAACGACGTTATCGCACAACCACCACACAGGCAAATCATCGGAATGCAGGGCGTTCCGCCGGTTGCAGCGGTGAAGGAGAGTGGGACATGGCCTATGAATTCATTCTGACCGAGCGCTATGACGGGGTTGCGGTGGTCACGTTGAACCGACCGGACAAGCTGAACGCGCTGAGCTTCCCGCTGGTGCGCGAGCTCGACGAGGCGCTGACCCATTACGAAGCCGATGACGGCATCAAGGCGGTGATCCTGACCGGCGCCGGCGAGCGGGCGTTTTCCGCCGGTGCCGATATCCACGAGATGGCGGGGCTAAGCGCCGAGGAATTGGCGACCCGTCAGGAGGTCCGCGGCCACGCCACCTGGCACGTCGCGAGTTTTGCGAAGCCGCTGATCGGTGCGATCAACGGGCTCGCCTATGGCGGTGCGGCATTGATGAGCTCGACCCTCGACCTCAGGATCGGCTGCGAACGCTCGGCCTTTCGCTTTCTGGCGGCGAGCTATGGCAGGGTCAACTCGACCTGGTCATTGCCGCTCCTGGTCGGTCTGCCAAAGGCCAAGGAGCTGCTCTACACCGGGCGCATCGTCGCGGCCGAGGAGGCCGAGCGCATCGGCCTATTGAACCAGGTCGTGCCGGCCGCGCGCTTGCTCGACACCTGTCTCGAAATCGGACAGATGATCGCCAAAAACGACGCGCGCATGGTCCAGGGCATCAAGCGGCTGTTGCACGAAGAGATCGGGATGGGCTGGCGCGACCGCTTCAACACCGAGGAGGACGCCCGCGCCACCTGGCTCGCCGCCGGCCATCCGCGCGAGGGGTTCAGGGACTTCCTCGATCGCAAGGGTCAGACCGGCTGAGAGGTAGGGAGAGGCCAATGGTACGTCTGGCTGATTTGCCGCCGGCGCAGGCACAACGCCTCGCTGCGTTCGACTGCCCGAAATTCACGACCGAGCCGTGGGTGACCGGACCGCCGCTCTCGCGGCGGCGAGTTGCCATTGTCTCCTCGGCCGGCCTCCTGGTGCGCGGCGGCGTTCCGTTTCGCGGCCGCGATCCCGACTATCATACGATCCCGCCGGGCACCCGGCCGGAAGATCTGTTGATCAGCCATGTGTCGATCAACTTCGACCGCACCGGGTTCCAAGAAGATTGGAACGTCGTCTTCCCGATCGATCGGCTCAACGAGCTCGCGGCGGAGGGGACGATCGGTTTGGTCGCGGACACCCATTATTCGTTCATGGGGGCGGCGGAACCGGATCTGATCGAACCCCATGCCCGCGAACTCGCCGGTCACCTCAGGCACGACGAAGTCGACGCGGTCCTGCTCGCCCCGGTCTGACCCGTCTGCACGCGCGCCGTGAGCGCGCTCGGACACTACCTGGAGGAAGAGGGGATCGCGACAGTCGCGATCAGCCTGATTAGGCCGCAAACCGAAAAGACACGACCGCCGCGGGCGCTGTGGGTGCCGTTCCAGCTCGGCCGTCCGTTCGGTCCGCCGGGTGAACCGGGGTTTCAGCGAGGGGTTGTTCTTGCTGCATTGCGGCTGCTCGAGTGCAAAGCCGGTCCAGTCATCATCGAGGATTTCCCGGACGACGACCCGCGCGAGAAGGCCGACCCCTCCTGGCTGCCACCGCCGCTGCTCACGGTTCCTGCCAACCACGCGCCGGCGGCGCTCGCCTCGCGGCTCGATGTTGAGATACCGACGCTCGCTCCCTCCCACCGACGGTGGATCGCCGCGGACGGTCGCACCACGGTCGGGCTGAGCGGCTTGCCGATGCCGGAGCTCGGCGATTATGTCGGCGAGTGGCTGCGCGGCCGAGAACCGCCGAGCCCGCGCTCCGGTTTTTCCCCGATCCTGCAGCTCCGCTTCGCGGCCGATGACCTGAAGGCCTACTATCTGGAGGCGGGGGCCGGCGGGCTCGCCAGGCCATCGAGCAGGCAACTCGGCGACTGGTTCTGGAGCTCGACCGCCGCCGGTGCTGCGCTGATCGTGCTGCGGGACGCACTCCTCGCCAGCGCCAACGACCGGGTGAAGTTGATCGCCGGCAATTTTCTGGTTCCGGGTTCCTACGTGCCGAGCACCGCCCGCCCTGGGACGATCGCGGCGACGTCGATGGGTCCGTGGCAACCCGGTCAATGACATCGAAGGAGGTAGGCCAGCGATTTCGCAGCTAATTTCCGGATGCAGGCCGTAACCGCGAAATTTTGCCGGTTTCGCGAGATCCAAGTTCCCGATTAAGACCCGAAAATTCCCGGTGCAGCACAGAGAAGAAGGTCTCGACGGTGTCGGAACCCGCTGCGAACGTGCTCGTCTATCGAGTATCGAGTGGTTGACGGTGCCGGGGTCGGCTCGGGGTGGTAGGCCGTCATTCGCCTGATGTTCAATAATGGACTTGTCAGCGCTCGTTGCAGTCGCCGGCGAGCGCGTTTCGATGCGCTTCCCCGACGCCCAGGCAGTCACACAGTGAGGAGGTCACGACAGCCGAGATCGTCGATCGCTAGAAAGATGCGCTCTAAGTGGTGCCACCAGATCCCGGATGGGATGTTGTAGGC
>Ga0306920_100006878_pt1 | contig 14909 bp, 10 predicted proteins | sample flu12Cox44000170_FD_204666 | JGI IMG/M metagenome (GOLD analysis project Ga0306920, IMG submission 204666) | Lab enrichment of tropical soil microbial communities from Luquillo Experimental Forest, Puerto Rico - flux4day.12C.oxic.44.000.170 (v2)... | ecosystem: Environmental > Terrestrial >... | reverse complement strand
GTGCCAACGTTCTCCAAAGACGTCGCGCCCATCATGTTCAACAACTGCGCGACGTGCCATCGCGCGGGTGAAGTCGCGCCGATGACGCTCACCTCGTACGAGGATGCGCGGCCGTGGGCCAAAGTGATCAAGAACAAGGTCGTCGCGCGCGAAATGCCGCCGTGGGGCGCCGATCCCGCGCACTCGCTGAAGATGCGCAACGATCGCAGCCTCACGCAAGCGCAGATCGACACCATCGTCGCGTGGGTCGACGGCGGCGCGCCGAAAGGGAGCGATGCCGATCTGCCGCCGCTGCCGAAGTTCGCGGAGGGTTGGACGTTCGGCCGCGAGCCCGACGCGATTCTCGAGATGCCCGTCGACTTCACCGTCCCCGCGGAAGGGGAGCTCGGCGTGCAGATGTTCTATTCGAAGGTGCCGTGGAGCGAGGATCGCTTCGCCGAAACGCTCGAGATTCGTCCCGGCAATCGAGCGGTCGTGCACCACGCGGGCGTCTTCGTCGTCGATATTCCCGAAGGCGCGAAGATCGTGAACGGCCGTCTCGTCATGCCGGACGGGAAAGCGTCCACCGATCGCGGCGCTGGTGCCGCGGGACGTGCCGACGACACGGCGCTGCCGGGCGCGAACAAGCTGTTGTCCTGGGTGCCCGGACGCGGCGTCGACTCGCACCGCGCCGACATCGGCAAGCGCATTCCAGCCGGCAAGTACATCAACTGGCAGATTCACTACAACCCGATCGGCAAGGAGACGACCGATCGCACGCGCCTCGGCATCTGGTTCAACAAGGCGCAGGTGACGCACGAGCTGTTGATTCGCCAGGCGGGCGATGCGCTCGCGACCACCAAGGGCGGCCTTTCGCTGTATCGCGCCGAAGGAAAGGAAGTGGAGTACTCGGCTGACGAGGGCAGCACGCGCCGCCGCAGCAAGACACCGAACATCCCGCCGTACGCGGAAGACTGGTCGCTGACCGGCATCACGCCCGTCACCGAGGACATCACCCTCTACGCGATGTCGCCGCACATGCACCTGCGCGGCAAGAGCCTGCGCTGGGTCGTCGTGTACCCGGACGGCCGCGAGCAGACCATCCTCGACGTGCCGAAGTTCGATTTCAACTGGCAGATCGAATACGAGCTCGAGACCCCGCTCAAGATTCCCGCGGGCAGCAAGATCCTCGGGATCGGCAAGTACGACAACTCGCCGAAGAACCGGTGGAACCCCGCGCCGAATCTCGAGGTGTACTGGTCCGAGCAGAGCTGGGACGAGATGTATCAGCCCTTCACCCTGTATTCCGTCGACAGCCAGGTGCTGAGCGACATGACCGTGAGCAAGACCGGACAGCAGAAGCAGTAGCACAACGACCGATCGACAAGGAGACGCTATGCCGACGACCACCGGCACGATCAAACGGCTCGTCCACGACAAAGGCTTCGGCTTCATCGCGGCGGGCGACGGCAACGAATACTTCTTCCACCAGTCCAGCTGTCAGACGCCGTTCAACGAGCTGCGCGAAGGGCAGTCGGTGACGTTCGACACAGGTCAAGGTCCGAAGGGCCCCCGCGGCGAGAACGTCCGGCTGGCGTAGGGTCGCCATTTCACGTCTCGCGGCAACGGCCGCTCTCACCACGCTCCTCCTGGCTGGCCTCTCGGTGAGGCCAGTCTCGACGCAACCACCCGATACTTCCGCGTCCCCGCCGGGTGCCGCGTTGTTTTCCGCCAGCTGTTCAGGCTGTCACAGCGGAGACGATCCGCGTGCGCCTGCGCCGGAAGTGCTGCGCGGACGATCGCCGCAGGCGATCATCGATGCGCTCACAGCCGGTTCCATGAAATATCAGGGGCTCGCGCTCAGCGGGGAGGAGCGGCGGGCGATCGCCGAATACCTCACCGGGCGCAAGCTTCGCGCGCCGCTGGTGATCAACACGATCGGAAACTGTGTGCGCCGTCCACTGCCCGGCGATCCGCGCGCGGGTCCGCTTTGGAACGGCTGGGGACCGGGCATCGAGAACACGCATGTCCAATCGGCCGAGCAGGCACGCCTGACTGCTGAACAGGTTCCGCATCTGCACCTCAAATGGGCATTTGGATTTCCCGACGCTACGTCAGCGTGGGCGCAGCCGACGATCGCCGCCGGGCGCTTGTACGTCGGCAGTCAGAACGGCACTGTCTACGCGCTCGACGCCACGAGCGGCTGCGTGATGTGGACGTTCGCAGCGCAGGGCGGTGTCCGGGCGTCGATCTCGATCGGTCCCCGCCTGCACCCGGGCTCGGCTCAACAGGGCTTCGGCAAGGCCGCCTCGCGACCGGCCGGATACGCCGCGTACTTCTCCGATCAGAAGGGGCTCGTCTACGCGCTCGACGCGGCGACCGGCCGTCAGTTGTGGATCCGGAAGGTCGACGATCATCCGCTCGTTCGGCTGACCGGCTCGCCGACGCTGTACGGCGATCGGCTGTTCGTGCCGACCTCGTCGTACGAAGAGGGTGGCAAGCCTCCCGGCTACGCCTGTTGTACGTTTCGCGGCAGCATCGTTGCGCTCAACGCGCAGGACGGAGAGATCGTCTGGAAGAGTTACACCATTCCCGAGGAACCGCATCTACTCCGCGCGTACGCTGACGGCACCGAGCTGCGCGGGCCGTCGGGCGGCGCGATCTGGTCGGCGCCGACGATCGACGTCAAGCGCGGCGCGCTCTATGTCGGCGTCGGCAACACGTACAGCGGCCATGCGCAGCCGACCACCGACGCGGTCCTCGCGCTCGATCTGAAGACCGGCAAGATGCGATGGGCGCGCCAGATGGCGCCATCGACGCCGGACGTGTTCGGCTGCACGCCGGGCGACGTGAACTGCGGCGAGCGTGCGGGGCCGGACTTTGATTTCGGCGCGTCGCCCGTCCTCGCGACGCTGCCCGGTGGTCGCAACCTCGTCGTGGCGGGACAAAAGTCAGGTGTGACGTACGCGCTCGATCCCGACAGAAAAGGCGAAACCGTCTGGCAGTATCGCGCCGGCGGCGGCAGCGGTTTGGGCGGGATTCAGTGGGGCATCGCGGCCGACGCCGAACGCGTGTACGTCCCCGTGGCGGAGATCTACGCTCCGATGCCCGGCGGTCTGCACGCCGTCGAGCTCGCGACAGGCGCGCGCGCCTGGTATGCGGCGCCAGAGGTTCCCGTGTGCGGGAAGCCAAGCCGCGCGTGCAGCAGCGCGCAATTCTCTGCGGTGACGGCGATTCCAGGCATTGTCTTCTCGCCGTCGAACGATGGCGAGGTACGCGCGTACTCGACGAAAGACGGCCACATCGTCTGGAAGTTCGACACGAACCGGGAGTTCCCCACGATCAACGGGTTACGGGCCAAAGGCGGCTCGATGAATGGCCCGGCGCCGGTCGTGGCGGGCGGGATGCTGTATGTCAGCTCCGGGTATGGCGTCTTCGGACTGCGGCCGGGAAACGTCCTCCTGGCATTTGGAGCTGACTGACTTTTCGACTCGGATAGGGTATGCTTGGTTCGCTCTAGATCTAGGCCAGCCAGCTTTTACAAGCGCTACCGGCCTTCAAGCGTGGGCCGGACCTCCTGGAAACACCCCGTCCTGCGCCGATCAATTCAAGGGCACACGTCTCAAGGAGAGATGCGCAATGGCACCGACAAACGGCACGATCAAGCGGCTCGTCAGCGACAAGGGGTTCGGCTTTATCCTTGCGAGCGACGGCAACGAGTACTTCTTCCACAACTCAGCCTGCGCCGGCACCCGGTTCGACGACCTGCGTGAAGGGCAAGCCGTGACGTTCGAGAAGGGCCAGGGTCCCAAGGGACCGCGCGCCGAAAACGTTCGCGTCGCCTAGGTCGATCCGCTGCGTCTTCCGCGCTTCGTCCGGGAGACGCAGCGGGCTATCAGGGCTTCCTTCTGCGCGCGGCTTCGGCGCTTCAGCGCCTGCTCTCTCCTCAGCGCATCCCCAATCGACGCGAACGATTCAGAATAAATCAGGCGTACGGGCCGCCGGCCCGAGGTATAGCGCGCGCCGCGGCCGGCGTTGTGCATCTTCACACGGGCCTGCGGATCGCGCGCGTATCCGGTGTACAGGGTCCCGTCCGCGCAGCGGACGATGTAAACGAAGTGCACGGGACGGATTGTAGCGGCACGGCAATCGAAGCCCAACAACCCCAACGGACAGAACCGTTTGACCGCGTACGTCCGGAGCCGTACAATTACGGTGCGCACGGGGGCGACTAGTTTCGACGGAGGTTGATGGTCGAAGGATGCGTTGCCGAGCCCCACTGACTCGTAAATCCGGTGGAAAACCACAACTGCGAACACGCAGCTCGCTCTCGCAGCTTAATAACCTGTGAGCGTTCGCCCTGGTCAACCTACGGACCGGGGGTCGAACGTCATTTAGTAGGCTGGTCGCCGCTGGCTGTCTCGGACGGCGGCGACGAGATTTTCCGGGGCTAGTCTCTGGCGGTTTCCGTCGCGCCTTCACGCCAGGGATGAAATAACAGGAGCGGCTACGCAACGTAGTACGCCTTCGGTCTTACATCTTCGGACGGGGGTGCGAATCCCCCCGCCTCCAGCTTTCGCTCGCGTGCAGCAGAGCGAGCTTCAGCTTGGCAGGCGAGTCGCTGCACCAATCGGCGAAAGCTGTCACGCCGTAGCCCGGATGGCAGAGGCGCGCGGCGAGCGCATATCGTTTTCGCAGCGTTTGTACATGACCTTTGAGGAACAGCTCACCAGAGCTTTCGAAACGCTGACCGAGCGCCTTCGCGGCGAGATTCATCAGCACGTGCAGCGCGCCTCCGCCGAACTGGTGGCGGCGGCGCCGTACGATCGCGATCCCGCCGTCATCGAGGCCACGCGTCACGAGCTTGAACTGGCGGTGGAGGCGGCGCGGCGAGAGACCCACGACGAGGCCTGGCGTGAGGCGCACGAACAGGGCCTCGCGGCAGGCCGGGAAGCCGGCCGCCGGGACGCGCAGCTCGAAGCCGTGAACCTTCCCGAGACGCCAGGTCATGATCTCGATCGGCTTGCCGAGGCGATGCGGGCCGTCGACGCGGCGCATACGCTGACGGAGATGCTCGACACCCTGGTGACGGTGGCGAGCCAGCACACGCCCGGCGTGGCGCTCTGGCTCCTCCAGGGGGGCCTGTTACACCGTTGGCGGCCGACCGGCGCCGTGGAAGCCGAGACGACGGCCGCCCAGGCGCCCGATGAAATCGGCGGTCCCATCGCAGAGGCGGTGGCGCGCAACACCGCCGCTCGGGACGACCATGTCCTGGCCGTTCCCATTGCGCTCGCGGGTCAGGTCGTCGCGGTTTTCTCGGCCGACCGCGATGTATCGACCGCACACCTGGCCTCGCGGACTGAATACCTCGAATTGCTGGTGCGCTACACCGCGAAGAGCCTGGAGTCGCTGACGGCCTTCAAGACGGCGCGCGCGCTCACCCACCAGAGCGAGCCAGCCGCCGTGACCGCCGCACCGGCCGCCGTGGACGAAGCCGGTGAAGAAGACGCCTCGGCGCGCCGATATGCAAGATTGCTGGTGTCTGAAATCAAGCTGTATAACGAGTCGGCGGTCGTCGGGGGGCGGCGCGACCGCGATCTGGCGCTGCGGCTCGGCGGCGAGATCGCCCGTGCCCGGGTGATGTACGAACAGCGCGTCCCGGCCCATGTGCGCGCGCGCGGCGATTATTTTCACGCCGAGCTGGTGCGCACGCTGGCCAACGGCGATGCCAGCCTGCTGGAATCCGCAACACAATCCTCCCCCTCGCAGACGTGAGCATTGAAAACAAAACATCTCCTTTTCTCGTGCGCGCTGGCCGCCATAGTCCTGGTGCCCGTTGCGGTCCCCCATGCGCAGCAGCCATCGCCGGCCCCCGCGGTCGTCGTGCTCAAACCCACGAACCACCCGCGCGTGCCCGCCGAGCTGTCCCAGCTCTGGCTCGTTCCGGTGACGCGGACCACCGTGCGCCCCGCCGCGCTGAACGACTTCGCGATGGCCGTCAAACTCGAGGTCGACTCGAATTTCGCCAAGGCGCTGCCGATCTTCATGCAGCCGGCATTGCGACAGGGACCGCTCGGCCACTATTCCGAGTATTACCAAGGGCTTGCAGAGTTGCGGCTCGGGCGGCCCTCGGATGCGCGCCAGACGTTTCAGGCGCTCGCCGCGAAGAACCCCGTCGGATATCTCGGCGAGGCGGCGGCGCTCAAAGAGGCCGAATGCGACGAGGCCTTGAACGATCAGGCCGCGGCGATGCAGGTCTACGAAACGCTCTCGAAGACGAAGACGACCGCGCCCGACGAAGTGCTGATGCGTTTTGGCCGCGCGGCGAAGGCCGCGGGGCATCCTGAGAAAGCCGCCGAAGCGTACTCGCGCCTGATCTACGAGTTTCCGTTCAGCGATCTCGCGCCGCTCGCCAGCGGCGAGCTCGAGAGCCTGCCGGTTTCGCCGATCGCGCCCGGGTCGACCCGTTTCAAGCTCGAGCTCGGTCGCGCCGAGCGGTTGTTCGGCGCCAAGCGCTACGCGCAGGCGCGTCCGCTCTTCGATGCGCTTCGTAGCTCCGCGCGAGACGACGATCGGGAGGTCGTGCAGCTGCGGATCGCCGAGTGCGACTACTTCCTGAAGAAGGCGCGCAACGCGCGCGAGGCGCTGAAGCCGTTCCTGGATCAAGGCTCGCGTCAGGGCGAAGCGCTGTTCTTCTACGCGGTGGCGACGCGCGAGATCGGCGGTCACGAGGAATATCTGCGCGTCGTGCGCCGGATCGTCGCGGAGTTTCCGAATCAGAGCTGGGCCGAAGAGGCGCTGAACAATCTGGCGACCTACTACCTCGTGGAAGGCGATGACGAGGGCGCCGAGCAGACATTCCGTGAGATGTACGAGAAGTTTCCCACCGGTCACTACGCCGAGCGCGCGGCGTGGAAGATTGGCTGGTGGGCGTACAGAAGCGCGAACTACGCCGAGACCGTGCGAGTGTTCGAAAGCGCAGCCGCGGCCTTCCCCCGCTCGGACTACCGTCCGCCGTGGCTGTACTGGTCGGGGCGTGCGCACGAAGCGTTACGCGAGCCAGCGCTTGCCGAAGCGCGTTACAGTCTCGTGACCACCGATTATCTCAACAGCTACTACGGCCGTCTGGCGAGCAAGCGCCTCGACACCGCGCGGCCGCAGAAGCGGCTGGTCGCCGATACCGATCCGGATCCGAAGTTGCCGCCGGCCGAGGCGCCGGGTGCGGACGGCGTCGTTCAGAAGGTGGAATTCCCGCCGTTGCCGCCCAACGAGACGATCGTGCGCACGCTGCTCAGCCTCGATCTCTACGACCAGGCGCTCGACGAGCTCCATTACGCGCAGAAAGTCTGGGGCGATTCGGCTCCCATCCAGGCGACGATCGGATGGATCTTCTACCGGCGCGGCGAGCTGCGCGCGGGCATCAACGTGATGAAACGCGCGTACCCGCAATATCTGACGGCGGGCGGAGAGAATCTGCCGCCGGAGCTTCTCAGAGTCCTCTTTCCGATCAACTACTGGTCGCTCATCCGCCGGTACTCGAACGAACATCAACTGGACCCGTACGTCGTCGCCGCGCTCATCGCGCAGGAGTCCACGTTTACGGCGGACGTCAAGTCCTCGGCGAATGCGTACGGGCTGATGCAGCTGCTGCCGTCCACGGGCCGGCAGTATGCCAAGATGCTTCACCTGCCGCGTTTTTCGATTTCGATGCTGACGACGGCCGAGCCGAATATCAAGATGGGGACGGCGTACTTCGCCGATCTCGTGAAGCAGTTCGGAGGCGCGCACTTCGCGCTCGCGACCTACAATGCCGGGCCCGGCAGGGTCTCCAAGTGGATCGCGGCGAAGCCCGGTCTGGAGCGCGACGAGTTCATTGACGATATCCCGTTCCCGGAGACGCAGAACTACGTGAAGCGCATTCTCGGTACGGCCGACGATTACCGCAGGCTGTACCCACCGGATGCATCGGCCGCCGATACCGACGCCCTGCCTGCCGTAGCTGCGGATGCGCCGCCCCCATCGCCCGCGAAGGCGTCTGCCGCCACGCCCGCGAAGAAGAAGCCTGCGCCTGCCAAGAAAAAGACCGCGGCGCAGAAGAAGAAGGCTGCATAGGCCATATCTGACAGGGTAAGGGCTAAGGGCTGAGGGCTGAGGGCTCATGGTTGATGGTCGACCATCAGCTTTCTGCCATCAGCCATTAGCCATAATGTGATCGCACATATGTCCAAACTCACGGGTTCGAAGAAAGCGACGCAGTTCAGCGAGTCTGTCATCCGCGAGATGACGCGGCTCAACCAGTTGTATGGCGGCGTGAACCTCTCGCAAGGGTTCCCGGACTTTCCGGCGTCCGCGGCCATCAAGGACGCCGCGTGCGCCGCAATCAACGCTGACGTCAACCAGTACGCCGTCACCTGGGGCGCCCGGCCGCTGCGCGAGGCCATCGCGAGAGAGTTCACGAAGCGCTACGGGCTGGAAATCGTCGCCGACGAACAGGTGACCGTCTGCTGCGGAACGACCGAAGCGATGATGTCGACGATGATGGCCATCATCGATCCTGGCGACGAGGTGGTGATCTTCGAGCCGTTCTACGAGAACTACGGACCGGATGCGATCCTCTCCGGTGCGACACCCCGTTACGTCACGCTGCACGCACCAGACCCTTCGGCGCCCGCGGGTTCGCTCAGGGCAGATTGGTCCTTCGACCCCGACGAGCTCGCTGCCGCGTTCAACGAGAAGACCAAGGCGATCATCATCAACACGCCGAACAACCCGACGGGCAAGGTCTTCACCCGCGATGAGCTCGAGATGATCTCCGTGCTGTGCCGGAAGTGGGATGCGATCGCGATTTCCGACGAGATTTACGAGCACATCATCTACGACGGCCGCCGCCATGTGCCGATCGCGACGCTCGAAGGCATGGCCGACCGGACGATCACGCTCAACGGCCTGTCCAAGACGTTCAGCGTCACCGGCTGGCGGGTTGGCTGGACGATTTCGCCGCCGTCGCTGACGGGCGCGATCCGCAAGGTGCACGACTTTCTCACCGTCGGCGCGCCGGCGCCGCTGCAGGAGGCAGGCGCCGTGGCGCTCGGATTCGCCGAGGAGTACTACACGTCACTCGCCGCGCACTACCAGGAGCGTCGTGACGTGCTCCTGGACATCCTCCGGCGGCATCACTTTACGACGTACAAGCCGTTTGGCGCGTACTACATCATGACCGACATCAGCACGTTCGGGTTTGCCGACGATGTGGAGTTCGCGCGGTACCTGGTGAAGGATGTCGGCGTGGCGGCGGTCCCCGGGAGCAGCTTCTACAAGACGGGCGCGGGGCGAACCAAGCTGAGGTTCTGTTTCTGCAAGAAAGACGAGACGCTGGCGGAGGCTGATCGCAGGTTGCAGCTACTCGTGCCGGCCGGCGTTACCCTGCATTGACCACGAAGGCACGAAAAACGCAGACGCACGAAGAATACCCTTTCGGTACAGAGACGGCTTCGTGCGTCTTCGTGTGCTTTGTGTCTTCGTGTTGAATGTTCGTGTCAGTAGCGGACGACAGCGCCGAAATAGATCCCCTTCAGCGTCAGCGATCCTGAATCGGTCTTAATCAGATAGCCGACATCCCGCGATCGATAACCGCCCTTCACGCCGACGTTGTTCGTGAAGTTGACGGTCCCGTACAAGTCGAAGTCGACGTAGTGCGCGTTGTACCGGTCGTCGATGCTGTCGGGGATCTTGAACGCGGTTAACTCGCCGGTGATCGCGATGTTGGGGACGATGTAGTAGCGCCCGATGCCGCCGATGGCGGGAATGGGGCCCTGCGCGTGCGCGTACTCGCTTGCGAGCGGGCTCGACAGCGACACCTGGACGTCGGTGTACTTGGCCTCGAGATCGAAGCCCACGAATCCCCAGTTCCTCACGATGAAGTCGTACTCGTACCCGAATTCGTACGTCTTCCAGTCGAGGGTCGAGTTCACCGGGAGGCCGAGACGATAGCGGATGCCGTTGAACACCAGGTCGGTCCTGAGCGTCGCCGTCTGCGTGTATTCCATCGGCAGATACTCGAACCGCAGCTTGTGCTTTCGTGCGGGCCGCAACTGCACCTGCAGGGCGCGGAAGCGCTGATCGGTGAGGCCGAGATCGTCCTTCAGATTGATCTGAGAGCCTGGGATGCCCAGCTGTTCGCTCTCGATCGTCATGTCGGCGCTCGGGAACCAGAAGTCGGCGCCCGCCTCGATGTGGTAGTTCTCACCGGTTGCCGGATCGTTGAGCGACCGAGGCTGGTACTGAGCGGCGGCCGGCGCGGCCACGCCGAGGGTGGCAAGGAGTACAAGCCAGCGGTACACACGAGTGACGGATCTGTTCATCGTTTGCACATATCGGCGCAAAGCCCAGCAATCTTTAGTCCAGCGTCTACCAACGGTGACAGTCTGTGACAAGTGTCGAGTTTTCAGTAAGTTTCGTTGAGATGGATCTTAATCGTTCGTTGACACTTCCGTGACAGAGGGCGTAGAATTCGCCCGATTGACCTGTCACGATACAGCACGCCTCTTCCCCAAAACAGGTTGTTCACTCGTGTCCATGTCACTGTCGGTAGTCTGTAGCTGAAGGAGGAATCCCATGTCGGTGTCGCGCCGCGGTTTCCTTCAGGGCTTGGGAGTGGATCGGACATCGCACGCGTCTGCCTTCATTGCCGCTCGCGGTCATGAAGAATGGGTCGCGGAAGCGATGCAGCAGGGCCGTCAAGGTGGCGGCATGCGACGTCCGACGCCCCCGCCTGGAGTGGAAGCCATTCGCATCAGCAGCAATGAAAACCCGCTCGGTCCCGGCAAGGCCGCGATCGACGCGATCCTCGGCAAATTCCCCGAGGCCAACCGGTACCCGTTCAATAGCACGCCGCTCGATGCCGACCTCGAGATCCTTCTTGCCAAGCTGAACGCGGCCAAGCGCGAGAACGTGGTGTTGGGTGTGGGGTCGCAGGAGCTGCTGAAGAACTCGGCGCGCGTCTTCATGTCGCCGACCAAGCACCTCGTCATCCCGTCGCCGACGTACGGGGATCCGGCGGGCTTCGCGCAGAACGTCCTCAAGTACACCGTGAAGTCCGCGCCGGTATCCGAGAAGACGCTCAAGACCGATCTCGCCGCGCTGCTGCCGCACGTGAAGGGCGCCGGCCTGGTCTATATCTGCAACCCGAACAACCCGACCGCGACGATCAACAGCGCGCAGGAGATCAAGGACTTCATCGCGGAGGTCAAAAAGACTTCGCCGACCACCGCGATCCTGATCGACGAAGCCTATTGCGACTACGTCAGCGATGCGTCGTTCCAGACGGCGATCCCCGTCGCGCTGGCCACGCCCGGGGTGCTCGTGGCGCGCACCTTCTCGAAGGCCTACGGTATGGCCGGCGTCCGCATCGGCTACGCGATCGGCGATGCCGCCACCGTGAAGAAGATGGCCGCCTACAAGATGCCGTACAACGTGAACACGTTCGGCGTCGCCGCAGCGGTCGCGTCGCTCAAGGATCCGCAGCACATCAAGGAGGAGGCTGCACGCAACAAGGCCGTGCGCGACTTCACCGTGAAGGCGCTGGCCGATCTGGGCTACACCTCGACCGACTCGCAGACCAACTTCATCTTCACCGACATCGGCAAGACGATGACCGCCGCCGCCTTCCGTGACGGCTGCGCCGCCAAGGGCATCATGGTCGGCCGTGACTTCCCGCCGCTCGAAAAGACGTGGGCGCGCATCTCCCTCGGCACGATGGAAGAGATGCAAAAAGCCACGGAGGTATTCCGCAGCGTGCTCAAGCCATCGACGACGACCTCGTCGGGGAAGGGGCAGTAGGAGACAACCATGGCCATTACACGACGCACCTTCGTTCAGACGGCGGCCATCGGCGCCGGCGCGGCGCTCACCAGTTCTGTCTGGGGCCGTGGGCGTGAAAACAGCGTGTGGTCAGCCTTTGACGCCGATCTGCAGGCTGTCGAAAAAGGCATGATCTGCATCGGCAGCAACGAGAACCCGGTCGGGCCCGGCAAGAAGGTCCTCGACGGTCTCCGCGAGCTGCTCGAAGGCGGCAAGAAGCCGGGCCGCTATTCCAACCAGGTCGGCGAGCTCACCGAATCGATCGCCGCCCACTTCAAGGTCAAGACCGAGAACGTGCTCGTCAGCGAAGGATCCACCGAGATCCTCCGCGCCGCGACGCAGGTCTTCACCTCGAAGACGAAACCGCTCGTCGGCACCATTCCGACTTATGAGGAATGCGCCGGCTACGCGGAACTGATTGGCAACCCGGTGCGCGGCGTCAAGCTGAGCTCCGAGTTCAAGATCGATCTCGACCCGATGCTCCAGGCCTCCAAGGGCGCCGGTCTCGTGTTCTACTGCAACCCGAACAACCCGACCGCGACTTACGTCGGCGCGAAGGCGACGCGCGACTTCCTGTCGAAGTTGACCGCCGCCTCGCCCGATACGACCGTGCTGGTCGACGAAGCGTACTTCGACTACGTCACCGACCCGGATCACGAGACGCACGTGCCGGTGGCGATTGAACAGAAGAACGTCATCGTCGCGCGCACCTTCTCGAAGGCCTACGGGATGGCCGGCCTGCGTCAGGGCTACGCCATCGCGAACGCGGAGACCATCAAGAAGATGCGTCAGTGGGTCGGCTCGAGCGGCACCGGATCGCTCAACGTGTTCGGCATGGCCGCTGCCACCGCCTCGATTCAACAGGACGCCGACGGGGCGTTCACCAAGAACGAGCGGATGCGCAACAAGGCCGTGCGCGACATGGTGTCGAAGTGGTTCAGCGATCGCGGCATGAAGCCGACCGACGCGCAGGCCAACTTCATGTTCGTCAACATCGGCACCCCGGCGCGGGCGTTCCGCGACCAGTGCCGCGCGAAGGGCGTCATCGTCGCGCGCGACTTCCCGCCGTTCGAAAAGACCCACGCACGCATCTCCCTCGGCACGATGGAGGAGATGACCAAGGCGGTCCAGGTCTTCGGCGACGTCCTCGCGAAGAAATCGACTGCAGCCGCGTAATTCTGAATTCCGAATTCTGAATTCCGAATTCTTTGAGCGCCGGTTCAGCGATGGGCCGGCGCTTTTTTCGTCAGAAGACAAGGTCCTTTGGCAGGAGACAAGATGGTGAAGACACTCAAGACCGCGGCAGCGCTCGTCGCTGTGGTCGGCGCCGGTGTGGTCTGGACGACCACCCGCACGTCCGGCCAGGCGACCGGGATGCCGAGTACCAAGAATGGCGACTGGACGCACTACACCGCCGACGTCCACGGAACGAAGTACTCGCCACTCGATCAGATCAACGCGTCGAACTTCAACAAGATGGAAGTCGCGTGGCGCTTCAAGACCGACAACCTCGGCACACGTCCGGAATTCAAGCTCGAAGGGACGCCGCTGGCCATCAAGGGTGTGCTCTACGTGACCGCCGGCACCCGCCGCTCGGTCGTCGCGCTCGACGGACGGACCGGCGAGCTGATCTGGTCGCACAGCTATCGCGAGGGCAACCGAGCCGCCATTGCGCCGCGTCAACTGTCCGGACGCGGTGTGTCGTACTGGACCGACGGCAAGGGCGACGAACGCGTGCTCTACGTCACCACGGGCTACCGCCTGATTGCGCTCAACGCGAAGAACGGCGCGATGATCCCGAGCTTCGGCGAGGGCGGCGTCGTCGATCTGAAGAAGGGTGCGGTGTTCGGTAAAGGGCAGCAGATCGAGCTGGAGACTGGTGAGATCGGCCTGCACTCGACGCCCACCGTCGTCAAGGATGTGGTGATTGTCGGCTCGTCGTTCAAGGAAGGCATGACGGTCAAGACCCACAACAACACCAAGGGGCTGGTTCGCGCCTTCGACGTGAAGAGCGGCAAGCTGCTGTGGACGTTCAACACGATTCCGAAGCCGGGTGAGTTCGGCAACGACACGTGGGAGAACGAGTCGTGGGCGACCAACGGCAACACCGGTGTCTGGACTCAGATCACGGTCGACGAGGAAGCCGGCCTCGTCTACCTGCCGGTCGAGTCGCCGACTTCCGACTTCTACGGCGGCCATCGCCCGGGCAACAACCTGTACGGCGAGTCGCTCGTCTGCGTCGATCTGAAGACCGGCCAGCGCAAGTGGTACTTCCAGATCGTCCACCATCCGATCTGGGACTACGACCTGTCGTCGGCGCCGATCCTGCTCGACATCAACGTCGGCGGCAAGCCGATCAAGGCCGTCGCGCTCCCCAGCAAGGAAGCGTTCCTCTACGTGTTCGATCGCATCACCGGACAGCCGGTGTGGCCGATCGAAGAGAAGCCGGTGCCGCAGTCCGATGTGCCCGGCGAGAAAACGTCTCCGACGCAGCCGTTCCCGACCAAGCCGCCGGCGTACGCACGGCAGTCGGTTGGTGTCGACGATCTGATCGATTTCACGCCGGAGCTCAACGCCGAAGCGCGGAAGATCGTGTCGCGCTACAAGCTCGGACCGATGTTCCTGCCAGGCGTCGTCAGCAAGGTTGAAGGACCGATTGCGGCGTTGACGATCGCGACCACGGCCGGTGGCACCAACTGGCCGGGCGCCGCGGCCGATCCGGAAAACCATATCGTCTACGCGCAGGCGAGCAATCACTCGTTGGCGCCGATCGGGCTCATCGAGCCGCCCGCCGGCTTCTCCGATATTCGTTACGTGGCCGGAACGGCCGGGCAGCCATTCGTCGAGCGTGAAGGTCCGGGCTTCGGCAGCGCCGCGGATGCGGTGCAGCGCGGCCGTGGTGCGGAAGCCGCCGGTGCAGGCGGCCGTGGCGCCGCTCGCGGAGCGGCGCCATCGGCCCCGACTTTAGGCGGAGCGGCGCCTGCCGCTGGGACGCCTCCCGCACCGCCGCAGGGTGGTGGCGGTGGCGGTCTCGTGGTTCAGGGACTTCCGCTGCTCAAACCGCCCTACGG
>Ga0306920_100006877_pt1 | contig 14910 bp, 11 predicted proteins | sample flu12Cox44000170_FD_204666 | JGI IMG/M metagenome (GOLD analysis project Ga0306920, IMG submission 204666) | Lab enrichment of tropical soil microbial communities from Luquillo Experimental Forest, Puerto Rico - flux4day.12C.oxic.44.000.170 (v2)... | ecosystem: Environmental > Terrestrial >... | reverse complement strand
CTGCCTCGCTGTCGAATTGCGCTTCCACGCCGGCGAGGAATTTTCGCTCCTGCTCGGGGATCCCGAGCCGCTCGAAGGTGCGCTTAATGTCGTCCGGTACTTCTTCCCAGCTGCGCTTCGGTTCCGTGCCCGGGGCGAGATAGTAGCGAATCTTGTCGAAATCGATTGCTTCGAGTTCCTTGCTCGCCCAATGGGTCGGAAGCGGTTTTTCCAAAAACGTTTTCAGGCCGCGCAGGCGAAACTCGCGCACCCAATCGGGATCGTCTTTCACGTCCGCGATGTAATGAATGGTTCGCTCGCTCAGCCCGACGCCCGCATCGCGCACGTGAGCTTCTGGATAAAAGAAATCGCCTTTGCCTCGATCAATATCAATAGCTGTCGTGTCTGTTTTCATCGTGTTACCTCGTATATGCTGGCTCGAACGCGCCTTCCCGCGCCCAATCGTAACCCCTTTCCTCCAGCTCGAGAGCGAGCTCTTTTCGCCCACTCCTTACAATTCGCCCTCCTACCATGACGTGGACGTAATCGGGGATGATGTAGTTCAGGAGGCGCTGGTAGTGTGTAATTAACAATATCCCAAGATCGGGTCCGCGCAACGAATTCACTCCGTGCGCCACCGTCTTGAGCGCGTCGATATCCAGGCCGCTATCGGTCTCGTCGAGAACGGCATACTTGGGTTCGAGCATGGCCAACTGCAAAATTTCAGTGCGCTTTTTTTCGCCGCCAGAAAATCCCTCGTTCACCGACCGCGAGGTAAACGAGCGATCCATGGCTAGTAGCTCCATCTTTTCGTAGAGCCTCGCGTAATAATCGGTGGCCTCGAGTTCTTCGCCCTCGGGCAGGCGCGATTGCAGCGCTGCGCGGAGAAAATTCGCGATTGTCACGCCCGGAATTTCGCTTGGATACTGGAATGCCATGAACAAGCCGCGCCGCGCCCGTTCATCCGGTTCGAGTTCGAGGAGGTTCTCTCCATCCATCAACACCTTGCCTGCGGTAACGTGGTAATCTGGGTGACCGGCCAGGACTTTCGCAAGGGTGCTTTTTCCTGAGCCATTTGGGCCCATGAGCGCGTGCACTTCACCGCGAGGCACACGGAGAGTCAGTCCGCGGACAATCTCCTGATCGCCGACGGTAATGCGCAGGTTCTCTATGTTCAATTCCTTCATAAGGCCGACTCAAAATATACGCTGGTTCAAGAGATTTGCTAACGGACGAACTCGACTTTGGCAATTGCGTCTACGGCGAAATTCGCCAATCTAAAATCTCAACTTCTCTTACCCCGTAGTGTAACGGTAACACAGCGCCCTTTGGAGGCGTTATTCTTGGTTCGAATCCAAGCGGGGTAGCCACCCTCTAAACCAACTATTTACCAATGAAAACTGGTAACTTGGCTAACGCGCAACGAACCGCACCAAAACGCACGAAAACGCTGTCTATTCGTCAAGTATTCGTCAACTCTTTTTGCGCTGCGTTTTCTTCGCGAGCAGATCCGTCTCTGCGTCTCCGCCAGTCGCGGTGTCCGTCACAATCTCGGCGTCGATAGACTTTGGTTGCTCGTGATCCGCATCGGCTTTGGAGCGTGCGATAGCAAACGCGAGGAGATCGTCTTTCGACACACGGTGTAGATGCTCGTGACGAATGGTTAGGGAGGCATCGCTGGAGAGCGCAAGCAGCTTATCGGTAGCGATTCCGGCTGTCGTTCCTGCGTCCCGCAGACTCGCTTGTCCGGCCAGTTCTTCCATGCGCTCGGCAGAGATTTCCGCCACGTTTGCAAAGATCGACATCAGCCGTTGTTTTCGGTCGGCTATTGCTTGAGCCTCACGTGCTCTGATTGCGCGGACCGTATGCTCTGAGACGCGGTGGCGTTTGGCAATATGCATCACTGCGGCGTGTGGATCGGCTAGTAGCTGGACAATAGCCCGATAGGTCTTTGGCCGCGTTCCCAAGACGCGTTCGGCGGTGAAGCGGTCTTGGTCGCGCTTTGGCTGAATCATGTTCGCATGAACAGGTAACCTCGTTTGCAGAGAAACGCAAAATGTCAGTGATCACAATCATCGAAATCCGGCCATTCCGAAACGGCTGGCAAGTGTATGAGAGCGTCGGTGTTCAGCCGGTGTTCTTAGATCAAGAGCAGGCAATTGACTACGCCACTTGCCGCGCGTGCTTTCGCTCAGGCGAGATTCGGGTTTCTGGATTCAAGCGGCGCGGTCGAGCGCGTGATTCTGTTTGATGAGACGCATCGAAGATTGCGATGCCTTTGCTTCGTCAATCAGGCAACGGCACGCTCGAGCAGAAAGCCGTCTAAAACTGCGAGCGGATTGACGTACGGCTGCATGGTATCAGGCGAGGTCCGACATAAAAATCCGTTGACAGATTTCTCGCGAGAACTATGAAGCTGCTTAACTTTTTTTCAGTGTCATTTCGGCAAACTACACGTCGAGCCTTCCTCAATCCTTCATCTGCAACCTCTAACTCACAATACATTATGAAATCCAATCACTGGTTTAATCTTCAAAATTCTGTTCCATCCTATTTGCGTATCGCAAGTGCGAGTGCGCTCTTCGTCGCGGCCGCGGCAATGGCTATTATAGCCGTCGACAGCAGTACGCTCGTCAACGTCGGCAGCCCATCTAGCCCATTTTCACAGAACAAGCAGAACGAGCCGGCAATCGCGGTGGACGCCAACCATCCATTCATTCTCGCTGCGGGCGCGAACGACAATATCGACCTGGAGGCATGCAACGCTGGCGACCCGAGGACTTGCCCGTTCACGGCCGGGGTCGGCACCAGCGGCGTGTACTTCTCGTTCGACGGCGGTGCCACATGGATCGAGCCGACGTATCAGGGCTACACGGCGCGGACCTGCCTCGGACCAAACCCATGCGCGGCGAGCACTCCGCCGGCGGCTGCTGGCCCTAGTAACGCCGGCATCGGAGATATCGGAACGCTGCCCAAATACGTGGAGGCGGGTCTAGTGTCGGGCGGCGATCCGGCACTGGCATTCGGCCCGAAGCCTGGCGCTGACGGCACGTTCTCGTGGGCGAACGGTTCACGACTCTACTATGCAAATCTCGCGGCGAACTTCCCGCAGCCCGCAAAAAGCGACGAGTCATTCAGAGGTATGGAGGCGGTCGTCGTCTCGCGCACAGACGACGTTGCGACCGCTGCGCTGGGTGGCACGGCCGGCAAGAATGCGTGGATGGCACCGGTGGTCGCCTCCAAGCAGAGTTCGACGAGCTTCTCCGACAAGGAGCAGATCTGGGCCGACAACGCTTCGTCGAGTCCCTTCTTCGGCAACGTATATGTGTGCTACGCACAGTTCCGTTCCAACAGCGTCCATCAGAAGGCGAACGCGCCAGCGCCGCTTACAGTGCTGGTGTCTCATGATGGTGGTAATACCTGGAGCTCGAACCAGCTCGTCCCCGCGGGTACCTCTCCGAACAACAACAGCGCGTCGGGCTTTGGCATCAGTGGCTGCACGGTCCGCACGGACTCCAAGGGCGGCGCTTACGTTTTCGGCGAGAAGTTCGCGGCTGGACCTCCGCTCCCGACGCACAGCGAGCACGTGATGTTCAAGTCAACCGATGGAGGCAAGAGCTGGACACAGGCGAACTCCGTACAACAGGTCGTCGATCCATGCTTCTTCATCGACCCAGTCATCGGACGCTGCGTTGAGGATGGAATCGCCGGCGCGCGTAATGACCTGGCTGCTTCGCCGAGCGTCGATATCGCCAACGGCGCTCCGACCGGCACCGACGCCACCAACGAGATTGTCGATGCCTGGGCCGACGGCAGCGACGGCGTGAACAGCGAGCATGTGCTGCTCAGCCACTCGACGGACGGCGGCACGAGCTGGTCGACGCCGTCAGCGATCGAGACTGCTGGTGATCGCGGCTACTACGCTGCGCCTGCGCTCTCGCCAAATGGCACCGATCTGTACGTCGTGTACAACGCGTTCACGACACCGTTCCGTAACGACACGACGAGCCTGCGATCGCTCGTGGGAGTATTCAAGCATGCGGACATCACCGGCGGCGTGCCTGGCGCCTTCTCGGAATTGAACCGGAGCACGCCCGGCGATCCCCGTGGGTCGAGCCAAAATGGTCTCACAGCCGAGTTCCTCGGGGACTACGTTTACGCCGTGGCGACAAGAACGTATGGAGCCGGAGTGTGGAATGACACCCGCAACGCCGCTGATTGCGCGGCAATTGACGCCTGGCGGTCGTTCCTCCGGACCGGCGGCGCGCCTGTGCCTAGGCCTGCACCGCAGACCGATTGTCCAGCCACATTCGGCAACAGCGACATCTTTGGCATTTCAATTGCGGATCCGACTCCATAAAAGAATCCCCCGAAGATTTGTTGAGAAGGGCCGGCAAAATTGCTGGCCCTTCTGCTTTGTGGGCGTTTCTGCGTGAGGTTCGGTTCGCGGTCGAGGTTGCGCACGATCGCGAAACAGGTCTAAAGAAAGACGGCCTGTATCAAGTCATAATTAATTATCTGTGCGCCGTCCGCCTGTCAAAAAAGATTCTAGCGCGATCCTGAGGGATGGAAAGCATTTCGTCGTGCGTGCGGATGAAATACTGAGTGCGTTTCTGGAACTAGAAAGGACGATTGCGGAACGGCGGCCAATCACGTCAAAAGAATGTAAACACCAAGGCCAATTAGAACGATGGGAACGAGCCAATGTCCGTAGGTCTTGACCGCCTTCGCGACGACTTGTTGCCTGTGGATTTGATGCGCGAGCAAACACCATCCGGCCAAGAGAATGTAGAGCACGCCGATCAATACAATTAGTCGTCGAACATCGCTGACCGCGAACAACGGCGTGTAGATACCAATATTATCAGCGCCGTTGGCGAACGTAACAGTTGCCACAGAGAGAGTATTAGTGCCTGCGCTCCGAATGTTATCCCGGGTGTGCTAAATAGCTTCTTTACTCCAAGAACTATCGGAGCAACTCCGAGCAACTTAATCCACTCGTGCGGCAGAAGGCGACCGCCAAAAAAATCGAATCAGACTTACGAGCATCAATGCGGTGAAGCCTAGATACTGCCCAACGACGACTTGCCATTTGTGGTCAGTTTGAGAGAAGAAAACTGTCAAAAACAGAATGTCATCAAGGTTCGTCGCCGCAAAGGCAATCGTCCCGGTGATTAGTGCAGAGATAAACCAATGCACCCGCCGAAGCTAGAGCAGCGCGGTTGCATGCTCAACGATCACCACTCTTTGAAATCGCCGTAGTGCGCGTGCGTGTCGATCACATTGCCAGCGTCATCGTAAACGCGAATCACAGCATCTTGTGAGCGGATGAAAAGTTGACCAAATTTGTGGAACTTGAATCGGCGATTTGCGCGGCCTCGACTCGGCGCAGCACGAGACCGGTGGGCGCAACTTTTGGCGTCCTCTTGCGGCCTGATTGCGGGCTATTACTCTCGACCGCAGAGAGGCGTACTGTTAAGCTTCGCAAAAGTGTGAGACCCCAACACACGTCTGCGGAGACTACGCCGGATCTCCAACTCGAGATCGCGCACATTTTGTTACTCGACGTAGTCGGTTATTCAAAGCTGCTGGTGAACGAGCAGATTGAGTTGCTGCAAGAGTTGAACCAAATCGTACGAAGCGCCGAAACTTTCCACGCTGCAGAAGCAAGAGGTGAACTGATCCGAGTGCCGACCGGCGATGGGATGGCGCTCGTTTTCTTCCACAGTCCCGAAGAACCGACCCAGTGTGCGCTCGAGATTAGCAGAGCGTTGCAAGATCATCCGAGCATGCAGTTGCGGATGGGAGTTCACAGCGGTCCGGTTAGCCGAGTTATCGACGTTAACGAGAAAACGAACATAGCCGGTTCAGGGATCAATGTCGCGCAGCGAGTGCTGGATTGCGGCGATGCCGGACACATTCTTTTGTCTGCGCACGTGGCGAAAGATTTGGCCGAGTATCGCCACTGGCAGCCGTACGTGCACGATCTGGGCGAGTGCGAGGTGAAGTACGGGCTGCGCCTGCACTTGTTTAACCTCTACAAGGATGGTCTTGGCAATCCGCAAGTCCCTGAGAAACTCCGGCCAGGAAGAAGGAGAGCCGCGTCCGCCGTTAGCGTCCGTCCAATTACTACTCGCCGTTGGCCCAAGTATGTGCTTAGCGCTGTCTTGCTCGTTTCAGCTGTGGCTTTGACGATCAGCTTTTCAGTCTTTTACCGAGGAGGCTCACCGGCGGTTGCACGCTCATCTTCGGTGAAAGCCGCCGCCGAAGGACCTCCTATTCCGGAAAAAAGCATCGCCGTGCTTCCGTTTGAAAACCGGAGCGAAGACAAGGCCAACGCCTATTTTGCTCAAGGCATCCAGGACGAGATTCTGACGCGCTTATCCAAAATCGCCGATGTGAAGGTCACCTCGCGTACATCTACACAGCACTACACAAGCTCTCCGGAAAATTTGCGTAAGATCGCCACACAACTTGGCGTTGCTCACATCCTAGAAGGAAGCGTGCAAAAAAGCGGCGACGCCGTGCGCGTCAATGTCAGGTTGATCAAGGCAGCCAATGATTCCCAGCTTTGGGCTGATACCTTTGATCGCAAACTGACCGACATCTTTTCGGTCGAGACTGAAGTAGCCAAAGCCATTGCCGATCAGTTGCAGGCAAAGCTGACCAGTCACGAAGAGCAAGTCATCGCCGCCAAACCTACGGGCAATACCGAGGCCTACGATGCCTACCTACGCGGTCTGGCTTATATTTTGAAAACGCAAACTTCGACAGCGAACTCGCTCGGTGCCCAGAGGTATCTGAGAGATGCGGTGCGGTTGGATCCGAAGTTCGCGCTTGCCTGGGCGCTGCTGTCAAACGTTGATGCGCGCGGTTACATCACACTGACTCTTCAACCAACGGTCACTCTCCGCGAAGAGGCGCGACAGGCGGCCGAGACCGCGTTCACTCTTCAGCCCAATCTCGGCGAGGCAGTTTTGGCCATGGGGTATTACTGCTATGCGTGCCTGAAGGATTACGACACGGCCGTGCGTTACTTTGAGCAAGCGCGCCCGCTTCTGCCGAATAGCAGCCAGATTCTTGCGGCGTTGGCTTATGTCATGCGCCGTCGCGGCCAGTGGGATCGAAGCGACTCGTATTTCAACGAAGCCGAGCGGCTTGACCCGCGCAACGTTTGGCTGCTTACCAACCACGCGTTTTCGTATTTGATACTTCGTCACTTCCCCGAAGCGGTGCGAAAGTTTGATCAGGTCCTCAACATCACGCCGGGCGACGTGTATACACTCGCGTGTAAGGCGGCTATCGCACAAGCCCAAGGCGATCTGCCGCGTGCATCGGCGCTCCTAGCTCCACTCCGTCCCACTGCCACCGACACGGTCACGCTGGAAACTCAGATTTACCAAGCGATCCTGGAGCGGCGCACTGCACAAATCATTTCCCGGCTGAAGGAAATACTTGCCAAGCCTGATTTGGCATTGGGTTATTGGAATGGCGAACTGCGCTTTTGGTTAGGTTGGGCGCAGGAAGTCGCAGGCGACCATGCCGCCGCTCAAGAAAATTGGCGGCAAGCGAGAAGCGAACTGGAATCTTTCCTCAAGGAACAGCCGGATAATTACGTTCTCTTTGGCGATCTCGCTCTGATCAATATGGGCCTTGGCGACAAAGCGGCGGCGTTGGCTCTGTCGGAACGGGCCATCGCCGCGAATCCGATCGAGAAGGACGCCATGAGTGGTCCCATTCCGATCGAGATCCTCGTCCGAGTGGCCACGCGCTTGGGAGAGTCCGATCGCGCAATTGCCGCGTTACAAAAACTCCTTTCAATGCCCTACCAGGGGGCACTCGCAGCAGGCGTGCCACTCACTCCAGCGCTGCTCCGTCTCGATCCAATGTTCGATCCGCTCCGGAGCGATCCGCGTTTCGAAAAACTGGCAAACCAAATAATGCCACCTAATTCGCACTGATCATCGCTAACAATCTCAGTAAAGCCGGTTTCAGCCTGGGCTGGGTCTTCAGCTCTAGATCTTGAAGGGCCGAACGATCTGGATTGTTGACGCTCATCGAATGAAAAACTGACTGCTCACCGTCGTTCGGAAGCGGTAAAGCCAGACACGGCTTTTTCGTAGAAATTTCCAACGGCCAAGCCGCTTGTGTTGTCCAAGTTAAGAGGTTAGGGCTTTTGGAGCTATGGTCCCGAAATCACTCATTCTTAGCTTGGTCGGCGTACTCCTTGTGACGTTGAGCGTGTTTGCTGGCACGTCGGTTATTGAAGGCGTTGTCAAAGACACCACCGGCCGCCCAATTAAAGGTGCCAACGTTCGGATTGAAGCGAAAAATTTTTCAAAAATTGTTAAGACTGATGCCAACGGCCATTACGTTACCGATGGCCTGGCAGTTGGTACCTATAAAGTCATGCTCGTTATCAATGGGCAAGTCAAAGCATCGATCCTCGACGCCAAGATACAGTTGGATAAACCAACACAGCTCAACTTCGATCTAAGCGGAAAGAAAGCGTCGGCTAATGTCGAGAAAGTCCCTAGAACCGCCGTGTACGGCAAGGACATCATGGATCTCAGAGTGAGTCCCCCCCACTGACCGGTGCGGAAACAAATGCGAGCCGCGCTCCGGGCGGGACTAACGCACAAGCAGGCTTGTCTGGCTTGCGGCATCAGCCAAAGCACACTTGCTAACTGGCGCGAACGTTACCCGGACTTGGAGCCGCGCATGGAAGCGGCGCGTGAAACCGCGAGACAGGCGGCGCTGGAAGGCATCCGCACAGCGGGGGAGAAAGACTGGCGGGCGCTCAACGAGTGGTTAAAGCTCACATTCCCTGAATACCGGCAGGCTGGGGCTAAGGTTGAGGTCAATACCAACGCTCAGGCTGGCGTGGGCATCGTCTGCACAGAAGAGCAGTGTATGCGGCTTATCGCGCTTCGTGAGCGGATTCGGGCAGGGCGTGGTGGTGAGCAGCAATCCTGATTGACTTCGCGCGAGCCGAGGCCCGTTCACGCCTCTTTGAAATCGCCTTTGTGCTCGTGTGTTTTAATCACATTGCCAGCCGAATCGTAAACGCGAATCACAGCATCATGTGAGCGGCTGAAGCTATCCCGCCCTAAAGTTTCGGATTGTATTCGGCTGGCCGGATGCATTAACTCGTTAGACCAGTGCCCCGTTCACAGAACATTCGTTTCTTCTTCGGTGTAGTCGTGCTAGGGCTTCCGCTTTTGGCGGATGCGGGCAGTTTTTCCTTGAACGAACAAAGCGTGAGCGGGCTTGGTACCGCCTACGCTGGTGGCGCAGCGCAAGCCGAAGATGCCTCGACACTGTTCTTTAACCCGGCCGGCATCGTGCTGCTGGAACAGGGAGAGCTGCAGCTTGGCGCACATCTTCTTGCACCGAGCGCAACGTTCACGAATGAAGGTTCGCGCTATAATTTGCCAGGCACGCCCTTCAACGGCTTGCCTTTGAGTGGCGGAAATGATGGCGACGCTGGCGTTATACACGTGCTGCCAAATGTTTTTTTGACGCAGCCGGTCTTTAGGAACGCACAGTACGGCGACCTATCTGTCGGTATTGGTGTGACTGCCCCCTTCGGCCTGGAAACCGATTACAGTCCGGGATGGGTGGGTCGCTATGAGGCACTGCGCACGAAGCTGACGTCGTTCGATATTCAGCCGACGGTTGCGTATCGATTGTGGGATCGCGTCTCTTTTGGCGCGGGCTTGGATATTCGGTATGTCTCGGCGCGGCTTTCGCAGGCAATCGATTTCGGCCTCGCTGCGCAACCGCCGCTGAGCCAATTCTTCACCGCACTGCCCCCGTTTCTTGTTGGTCCGACACGAGCGGCCTATCTCAAGGCAGGCTTCTTTCCAGGCGGTTTCGATGGTGTTTCTGAGGAAACCGGTAACGACTGGAGCGTCGGGTTCACGCTGGGCGCGCTCGTCGAATACTGCAAAGGCAGCGATCAATCCTTTTTTCAAGATGGCCGCTTCGGCGTTAGTTATCGGTCCGGTATCGATCACACGATCGAGGGCCGCGCCGAGTTTCGCGACGTGCCCGCGATCACCGCGGCCGGTGCCCCGGTACAGTTTCCGATGCCTGCCCTTTTCCAGGATCTTTTCTTCAACCAGAACGCAACCGCTCAGCTTGATCTCCCGGCGATTCTTCACTCAAGTCTTTACCAGCGTTTCGATCGCCAGTTTGCAGTGATGGGCGACATCACGTGGACACAATGGAGTCGCCTGCAAAGCGTGCCGATTGTTTTTCAGAACTCGGCGACCCCTCCAAGCGTTCTGAAAACTAATTATGAAGACGCGATGCGTTACTCGGCGGGATTCGAATGGTATGCGACCAAAGATTTAACGCTGCGCCTCGGATTTGCATACGACGAAACCCCCATCCGTAGCCCTGAGTTCCGCTCGCCGCGTATCCCGGACAATAACCGCTATTTTCTTGCCGCCGGGGTACGCTGGTCGCCCACTCATTTCATGGATCTCGATGTTGGTTACGCGCATTTGTTTGTGCAGGACGCAGGGGTCGATTTCACAGACGCCCAAGGGCACGAACTGCGTGGAAAGTTCGATGCCGCAATTAACATCGTAAGCGCGGCCGTGACTTTCCGATGGGGCGGACCCCATCCAATCTTGCAAAGTTCGGGTAAAGAAGTGTTGGGCTACGGAAAATAATCCTTGGCGGTCACGTCAGCTGCGCGCCGCAGAGCCATGAGCGGAAGGAAAGGATTTTCGCGCATGTGACTAGTTGAAGGCGGTTTGCTCACACATCTCGATCGCATTCCTACCTTCGTAAACACGAATCACAGCAGCATCTGCTCGGCTGCGAAACTTGGCGTAGCCGATCGGCGAATGTTGATCGCGTCTCGGCTTTCCATTCGCTACAATAACAAGTACGGCGGTTAAAGGGAATGTCTGATCATTAGCAATCCGATGATGCACCAGCAAACACTTTTATGGGCCGGTTTTGTCGCCTTCATCGTCATTATGCTTGTGCTGGACCTCGGCCTCTTTCAGCGAGGCAAGCAGGTGATGAGCATAAAGCAGTCGCTCATCTGGTGCGGAGTCTGGGCTAGCTTAGCGATGTTGTTCAACATCGGGGTGTTCCTTTTCCACCCGCGCGGAACCGACGCTGGCTTGGAGTTTTTCACCGGCTATGTCACTGAGCAATCACTTTCGGTCGACAACATCTTTGTCTTTCTCGTGCTGTTTGGGTATTTCAAGGTGCCGCGCGTTTATCAGCACAAAGTGTTGTTCTGGGGCGTGCTCGGTGCGGTGATCTTCCGCGCCATTTTCGTTCTTGGAGGCCTGGCGCTGATGTCGCGCTTCCACTGGATGATTTATGTCTTCGGCGGGTTCCTTGTGCTTACTGGCATGAGCATGGTGCACAAGGATCAAGAGAAGGAAATCCATCCAGAGAAGAACCTCTTGATGCGCGCCTTCAGGCGATTCTTTCGCGTCACCCCCGATTACCACCGCGACCGATTTTTCGTTTGCAAAAACGGCAAACTTTGGGTGACACCGCTCCTGATGGTACTGATTGCGATCGAATCAACCGATATTGTTTTCGCGACGGATTCCATTCCCGCCATTTTTGCAATCACGCCCGATCCGTTCCTTGTTTTCTCCTCAAATATTTTGGCCTTGATTGGGATCCGCTCGCTATATTTTGCCGTCGCCGGTTTCATGCGGAGCTTTTATTTTCTGCACTACGGCTTCGCTTCCATTCTAGTGATGCTCGGAACGAAGATGCTGCTCAGCCACGTCGTACAGGTGCCAATCGCACTTTCGCTCGTCCTTATCATTTTTATTCTCCTGTTGTGCGTGATCATTTCACTGCTGCGGCCGCGCAAAGCCGATCTGAAGCAGATCTTTGGCCGGGCCGCGCAGCTTGGTCTGATTCCCTTTCGCCATCTGCTCGTGATCGAAAACATGATGGACCACGCCGATAAGCCTGTGCGCGAAGTGATGCGCCCACGAAGTTCGGTAGCCGTCATTCGGCTAAACTCGCCCTGGAAGGAGAACGCGCGGCTGCTTCGCGAGACGCGCTTTTCCCGTTATCCGATTGTGGAGGCCGACGGAGCAAGACCGCTTGGCATTTTGCACGTGATGGATCTCGCGCTGGCAGAGACCCGGCAGGAACCCGACGCAGCGCAGCTCAAAGAGCTGGCACGTTCCGGCCTCGCACTGCGCGAGGATTTGTCCCTAACCGAAACGGCCGTCCAGTTTCGCCGTCACTCTAATGAAATGGGAATCATCCTCGACCCTGGCGGCGAATGGACTGGCATTGTCACAATCGAAGATTTATTTGAAGAAATTTTCGGCGAAATTGAAGATGAATCGTCGATTGCTCGCGGTGAAACTCCGATGTCGATCGCGGATGCGCTCACTCCGGGTCGTATCGTGTTAAATCTGCAGGCGGGGTCCATGCCCGAGGCGATTGAGAACATCATCGGCGCAATTCCTAAGCAGGAGCTGCCGATTGAGTCGCAGACAATGCTCCACGCGTTGATGCAGCGAGCCCCGAGCGTTCCGACTTATCTGGAAAAAGGGGTTGCCGTTCCCCACGCGCGTCTCGAAGGTTTGGACCAACCGATGCTCGTTTTCGCGCGGTCGGAAGAAGGTGTCGAGCTCGACGCGAATCAGCACGCCCAGCTTTTCTTTCTCGCGCTCTGCCCGATGGAGACGCCGAACTTGGAAGTGCGTCTTCTCGCGTCAATTACACGGCTGATCGATAGCGAATTCGTGCTGCATCGCTTACGCGAGGCTCAAACACCAGAAGAGGTGATCGAAACTATCCGAATTGGCGAACGATTACTGCCCGTTTGAGTACGCAAAGTTACCACTAAATCGGCGCAATTCATTCGCCACCTCCAATGCGCGTCGGTACGATGAGGCGATCGGGCAGTTGCGCAGGACTTTTGTGAGCGGGCTGCGGTGCATCGAGTATCGGATTACGCTCGTGACGGTGGTGAATTTAGGAATCGACATGCGCATGGAGAGTAGGTTACGCGGGCAACATTCAAATGCCGGAGTGTTTATCATGGACAATGTGCCGCCGCCGCCGCTGCCACCGCCAATACCGCCTGCTCTCTTGGGGAGATTGAAGCCGTGTCTGACTGCGGGCGAAGCGAGCAAATAAAATGAGCGAACCCATTGGATTCGTAACCGGATGGGCGGCCGTCATACTGTTCGTGATTGTTGTAGTTTGGCTTTATCGTCGACGGCGTCGTTAAATAGCAGCGTATCGGAAATCAGATCGAGGCCGCGTTTATCTTTGCGGGGGCGGACTTCGTAAATGTGCATGGAACGCACGGCCGTTGGCTTCATCGATTGGTTAGGCTGGGGATCAAACGAAGAGTGGCAACCCTGAATTTCCTCTGTGCAACCTACGGGGCGTGGGTATTCTTGGGACGATGACGCTCGAGCAGCTGTCGGTTCTGGCGCAAGTCATCGGTGCTTGCGCGGTGTTGGCTTCTCTCATTTTCGTCGGGCTCCAAATCCGTCAGAATACCCAATCTCAGCACGTCGTCGCGGTCGAGTCGCTTACCGCGGCAATCGCAGCAATCGTTGTGCCGGCAATGCAATCTCCGGTCCTTGGCACCGCGCTGGCCAAAGTCCTAAAGGATTGGTCATCCGCCACCCACGATGAGCGTGTCATCGCCCATTATTTCCTCTTTTCTTTCTTTAAGCTGCACGAGCAGGCCTGGTATCAATACAAGTCGCACGTGCTCGACCATACCCAGTGGATCGGCTGGGAGAATCTAATCCGCGTCTATTATCATAGCCCGGGAATCCAACAAGTTTGGTGGCCAAGCCGCCGGGACACTTTCTCGCCGAAGTTTCAAGCCTATCTCGCAGCAACTAAGCCACCGTCCGCGATTGTCAGCCTAACCGATCTCTTCGACGAGAACATCATGGCATCGGCGCACTCAACCAAGGTCTAACGAGAAGGAGATAAGCCACGGCACGGCGTCGTGGCATCAAAATCGGCCCGCGAACGCACCAAGCGGAAGCAGTCACCAGTCAAAGCTGCTTCACACAACAACCGTGACGTGATATGAGCGGGCGCTATGAAACGCGCACGGTTCGGCAGCATGGAGTAAAAATGAAAAACTTAATTGCAGGTTTAACATTGTTGTGGTCGACGGCATATGCCGATTTGTCCCGTTACCACGAATCGCCATATATCGAGAGTTCCACTGAGGGGCAGGCGCGCTACACAATTATCGAGCAAAAATGCGGCTCTGGCTTCCAAGAATGCGCCTTGCTGTTCATTTCTTATGACGGCATTCGCATGGTTGAGCCTTCTCTGGTGGATAAAGTTTTCCACGATCTATTCCCTGATATTAAGCTAGGGGACGAGAAGGCATATGCCCACTGGGGGGTCGTATTTGAGGGTTGGGATATTCCTAACAACAAGTTGTTTCTGACCGTGTATGCTAATCAGGCGCCAAACTTTGAGCCGCCAAATATTGAGCGGCGCGTGATCTATGACCTAAAGACGCACAAAGTAGCTTTCGAAAAATGAAACATAGAGAGGCTACAACCGGGGAGTTGGGCGGCGACGGCAAAAAAATAATCTGTGGACTCGGAATTGGTTTCCCCGCGAACAATCTGGATTGTCGACGCTCATCGCGACGGGAAACGTTTCGTTGTGCGTGCGGATGAAAAGCTGACCGCGTTTGTGGAAGTGCAAGGGGCGACCCACGAGTTTGCGGTGAGTTCGATCTCGTAAAACTTCACCGCTTCTTAAAATCTCCCGCGTGCTCGTGCGTCTCGATCACGTTGCCAGTTTCAGTACTTTAAGCCAAACAACTCGGCGACTCCAGCAGCCCGGCGCTCCGGGTGGTCAATTGCTACCTGTAATAGTTCAGCTTGCTCAGTATCTGGTGTTTTCAGTCTTTCGACGATCCACCTCACG
>Ga0306920_100006876_pt1 | contig 14912 bp, 12 predicted proteins | sample flu12Cox44000170_FD_204666 | JGI IMG/M metagenome (GOLD analysis project Ga0306920, IMG submission 204666) | Lab enrichment of tropical soil microbial communities from Luquillo Experimental Forest, Puerto Rico - flux4day.12C.oxic.44.000.170 (v2)... | ecosystem: Environmental > Terrestrial >... | reverse complement strand
TGCCACGCGCTTCGGCTTCGAGCAGAGCTTCGGCTTCGGCTTGGGCGTCTTCGATTTCGGCTTCCGCCGAATCTTCTTCACCCTCTTCCTCGGCTTCTTGATCGTGAGCTTCGGCTTCGCCGCCCGCGAGCAGCTCGGCGGTGGCTTCCTCGTTCGCAGACTCAGGCTCCGCCGGTCCGAGCTCAACGCTCGCCACCGACTCTTCGTAGACAGCTGCGGCTACGGGTGCGTGCGAATGGTGATCGTCGGCGCCGTGGGTCTCTTCTTCCAGTTCTTCAAAGGGCGCGTCCTCGTCGGTTTCTTCTGTGTACGAAGTGAGCTCGGCTTCTTCCTCGTCGATTTCTTCCTCTTCGACGGTGCCGCTGTGGGCACTGATGCACACCGGCTCTTCGAGCTGAGCGGCCAGTTCACGCGCTTGTGCGGAAGGAATGACCAGCGGCGGCTCTTCGGCCTTCTCACGTACTTCGGCGCGGTCGGATGGCTCGCCCGTAAACAGTGCGCTCAGATGTTTCCGCTCCTGCAGGGCGTGGTCGCGCTCCCAATCCTGAATGGCTTTCTCCTCGCTCGGCGGCAACGGAACCGCTTGCTTCAAGCTGGCAGCAAAGAGCGGCTCATCCTCGGGGAACGTCTCGGCGATGTTGGTCTCGGTCGGAGCCTCGATAACCGGCTCGACGGAAACCGGACGCAGTCGTCCTGGGGCAAATCCACGGGGCGCAACCGGCGCGCCACCGCTGCGGTATTTCGAGATCGACTCGCCCGGCAGAATGATCGGCTGGTAGCCCGGGGGCGGACCGTATTCGTCGTCGCGGCGCACCGGGGCATCGGTAACCGGGCGCGTGTAGCGTGGTTCGGCAGGAGTGCGTTCGGAACGCTCGGGACGGTCAGAACGATCCGTGCGTTCAGGCCGATCGTCGCGCTCGCCACGGCGGCCACGGCGACGGCGGCGGCCGCGGAAACCTCCGCGATCGCGCGACTGGTCATCGCGACCTTCGGTGCGAGCACTGGGATCGGGACGGCTGGTCGACTCCGCGGGCTCCGCAACACGCGCTGCTGGCGCTTCGATGCTGTCAGAGGACTCGTCGGTGAAGGGCTCCGATTCAATTACGTAAGACTGGCCTTCCGCACTCGCTTGAGGGGCAGGAGATTCGGTGCGCGCCTGGGGCGCGCGATATTCCTTCTCCGGCGGACGATTGGTCGGAACCGCTTCGGTGAGGTCTTCATCATGGTCTTCGAGATCCATGAAGTCGGAAACGTAAAGGAAGGCGTCTCGTTCGAGGCCGATGTCGACGAAGGCGGATTGCATTCCAGGCAGCACGCGTGTAACGCGGCCCTTGTAGATTGAGCCAGCTAAGGTGTATTCGTTTTCGCGTTCGAGGTAGATTTCGGCAAGCTGGTCGTCCTCCACCAATCCCACTTTGGTTTCGTGGGGGGTGGAAGACACAAATAGTTCTTTGGTCATTCAGACTCCGGTTTCAGGCCACAGAGGGGCCGGTTGCATCACCGGATGGAAGAGTAGAAGCGGGAAGGATTGGGGGCAGCGATCGGTACGGGCCCGGGAACACCGGGACCTGCCTCCTGGGAGAACACCCGGGAGTGAATTCTTAGCGCAAGCTTGGGAATCCTATGCACGTCGTCGCATGTACGCTTGACCCAGGTTTGTGACCGCTCTCTCTCAGGGAGGGGGCCGTTACCTGCCCGGTTGGGCGTCGCTTTAAATCCTGCCCGGCCTCGGATATCTTCCGACCGGTTGCTGCCCCCTTTACGCGGGGGCGATCGTAATCTTGATCTGGTTAATCCTGATTCTGAAGCTTGGGCTGCGCTGTTTGGCGCAGCACTCCTGCAATGTTTTTTCCGTTCCGCCCCGTTTCTAGTTCACGAAACGGCGCATTCGAACGTTCATCACCATGCCCAAAGCCAGAAACATGAACAAAACGGATGACCCGCCGTAACTCATTAACGGTAAGGGTATCCCGGTGACGGGCATAAAGCCCACCACCATGCCGACGTTGACCAGGATATGGAAGCTAAGCACAGCCACCACACCCATCACAATAAACGTGCCGGCGCGATCAGGCGCCGTTTGCGCGTTCTGGGTCAAACGCATCAGCACTATGAAGTATAACAGCAGCACCCCCAGAGCGCCTACAAAACCGTGTTCCTCTGCGAACGCGGCAAAGATGAAATCTGTTTGCGGCACAGGCAGATACGAGAGATGGGTCTGGGTGCCCGTGCCTCCCCAGATGCCCCCGGAACCAACCGCAATCAGCGATTGGTTGACCTGGTAACCCGAGCCTTGCTTGTCAGCCTCGGGCGCCATAAAGCTGACCAGACGTTCTTTCTGGTAGGGCTTCAGCTTGTGCCAGGCAAGCGGCATCATCAGGCCTCCAAGGGCGAGGACGATGAGGGCTTGCTTCGCACGCAGGCCTCCGAGGAACAGGCCCATGATCGCGATGGGGATGTAGGTGAGGGCGGTGCCGAGGTCAGGCTGCGCCAGCACCATCAGCATCGGGATGCCGACCATGGCCCCGGCCTTCATGAAGTCGGACCATGAGAGTTCGCGATGATGCAGGTCGGCAAAGTACTTGGCGACAGCGAGGATCAGGATGAGTTTGACCCACTCCGACGGCTGAAAGTGCTGTCCGCCGGGCATTTTGATCCAGCGCCGCGCGCCAAGATATTTCTGGCCAAAAATCATCACCGAGACCAGCGAGGTCACGGCGACGATGTACATCCAGTGAACTTTTTCGAGCAGGGTCTGGTAGTTGAGGAAGCTGACCAGGAACATCCCGGCCACGCCTCCGGCAATCCAGTAAAGTTGCTTGATGTGAGCACCGGCGAACTTAGTATGCGCGGTGGCACTGCGAATCTCCATGACGCCGAGACCGCAGATGATCAGCACGAAGACCACCAGCAGCCAGTCGAAATCGCGGAATGAGACGTAACGGGACATGGGAAGCAGCTTCTAGCTACTAGCTTTTAGCTCTTAGCTTGACATTCAGCTGTCGGCGTCCTTTCCTGATCTCTGACTCTCTCGCGCTTCCATCGCTCAATTCTTCGTGCCTCTCATTGCATCCCTGGCGCCGCTGTCGCGAGCGCCGCTGGTTTCAATTCATCCAAAGCGAATCGCCCCGTGCGAATCGCGTCCAATCCGTCATCGTCCGGGTCGGGGGCGCTCCAGAGCGCGCTGACTTCGGCTGGAGCTTTGGTCGTTGCCATCTTCGTAGGCTGGCGCTGTTGCTTATCGACATAGGCCTTGATGACCTGCGTGGCCAGGCGCGCGGCCAGTTTGCCGTGCTCGCCGCCCTGGAATAGCACGCAAACAACAATCTCTGGATTGCGGCGCGGTGTAAAGCCGACGAACCAGCCGTTCTGCGCGAACTCGTCGCTGTTGTTGTGCTTAGCGCGGAGGGCGAGCGAGACAATTTGCGCCGAGCCGGTCTTCCCTGCGATGTCGATGCCGGGAATGTGCGCCGAAGGAGCGGTCCCCTCAGGGAGAAGCACGCGCGCCATCGCATCGGTAATGGTGTTCCATCCGGACGGATCGATAGTGACGTTTCTTACTTCGGTATAGTGTCCAACATCCACCATGCCGGCCGGCAGTTCGGTCGGGTTTACGACATGAGGGACAACCATGCGGCCGTCCATCGAGATGGCTGAGATCGCGCGCAACAGTTGGACTGGAGTGGTAGCGATCGCGCCCTGTCCGATGCCGACCGAGATCGTTTCGCCTGCGAACCATTTCTGCTTGAAGTTCTTGATCTTCCATTCTTCCGAAGGCATCACGCCCGCGACCTCGTTGGGCAGGTCGATGCCGGTCTTCTCCCCGAGGCCGAGCATGGTCGCATATTTCGCGATGCGGTCGATGCCGAGTTTCTCGGCAAGCGTGTAGAAGAAGACATCGCAAGACTGGTAAATGGCCTTCGTGAAGTCGACTGGCCCATGGCCGCCCTTGACCCAGCAGCCAAACCGGCGCCCGTAGAACATAGCACCGCCGCTGCAGTGCACGTTCATGTTCTGGACAAGCCCCTCCTGCCAGCCCGCCGTTGACATGATGATTTTGAAAGTCGAGCCGGGGGCGAGCTGCGCCTGGATGGCTTTGTTGAGCAGCGGTTTATCGGGGTCGGTGACCAGCCGGTTCCATTCGTCGCGTTTGATGCCTGCCGCGAAATCCTGTGGGCTAAACGTTGGCCGGCTGACCATGGCGAGAATTTCGCCATTGCTCGGATTCATGGCGACGACCGCGCCGTTCTTGTTGCCCAGGGCTTCTTCGGCGGCAATTTGCAAGTCGATGTCGATGGTGAGCTTCAGTTGCTTGCCGGGCTCGGCAGGAGTTTCGTCGAGCCGCCCGACTTCCTTGCCGTGGCTATTGACCAGCGCGCGCCGCGAACCGTTCTTGCCCATCAACAGTTGGTTGTATTGCTTTTCGACGCCCGACACGCCGACCACGTCGCCCGGATTGTAGAACTCAAACTGGGGCTGGTTGAGCATGTCCTCGGTGACCTCACCCACATAGCCAATGAGGTGCGCAAGAAAGCCGTTCTTCGGATACAGGCGCCGATGCGCCATGATGGTGTCGAGTTCGGGCAGTTCGTTCTTGTGTGCTTCGATGAATGCCAGTTCGTCCGGCGTCACATCTTCCTTTAGGAAGATGGGCTGGTACTGCGGCATCGAGGTGAACCGGCGAATGCGAACGCGCAACTCGTCGGGGTCAAGGTGCAGTCCCTTTGCAATGAGATCGGCATCGGCATTCAGGTCGCGTGCTGAGTCGCGCAACAGCAGCGCAGAAAACGACGGGTAGTTGTCGACGATCGTGCGGCCCTCGCGGTCGAGAATTTTTCCGCGTGGCGCGAGAATCGGCACGTTGCGGATGCGGTTCTGCTCGGCCAGCTGCGAGTACTTGTCGCTCTGCATCACCTGCAGCCGCCACAGGCCGTAGGCGAGGATCAGGAAGATGACGAGGATGATGTATTGCACCGCCGTCAGCCGGATCGCCGATACTTTTTCGTCGCGTCCAAACATTGAAGTTAGCTTCTAGCTGCTAGCTTTTAGCTCGAGTATCCTTCGCGATCTACTCTTATCTCGACGCACACTACTCTGCAAACACTCGCTACGTTCTCTGCTTCAGGCGGTCCAGTGCGAAGTACAGGAAGACGCCTACTACAGCGTTTGCTACCCCGGATAGTAATTCGTGCGGCCAGCTCCAGGCCAGGCTTAGACCTACCAGGCCGCGCGCCACCGTGAAGTAAACGATCTCGTGTCCTACATAGAAGATGATGGTGACCAGAAACCGGGCGCCAGCATTTTCTACGTCGAGCTTGGCTCCTAGCGAAGACGCGCCATAGCCGACCAAGGTCTTAGCGATCCCGTAAACACCGAGTGGCAGATGCGTCAGCGCATCCTGGAAAAGGCCGATCGCGCCGCCGGTCAGCAATCCCGAAATTGGATTGCGCCGCGCCATGGAGAAGAAAATCGTCACCAGCAGTGGCAGATCGAACATCTTGAAAAACGGGAAGTGCAGCGCGAGAAACGACTGCAGCCAGACCGCGGCAAACGGCACGCCTACGGTGACCGGAATACTGAACCGGTAGACCTCAACCTGCTCGCCAGATGTGTACGTGATGGGCACGTTATTGCTGCGGCGCCTCCTGCGAGACCGGAGTGGTCTTGGGGACGGCGGGGGGCGTGGGTTTAGGCTTCGACGGTGCTGAAGGCCTCGCGTCGAGCGGGCTTAAGGCGTTCGGAGTGGCGGGTTTGGCTGTTGCTGGCTTGGCCGTCGCTGGTTTTGGCGCAGCCGAAGCCGTGCCATCTAAAGCGGGAGCACTGGTCTCGGCGATTCTTGGCGCGGCGCCTTCCGCATCAGGCTTGGTGGAGTTCGGCTTCACGGCCGGCTTGGTTCCGGCAGCCGGCGGCACCGAACCAGGAGGCGCGGGTTTGGTCGAATCGGGCGTTGTGGCCTTCGTAGCCGCGTCTTGCGCCGGCTTGTCGGGCACGGACGGCAAGCGCTGGGCGAGGATGTCGACTGCGCGCGCGCTGCTGCCCTCTGCCACCGAGGGCTCGCGGGACACAACCTCGGTCACGACCAACACTTCTTCGAGCTTCGCCAGGTTGGCAGCCGGCTGGATTCGGATGTTCAGAAATAGTTCGTGCCCCGGAGAAACTCTGATGACGGTGCCTATGGGCAATCCTTTTGGAAAGATGCCATCGCCGCCACTCGTCAGGATCTTATCTCCGACCTGCACCTGCTCGTCACTCATCACGTACTCCAGCTCAACTTGTCCCGAGGAGGTGCCTTTCACGATTCCTTGCAGCCGCGACTTCTCCAGAATCCCGCCCGCTCCGCTGCTCTGATCGTTCAACAAAAGCACCTGTGAAGTGCCGGGAAAGACAGTGAGGACTTTTCCCACGATGCCGTCGGCGGCAATCACCGCCATGTTCGGTTCGATGCCGTTATGCTTGCCTTTATCGATAAAGACCGAGCGCGACTGCTCGCTGCCACTCGTGCCGATCACCTGCGCGGCAACCGTCTTCTGAATGTATTGCTCTTTGAAGGCGAGCAGCGCCTGCAGGCGGCGCGCTTGCGCAGCGTCATCCGCCAGGCGCGCCTGCTCGAGACGGAGCTGCTCAATTTCCGCACGCAACGCGCGGTTCTCGGCACGTACTCCGCGCAGATAAAAGTAGTTGTGCCAGAGATTCCACGAGCCGTTCTGCACCCAGTTGATGGCTTTTTCGAAGGGCGTGACAGCGCTCACCGCCCAGACTCGAATCAGCCGGTTCGATTCACTCTCGCTGGTGCGCTTAACCTGAATCGCGAGTCCCAGCACCTGCGCGAACAGGATGACCACCAGCGTGATCAGGTTCTTGTAGCGGCTGAGGACGGACTCCATAGAAACAGCTTTCAGCTCTCAGTTATCAGTGACAACTTCTCGGTGCTAGAACATTGCGCTCGAACCGCCCGCGACTATCTAGCGGGCTAAGTAATGCTGCGCGAAAATCCAAAGAACACCGGCGACTACAATCGCACCATCAATTCTGTAAAACCAGATCCAGCCAGTCTTCTCAGGATGGATCGACCAGCGACGTACAAAGGGTGACGATCGCGAACCAAATTCGACCATCATTTTGAGGGCGCGCCGGGTGTCAAACCTTAGCCACGCGCCCACAAGCGCTCCGAGCAGCAGTATGGTGCGCACGGCCCAAAAACTGACGCTGTCGGGGGAATCAAGCACATCGGGCGCTACGGTATTTCCATAAATCATTGCGCCAGTCCGGTACACGTAGCGGCTACTCGATCGAAATCTTGCGGAGCAGCTTGAAGTCCGAGAGCATCTTGCCGGTGCCCAGGACGACGCTGCAGAGCGGGTCGTCGGCGATCGAAACCGGCAGCCCAGTTTCTTCGCGAATGCGTTTGTCGAGATTCTTGAGCAGCGCCCCGCCGCCCGTAAGCACGATGCCGCGGTCGCTGATGTCGGCCGACAACTCGGGCGGCGTACGCTCGAGCGCGACGCGAATCGCATTCATGATGGTCGATACACACTCGCTTAAGGCTTCACGAACTTCGCTATCGTCCACGGTGATGGTCTTGGGAACGCCTTCAATCAGGTTGCGGCCCTTGATTTCCATGGTGAGCGGTTTGTCGAGCGGATAGGCCGAGCCGATTTCAATCTTGATCTGCTCGGCGGTGCGCTCGCCGATCAGCAGGTTATATTTCCGCTTGAGGTAATTCATGATGGCCTCGTCCATCTGGTTGCCGGCCATGCGCACCGAACGTGAGTAAACGATGCCGCTGAGCGAAATGACTGCGATGTCAGTCGTGCCGCCACCGATATCGACGACCATGTTGCCGCTCGGCTCAGTGATCGGGAGGCCCGCACCGATCGCGGCCACCATCGCCTGCTCGACGAGGTGAACTTCGCTTGCCTTCGCGCGATACGCCGAGTCCATGACCGCGCGCTTTTCTACCTGCGTAATCTCCGAGGGCACGCCGATCACGATGCGCGGATGCACCAGCATCTTCCGGTTGTGCGCTTTCTGGATGAAGTAGTTCAACATCTTCTCGGTGACTTTGAAGTCGGCGATCACGCCATCCTTCATGGGCTTGATGGCGACGATGTTGCCCGGGGTGCGGCCCAACATCTCTTTCGCTTCTTTGCCGACCGCTTCAACTTCAGCGGTGTTCTTGTTGATGGCCACGATGGAGGGCTCGTTCACCACGATGCCTTTGCCTCGCGCATAAACGAGGGTGTTCGCGGTGCCGAGATCGATGGCCAGGTCGCTGGAGAAAACACTGAACAGCGACCGGAGATTATGGAAGCGTCCTGCGCTCGAATGGAATCCGTTGGATGACATACGGTAACTTCTCTTCTCTCTCGCTCTGTTCGGACTGGGGGCGTCCGGTAGAACCGGGGATTCTTACAAGTCTGACTGAGCTGGGAGTGCTTTCTTTATTCTATGTGATCTCCCAGTTCTATGCCTGAACACGAAAGTGCTTGCCCTCACGGCAAATGCCCTCGGGAGGGTTCGCGGCCCTACTGAATTACGACCTTCTGCTGCCGCGTGTTCACTCCACCCGCGGAGTTCTGCGCGGTCACTGTGATCACACTCTCTCCGGCCGGCAGCGGCGGCGTAAAGTAGTGGAACGTGCCATCGGTGGTCACAATCGGAACTTCGCGGCCGTTGACCATAACCCTCGCGCCCACTTCGGTTTTGCCGGAAATCTCAATCACATGCCCGTGCTGAATCAGGGGGTCGAGTTCCAGGTCGAGCGCCACCGCGTCCTTCCCTTTCGGGATGATCGTGAAACGGTTTTTCTCACTTTCGGTGGACTCCTTCCCGTCAGGCCCAACCGACTGCACAATCCAGTAGTAGGCGCCCAGTCCCAAACCAGTCACCCACACATCCGCGGTGGTCACGTTACGATCGACCATGGTCGAGGAAAAATAAGGATTCTTCGAAATTCGCAGGCGGTAGCCGGCTGCGTTTGCCATCGGCGTCCAGGAGAATTCGACGTCTTTGGTATTGGAGCCGCCAGTCGTAAAGATCGGAGCCATATTCGCCGGCGAGATGGGGGCCGGAGGCCCGATGTCTTTCGTCTTTGCCATCTTCTCCGAGCCACCCTTAAACGTAACTTTTTCCCAATCTGCGAGACGAACCGTCTCGCCATTGCGGGCGACCTCGCCGCTGCCTTTCTTGAGCAGAATCTCGTGCTGGTCGCTCTTGGGGTCGTTGTGCACCTGGGCAGCGCTCTCGGGAGCCAGCGACGCACGGGCGCCGGCAACGATGACTTGCGACTTCGATCCTTCAACGTAAGTGGCGGTCGATAGATCTACAGTTCCTGTGCTCACGGCGACGGCAACGTTGGTCTGCTGCTGGTCGTTGGCCGAGTTCTCTTCGATCACAATCAACGAGTCCTGCTTCACCGTATAGTTCGTGCCGTCGTTGAAGACGATCTTGGCAATGCCCTCAGATCCAGTTTGGAGGACATCCCCTTTCTCGAGGGGGACGTCGTAAGCGGCGTTGACCCAGCTGCTGCTGGCCGATTTTTTGATCTTCACCGTACCATCGAGCGCAGTGAAGTGTGCCTGCTGCGCCCCAACGGCGGACACCTTGCCCGGCGGCGGTGCCATCCCGGCCACGCGCTCCAGAAAATCGGTGGCAAAACCGCTCGCTGCTTTAACCGTTGTGTCTGTGAATTGCGGAAAAGCAAAGCGCATGGCTGCGCCGACGACCAGAGCAATCACCACCACGCCCAACAGCACGCTGCGATAGGTGACCGTCGTCCACGCAATGTAGGCACCCGGCTTACGCTTCGAAGACACAGAGGCCAAGGAAATTCAGCCCAAACCTTAGTGAATATGGGATATTTCTCACATTACCACAAGCCAAACCGGGCGAAAGCAGGTTATCAACTTGGGTCGGCCACCGGAGTACGTGTACTTCAGTTTGAGGCCGCCGCGCGTGGGGTCAGTAGAACAGCACGCCAACCCAGTAGACACCGTTGGGGTACTCGCTGGTGCGAGCGTAGCAGGCGCTCACCGCTGCGCTCGTGATGCGATGGTCGCCAACGATGCGCGAGATTCCTGCGGGCAAAACTTCGGGATGCATGTTGGTGTAGCTCAGCACGGTGAAGTGCTGCGCAAAGTCATGCATGGAGCGGGTGGCAAGCCGGCCTTCGAGAGCCATGGAACAGACCGCATCCCGCAAACCAGGTTGTTCGGCGCGCACCAGATTCGGCAGATTCGCCTGCCGTCTTAGCAGGTTCAGGCCATCGCTGACCAACTGCTCGCCCTCGGTTGCGGAGTACACCGGCAAGTTGTGGCCGAAGTCCTCGACCACGTACAACCGGTTGCCGTTTCGCACCACTCCGAATCCGGCCACGTTGAATCCAGGATCGAGAAGGTTCTCGCGATGCGGCGGCGAAAGCATCAGGTGCTGATGCGCTTCCTCCGCGGTCACATCGAAGGCAACGTTCTCTCCTGCTCGGTCCAGGTGCAGGCTTCCAGTCGACGCCAAACGAACGGTAAGGGAGGGCTCTCCGGAAAACTGGTGCGATAGTTGCTGTTGCTCGGCCATCGCGTCGGCATGGGCGCGCGCCGCCAACGTGAGGTTGGTTTCTAATTGCAACGGGGGAACGCCAGCCTGCGCGCGGGCCTGATTTGCCATTTCCAAAAGTTGCTGCTCCGACTCGACGTCATAATTGAGGGAGGGCGCGTACGTCGGGGCGGTCGAACTCGTCGCACTTTTGGAAGCAACCGGCTGGGTAGGAGCTTTCGCCGGCGAAGTGCCGGCTCCGAGCACCAGCACAAGAAGGGAAACCAGGGCCCAAGGCATAATTTTGATGCCTACCCGTCAGCGCCCTGGGAGGGTCTTCGGTTGCACCAAACTTCTGCTTTGCTACCCAGCCAGCTTAGCCTCTAGAATCCAGACACAGCTAATTACTATGGGTATGGAACTCCTGGCTGCGATGCTGGTAGCGGCGCTGGTTGGCATGGCGCTTGCATGGCTGCTGATGCGCTCGCGCACGGCAGGCCTGGAAGCTCGCATGTCGCTGACCTGCGAAGAGTTGGCCAATACGCAGGCGGGGCTCGAGCAGCAACGCACGTTGAATACCGAGCTCGGCCAGCGGCTGGCGGGACTAGAAGCCACGCTCGAACACCAGCGGCGCTCGGCCGAGGAAAAATTGGCCTTGGTCGACCGCGCCAGCGGAGAACTCCGGCAAGCCTTTCAGGCTCTGGCAGCCGATGCCCTGAGCAGCAACAATCAGTCGTTTCTCCAACTCGCAAAAGCCAGCCTCGAGCGCTTTCAAAGTGAAGGCCGCAGCGACCTCGAAGCCAAGCAGAAGGCGGTCGAAACGCTCGTCGCTCCTATTAAAGACTCGCTGAACAAAGTCGACGCCCAGATTCAGCAGATGGAGAAAGAGCGCAGCCACGCCTACGGCTCGATTTCTAAGCACCTGGAATCGGTCGCCGCAACTCAGAAAGACCTGCAGGCCGAGACCGGAAACCTGGTGAAGGCGCTCCGTGCTCCATCGGTGCGCGGTCGCTGGGGAGAAATCCAATTAAAGCGCGTCGTCGAGATGGCCGGCATGACCGCCTACTGCGACTTTGACGAGCAGCGCACCGTCACCACCGATGACGGCCGCATCCGCCCCGACCTGGTCATCAAGCTGCCCGGCGGCAAACGCATTGTTGTCGATGCGAAGACGCCCCTGCAAGCTTATCTGGAAGCGATCGAAACGAACGACGACAACGTTCGACGGCTCAAACTTGCCGACCACGCGCGCCAGGTGCGCGACCACCTGAACAAACTCGGCTACAAAAGTTATTGGGAGCAGTTCGAAGCCACGCCCGAATTTGTTGTGATGTTTCTGCCAGGCGAAACATTTTTCAGCGCAGCCCTCGAGCAGGATCCAGGGCTGATCGAGCAAGGTGTCGCACAAAGAGTAATCCCCGCCTCGCCGACCACGCTGATTGCATTGCTGAAGGCAGTCGCCTACGGATGGAACCAGGAAAAACTCGCGCGCAACGCCCAGCAGATCAGTGCGCTCGGCCGCGATCTCCACGAACGCCTGCGCACCATGGCGAATCACATGGATGCGATGCGAAAAGGGCTCGACCGCGCCGTCGAGGCTTACAACAAAGCCGCGGGCTCGTTCGAGAATCGCGTGATGGTGACGGCGCGCAAGTTCCCCGAGCTGGGGGCAGCCGTCACCGAAGACATCCCCGAGATACCGCAGATTGAAACCACCACCCGCACGCTCAGCCTCGACTGGGGCGACGACGAACCGGCAATCGACATCGCCGCTAGTGCCGATAACGAGGGTAAGGGGTAGAGAAAGCCGTGACAGGAAAAACCAAGAAAGAAGCTTCGGATCTCCAGAATCGGGGCTCCAAGAAGATGGGCGCTCGGCGAAAAGGCGAACTTGCGGAAAGAATCATGGCAATTGCCCGCACCTCGAGACTCGACTAAGAGAAACTCATCAGAGTCTCGACTACGGCGAATGGCTCTACGATGAAAATGGCTTGCCACGGTAAGCGTCGGCGCAGTTGGTTTTGTATCAGTGCTTCTAACGTGTCGATGAGTAAGTGTCTGGCGCTGTGGTTCACATCGGTGCACTGCGGTCACCCGTTCGGTTCGTACCAACACAGCACTCGGCTCATATCAGAGCACGCTTCAGGCGTGCCGTTAAGCGCTCCTGATAATTCGCGGCTTCAGGCGCTGATCTCGATCACCCCATCGTCAGCACAGCCCGGAACTTCACGTTCCCGCTCATCATGTGATCGAAAGCCTCCGCGACTTTCTCCAGCGGGAACTTTTCGATCATCGGACGCACACCCGAGAGCGCGCTGAAGTTGAGCGTGTCCTCGGAGTCCATCGCCGTGCCCGCAGGCCAGCCCTGAATCCGTTTGCGCGGCATGATGATCTGGAATGGGCTCACGCTCATCGGTTCGGGCGTAGCGCCGATGATCAACAACTCGCCGTTTTCTTTCACGCCATCGATGAGCGCCGCCATCGCTTTCGCGTCCGGCGCAGTAGCCAGTACCACCTGCGCGCCACCGATCTTCTGCAACGCTTCTACCGGATTGACCTTGCCGGTATCGATGTAAACATGTGCGCCGAGTTTGCGCGCCAGCTCTTCGGTGCCCGCTCCGCGGCCAATGGCTACGGTGCGGAACCCCATCTGGCGCGCGTACTGCACACCCAGGTGCCCGAGCCCGCCGATGCCCTGAATGGCGACGGTGTCGCCGGAGCGGACCTGAGCGTTGCGCAGGGCGTTGAAGACGGTAATGCCCGCGCACAACAGGGGCGCGGCTTCCGGCGCCGGAATCTCGTCAGGCATGGCAGCCACGGCTTCCGCCGGGGCGATCATGTACTCCGCATAACCGCCATCCAAAGTGACGCCGGTGAGCTTCTCGTTTTTGCATAGATTGAAATCGCCGCGCCGGCAGGGCTCGCAGGTAAAGTCGTGGCCGCCATGCCAGCCCACGCCGACTCGCTGGCCCTCCTTCCATTGCTTCACGTCTGCGCCCACGGCGTCAATGCGGCCAGCCACCTCGTGGCCGGGAACACGCGGAAATGTCAGGCCGGGCCAGATGCCCTCCTTGACTACAACGTCACTGTGACAAACGCCACAGGCTTCGACTTTGATCCGGACTTCGCTGCGGCCAGGAGAAGGGATCTCCCGCTCCACCAACTCAAAATCTCCATGAGCTTTGCTGATTTGCGCAACTTTCATTCGAGCCATGATTCAGGTCCTCGCTAGGATTAAACGTGGTGGATTTTTGGAGCACGAGAACAGACTCACCCGGCTCCGCAGGAACGAGCCCGCGTTGCAGACGCCAAAATTCCCTTGGGAAACAGACTTACCAATTCAGGCCGGGCCGCAACCGCAGGGACGAACCGCGGCCGGCAAGAAACCGCACAGCCGCTGAATGAATTGTGACTCTCGCCAACCAGAGGCTTGCCGCAGCGCCGCCTCATGGATCCGCTTCCACGCTCTTAACAGCGAGGCAGCAAGGCCCGGGCCCTCGAGCGCCAAGTCGTTCACTAGTTGGCGAACTCTCGGATGCGCGTAGCCGAGCTGCGCGCCCGAACTCGCCAGCCAGCGCAAGGTGCTGCGGCCGGCGTCATCGAACTCGACCAGATCTCCGAGATCGAGAATCGCCCTGCGGCCTTTCAAACTGCTGCGCACATCGGCCCAGCGCTGGGTCAACAAGGGCACAGTTTGGGAGGTGAGCTGACCTTCGAGCCGCAACTTAACGGAGAACGGTTCCTCGAAAACAAAAATTCGCAACATCGTACTCGCCCTCTCGGCAGTAGATGCAGGAAAGCTCCATCGGGCTCCACGAAAAATAAATCGTGAGGACACGATTCAGTGCGGGCCGTGCAAAACGACGTCGCTTCTTGTTGCCAACTCGGTGGAATCACTCTGCGTGAGGTCTTCGGGGACTCTTAGGGTAACTCGATCAACTTCTTTGTCATCGTCCAGCAGGGTGACAATGACACGAGTGGGCTTGCGTCCACATTTCCCAATAGCGTGGCCCATCAGATCAGCAGATCGACTTTGCGTGGAGAAGGCGATGCGCGTTCGAAACGCGGGTCCATCCAGAATCAAGTGATCGGATTCGCCGATCAGTCCGCGCTCGTAGACCAGTTCGACATTGACGGACGCCCCGGAAGGCGGGTCTTCCACCGTCCCCTTCACTAAAATGCTTTTCACGCTGCAGCCGGAGCCGTGCGATGGGGCAAAGAAAAAACTAATCGCGAGGAGACTGGCAGTCAGGTTGCCGCGGGAGACCCAACACATGGGAAGACCCTCCCTTGCTCATGAGTTCTACGCCGGTATCGATACGTCGGAGTTCTGTGTCTGTTCGGCGGCCACGTGCCACACGCCTTCGAAGTCGAGCAGGTACCGC
>Ga0306920_100006874_pt1 | contig 14913 bp, 11 predicted proteins | sample flu12Cox44000170_FD_204666 | JGI IMG/M metagenome (GOLD analysis project Ga0306920, IMG submission 204666) | Lab enrichment of tropical soil microbial communities from Luquillo Experimental Forest, Puerto Rico - flux4day.12C.oxic.44.000.170 (v2)... | ecosystem: Environmental > Terrestrial >... | reverse complement strand
CGTTCCTGCAATTTGAATTCCCTGGCCAGGGCTTCGCAAAGGCTGGCGCGGTCGACCGAATGGATGGCGTCAAAAAGCGACACGGCATCTTTCGCCTTGTTGGATTGCAGTGGCCCGACCAGATGCAGCTCGATTCCGGGGTGAGCGGACACCAATCCCGGCCATTTGGCCTTGGCCTCCTGGACGCGATTCTCGCCAAATACGCGCTGTCCGGCTTCGATGACCGGGGTGATCACGTCGGCATTGAACGTCTTGGAAACCGCGACCAACCTCACCGACGAGCGATCCCGGCGAGCCTCTTTGCAGGCGCGCGCGATCTCCTGCTCCACCGCAGAGAGGCCGGTGGGCGGAGGTGCGGCCTGTCGAGAAGGGCGATCGGAGGTCATTTTGGTTGTCATACGTTAATTTACAATTTTTACGCGATAGTTCCAATTTTACCGAGTTCGAGAAAGGCTTCTTGAATCCCCTTGTATAGCCTCCGTGCGGGCAAGGGACCATGATGTTGACCTTCAGTTTTGGCCGCAACAGAGGAAGGCTCAAAAAGCTCTTCGGAATCCGCGGGCGGCTGGCATTACTCGCCTTGATACTGGTGATGCCGCTGATGCTTGAACGCGCCCGCTCGCTTGAGGAAGCCCGCAACAAGCAGATTGCCGTTGCCTACGAGGATTTCTCGAAATTCGCACAGCACAGCGCCGATGGCCAGCGCGAGGTAATTTCATCCGTCGAGACGGTGTTGAAATGGGTGGCGCATATCCAGGCTTCGAAACAAGCAACGGACCACAATTGCGATACCCTGCGCGCGAGCCCTCCCGTCAATCTGCTGCGGATTCGCAATTTAATGATTGTCGGTAAAGACGGTCGGATCCAGTGCGCAACGCGCGACCCGTTGGTCGGCCTTGATCTCAACGATCGGCCGTTCTTCCAGCAGGCACGGCAAACCCGAGAGGTCGTATTCGGCGACTTTCAGCTCGCCAGGACCGACCGTGAGCCGATCATGATAGGAGCTTATCCAGTCGCCGCAATTGATCCGACCTCGGACGCCGTCATCGTTGCCAGCGTCAATCTTTCGTGGATGTCGAAGATCTTGAACGATCTCGGCGACCGGCCCGGTATGTTGGCGGTTCTGGTCGATAGCGCGGGTACCGTGCTGGCAGCCACGTCCGATCAGGCGCGCATGATAGGACAGCCGCTCGAGCACGTACCGCTCCTGTCGGCCATCGCAGAAAAGATGATCAATCCTGAGAATGCATCAGGAGCATTTTCGTTCGTCGAACCCGATCACTCCAAGCGCACAGTCATATTCGCGCGCATCCCCGGCACGCAAGCCCGTTTGATCATCAGCATCGACGAAGCCAAATTGTCCGCCGATATCAATGGCGAGATTCGCAACGCTTATCTGCAGCTTGGACTTGTCTGCCTGTTCGTTCTGCTGGGCGCCCTGATCGCCGCGGAAATGCTCATCATCCGGCCCATCTCCACCCTGGCAGCGATCGCGAAGCGTTTCGGCCGGGGCGAATGGTCGGTGCGCGCGTCGCGCAGCCGATTGCCGGCCGAATTCGTTGCGCTGGCCGACGCATTCGACACCATGGCAACCCAGCTCGCCGAGCGCGAGCGCGACTTGATCGCCACCAATGACCGGCTGACTGTCATGGCGTCGATGGATATGCTTTCAGGTCTTGCCAACCGGCGCGGGTTCCAGAGCCGGCTCGATTTTGAATGGATGAAGTCGCTGCAACACGGCAGCGAATTGTCGCTCTTGATGATCGACGTTGATCATTTCAAGCTGTTCAACGACACCTATGGCCATCCCGAAGGGGACGCTTGCATCTCCCGGCTCGGCCAAACGCTTGCCGGCCTTGCCGCTGAAACCAACGGCTTCGCCGGGCGCTACGGCGGCGAGGAGTTCTGCCTGCTGCTGCCGAATACAGATACCAGCCGCGCTCATGAGATCGGCGAAATGGTGTGCGCGGCCGTACAGGATCTTGGTCTTCCGCACGCGACCTCCGGCCATCATATCGTCACCGTCAGCGTAGGCGTTGCCGGCACCATGCCGAACCGTAAGCTCCGGCCGAGCGATTTGATCGAAGCCGCCGATGCCAGCCTCTATGTCGCCAAACGCAGCGGGCGAAACTCCGTGGCCGGGCACGGTCTGGCGCGGAGCGCCGAGAACGGCTACCCGGCGGCGCTGGCGAACTGACTCCTCCGCTTTTTTGGAACGCCCGGATCGGGTCAACACCCGTTGACCCCCGAGCCGCTTTTGTGGCCTAGTCCGCCGTCATTTTTCGCCGGCCCTGGTGTTCCGATTCCTAGGTTCGGTTGTCACCAAAAGCCTGAGGTTCATGCCCGCCGAACGCTACAACGCACGTGAATCTGAGCCGCGCTGGCAGCGCCAGTGGGAAGAAGGCGCGATTTTTGCCGCCAGCAACGATGATCCGCGGCCCAAATATTACGTGCTCGAGATGTTCCCCTATCCGTCCGGACGCATCCATATCGGGCATGTCCGAAACTATACGCTTGGCGACGTGCTGGCGCGCTTCATGCGTGCCAGGGGCTTCGATGTTCTGCACCCGATGGGCTGGGATGCGTTCGGACTGCCGGCCGAGAATGCGGCGATCGAGCGCAAGATCGCGCCCAAGGCGTGGACCTACGACAATATCGCCGCGATGAAAAAGCAGCTCCGCTCGATCGGGCTCTCGCTCGACTGGTCGCGCGAATTCGCGACCTGCGATCCCGGTTACTACAAGCACCAGCAGAAGATGTTCAACGATTTCCTGCGTGCCGGGTTGGCCGAACGCGAAAAGCGCAAGGTCAATTGGGATCCGGTCGACATGACCGTGCTTGCCAACGAGCAGGTGATCGACGGCCGCGGGTGGCGCTCCGGCGCCGTCATCGAGCAGCGCGAGATGAACCAATGGGTCTTCAAGATCACGAAGTACTCGCAAGAACTTCTGGATGCGCTCGACACGCTGGATCGCTGGCCCGACAAGGTGCGGCTGATGCAGCAGAACTGGATCGGACGCAGCGAAGGTCTGCTGATTCGCTTTGCGCTCGATCCCGCGACCACCCCGGCCGGCGAGTCAGAGCTGAGGATATTCACGACGCGCCATGACACGTTGTTCGGCGCCAAATTCATGGCGATCTCGGCCGATCATCCGCTGGCGCAGTCGGCCGCGGCGAAAGACTCAGAACTTGCACAGTTCATCGCGGACACAAGGCGCATCGGCACGGCGCAGGAGATCATCGACACCGCCGAGAAGCAGGGCTTCGACACCGGCATCCGTGCCATCCATCCTTTCGATCCAACCTGGAAGCTGCCGGTCTATGTCGCCAATTTCGTGCTGATGGAATACGGCACGGGAGCGATCTTCGGCTGTCCGGCACACGACCAGCGCGACCTCGACTTTGTCAACAAATACGGGCTCGGCAATACGCCGGTGGTGTGTCCCGAAGGCCAGGATCCGAAGACCTTCGTTATCACCGACACCGCCTATGATGGCGACGGGCGCATGATCAACTCACGCTTCCTCGACGGCATGACCATCGAACAAGCCAAGGAGGAGATCGCCAAACGGCTTGAAAACGAGCTGCGCGGCAATGAGCCCGTCGGCGAGCGGCAGGTGAACTTCCGGCTGCGCGACTGGGGCATTTCGCGTCAGCGCTACTGGGGCTGTCCGATTCCGGTCATTCATTGCCCGAAATGCGACGTCGTCCCGGTGCCCGACAAGGATTTGCCGGTGAAGCTGCCGGAGGATGTGACGTTCGACAAGCTCGGCAACGCGCTCGACCATCATCCGACCTGGAAGCACGTCGATTGTCCGCAGTGCGGCGGCAAGGCCGTGCGCGAAACCGATACCATGGACACGTTTGTGGATTCCTCGTGGTATTTCGCGCGCTTCACCGATCCCTGGAACGAGAAGGCCCCGACCACGCTGCCTGTGGTCGATCGTCTGATGCCGGTCGACCAGTATATCGGCGGCGTCGAGCACGCGATCCTGCACCTGCTCTATAGCCGCTTTTTCACGCGCGCCATGAAGGCCACCGGCCACATCGGCATGAAGGAGCCCTTCGCCGGCATGTTCACGCAAGGCATGGTGGTGCATGAAACCTACCAAAGGGCCGATGGCAGCTATGTCACGCCGGCTGAGGTCAAGGTCGAGACCGGCGCAAGCGGTCGTCGCGCCGCGCTCATAGCCACCGGCGAAGAGGTTGCGATCGGCGGCATCGAGAAGATGTCGAAGTCCAAACGCAACACCGTCGATCCCGACGACATCATCGCCACCTACGGCGCCGACGTGGCCCGCTGGTTCATGCTGTCGGATTCACCTCCCGATCGCGACGTGATCTGGAGCGACGAGCGCGTGCAGGGCGCCGCCCGGTTCGTGCAGCGGCTTTGGCGCCTGATCAACGAAACAGCCGGGATCGGCGCCATTGCGCCGAAGACAAGGCCGCCGGGTTTCGGTTCGGACGCCTTGGCGCTGCGCAAGGCGGCTCATGGTGCGCTGGACCGGGTCTCCACCGGTATCGAGAAGCTGCATTTCAATGTCTGTCTGGCCTACATCCGGGAATTCTCCAACGCATTGGGAGAGATTCTTGCGCGCGAAGGGCAGCGATCTGGCATGGGCGGTCCGGGAGGCTTCCGTCATCCTTGTTCAACTGTTCGCACCCATGATGCCGCATCTGGCGGAGGAGTGCTGGGCCCTGCTGGGCCAGCGGGGCCTGGTTTCCGAGGCGAGTTGGCCGCAAATCGAACGAGATTTGCTGGTTGAAGACAGCGTAACCTTGGTGGTGCAGGTCAACGGCAAAAAACGGGGTGAAGTTACCGTAGCCCGTACTGCGCAGAATCCGGAAATTGAGGCTGCCGCTTTGGGTCTCGATGCGGTAAAACTGGCCTTGGGTGGCAAGGTTGTCCGGAAAGTGATCGTTGTTCCCATGAGGATCGTGAATGTCGTTGGCTAGGACCCGCATGGCAGTTCGGCTCTTGGCCGTGGTCGCGCTTGCGGCGCTGACAGCTGGTTGCTTCCAGCCGATGTACGCCGAGCATGGCGATGGCACGCCGGCCCTCCGCGAAAAGCTGATGGGCGTGGATCTCCCGCCGATCGACAAGCCGAATAGCTCGCGCGACGCCCGGCTGGGGGTAGAAATCCGCAATGCACTGGCGTTCAAGCTTTATGGCAATGCCACCGGTCTGCCGCCGACCCACCGACTGGTAATCCGCTTCGCGACCAACCGCTCCTCGCTGATGACCGATCCCCTTACGGCGCTGCCGACCAGCGAAAATTACGGCATCGATGCGCAGTTCAATTTGGTCGAAATCGCTACCAACAGATCGGTCATGACCGGCTCGACCTTCTCGCGCGTCAGCTACGATATCCCCGGAAGCTATCAGCGCTTTTCCCGAGCCCGCGCCTTCCGCGACGCCGAGGACCGCGCGTGTCAGGAAATTGCGGAGCACATCCAGACCCGGCTGGCATCCTATTTCTACGCCGGTACCTGATCGGCCATACATCCACAAACCTCGGCTCGGCCACTCCGGATTTCGATTTGGCGCGCATGCGCCTGCCGGCGAACTGAGATATCGGTCTGACAATGGTCGCGTTGCGTGGGAAGGAAATCGACACATTCCTGGCACGGCCGGACCCGGGCCGTCCCATCATATTGCTTTATGGTTCGGACGCCGGCCTGGTGCGCGAACGCGCCGATGCGCTGCTGGCATCGGCGGTCGATGATCCCCATGATCCGTTTTCCCTGGTGAAGCTGGATGGCGATGAGCTTTCAGCCGAACCGTCGCGCCTGATCGACGAAGCGATGACAATCCCCGTGTTCGGTGGTCGACGGGCGATTCGCGTTCGCGCCGGCTCACGGAATTTTGCGGCCGGAATTGACGCGCTGGCCGAGATGAGCCTGAAGGATTGCCGGCTCGTGATCGAGGCCGGCGAGCTGCGGCCGGAATCACCGCTGCGCAAGGCTTGCGAGCGGGCCCGGACCGCGGTTGCGATCGCCTGTTATCCGGACACCGAGCGCGATCTTGCCAAACTGATCGACGATGAGCTCCGCGCTTCGAACTTGCGTATATCCTCGGATGCCCGCGCGGTGCTGATGACCCTGCTTGGCGGCGATCGCCAGGCTTCGCGCAACGAATTGCGCAAGCTTACGCTCTACGGTCACGGCAGGGGCGAGGTCACGTTTGACGACGTGATGGCGGTCGCCGCCGACGCCTCCGAGCTCAAGATCGACCCGATCGTGGATGCCGCCTTTGCCGGAAATCCCGCCATCGTCGAGACGGAGTTCGGCAAGGCGATGGTGGCAGGCACCTATCCCGGCGTGGTCATTTCTGCGGCCCAACGCCATGCAGCCTGGCTGCACAAATCTGCGCTTGCGATTGCCGAGGGCACGCCGGTTTCGGCGGTGGTTGAGAGCGGATTTCCGCGCCTGCACTTTTCCCGCAAAGCAAGCGTCGAGACCGCGCTGCGCCAGCTCAACGCGGCCCGGCTGATGCTGATCATCGAGCAGCTCGCAACCGCGGCACTCGAGATGCGCAAACAGGCCACGCTTGCCGCGGTGATCGCTCAGCGCGCGCTGATGGCAATCGCGGTGAATGCCAGGCGACGCGGGTAATGCGAGAGGGCTTAGGCCTTCTTGCCCAGCCTTCGCACGATGTCGTCGAGCTGATCGAGATCGCGATAGCGGATATGCACGGTGCCGCCGGAATTGCCGTGATCGATGCTGACGGCGAGCCCGAGGGCGTCGCTGATATTCTTCTCCAGCGCGACCGTGTTCGGATCCTTCACCTTGCCGCCGGCCCGCGCCTTCACCGACTTTCGCGCGGGCACGCCCTCGACATGAGCCAACGCCTCGGTCTGACGCACGTTGAGCCCTTGTTCGACGATACGTTTGGCCGCGGCAAGGGGATCGGGCACGCCAATCAACGCCCGCGCATGCCCAGCCGATAACTGGCCAGTCGCGATGTAGGCCTGAACTTCCGCCGGCAATTTGGTCAAGCGCATCGTGTTGGCGACGTGGCTGCGGCTCTTGCCGACGATTTTTGCAATCTCGTCCTGGCCACGTTTGAATTCATTGGCCAGCGCATGGTAGCCTTGCGCCTCTTCGAGAGCATTGAGATCTTGTCGCTGCACGTTTTCGATGATCGCGATCTCGAGCGCATCGGAATCGCTGACGTCGACCGGAACCACCGGCACCTCATGCAGACCCGCAAGCTGCGACGCCCGCCACCGGCGCTCGCCGGCAACGATCTCGTATCGATCCTGCACACCGCGCACGGGCCGAACCACGATCGGCTGGATCACGCCATGATGCTTGATCGAATCGGCCAGTTCGCGAAGTTCGGCATCGGCGAAATCACGGCGTGGATTGCGCGGGTTCGGCTTGAGAAATTCGATCGGCACCTTGCGTTGTGCGCGCGGCCGTTCCAGATGTGCGGCCTCGCCGCCGACATCCCCGATCAGACTTGCAAGACCGCGCCCCAGTCGCGAACGCGCTTCCTCGGCCATCGCCAGCTCCCTTGGATTCAACTTAAAGCGCTCCTGTTTCACTTCAATTCTCGAGACTGCGTCATTTCGCAATCAGTTCTGCAACGCGATTCCGACAACGAGACCGCGCCAATGTCGGGCCCATGATTTAATGCGTGCGAAGCTCGCGCTCGCGCTGGATCACTTCCGTTGCAAGCTTGAGATAGGCTTCGCTGCCGACGCATTTGAGGTCGTAGACCAGCACCGGCTTGCCGTAGGAGGGCGCCTCGGAAATGCGCACATTGCGCGGGATCATGGTCTTGTAGACCTTGCTGCCCATGAACTGCCTGACGTCGGCAACGACCTGGTTGGACAGGTTGTTGCGCGAGTCGAACATCGTCAGCACGATGCCGTGGATCGAAAGATTTGGATTGAGCGTGGCACGCACCTGCTCCACCGTCTGCAGCAATTGGGAAAGTCCTTCGAGGGCAAAGAACTCGCACTGCAATGGCACCAGAATCGCATCCGAGGCCGCCATCGCATTGACGGTGAGAAGATTGAGCGATGGCGGGCAGTCGATCAGAACGTAGGTGTAGTCGGTGTCCTGGGCGGCGTCGGTATTGAGGGCCGCGATCGCATCGCGTAAGCGGAAGGCACGGCCGGGCGTCGTTCCAAGCTCGAGTTCCAGGCCCGAAAGATCCATGGTCGACGGCGCAATATGCAGCCGCGGCACCGCCGTCGGCACCACCGATTCGCGCAAGGACGCTTCGCCGATCAGCACGTCGTAGGTGGAGCAGTTGCGGCTACGGCGATCGATGCCGAGCCCTGTCGAAGCGTTGCCTTGCGGATCGAGATCGACGATCAGCACCCGCACGCCAATCGCAGCCAAGGCCGTCCCCAGATTGATGGCGGTCGTGGTCTTGCCGACGCCGCCCTTTTGATTCGCAAGCGCCAGGATGCGCGGATGGCCGGGCCCGGCCATGGCCTTATCCTCTTGATAATCCTCATCAATTACGGTCATGCGCGAGCACCATGCAGTGTGGTGGGCGAGGTGCGCCGCTCGACCCTGTCGAGTTCGACGATCCAGCCGTGTCCACCGGTGCAGCTGGCGTGAAGGCGTGGTTCAATTTTCCAATATTTAGTAGCTTCGGTCAATTCAGCATCTATATCTTGACCTTTGAGAAATAGCGCTTTTGCGCCCTCTCTCATCAACGGCTCCGCGAAGGCGATGAGTTGATTTAGCGGAGCGAGCGCGCGTGCGGTGATGCAATCGACGCCGGCGGTGGTTCTATCCACAACATCCCGGATATCGGCGAGGTGAACCGTGCCGGAACCGCCGGTCACGCGCAGCGCCTCCCGCAAGAAGGCCGCCTTCTTCGCGTTGCGCTCGATCAGGAGGACGTGGCTACCTGGCATCTGCGCTAGCGCACAGGCAAGCACCACACCCGGGAAGCCTCCGCCGCTGCCGAGATCGACCCACTTTTTTGCCGACGGCACGATCGTCAGGAGCTGCAGCGAATCGGAAACGTGGCGGGTCCATAGGGTCGGCAAGGTCGACGGCGCTATCAGATTCGTCTTCGCCTGCCACTCCAGAAGCAGTTCGAGGAAGCGGTCCAGCCGCGCCTCCGTTTCACGTGAAACGGGCGTCAACGCCAGAGCCTTGGCTTTATCGGATGCAAGATCCACTTTCGTTTGAGTTTTGCGTGAGCCGGTTCGAGGTGAGTTCGCCGCGCTCATAGTGCCTCCTCCCCGACTTGATCCGCCCGGATGATCGGACCGCGCAGGGATCAGAAACGCGTTTCACGTGAAACATCCCCTGCCCCTGCCCCTGCCCCTGCCCCTGCGTCTAAGCGCCAGCAGCAAAGGCTCCGGTCGCCGATTTCCTACGTGCCTGGCGCCGAAGATACGCCGCCAGAATTCCCAGTGCCGCCGGCGTCACACCGTCGATTCGACCCGCCTGCCCCACGGTGAGCGGCCGCGCAGCGGCGAGCTTTGCCCGCGCTTCGTTGGAAAGCCCCGGGACGGCATCGTAGTTGATGTCACTGAGGAACAGCCCTTCGTCGCGACGGAACGATTCGATATCGGCGACTTGCCGCTTCAAGTACACGTCGTATTTCGCCTCGATCTCGAGATGAACCGCGATCGCTGGGTCAATGGCCGAAAGCTCCGGCCAGATCGCCCGGACCTGCGACCAGCCCACCTCGGGATAGGCGAGAAGCTCAAACGCCGAGCGCCGCTGGCCATCCTTGTTCAGCGCAAGGCCGTGCCGATCGGCTTCATTCGGTGTCAGCGTGAGCGAGCGGGCTTTTGCTTTCGCTGCATTCAAGGCAGCCATCTTGGAGCGGTGACGTTGTACGCGCCCCTTCCCCACGCAACCCAAGGCAATGCCTTTGTCGGTCAGCCGCTGATCGGCATTATCGGCACGAAGGGTGAGGCGATACTCCGCACGGGACGTAAACATCCGATAGGGTTCTGTGATGCCACGGGTGACGAGGTCATCGATCATCACCCCGAGATAACCGTCGGCGCGATCGAACACGATCGGCCTGGACCCACCGGCAACCAAGGCGGCATTGAGACCGGCCACCAAGCCCTGCGCCGCCGCTTCCTCATAACCGGTCGTACCGTTGATCTGCCCCGCGAGAAACAAGCCGCCCAGTCGCCTGGTTTGCAGGCTGGGATCGAGTTCGCGTGGATCGACGTGGTCGTATTCAATGGCATAGCCGGGCCGGATCATTCGCACACGCCCAAGCCCGGGAATCGAGGCGAGAATAGCAAGCTGCACTTCTTCCGGCAGCGAAGTCGAGATGCCGTTTGGATAAACCGTAGTGTCATCGAGGCCCTCCGGCTCCAGAAAGATCTGGTGTCCGTCGCGGTCGCCGAAGCGAACGATCTTGTCCTCGATGGAAGGGCAGTAGCGCGGCCCCGTGCTCTTGATCTGGCCCGAATACATCGGCGAGCGATGCACGTTTCCGCGAATAATCTCGTGGGTGGCTGCAGTCGTCCGGGTGATGCCGCATTGGATCTGCGGAGTCGTGATCTTTTCGGTCAGCACCGAAAACGGCTCGGGCGGATCATCGCCAGGCTGCATCTCGACGGCGGACCAGTCGATCGTCGTGCCATCGAGCCGCGGCGGTGTGCCCGTCTTCAACCGACCCAGGTTGAAGCCGGCGCGCTCGAACGATGCCGAAAGCCCCATCGCCGGCGCCTCGCCGACTCGCCCCGCGGGCCAGTTCCGCTCGCCCAGGTGGATCAGACCCCGAAGAAAGGTCCCGGTCGTGACGATCACCGCGCCCGCGGACATCTCGTTCCCGTCGACAAGCCGGATGCCGGTGACCGACCCGTCGGAGATGATCAGCTCATTCACCTCACCTTCCACCACACTCAGGTTGGCGGTTTCCTGAATCGCGGCCTGCATCGCCGCGGCGTAAAGTTTCCGATCCGCCTGGGCGCGCGGTCCTCGCACGGCCGGACCCTTGCGGCGGTTGAGCATCCGAAATTGAATACCCGCAGCGTCCGCGACCCGACCCATCAGCCCATCGAGAGCGTCGACCTCTCGCACCAGGTGACCCTTGCCAAGGCCACCGATGGCGGGATTGCAGGACATCGCGCCAATGGTCGTAAACCGGTGGGTAACCAAGGCGGTCCTCGCGCCCATTCGCGCCGCGGCACTCGCGGCCTCACAGCCTGCGTGGCCTCCTCCGATGACGATGACGTCGAATGATTTTTGGTCGATCATGCCGCGCGTTGTATAACGCACCCGATTGAGCCGGAAGTGACAAAATTGTACGGCCTATCGCTTTGTTTCACGTGAAATGCTCCGACCTATAGACGGGGTGTTTCACGTGAAACCAAGAAATGAACCAAAATTCACTACTTTCCGATGCAAAACTCCCGAAAAATTGCATCGAGGATGTCTTCGACATCGACCCGACCGAGCAGGCGACCCAGAAAATCGGATGCCCTGCGCAATTCCTCGGCTACCAATTCCTCGCCTTGCCCGAGCACCGAAAGGCTCCGCTGCAACGAGCTCGCTGCCTCCTGCAATAATTTCCGCTGCCGCTCCCGCCCGATCAGCGCCCCCTCTCCCGATCCGAAATAATCTCGCGCAAACGCCGCCAGCGCCGCGACCAATTCGGGAATTCCATCGCCGCGGCTCGCGGATATTCCAAACACGCTCGCGCCGCGCTTTCCTGGTGGGTCAAAGGCCGAGTCTGCCGCCCTGCCCTGCCCTTCGAGATCGATCTTGTTTCGGATCACCCACACGCTCGCCTCCGATGCCAATTCGGGTCTGGTGCTTTCACGCTGCATGTGCTCGTCATCGATCAACCACAGCACCAGGTCGGCTTCCGCCGCCCGCATTCGCGCGCGCCTCACGCCTTCCTGTTCGACGGGATCATCCGTCTGACGGATGCCCGCTGTGTCGATCAGCGTCACCGGATAGCCATCGAGATCAAGCTGAACTTCGATGACATCGCGCGTGGTGCCGGCGTGAGGCGAGACGATCGCCACCTCGCGCCGCGCGAGCAGATTGATCAGGGTCGATTTGCCAACATTCGGCGGACCGGAAATTGCGACCAGGAGGCCCTCGCGAAGGCGTTCGCTTCGTCCCTGTGCCGCAAGCACTTCCTTGATTTCATCGAGTAGCGATCTGATCCTGTCCACAGCCGGCGTGATCAATTCTTCCGGCACGTCGCCCTCGTCGGAGAAATCGATTCCAGCCTCGATCAGGGCCGAGGCCTCGATGATACGCGCGCGCCAATCCCGAACCCTGTCGCCAAGCAGCCCCTTCAGTTGCCGCAACGCCTGACGCCGCTGCCGGTCGGTATCGGCGCGAATCAGATCGTCAAGCGCTTCGGCTTCGGTGAGATCAAGCTTGCCATTCTCGAAGGCCCGGCGGGTAAATTCGCCGGGCTCGGCGGCGCGGACATTCTCGAAGCTCGCCAGAGCGGCAAACAACGCCGCCAGCACTGCCCGACCGCCATGGACATGAAATTCGGCGACATCCTCGCCGGTCGCACTTGCCGGGCCTGGAAACCACAGCACCACGGCGTCATCGATCGGCTGACCGTGCGGATCGCGCAACAAGGCCCTGGTCGCCATCCGCGGTTGCGGCACCCTGCCCGCCAGGCCCGCAATCGTCGCGCCCGCCAGCGCTCCGGAAAGCCGCACGATCGAAATCGCGCTCGGCGTCCGCCCCGATGACAGCGCAAAAATGGTCTGATCGCGAGGATGCATCCCCTATTTGTGCGCGAGCCCTTGAGAATGCAACGTAATTTCTGTCGGTTCGAGCTGCATTTGGCGACGGATGAGTTCGAATGCCGTGGTCATTGCTGCGATATCTATCGCGGCAAAAGAGCGAGCCAAAACCTCAAACGAGACCGCCGTCCACGGCAAGCACAACAACGCTCGCCGCCCGCCTGTGCGGAGACGCCCGGACCGCTCGGCCAATGGCCTGGCTCAGGTATTCATGGATTCGAAGAATTCGGCGTTGTTCTTGGTATTGCGGAGCTTGTCGAGCAGGAAGTCGATCGCGTCCATCGTTCCCATCGGATTGAGTATCCGCCGCAGCACGTACATTTTCTTCAGCACCTGCGGATCGGTGATCAACTCTTCCTTGCGGGTGCCGGAGCGGGAAATGTCGATGGCCGGGAAAGTGCGCTTGTCGGAGACCTTACGATCCAGAATCAATTCGGAATTGCCGGTGCCCTTGAACTCTTCAAAGATCACTTCGTCCATGCGGCTGCCAGTATCGACCAGTGCGGTCGCGATGATCGTCAGTGAGCCGCCCTCTTCGATATTGCGCGCCGCGCCGAAGAAGCGTTTTGGCCGCTGCAACGCGTTAGCGTCGACACCACCGGTCAGCACCTTGCCGGAGGACGGCACGACAGTGTTGTAGGCACGCCCGAGCCGAGTGATCGAGTCGAGCAGGATCACGACGTCGCGGCCGTGTTCGACCAGCCGCTTGGCCTTCTCGATCACCATTTCGGCCACCTGAACGTGGCGCACCGCCGGCTCGTCGAAAGTCGATGAAACGACCTCGCCCTTCACCGAGCGCTGCATGTCCGTGACCTCTTCCGGCCGCTCGTCGATCAGCAGGACGATCAGATAGCATTCGGGGTGATTGGCCGTGATCGAATGCGCGATGTTCTGCATCAACACGGTCTTGCCGGTGCGGGGCGGGGCCACGATCAAGGCACGCTGGCCCTTGCCAATCGGTGCGACGATGTCGATCACCCTCGCAGAAAGGTCTTTTCTGGTCGGATCGTCCAATTCGAGCCGGAAACGCTCATCCGGGAACAGTGGCGTCAGATTGTCGAAATTGACCTTGTGCTTGGACTTTTCCGGATCCTCGAAATTCAGCGTATTGACTTTCAACAGCGCGAAATAGCGTTCGCCTTCCTTGGGGCTGCGGATGTGGCCCTCGATCGTATCTCCGGTGCGAAGCCCGAAACGGCGGATCTGCGAAGGCGAGACATAGATGTCGTCCGGTCCCGGTAGATAATTGGCGTCCGGCGAACGCAAGAATCCAAAACCGTCCGAAAGCACCTCGACGACGCCTTCGCCGATAATGTCGGTTTCCTGGATCGCAAGCTGTTTGAGGATTGCAAACATCAGCTCCTGCTTGCGCATCGTACTGGCGTTTTCGACCCCTTTTTCCTCCGCAAACGAAACGAGTTCGGCTGGCGTCTGAGCTTTGAGGTCTTGAAGCTTTATTTCCCGCATTGGGGTGGTCCTGTGGAGTAACTTGGGGGAGGGGACTGCGAGGTGGCTTTTTGGAACTGCGGACGAAAAATCTGGAAGGTCCGCAGGTCTGAGCAAGGAAAGCGCCGGAAAGGCTTCAAACCTGATGCGGCGGCCGGTCCAACTGGGAAACCGGAACGCGACCACATCCGCCTGCGTAGGGTGGGATGACCTGAATATAGAAAATCAGTTCACCGTCTGCAAGCCAGTGGCACGCCCGCAAGGCCGGTCAGAACGGCTTTACGACCACCAGAATGACGATCAAGATCATCAGGATAGTAGGTACTTCATTGATAATACGATAAAATTTCTGGCTGTGCTGGTTCCGCTCAGCAGCGAAATCCCGCACCCAGCGTGAAAAAAAGCCGTGGATGCCAGATAGTATCAGCACCAATACGAGCTTCGCATCCAGCCAGCCTGCCGAGAACAAATGCCCAGCCCAGGCGAGGTAAAGTCCCGCCAGCCAAGTCACGATCATCGCCGGATTGATGATCACTTTCAGCAATCGGCGCTCCATCGTCTTGAAAGTCTCGGACTGCCTGGAGCCTGCCTCTGCTTCGCAGTGATAAACAAACAATCGCGGCAGATAGAGCATTCCGGCCATCCACGCCATGACCGCAATAATGTGCAGTGCCTTCACCCACTCGTACATGGCGCCTCATTCAGATTCGAACATACAAACCGAAACCCCTCGCACAGGAAA